>Ga0335070_10003860_pt1 | contig 17483 bp, 9 predicted proteins | sample Lox_Sample_13_FD_206722 | JGI IMG/M metagenome (GOLD analysis project Ga0335070, IMG submission 206722) | Soil microbial communities from Loxahatchee National Wildlife Refuge, Florida, United States - Lox_Sample_1.3 | ecosystem: Environmental > Terrestrial > Soil > Wetlands | place: USA: Florida...
GCGGCCCCATTTCTCCTTTATGGCGGCGAACACCGCCTCCATCTGGCCCAGCTGCTCGACATCGAGCGGCATCGTGATCGTCGCATCCAGCTCGTGCGCGAGCGGCTCGACGTACGGGCGCGCCTTGTCGTTCAACCACGTGACCGCAAGCTCCGCGCCGATCTCGCGCAGGACCCGGGCGCAGCCGTAGGCGATGCTGTGCTCGTTGGCGATGCCGACGACCAGGCCTCTGCGCCCCGCGAGGATGTTCGACACTAGTTGCGCATGCTGCGGCATGTCATCTGTCCAGTACGTAACGGCCGGGTGCGTCCTCGAAGGGACGCTGCCGGGGCAGACCCATGCGCGGCGGCTTGGCCGGAGCGCCCGAGTGCGCGATCAGCCACTCGCGCCAGGCAGGCCACCAGGAGCCCTCGTTGTCGGGTGCGTCGGCGAGCCAGCGGTCCGGATCCAGACGCGGTTCGCCGGCCGCGCTCTTGAGGCATTGGTAGTGGCGCCGGGGAGTGCCCGGCGGGCTCACGATGCCCGCGTTGTGTCCGCCGCTCGTGAGCACGAAGGTGATCTCGGTGCCGGTCAGATAGTGCAGCTTGTAGACCGAGCGCCACGGCGCGACATGGTCGGTCAGGGTGCCGAGAAGGAAAACCGGGAGCTTGAGGTCGGCGAGCGAGACCGGCCGTCCTTGCAGCTTGTAGCGGTTCTCGGCGAGATCGTCGTGGAGGAAGAGCTGGCGCAGGTACTCCGAATGCATGCGCGCCGGCAGCCGGGTCGCATCCGCGTTCCACGCCATCAGATCGTTCACCTCCGCGGGCTCGCCGAGAAGGTAGTGGTTGACCAGCCGGGACCAGAGCAGGTCGTTGGAGCGCAGCAGGTGGAACGCGCCCGCCATCTGGCCCGAAGTGAGATAGCCGGTCTGCGCCATCTGCGCCTCGAGCAGGCTCACCTGCGACTCGTCGATGAACAGCCCCAGCTCGCCGGGCTCTTTGAAGTTGGTCTGCGCAGCCAGCAGCGTCAGCGAGGCGAGCCGCTCATCGCCGTCGCGCGCCATCGCCGCGGCGCCGATCGCCGCCATGGTCCCGCCGAGGCAGTAGCCGAGCGTGTGCACCTTGCACCCGGGAACGACTGCGGCGATTGCATCGAGCGCGGCGCCCAGGCCGAGGCGCACATAATCATCCATCGACAGGTCGCGCTCATCCGCCGTCGGGTTCTTCCACGAAATGCAGAACACCGTGTGACCGTGGTCGACGAGGTACTTCACGAGCGAGTTTCTGGGCGAGAGATCGAGGATGTAGTACTTCATGATCCAGGCGGGCACGAGAAGAACCGGCTCCGGGCAGACCTGCGCCGTGGCGGGCGCGTACTGGATCAGCTCCATCAAGCGGTTCTTCAACACCACCTTGCCTGGCGTGACGGCGACGTCGCGGCCGACGACGAAGTTCTCCGAGCCCGGCGGCGGCATTCCGGCTGCCAGCCGCTGCAGGTCGGTGACGAAGTTCTGCGCACCGCGCAGCAGGTTCAGCCCCCCTTCGGCGAAGGTTCTCTGAATCACCACCGGGTTGGTAAGGAGGCTGTTGCTGGGCGAAGCGAGATCGAGCCACTGCCGCGCGGCGAACGCGACCAAGTCCTCGTGCTTGCGGTCGACACCGAGCACCCCGCGCGTCGCGTCTTCCCACCATCGCTCGGTGAGGAGGAAGGTCTGATGCAGGACATTGTGCGGCCAGCGCAGCCATGCGTCGTCCTGGAAGCGGCGGTCGCGGGCCGGCGGCGTGACGTGCCGGCGCGTCTCGCCGCTCCCGGCGAGCAGGCACTCGATGTCGTAGCGCGCGATCTGCCTGGCGTATTCGAGCGCGAGCAAAGCGAGCTCGATTCGCCTGCCCGGCGAGACGAGCAGGTTGATGGCCCAGTCGCCGGCAGCCAGTACGGCCGAGGCGACCGACAGGCTGCCGGTCGCGCGCCCGAGCGCCGCACGCACCCTGCGGTCTATTTCATTGCCCGCGACTGCAGGAGCGGGCGGAGCCGGGAGAGGAGGGGCTGAGAGGTCCATGGCGTGGACCTAGTGAACCGGCGTCGCGTCGCGAGCGCGCGGCCGCGCGCCGAGCACCTGGCGCACCCGCTTGAGCATCGTCTTCTGCTCCGGCGTGAGCCCGTCGTGCCGGACCCGCACATCGTTCTCCAGCCGATCGAGCAGCGTGAGAAGCCGCTCGCGGTCCTTGCGCTCGGGCAGCAGCAGGGGCAGGGTGGCGATCGCCTTTTCCGTCTCGTAGGTTGCGATGATCTCCTGCTCGCCCGCCGTGCGGCGCATCTGCTCGAGCGGCACTGCGGGCAGGAATTGCTCGTAGTCCTTTACCATCTGCTGGCCGGCTTCCAGGCGCGACAACGGCACGTCGCCGCGGCGCGTGACGAGGAAGCCGACGCGGGCAAACGCCTCGGGGTAGCCGCCCTTGCTGATCGACGCGAGCGCTTCCTTCACGACCGGCAGCTCGCGCGGGTCGGTCGTGGACGCCGCCGATGCCAGCGCTGCTGGCTTGTCGGCGATGTAGAGCGAGAACAGATTGCCGTAGACATGAAAGAACAGCGCCTCGACGAACGCGTCTCGCAGCGCCCGGTGATAGTCGAGCGCCGCGCTCGCAAGCTCGGCGAGCCCCGCTTCGGCGCAGCGCAGTGGATCATCCGGCGGCAGCGCCTGGCGGTTCTCCTTCACCAGCTGCGCGGCGACCGGCAACCACGCCAGCCACGGATTGAAATCTGAAAACGCCCAGCGCTGCACGCGCAGGGGATGGAAGCGGCGGGCCATGCTGGCGTTGAACTCGTCGGAGCTCGCCTGAACAAGCGGCTGCGCGAAGAGCTCGTACGCGCGCTGGTTGAATTCCGAGACGGCGGCGACCGCCTCGAACGGCTTCTCGTCGACGCGCTGATGCCGGTTGAGCCGCGCCACGACTTCTTCCAGGCGGTACTCGTGGAATTCGACTTCATAGTCCGTCTTGCCGTCGACCTCGCGCTCGCGGATCTCCATGCCGTAGAGGCCCGGCGGCAGGAGTTCGATTGACTTCATCACCGAGACGATCTGCGTGTATTCCTTCTGCGCGACCTTTCCGGAGACGAAGATGCCGAGGTGGCCGACCTCTTCCTGCATCAGGCCGACGATCACCTGGCCGCGCGCTTTGATCTCCTCGGTCGAGCCGTACACGTCGGCGACCCAGTTGAACGCCTGCTGCGGCGGGGTGATGTTGTCGCCGAGCGACGCGAACATGATGATCGGCGAGCGGATCTGGCGCAGGTCGAAGACGCCGCTCCCGCGCGGCCCGGCCTTCACCTCGCCCGACCACAGCTTGTTGCCGACGAAGAGGTTGCGGGTGATCCACTCGATCTCCTCCCCGTTCAACAGAAAATAGCCGCCCCACCAGCGCTCGAAGTCGAGAAAGCGCGACGGCTCGCTGTCGGCGTTGGCAAACACCTTGTAGTACTTGTCGACGAAGGTGTTGGCCGGATTCAGGTACTCGAAGTTCTGCACCAGGTGTGCGCCGTCGAACTTGCCGTTGCCCAGGTCCGCCGAAAGCGAAGCGAGCCACGTGCCGCCGAGGACGCCGCCGGCGTAGCGCATCGGGTTGTCGCCTTCGCCATCGCGCCACGCACCACCCCAATACGACATCGGGGCGCCGACGATCACGAGCGGCCCGGTCTCGTCGGGCTCCGAGGCGGCGAGCATCATCGCCGCCCAGCCGCCCTGGCAGTTGCCGACGATCGCAGGCTTGGGGCTCTGCGGATGCAGCGCGCGCACCCGGTGCACGAACTCGCGCTCCGCCGCGCACACGTCGAGCAGCGTTTGGCCGGGCTCGGGATCGCGGAAAAAGATGACGAAGTAGACCGGATGCCCGGCGCGCAGCGCGACGCCGACCTGCGAGTCGTCCTTGAAGCCGCCGATGCCGGGGCCGTGACCGCCGCGCGGATCGATGATGATGTACGGCCGCCGCTGCGGGTCGACGCTGACGCCCTCGGGCGGGATGATGCGCACGAGCGCATAGTTGACCGGCCGCTCGAGGGTGCGCCCGTCGAGCACCGTCTCGTACGCGAAGCGCAGCACCGGTGGCTGGCCCTGCTGCACGTGCTCGAGGTAGTTGTTGCCGCGCTGGCGCAGCGTATCCCAGAAGATCACCGTGCGCTGCGCGAAGTCGAGCGCGTACTGCGGCCATGCCGGCCAGGCCGCGGCCGCGGGCTGCATGCCCTGCCCGGCCTTTTCGACCCGGTCTCGGAAGCGCTCCGTTGCAGTTTGCACCCGATCGTGCAGCACCCGGGTGATGCGTTCGGAAATGTCGACGCTGCGGGAGAGTTTCTCGCCGATGTCCATGGATTGCCTCAGCCGTAGGTGTAGAAGCCGCGCCCGGATTTGCGACCGAGACGCCCGGCCGCGACCATCTGCTTGAGCAGCGCAGCCGGCCGGTACTTGGGGTCGTTGAAGTCGCGCTGGAACACCTCCATCACCGCGAGTACGACGTCCAGCCCGATCAGGTCGCACAGCGCGAGCGGGCCGATCGGGTGATTGCAGCCGAGCTGCATCGCCTGGTCGATGTCCTCCGCGCTGGCGATTCCCAGCGAATAGGCAAGCACTGCTTCGTTCAGCATCGGGCACAACAGCCGGTTCACCACGAAACCCGGAGAGTCTTTCACCACGACCGGCGTCTTGCCGAGGCGCCTTGCCAGCGCGACAGCGGCCTCGACGGTGGAGCGCTCGGTGCGCGGACCGTGCACCACCTCGACCAGCGCCATCATCGGCACCGGGTTGAAGAAATGCATGCCGACGAAGCGCGGCGCGCGCCCGGTCGCCGCCGCAAGCTTCGCGATCGAGATCGACGAGGTGTTGGTGGCGAGGATGGCGCCAGGTGGCGCGACCGCGTCCACCTCCCCCAGGATCTGGAGCTTCAGAGGTTCGTTTTCGGTTGCAGCTTCAATGATGAAGTCGCAGGTACGCAGGGCGCCATAGTCAGTGGTGCCGCGCAGGCGTGCGACCGCGGCGTCGCGCTCCGCCGTGGAGAGCTTGGCTTTCCTGACAAGCCGCTCCAGGCCATCCGCCACCGCGTCACGCCCGTGCGACACGCGCTGCGCGTCCACGTCGAGCATGGAGACTGACAGACCGGCGAGCGCGCAGGCTTGCGCGATGCCGGTGCCCATGGTTCCGGCGCCTATGACGCCGATGGTTCGCGGGGATACCACGTCAGTCGTTGGCAGAATCGTCATGGCGCCACCTTAGCGCGCACTGACCGCACAGTCGTCAGCGAAAGGTCCGCATTTGGTCGCAATCGCGCTGGTCAACCACGCGATCCGAGGGCGTCGAGCCCGATCCGCGACATGCGCATCGATGCAGACTCAATCGCGACGTTTCGCTTACGACTTGGCTCCTGGCATCGCCCACGATAGCGTCCAGCAGCGGCGGTCCGCGGTCGCGAGCGCGACGAAGGCTGATCCGCCGTGCCGGGGGGCCGCTGCACGCCACACAACCCGTAGACTGGAGCGCCACGTGGACGTTCAGGAACCCGTCCTGGATCGAGCGGGGAGTCGAGAAGCTGTCAGACCGAGGGATAGCGGCACGCGCTGGACCCTGAAGGCCAGGCTCACGGCGCGTTCGTTCTACGCGGCTCTGATCATTGTCCTGTCCGCTTGGGTCCTGCACAGCTTCGCTGAAGCTCTGCTCGCTGCTTGCGTAGCGGCGATCGCGAGCTGGCCGCTCTACCGCAAGTTCTCCGCGGGTCTGCCGTGTCGGATGGCGCGCAGCACGGCCCCCTTGCTCTTCACGGCCGCGATGACCGTGTTCGTGCTCGCGCCGATGATGTTCGCACTTGGTGCGCTGCTCGCGGAAGCCCACGCACTGCTCCTCGAGATCGCAGCAGCCGATCAGGAGGGCATCGCGGTACCACTCTGGCTGAAGGACGTCCCCGGCGCAGGGCACTGGCTGGCGGTGAGGTGGGAAAGCGGCTTGTCGCGACCGGGCGCCCTATCGACTTGGCTGGAGCGCGTCGACCTTGCTGCCCTGCTGACCGGAGCTAATTCGCTTGGTCGTTTCCTGGCTCGGCACTTGTTGATTATCGTGTTCACGATCCTGATGCTGTTCTTCTTGTATCGGGAGGGCGAATCGCTGGCGCGGGCCGTGCGCGGGCTGCTTCGCGATCGCATCGGACAGCGCGCCGAAGGCTATGTCGAAGTCGCCAACCGGGCCGTGCGCGCGTCGGTGAACAGCATGCTGTTGGTGGGACTGTTCGACGGGTTCGCATGCTGGATCGCGTACGCGATCGCGGGCGCGCCCCACGCGGCCCTGTGGGCGGCGATCACCGGAGCGCTCGCGTTAGTCCCATTCCTCGGCTATGCAGCCGTCGCTGCGTTGACCCTGCAGCTCGCCATGGCGGCCGCCACGGCGCCCGCGCTTCTCTCGTTCGGGTTCGGATGCCTGGCCCTGCTCTGCGGCGACAAGATCGTGCGCCCGATGATCGCGCACGATGGCACTCGCTTGCCTTTCGTCTGGGTGCTGATGGGCTGCCTCGGCGGCTTCGAGGTGTTGGGCTTGGTCGGACTGGTCGTCGGACCGGTTCTCCTCGCCCTCGCGCGGGAACTATGGGAAGAGCGCGTTCGCGCGCCCGCCGGCGCAGACGCAGAGCGATTGAGCCGGCCGTCCACGGCCGAGTGAGATCACCCGAGGTCAGCGCACACCAAGAACGGCGTTCAAGCGGCCATCGGCCGAGGCTTCGTCGTCTCTAGCAGCGCGCGCGCCCTCTTCACAGCCGCTGTCTCCCCCGCCTCCGGCATCCGATCGGCCAGCCGCGCCAGCGCATCGCGGTCTTCCGCGGTTGCGCTTCCGTGTTCGCACAGGTCTATGCGGGCTAGCAGCTCGAGCCAGGGCGCCTCCTGCTCATGCGCTTCGGCGACGGCACGCCGAACCGAAGCATCAGCCGCCTGCGGCTCACCGCGTGCGCGGAATATCGCGGACTCGATCATGAGCAGTTGCGGCAGATAGACGCGCTCGTCGTGCAGGCTCGCGAACTCCAGTGCTTCCCGGAGTTGCGCCTCGGCTGCGTCCCAGTCGCCGGCGAGCACGAGTGCTTCGGTGGCATAGCCCAGATTCTCGCTGCCTCCCGCCAGCATGCCGAGCCTTACGTTTCTTTCGTGCGCTTCTCGGATCCGCCGATGACCCTCGCGCGGTTGGCCCGTCCGAGCGTCCACCCAACCGCCAAACCACTGCGCCGCGGTTCGGCCTTGCGCGACTGCGAACCTGTCGACCAGCGCCAACATTTCAGCGGCAAGTGCCGCCACGCGCTCGACGTTGCTCAGCCTCAGCTCCACAAGTGCGTCGAACCAGATGGCCATCATTCGCGCCACGGGCTGTCGCAGCTGCTGCGCGCGCGCGTACGCCTGCTGCATGCGCGCGCGCGCCTGCTGGGCAAGGCCTAGATGAAGCAGTTGCATGCTGAGCAGCCCCAGGAGCATGACGGCCGGATCGGCCACGAACGCTTCGCCCGGCGCGGCGTCCAGCGCGTCCAGCGCCGGGAGGCCGCGCTCGAGCCAGGCGCGGGCCGCGACGGGCCGGCCCTGCAGCATGTGCACCTGGCCTTGCACGGTGCAGGCGGCGAGCAGCAAACCCGGATCGTCGGTCGCCGACGAAAGCCCTCGTTCCGCCACCGCTAGCGCCTCGGCGTACTCCCCTCGCAGGCAAAGCACGAATCCGCATCCATGATTCAGCAGCCCGCGCAGCGGGTGCCGCGGAACGTCGCGAAGCCGCGCATAGGCGCGCAGCAGGGCGCTCTTGGTCTCGGGGCCGACGCCGAGCAGCTGGAAGGCCGACGCGCCACGCAGCGTCGCGAGGGTGATCTCCAGCGCGTCGCGGTCCGTCCCCGCCGGCACCTGATCGAGCAGGGTCAGGCCGCGTTCGGTGAGGGACATGCCTTCGGCCGCACTCAAGCGCAGGAGCGCGCCTGCTGCGGCTTCGGCGTAATAGCGCAACGCGGTCATCGGTTCGCGGCCGCGCTCGAAATGCATTGCGAGTTCCACGGCCGCCACCGGCACTCCGGCGTCGCGCTCCTTCTGCAGCGCGGCGCCGACTTGGCGGTGCAGCTGCGCGCGGGCCGCCGGCGCGGTGCGCTCGTACAGCACCTGTCGGAAGAGAGAGTGGCTGAACGCGTACGACGGCTCGGATCCATCGCCCCCGTCTGCGCCACGCGTGGCTCTGAGCCAATGCCCCTGGCGCGCGAGCTCCTCGCAGGCCTGGCCCACCAATGGCCCGCTGCGTTCGAGCACGTGGGACACGGTGGCGACGCGAAACTCGACACCGCAAACCGCCGCTGTGGACAGCACGGCGCGCTGCTCTGTCCCCAGCGTCGCGATGTAATGATCGATGATGCCTGTCAGGTTCTCGGGCACCGCGACACCCGCAAACTGTGCCGCCGCACCAGCGTCGATGGCGTCTCGCTCCGTCGCGTGCGCGATGGCTTCCGTCAGGACGGACGCGACGAACAGCGGGACCCCGTCGGTGCGTTCGTGCAGCGCGCGCACGAACGCCTCGTCGCGGGCGAGCGCCGGCGAGCGTTCCGCCACGTAGTCCGCGACCTCGGCTTCGGTGAACGGGTCCAGCGCAATCTCCTCGCACAGCCCGTGCAGGCGCAGCTCCTGCCGAACCGGGTTGAGAGGATGATCCAGCGCGACCACCTCTGCGGTGCGAAAGGTGGACAGCCACATCAGGCGCGCGCTGCCGCGCCGCCGGGCGATGTAGTCGATGAGCTGGGTCGTCGAGCGGTCGCTCCAATGCAAGTCCTCGGTCACCAGCAGCAGCGGCCGGCCCTCGGTATAGCGGTCGATGAGTTCGCCCATCTCGCGCAGCATCCGGTGCGGGCTCACCCCTGCAAGCTCCCGCCGCAGGCCGTCGCGCTCCTCCGCGCTGCTGAGCCATGGCAGCTGCAGCAGCCAAGTCGGCGCCACCGCACGCAGCAGCGCCGGGACCTCGTCATCGGTGCGGCACAGCCGCCCGAGCGCTTCCAGGACGGGGAGATACGGCTCGCCCGCGCCGTAATGCTCCACGCACTGGCCGCGCGCACAGGCAATGTCGCCTAGGCTAGCGACGAAGTGCTCGACCAGCATCGTCTTGCCGATACCGGGCTCTCCAGTGACCCAGACTACGGCGCGCGTGCCGCTGCAAGCGGCATCCCACGCCCGGCGCAGCCGTGAAAGCGCGTCCGCGCGTGCGATGAACGACGGCGCTTGCGGCGCCCCGGTGCGCACGGCGCTCGCCTGCGCCGCCGCCGTGGGGATCGCAATTAGCGTGGCGATGAACCGATAGCCTCGCCGCGACACGGTTTCGATGAACCGCGGTTGGCGCGCATCGTCGTCGAGCAGTGTCCTGAGGTCGCTGATGACGGTCTTCAGCACCGAGTCGCTGACGAACTGATGCCCCCAAACCTGGTCCAGCAACGCATTCTTGCTGAGCAGCGCGCCCGGATGGCGCACCAGCATGCACAGCACCGCGAACGGGGTAGGGGCCAGGGGGACCGCTTTGCCATCGCGCAGGAGGCAGGAATTCGCCTCGTCCAGCTCGAACCGGCCGAATCTCACCCGGAGGGCATCCGATGCACCCCTCGCGTCACGCGACCGAGCATGCCCTGCAATCCCGCCGTGATCCGGCTCCACGCGAAGCCTCCCCATCGTCATTTTACCAGATGCCGGCAGCCGATGCCAGGGGTCAAGAAGCGGCATCCTCTGCCGGTCGCGGCCTGTTGACACACGGCCATGGGCTGCCGAAAAGACAAGGTTCAGGCGTGCGCTTCTGCGCAGATGGAGTGGTCTGGACGTCTCGCTGTGCTGTGCGGCCGAGTCGCGTAGGGTTTTCTGATGCCTCGATATGCACGGCATGCGGCGTCCTGCAGCCTGGCAGGGCGAGCTCCGCGGTCGACTGCCCGCCTGCGTCACGCTCCGTTTCCAGCGCCGCCCGCACCTTTCCGTGCAGCTGTGCGCGCGCCACCGCTGGGGTGCGCTCGTACAACACCTGCCGGAACAGGGGATGCCGGAACGAGTACGGCTGCTCCGCTGCCAGGCCCCCGGAACAGGCGCGCGGCCCCCTTAGCCAAAGCTGCTCGCGGGCCAGCGCCTCGCACGCCTGGCCGACCCAAGCATCATCGCGGTCGAGTGCACGAGACAGCGTGCTGACATGGAATTCGATCCCGCACACGGCCGCTGCCGACAGAAGCGCACGCTGCTCGAGCTCCAGCCTGGCGATGTGATGATCGATCATGGCTGCCAGATTCGTCGGAACCGCGACATCTGCGAGTTGCGGCAGACCATCCGCGCGGCGAGCGGCGCGCGCCGCGACCTCGCGCATCAGAGAGGCCACGAACAACGGCACGCCGTCGGTGCGCTCGTACAGCGCGCGTACGAACGCCTCGTCGCCGGCGAGCGAAGGCAGGCGTCCGGCCGCGTACTCGGCGACCTCAGCCTCGGAGAACGGATCGAGCACGATCTCCTCGCACATCCCGTGCAGCCGCAGCTCATGCCGTACGGCGTTCAGCGGATGATTCGCGGCGATCACCGCGGCTGGACGAAAGCTTGCCAGCCACATCAGCCTCGCGCTGCCGCGCCGGGCGATGTAATCGATAAGTTGGATGGTCGAACGGTCGGCCCAGTGCAGGTCCTCCGTCACCAGCAGCAGCGGCCGGCCTTCGGTGTAGCGGTCGAGCACCTCGCCAAGCTCGCGCAGCATTCGATCCAAACCCCCGCGTGGCAGGTCGCCTCGCAAGGCATCGCGCTCTTCCGCGCTGCTCAGCCACGGCAGCTGCAGCAGCGTCGTGGGCGCTACGGCACGCAGCAGGGCCGGGACGCCGGCGTCGAAGCGGCACAGCTGCGCGAGGGCTTCGAAGACCGGGAGATAAGGCTCGCCGCTGCCGTCGTGCTCCACGCATTGGCCCCGGGCACAGACGACATTGCCCAGGCTGCCGACGAACTGCTCGATCAAGCTCGTCTTGCCGATACCCGGCTCACCCGCCACCCAGACCACCTTGCACCCGCCGGCGCACGCCTCATGCCAAGCGCGCTGCAGCTGCGACAGCTCCTGTTCCCGCGCGATGAAGGATGGCACGTGGCGGGAGCCGCTTGCCGCAACCCGCCCCGCCTCGAGCGGTCCGGCGGGCGCGCCGTTCACGGCGGCGATGAACCGGTAGCCTCGGCGCGAAACCGTTTCTATGAAGCGCGGTTGGCGGGCATCGTCGACGAGCAGGGTTCTGAGCTCACTGATCACCGTCTTGAGCACCGAGTCGCTGACGCACCGGTGGCCCCACACCTCGTCGAGCAAGGCGTTCTTGGTCAGCAGCACCCCAGGTTGGCGCACCAGCGCGCAGAGCACGGCGAAGGGCGTGGGCGGCAGGGCCACCACCTTGCCATCGCGCAGCAAGCAAGCCTTCGCTTCGTCCAGCTCGAATCTGCCGAAGCGCCAATGCTCGCCAGGCCTCGGGCGCGCAGAGCGTGGCAGAGCGGTCCTTCCTGGCGTTCCAATCTGATCGGTTGTATGCATGGTGCCCGTATGACCGTGGCGATCCGTTGGCGCAACGTTAGGCCAACAGCGGCGAAAGCGCCATTGGACGCTCGCACGCTGGAGACCTACCAGCGGATAGGACCGAGGCGTCTTTGATCTCCACACGTCATACGTTGGTATCGATTGCGCCGGTGAAGCCGTGTCTGCGCGCCTCACCCTTCGCTCCTGCACGCAATCACCTCGATTCGGACCAAAGCGTGACGTTTCGCTTACGACTCCTGCATCGGATGCCCCTACGCTGTACACAACTTTCTGGAGGACACGATGCCATGTCTCTGAAGCACGAGCCCAAGTATCCGAGCAGACGCGCTTACGTATTGAAAGTGCGCAGCGATGCCACCCCGGCGGTGCTCGCCGGTCGCCTGGAGAACCTGGTCACGGGCGGCCGGTGCGAGTTCGAGTCGGGCGAGGAGTTAGTCGCATCGATTGCAAGCGACATCTGCGCGAGCGTGGCTCCAGGGAATGTCGAGACAACGGGCGAATGACAGGTCAATAGGTTCCACGCAGCATTCAGGAGAACTCACCCATGCGTCGCGGCGACCTTGCCGACCTCAGCGCCTTCATTGCCGTCGCAGATCTGCTCAGTTTTCGGGCGGCATCCGAGCGGCTCGGCGTCACTGCATCAGCGTTGAGTCACACCATCAAGCAACTGGAGGAGCGCCTCGGGGTGCGCCTGCTGCAACGATCCACCCGCAGCGTCTCCCTGACCGACGCCGGCAGGCGGCTGCTCGAGGAGCTGCAGCCGGCAATGGAGCGGATCGAGGGAGCATTGCAGGACCTGGATGCCAAGCGGCGCCGGGCCTGCGGGCGCCTGCGCCTATACGCGACGCCGACAGCGGCAGCGACAGTGGTCGCGCCGGTCTGGACCCGCTTCCTGATGACCTACCCCGAAGTCCAGCTGGAGCTGGAGGTCGGATACGGGCCGCTCGACATCGTGGCAAAGGGATTCGACGCGGGTATCGGCCCGGCCGAGCATGCGGCAGCAGACATGATCGCGGTACGGGTCTCGGGCCCGATGAAGTTGGCAGTGGTCGGCGCGCCGTCGTACTTCGCGCAGCGCCCCGCGCCGCGCACTCCCGACGATCTGGCGGGCCACAGCTGCATTCAAGCGCGCGACGCCGCTGACCGCGGTGTGATCAAGTGGGAGTTCGAGTGTGACGGCGCGGCGCGCCGCATATCCGTCGATGGTCCGGTAATCGTCAACAGCGCAGAGCTGGCCGTCCGCGCTGCCGCCGACGGGCTGGGCCTCGCCTACGTGCCTTACGCCCTGGCCGACCCCTTCCTGCGTTCCGGCCAGCTGATCCGGGTCTTGGAGAGGTGGTCTCCTACCGTCGACGGTCTGTTCTTGCGTCACGCCGGGCACCGCCAGATCGCGGCCGCGCTGCGTGCGCTCCTCGACATGCTGCGCGAGGGGCACCGCGCGACGGCCACCTCGCCTTTCCCCATCCCGGGGCATATCGGCACCGCGAACCGGCGGTCAAGCCACCACCTCACGGCCCAGGCAGCCTAGCTCCGCTGTGTGATCGACGCTGGCACTACCCTTCCTCCCGCACCCTATACCAAGGTATACCGGGCGCAGATGAAAGGTGCCGTCGTCCCCCCCAGGGGTAGCTCTCTAGCGTGCTATTGATGGGTGGCACAGGGGCCGCTCCCCGCGTAGCCTTCGATGTGATGGTGAAAGCGCCGCTCGGGCTGGTGCTTCGCGGCGACTGTCGTCCCCCCGCCGACCCGCGCTTCGCCAGCGGCCCCTCGCCTGGCGAGAATTTTGCGGAAAATTCGCCAACAGAACCGTTCACCCGCTTACGTTCTGTCAGTCGGCGAGATCGTAGCAGAAGCAATTGGCCCCGGGGTGACGGCGCCAACCGATGCAGTTGGAGTATGCAGCTTGACCGACGACAATCCGGTCATCTTCATCATCGACGACGACCCATCCATGCGCGCCACGCTTGCGGACGTGATGCGCTCGGTTGGTCTGGAGGTCCGGACCTTCGCGTCCGCGCAGGAGTTTCTGGGCGGCGATGTGCCCGACGCCCCCGCTTGCCTGGTGCTCGACGTGCGCCTTCCCGGCCAGAGTGGTTTGGACCTGCATCGCACCCTTCGTGAATCCGGGGTCGGGTTACCGGTCGTTTTCATCAGCGGGCACGGCGACGTGCAGATGTCGGTCCGGGCCATGAAGGCGGGCGCGGTGGATTTCCTGGCCAAGCCGTTCCGCGACCAGGACCTGATCGATGCGGTGCACGAGGGCCTCGAGCGCGATCGCGCCCGGCGCGGGCGTGCCGTCAAGGCGGCAGAGCTGCGGGAGCGCTATCGATCGCTTACCGAGCGTGAGCGCGACATCATGGCGCTCGTCGTGGCCGGGCACCCTAACAAGCAGATCGCTTCCCAATTAAGCCTGGCCGAGGTAACCGTGAAAGCGCACCGCCGGCAGATCATGCAGAAGATGAAGGCGCGGTCGTTGCCCGAGTTGGTGCGCATCGCGGGCCGACTGCGCGCCTAGCTACGCGAGGAATGGCGACGACTCCCGCGGGCCGAATGTTACGGGCCCAATGCTCCTACGGACCGGATCAGCCTCCGCTCGGAGTACAATCGCTCAGCGTTGGAGCCAGGTAATCCGTAAAGCGCAGCGCCTCACCGAGGCTGAACCTGCGCTCGGCGGGAGAAGACGGGGATGACGGTAGCGCGCTTTGCACATGGCGCCGGGGAGGCGGTGTGCGCAGGCAACGGCCGACGGTGAGCGCCGCGAGCATGGACCCTCACATTCGTAGCGTCGGGGACGCGCGGCTGCAGGCCGGCGTGCTGGATCTCGCTTCGTACAAGCTCGAGGCGCTCGCCGGCGACGGCGAAGTGGGGCTATATCGTGCCCACCTCGCCGGAACGTCCAAGGCGTCGGCATCCGTTCTGGTGGTCGTGCCCTTCGGCGAGCCCTCGGCGGCAGCGCTCAGACGCATGCGCGACGAGTATGCCCTGCGCGATGCGCTCGATGGCGCGGGCGCGGTACGCGCGCTGGCGCTGGCACAACTCGAGGGGCGCAGCGCGCTGGTGCTGGAGGACCCCGGGGGCTTACCCCTCAATCGGCTGCTCAGCGCTCCCCTGCCGATCGCTCGGTTTCTGCGCCTGGCCGCGGCCATCGCCGCGGCGCTGGCTCGGCTGCACAAGCGCGGCCTGGTGCACAAGGACGTCAAGCCGCCCAACATCCTGGTGGATACCGCAGAGGACCGCGTCTGGTTGCTGGGCCTGGGATTGGCTTCGCGCCTGCCGCGCGAGCGCCAGTCCCCGCAGCCCCCTGAGCGCATCGCCGGGACGCTGGCCTACATGGCCCCCGAGCAGACCGGACGGATGAACCGCTCGATCGATTCGCGCAGCGACCTCTACGCGCTCGGCGTGACGCTGTACGAGATGCTCACCTGCAGCCTGCCGTTCAGCGCGACCGACGCCATGGAGTGGGTGCACTGTCATATCGCCAGAACAGCGGTGCCCCCGCACGAGCGCTGCCCGAACGTGCCGCCAGCGGTCTCCGCGATCGTGATGAAGCTGCTGGCCAAGACGCCCGAAGAGCGCTATCAGACCGCGGGCGGGGTCGAGCACGATCTGCGCCGCTGCCTCACCTCGTGGCAGGCGCGCGGGCAGATCGATGCATTCGCGCTCGGCGAGCAGGACACGCCAGACCGCTTGGTCATTTCCGAAAGGCTCTACGGTCGCTCGAACGAGATCGCGGCGTTGCTCGCCGCCTTTGAGCGCACGGTCAGCAGCGGCAGGCCGCAGCTGGTGCTCATATCCGGCTATTCGGGCATCGGCAAGTCTGCGGTGGTCAACGAGCTGCACCGCGCCCTGGTGTCATCACGCGCGCTGTTCGCGGCAGGCAAATTCGATCAATACAAGCGCGACATCCCTTTGTCGACGCTGGCACAAGCCTTTCAGGGCCTCGTTCGTCACCTTCTGGCGAAGTGCGATGCCGAACTGGCGCCCTGGCGTGACGCGCTGCGCGAGGCGCTTGGCCCGAACGCCAGGCTCATGGTCGAGCTCGTTCCCGAGCTGAACCTCCTCATCGGAGAGCAGCCGCCGGTCCCCGAGCTTGCCCGGGGAGACGCGCAAAGACGGTTCCACCTCGCCTTCCGGCGGTTAATCGGCGTATTCGCGCGCCCCGAGCATCCACTCGCATTGTTCCTCGACGATCTGCAATGGCTCGATGCCGCGACGCTCGATCTGCTCGAGCAAGTGCTGATCCAGGGCGATGCCGGGCATCTGCTGCTGATCGGCGCGTACCGGGACAACGAAGTGGACGCCGCGCATCCCCTGGCCCGCCGGCTGGACGCGCTGCGGGCGGCCGGAGTCCGAGTGCACGACGTCCACCTGGCCCCGCTGACCCGTAAGGATGTCACCCAGCTAATCGCGGACGCACTTTGCTGCGAAGCCGAGGACGCGGCTCCGCTGGCGCAGCCCATATACGACAAGACCGCGGGGAACCCGCTCTTCGTGATCCAGTTCCTCCACCTGCTCGCCGAAGAGGGCTTGCTCGCCTTCGACCACGAGCGGGTGCGATGGTCCTGGGATCTGGATCGCATCTACGCCAAGCAATACACCGACAACGTAGCCGACCTCATGGTCGGGAAGCTGAGCCGACTGCCTATTGAAGCTAGAGGCGTGCTGGGACTGCTGGCCTGCCTGGGAACCAGCGCTCACACCAGTACGCTGTCGCTCGTTTCCGGTACGCCAGAGGCCGAGATCCATGCTCATCTGTGGGAAGCCGTCCGGCAGGAGTTGATCGAGCGCACCGAGCTCTCCTATGCATTCGTGCACGATCGTATCCGGGAAGCGGTGTACACCCTGATCCCACCAGCAGAGCGCGTCGAAACTCATCTTCGCATTGGCAGGCTGCTCGCCGCACACACCCCGGCGGAAAAGCAGGAAGAGTCGATCTTCGAGATCGTAAACCAGCTCGACCGCTGCACCGCCCTGATCACCTCGGCAGACGAACGCGAGCAATTGGCGCAATTCAACTTGATCGCGGGCAAGCGCGCGAAATCATCCACCGCTTACGCCATGGCGCTCGACTATTTCGTCACCGGCGGCGCTTTGCTGACAGACGCCTCCTGGGACCGTCGGCACCAGCTTGCATTTTGTCTCGAGCTGAATCGAGCGGAGTGCGAGTTCCTGACTGGAATGCTGCCGGCAGCGGAAGCGCGTTTGGCGGCACTTTCGACTCGAGTTGCGAATGCCATCGAGCAGGCCTGCGTAGCCTGCTTGCGCGTGGACTTGTACACCACGCTCAGTCAGAGCGACCGCGCGGTCGCCGTGGGGCTCGAGTGCCTGCGCCAGATGGGCATTGAATGGTCGGAGCATCCTACCGACGAGGACGTGCGACGCGAATATGAAGCGCTCCGCCGCCGGCTCGGGAACCGTGCGATCGAGGAGCTGTTGGACCTGCCCCTGATGAGCAATCCGCTGGCACTCGCGACCTTGGATGTCCTCACTGCGCTCCTGCCGCCGGCTTTTTTCACCGACCCAAACCTGCGTGCGTTGGTGATTCTGAAAGCGGTCAACCTAAGTGCCGAGTGGGGCAACAGCGACGCTTCGTGCACCCCCTATGTCATGCTTGGCATGATCGCCGGCGCACGGTTTGGCGACTACGAGGCGGGATTGCGCTTCAGCACGCTCGGCAAGGAGCTGGTGGAACATCGCGGGCTCAAGCGCTTCCAGGCCAGGACGTACCTGAATTTTGCCAATGTGGTGATGCCGTGGACCCAGCGTTTCCGCAGCGGTCGTGACCTGCTGCGACGCGCCTTCGAGACCGCGAGCGACAGCGGGGATGTCACTTTCGCCGCCTACAGCTGTGCCAGTTTGAACGTCAACTTCCTCGCGGCAGGGGACCCGCTTGCAGAAGCGCAATGCGAAGCCGAGAACGGACTGCGCTTCGCGGAGAATGCCCGGTTCGGCT
>Ga0335070_10003861_pt1 | contig 17482 bp, 17 predicted proteins | sample Lox_Sample_13_FD_206722 | JGI IMG/M metagenome (GOLD analysis project Ga0335070, IMG submission 206722) | Soil microbial communities from Loxahatchee National Wildlife Refuge, Florida, United States - Lox_Sample_1.3 | ecosystem: Environmental > Terrestrial > Soil > Wetlands | place: USA...
GGCCATCACCAGATGCAGGTCGTGGCTGACCATCAGCACGCCGCAGCCGCGGCGGCGGCGGATCTCGACGATCAGGCGGAACAGGTCTTCCTGGCCGGCGACGTCGACGCCCTGCACCGGCTCATCGAGGACAAGGAGGGCGGGATCGCGCAGCAGCGCCCGCGCCAGCAGCACGCGCTGCAGCTCGCCGCCGGAAATCGCGGCCACCGGCGAATCCAGCACCTGGGGTGCGCCGACCTCATCGAGTGCGGTGCGCAACGCCGCCTCGGCATGCGTGCCGCCGAGACGCAGGAAGCGCCGCACGCTGAGCGGCAGGTTGTCGTCGATCGGCAGGCGCTGCGGCATGTAGCCGATGCGGATGCCGGGGCGCCGGGAGACGTCGCCGGCATCGGCCGGCATCAGGCCGAGCAGGATGCGCAGCAACGTCGACTTGCCCGCCCCATTGGGACCGATGACGGTGACGATCTCGCGCTCATTCACCGCAAGATCGACACGATCGAGCACGGTGCGGCCGGAAAAATTCTTGCTGACGGCGTGAGCGCTGAGAAGAGGCGTCATGTGACTTGCCCCGTCATCGCGAGGAGGGCCGCGACCCGGGTTTGCAAGGGGCTTTGCCCCTGGCACGAGATTGGGCGATCCAGGGTCAGTGTCGTGGCCCTGGATTGCTTCGCCCGCTGATGGGCCCGCAATGACATGACAAAAGACATCAACGCACGTGGGCGCTGCGCGGCCTGGCCGATAAACAGGCGGCGCAGGTGCCGCTGAGCTCGACCACGCGGGTCTGGATGGCGAAACCGTGGTCGGCGGCGCTGCGGCCGATCGCGTCCGACAGACGCCGGTCGTCGAGCTCGGCGGTCATGCCGCAGCTGCGGCAGATCAGGAACTGCACGAGGTGCGATTCGCCGGGATGCGCGCAGCCGACGAACGCGTTCAAGGATTCGATGCGGTGGATGAGGCCGCGCTCGAGCAGGAAGTCGAGGGCGCGGTAGACGGTCGGCGGAGCGGCGCTGCGGCCGTCCTCCTTCAGGTGGTCGAGGATGGCATAGGCGCCGATCGGGCGGTGGCTATCCCAGACCAGCTCGAGCACGCGGCGGCGGATGGCGGTGAGCCGCTCGCCCGCTTCGCTGCAGACGCTTTCGGCCGCGGCGAGCGCGTCGGCGACACAGCGGTCGTGGTCGTGCCCCGATCTCGGGAAGACGGAATGTTTGTGCTTCGCGGCCATCGCGCGCCGGAACCCCATCTGGAACCGTTGTGAGGTCGAGAATGTTACACTATAACATTGTCGATGTAATAATATAACACTGCCAAACGCCCGTCCTATGGTGATGTTCGCCCGTCTCCTCGCCCTGCTTTTGCCGCTCCTGCTGGCGTTTCCCGCCGCCGCCGAGGCGCGGACGCCCTATGTCGCCGCGAGCATCAAGCCGCTGCAGTCGCTGGCCGCCGCCGTCATGCAGGGCGTCGGCACGCCCGACGTGATCGTGCACGGCGCCGGCTCGCCGCACACCTATGCGATGCGGCCGTCCGAGGTGCGCGAGCTCACCCGCGCAGAGATCGTCTTCTGGATCGGTCCCGCTTACGAAAGCTTCCTGGCCAAGGCCATCGCCGGTCTGCCGGCCCGCGCCATCGCCATGCTCGACGTCCCTGGTATCACCGTGCTGCCGGCGCGAAGCGGCGGCGTCTGGGATACGGCGGAACGCGGGACACAGGTCCATCTGGCGTCGCTCGCCGATGCCGATCCGCACGTCTTCCTCGACCCACGCAACGCCGAAGCGATAGTGCGGGCGATGGCGGCGACCTTGAGCACGGCCGACCCGGCGCATCAGGCGGCGTATCGCAAGAACGCCGAGACGACGATCGCGCGGCTGCAGGCACTCGATGGCGAACTCGCCGCGCAGCTGGCGCCCGTCGAGAAGACCCCGTATGTCGTCTTCCACGACGGCTATCAGTATCTCGAGCGGCGTTACGGCCTGAACGCGGTCGGCTCGGTGGTGGTCAGCCCGGAGCGGCCGCCCGGCGCACGGCGTCTCGCCGAGATCCGCGACAAGATCAAAGACCTGCATGCCGCCTGCGTCTTCGCCGAGCCGCAGTTCGATTCCGCGCTGGTGCGCACCGCCGCCGAGGGCACATCGGCGCGTATCGGCGTCCTCGACTATCTCGGCACCGATTTGAAACCCGGGCCGGATGCCTATTTCGACATGATGCGCGGCCTGGGGCGGGCGCTCGTCAGCTGCCTTACAGGCAGCTAAGGCGTGATCGGAGGCCCTCGGAGGCCCCGGACTTGTTTTTGGCCGGTCAGCGCCGGCGGCGCTTCGGCAAATGGCCGAAGGCGCGCTGCAGCACACGGCGCGTCAGGGTCGGCAGCGCCACGTCGTCGAGCGCGTCGAGGCGGACCCACCTTCCCTCTTTCGGCTGCTTCCTGGACGCGGCGGCACTCCACACATCGAACTCGATGATGAAGTGGGTGAAGCCGTGGCTGACCCGGCCGCAATCGGTCCATTCCGCGGCCACCGGCTGATGGCGGCGCGCCGCCGCCGGCTTCCACGCCGCTTCGCGCCACGGCGTCGACGGCGTTTCCAGCATCCCGCCCAGCAAGCCGTCATCCGGCCGGCGCCGCAGCCACACCGAATCCCCTGTGGTCAGCACGAACGCGACGGCCTGTTTCACGGGGCGCTCAGGCTTGGCGCTGCGCCGCGGCAGGTCTTCGGCGATCTTCAGACGATGCGCGGCACATGCATCCGCCCACGGGCAGAGCATGCAGAGGGGGCTGCGCGGGGTGCAGATCGTCGCGCCGAGATCCATGGTCGCCTGGGCGAAATCGCCGGGCCGCAGCTGTGGCGCCAGCTTGGCCGCTGCAGTGCGCAGTTCCGCCTTCGCCTGCGGCAAGGGCGTTTCGATCGCGAACAGCCGCGCCATGACGCGCTCGACATTGCCGTCGACCACGACCGTGGGCCGGTCGAAGGCGATCGCCGCGATCGCCGCCGCGGTGTACGGGCCGATGCCCGGCAACTCGCGCAAGCCGGCCTCATGGTCGGGAAACACGCCGCCGAGCGCGTCGGCGACATGACGCGCGCATCTGTGCAAGTTGCGGGCGCGGGCGTAGTAGCCGAGACCGGCCCAGGCGCCGAGGACGTCGTCGAGCGGGGCCGCGGCGAGATCGGCGACGGTCGGCCAGCGCGCGAGAAACGCCTGGAAGTACGGTCCGACCGCGGCGACCGTGGTCTGCTGCAGCATGATCTCGGAGAGCCACACGTGGTAGGGATCGGCGCGCCGCCCGCCCCGGGCCCGCCACGGCAGCACGCGCTGATGCCGGTCGTACCAGGCGAGCAGCTGCGCCGCGAGGGAGGCGGGATCGAGGGCCGCTGCTTTCGTGCGAGTCTCGGCTTGGGGCATGGAAGGAGTTTACCGCAGGTAACCAGGAGTTTCTTTTGTCACCCTCGGGCTGACCCGAGCGTCTATCGTCACGCGGAGGAATGGAGTGCCGGGGTCAAGCCCGGCAATGACGAGAAAAATCAGGACTGCTACGCTCCTTCCATGCGCGCGCTGGCTGCCACCCTGCCCAAGATCACCAAGGCCATTCTCGAGAAGGGCGGACGCGACTATGCCGCGGTGATCGCGGACTGGGCCGAGATCGTCGGACCGAGCCTCGCGCAATCGAGCCTGCCGGAGAAGCTGGCGAAGCGGCGCATCTCCGAGAGCGGCGCCGATATCAGCGGCGGCGTGCTGACCATCCGCGTCTCGAGCGGGGCGGCGATGGAATTCCAGCATCGCGAGCCGCAGATCCTGGAGCGCATCAACGCCTATCTCGGCCACCGCGCGGTGACGCGCCTCAAGCTCGTGCAGGCGCCCCTGCCGATGGTGCGCCGGTCCGGCCCGCCGGCCGCGCCGGCCTTGGCGCCGACCGAAGAAGCGGCGGTCGCGTCCGCGGTCGCCGGAGTCGCCGATTCCGACTTGCAATCCCGACTCGCCCGATTCGGCCGCGCCGTGACGGCCCGGTCCGGCCGCCGTCGCTAGGCCTGGGCTGACAGAAAAATCAGTCATCCCAGAGGGTTGCGGCGAGTTATACTGGTTGCCCGAATTCGCCTTGAGAATCCCTCCGGCGACTCGTTAGGATGCCACCATATCTTGTAGGTCTTGTGACCATGACGCGTAACATATGGTTTTCGCTTGCGTTTCTGCTGGTCGCCGGGACGGCCCTGCCGGCGGCGGCTGACATGCCGTCAGCGACTCCAAATCGGCTGGTCGCCGACGCCCCGGACGCGAAGGCGCTGGCGCCCCGCAAGGAGGGCGACGACATGGTCATGGGCGCCGACAAGGCGCCGGTGACGATCGTCGAATACGCGTCGCTCACCTGCCCGCACTGCGCGCATTTCAACGAAGAGACGTTCCCGAAGCTCAAGGCCGAGTACATCGACAAGGGCCTGGTGAAATACATCTACCGCGACTTCCCGCTCGACCGCGTCGCCCTGCAGGCGTCCAAGGTCGCGCGCTGCGCCGGTCCCGACCGCTACTTCGCCTTCATCGACGTGTTCTTCCGCCAGCAGACGAACTGGGCGGCGGGCAACGACCCGAACAAGATCACCCAGAACCTCAAGCGCCTCGCCAAGCTCGGCGGCATGTCCGACGAGACCTTCGACAAGTGCCTCAACGACAAGGCCGTCGAGGACGCGGTGCTGGCGCAAAGCCTCAAGGGCGAGCAGGAGTTCAAGGTGAACTCGACGCCGACCCTGATCATCAACGGCAAGACCCATCCCGGCGCTCTCAGTTTCGAGGAGCTCGAGAAGGTGCTGCAGCCGCTGGTGAAGAAGTCCTAGCCGGGAGCGGACGTCAGAATGCATTTCGCCAAGCTGCGCCTTGCCGGGTTCAAGTCGTTCGTCGAGCCGACCGAGCTCGTGATCGAGCCGGGTATGACCGGCGTCGTCGGTCCGAACGGCTGCGGCAAATCGAACCTGGTCGAGGCGCTGCGCTGGGTGATGGGCGAGAACCGGGTCAAGCAGATGCGCGGCGGCGAGATGGACGACGTCATCTTCGCCGGCACCACCAGCCGCCCGCCGCGCAACCTCGCCGAGGTCGCGCTGTTCGTCGACAACCACGACCGCAAGGCGCCATCCGCCTATAACGACCAGGTCGAGTTCGAGGTCGTCCGCCGCATCGAGCGCGGCCAGGGCTCGGCCTACCGCATCGGCGGCCGCGACGTGCGCGCCCGCGACGTGCAGCTGCTGTTCGCCGACGCCGCCTCCGGCGCGCATTCCCCGGCCCTGGTCAGCCAGGGCCGCATCGGCGCGATCATCTCGGCCAAGCCGACCGAGCGCCGCCAGCTGCTCGAGGAAGCCGCCGGCATCACCGGCCTGCATTCGCGCCGCCACGAGGCCGAGCTCAAGCTCAAGGCCGCGGAAGCCAACCTTGCGCGCCTTGATGATGTCCTCAAGACCTTGAACGACCAGCTCGCGACGTTGAAGAAGCAGGCGCGCCAGGCGCAGCGCTATCGCAGCATGAGCGACCTGATCCGCAAGGCGGAAGCGCTCAGCCTGCATCTCGCCTGGAACGAAGCCACGGCACAGCGCGACACGGCCGCCGAGCGCTTTGCCATCACCGAGCAGACGGTGGCGAAGATCGCCGCCGAGGCGGCGCATGCCGCGACCGAGCTCGCCAACGCGCAAAGCACCCTGCCCGACCTGCGCAAGGCCGAGGCCGAAGAGGCCGCGCGTCTCACGCGGCTCGGCGTCGCGCGCGAGCAGCTCGACGCCGAAGAGCAGCGGGTCAACGTCGCCCTATCCGATATCAGCGCGCGCCTCACCCAGCTCGCCGCCGACATGGAGCGCGAGCGCATCCAGGCCGCCGACGCCGAGGCGGCGATGGCCCGGCTCGCCGCCGAGCGCAGCGAAATCGAGCAGACCGACATCGCCGCCGCCGAACAGGCGCGCGAAGTCGAGGCCGAGCTCAACCGCGTCAAGGCCGACGTCGAAGGGCTCGACGCCGAGCTCGCGCGGCAGACCGAGGCGGTCGCCAAGGCCGAAGCCGAGCGCGCCGCGCTCGCCCGCGAGATCCAGGAGCTGACCGAGCGCGCCCAGAAGACCGACGCGCGTCTCGGCACGACCAAAGCCGAGCGCGAGCGCCTCGAAGCCGCGGCCCTCGAGTTCGATCCGCAGATCAAGGCCGCCGAAGCGAAGGTCGCCGAGGCCGAAGCGGCGCTGGACACGGCGCGCGCGGAGTCCGAAGCCGCCGAGATGCAGCTGCGCGCGATCCAGGAGGAAGAGACCGGCGCCCGCGAGGCGCTGCGCACCGCGGAATCCGAGCTTGCCCGCATCGACGCCGAGGCGACCGCCCTCGCAGCCGTGCTCAAGGGCGCCAGCTCCAGCCAGGATTACACGCCGGTCCTCGACCAGATCACGGTCCGCGCCGGCTACGAGGCGGCCCTCGGCGCCGCCCTCGGCGACGACCTCGCGGCCGCCCTCGACACGAGCGCGCCCATGCACTGGCGGCTGGTGGACAGCGGCGCCCCGGCACCGGCTGCCCTGCCACCCGGCATCGAGCCGCTCGCCCATTACGTCACCGCCCCGGCGGCACTCGCGCGCCGGCTGTCGCAGATCGGCGTGGTCGAGACCGAGGCGCAGGCCGCCGACGTCGCGCGCTTCCTGGCACAGGGCCAGCGCCTGGTCAGCAAGGACGGCGCCTTGTGGCGTTGGGACGGCTTCACCGCGCATGCCGGCGCGCCGACCGCGTCGGCGACACGTCTTGCGCAACGTAACAGGCTGGACGAGCTGACCCGCTCGCGCGGCACGTTCGCCGACGTGCTGGAAGGCGCGAAGAACCGCTTCGCCGCCGCCCAGGCGGTGACGCGTGACGCGCAGACCCGTGACCGCGACGCCCGCGAGGCCGCGAAGAAGCTCTACAACGAGCTGACGCAGATCCGCGAAGCGCGCGCGACCTTGGCCCGGCAGGCCGCGGCCGAGGCGGCCCGCGTCGCCGGCCTGGCCGAGCAGATCGAACGCGCGACACAGGATCTTGCCGACCACGAAAGCCGGCGCGATGCCGCCGCGCAGACGCTCGCGGCCCTTCCCGATCCGGCGACGGCACGCGAAAAGCTGGTGCAGGATCGCAGTGAGCTCGCCCGCCGGCGCACGCATCTCTCCGAGCTCGAGACGACGCGGGATCGCCTCACCCGCGAGGCCGAGGCGCGCAGCCGCCGGCGCACCGACATCGCCACCGAATCCGCCGCCTGGGCGGCGCGGCTCGACGCCGCCCGCCGCCAGCTCGATCTCTTGGCCGAGCGCGAGGCGCAGACCACCGAAGAGCAGGCCCGCCTGCAGGCGCGCCCCGCCGAGATCGCCACCGAGCGCGCCGCCCTGTTCGAGCGCCTGGCGCAGGCGGAAGTCGACCGCAAGGCGGCGGCCGATCGCTTGGCCGAGGCCGAAGCGAAAGTCGCCGAGGCCGACAAGGCCCTGAAGGACATCGAAGCCCAGCACGCGGTCGCGCGCGAGGACCGCGTGCGCTGTGAGGGCGCGCTCCAGCAGGCCGAGCACGACCTGTCCGAGCTGGCCCAGCGCATCCGCGAGCGCGTCGACTGCGCGCCGGAAGAGACGCTTGCCGTCGCCGGCCACGAGGCGGGCGACGAGCTGCCGGACAAGGAGCAGATTCTCGGACGGCTCGAGCGGCTGATCCGCGAGCGCGACACGATGGGCCCGGTCAATCTCCGCGCCGAGCAGGAGATGGAAGAGCTCGAAGGCCAAGTCACCGGCATGACGGCGGAGAAGGATGACCTCGTTGCGGCCATCGCCCGGTTGCGCCAGGGCATCGCCAGCCTCAACCGCGAGGGCCGCGAGCGCCTGCTGGCGGCGTTCGACACGGTCAACAAGCACTTCCAGGAACTTTTCGTGAAGCTGTTCGGCGGTGGCCGCGCGCATCTGGCGCTCGCCTATCCGCCCCCGCCCGGCCCGCTGACCCACGATCCGAACGCGACGCCGGAGCAGATCGCCCTCGCCGAAGCCGCGCACGCCGAGGCCAGCCGGAACTACAAGGAAGACCCGCTCGAAGCCGGGCTCGAGGTCTTTGCCAGCCCGCCCGGCAAGAAGCTGCAGAACCTGTCGCTGCTCTCCGGCGGCGAGCAGGCGCTGACCGCGCTGTCGCTGCTCTTCTCGGTGTTCCTCACCAACCCGGCGCCGATCTGCGTGCTGGACGAGGTCGACGCGCCGCTCGACGATGCCAACGTCGACCGCTTCTGCACCCTCATCGAGCACATCGCCGGCACAACCGGCACGCGCTTCATCGTCGTCACCCACCACCGGTTGACGATGGCGCGGATGGACCGGCTGTTTGGCGTGACCATGGCCGAGCGCGGCGTGTCGCAGCTCGTCTCCGTGGACCTCCGCCAGGCCGAACGGCTGCGCGACGCCGTCCCGAAGACGGCCTAATCCGCCGCTTGTTCTCGGCAACCCACAGCGAGCCGGCCGCCTGATTTCGCGCCGCGCGACACCCGCCGCGACCCAGGGACTATCGGGGTCGTGCAAAGCTCCTAAAACCCTGAGACTTATTCACATTTTCACGCATTCCGCGGCTTGACTTACCCCGACCCGGCCCGTAACTTGCGCCCCGCTTGAGGCGCGCGGCAGGGGTCTTTGCCGAAGGCGGCTTCCGGACACCGACGCGATGGGCGACGACCGTTCCCAAGACAATCCGCGGAACGACTCTTCGAACACGGAAGTGAGCGGCGACCGGAGACGGCTCGACGAGCTGGATGCCCGTTTGCGCGCCGCCCGTGAGGGCACCGAGCACCGGCGGCCGGCCTCGACCCAGCGCCAGATGAGCTTCGCTTATCGCGTGCTGATCGAGATGGCGGTCGGGGTGGGTGCCGGCGGCTTTCTCGGCTGGTGGTGCGACCGCTGGCTGGGGACGACGCCGATCCTCCTGGTGGTGATGCTCATCGTGGGCTTCGCCGCCGGCGCGCTGAACGCCTATCGCGCGAGCCAGGCCTACATGGCCGGGCTCAGCGACGATGAGCGGAGCGGCGGCGACAGATAGGGTTCGAGGCGAGAACGACAGGGAATCGATCAGTGGAACACGGACCGTTTCACCAATTCATCATCCAGCGCTATGTGCCGATCCAGATCGGCGGCGTCGACGCCTCGTACACCAACGCATCGCTGTGGATGACGATCGTCCTGCTCGCGATCATGGCGCTGATGGTGCTGTCGGTGCGCGGCGGCGCCCTGGTCCCGAGCCGCATGCAGTCGATGGCCGAGATGGCCTACGAATTCATCGCGAACATGGTGCGCGACAACGCGGGCCAGGAAGGGATGAAATACTTCCCGTTCGTGCTGTCGCTGTTCCTGTTCATCCTGTTCTGCAACCTCCTGGGCCTTATCCCCTACTCCTTTACGCCCACCAGCCAGATCGTGGTGACCTTGGCGATGGCGCTGGTGGTGTTCATCGGCGTGACCATCATCGGCTTCGCGCGCCACGGATTGCACTTCCTGTCGTTCTTCGTGCCGCAGGGCGTGCCGGTGCTGCTGCTGCCGCTGCTGGTTCCGATCGAGATTTTCTCTTACGTGTTCCGGCCGATCAGCCTGTCGGTCCGTCTGTTCGCCAACATGCTGGCCGGGCACACGACCCTCGTGATCTTCGCCGGCTTCGTGGTGTCGCTCGGCGTGCTCGGCGGCTGGCTGCCGCTGACGTTCATCGGGGCCCTGTACTGCCTGGAAGTGCTGATCGCCTTCCTGCAGGCCTACGTCTTCACCATCCTCACCTGCCTCTACCTCAACGATGCGCTGCACCTGCATCATTGAGATGGATCAGGACGTCTTTCGAAACATTCTCTAGTCACTGGAAAGGAACTTCGATCATGGATCCAGCAGCGGCAAAGCTCATCGGCGCGGGCCTCGCGACCATCTCCCTCGCCGGCGTCGGCGTCGGCATCGGCCAGATCTTCGGCAGCTTCGTGCAGGGTGCGCTGCGCAACCCGGCCGCCGCTCCCCGCGTGTTCGGCAACGTGCTCCTCGGCTTCGCGCTGACGGAAGCCGTGGCGCTGTACGCGCTGGTCATCGCGTTCCTCATCCTGTTCGTGTTCTGAGCATCCGCCAGGACATGACGATGCGGCGGATTTTCGGAACTTCGGCGGCGGCACTGGCGCTCGCCACGGCAAGCCCTGTGCTCGCCGCGGAAGGCGGCATGCCGCAGCTCAACGTCCACGACTTTCCGCCGCAGCTGGTGTGGCTCGCGGTCATCTTCGTCATCCTCTACGTCGTGATGGCGAAGGTGGCGATCCCGCGCATCGGCGGCGCGCTCGACTTGCGCGCCGGCCGCATCAAGAGCGATCTGGATCGCGCGGCTTCCCTCAAGAACCAGACCGACCAGATGATCGTCGCCTACGAAAAGGCGCGCGCCGAGGCCCGCAACCAGGCGGCGGCCGTGGCGCGTGACACGGCGTCGGCGTTGGCGCAGAAAGCCAGCGAGCGTCAGGCGCAAGTCGGCGCCGCGCTTGCCGCCAAGATCAAGACCGCCGAGGGCAACATCGCCCAGGCGCGCGACCGCGCCATGGCCGATATCCGCGGTGTGGCGGCCGACATCGCCGCCGACGCAGCGAAGCGGCTGGTCGGCCTGCAGGTGACTCCGGCGGACGCGCAGCAGGCCGTAGCCGCGGCGATGAAGGAGCGCGGGTGATGGAGATATTCCACGATCCCGAATTCTGGGTCCTCGTCGCCTTCGTCATCGTGATCGGGCTGACGTTCAAACCGGCCAAGCGGGCCCTGCTGAAGGCCCTCGACGATCGCGCCGACAAGATCCGCTCCGACCTCGAACGCGCCGCCAACCTGCACAAAGAGGCGCAGGCGCTGCTCGCCGAGTATCAGCAGAAGCAGCGCGATGCGCTGAAAGACGCAGAGGCGATCGTGGCCCAGGCCAAGGCCGAGGCCGAGCGCCTGTCCGCCCAGGCGGCGAAAGACCTCGAAGCGGCGCTCAAGCGCCGCGAGCAGATGGCGGTGCAGCGCATCGCCCAGGCCGAGCAGCAGGCGATGGCGGAAGTCCGCGCCGCAGCCGTCGATGTGGCCATCGCCGCCGCCGGCAAGCTGCTGGCGGAGAAGCTCGACGCCGGCCGCCAGGACGCACTGATCGACAGCGCGATCAAGGAGCTGCAGGGGAAACTCAATTAATTAGTCCCTCAGGCGCCGGGCGCGCGCATCCGCGCGCTTGGCTCCCGCGCGCATTCGGCGAAATGCCGAAACGGCATTTGCGCCTGGCGCGCGCGGCCGCAGTCGCGGCCGTTGATGTTGTCCTCGAAGCCTCGGACATCTCCTTAAGAAGAGCCCGCCGCTTCGGCGGACAAAAGATCGCGCTCGCGACTGCGAGCGCGCGCCGCAGCTCAGACCGCTTCGGTTTGAGCGAACCGGCACGGAAGCCAAGGCGCACGGATGTGCGCCGCCCGGCGCTTGAGGGGCCAATAATTACTGATGCGCCAGGCTCAGGTCGCGCAGCACCGCCACTTCGAGGTCCTGCTCCTTGAGCCGCCAGCTCAGGAGATCGCCGATGCTGACGATGTCGACGATGCGTTCGCCGTCGGTGACCGGCACGTGGCGGATGCGCCGCGCTGTCATCAGCCGCATAACGTCGCGCATGGGATCGTTGACCCGGCAGGTCATGACCTCGTGCGTCATGACGTCATTGACCTTGAGCTGCAGCGCTGACGCGCCGTGATGGGCGATCGCGCGGACGATGTCGCGCTCGCTGATGATTCCGGCGAGCCGGTCATGCGAGTCGCGCGCCAGCAGCGCGCCGATGCCCTTGGCGGTGAGGATCTGCGCCGCCCGCTCGACCTTGTCGTCGGGGGCCACGGAGACAAGTTCGGCGGTCGCCTTGCGGCGAAGGACGTCAGCAATACGCATACTTTGCCTCCCACTGTTCGCTTCTCTAGGGACGTGGGAGGCGCGTGCCGGCGCTGCAATGCGGCGGTGCCTGCCTGACGGAAATTTAATCTATGGCGGAATTCTGGCGCGCCGCGCGATACCGCTCGCCCAGCTACTCGGCCGCCTGGCGCGGCGTTGGCGGGCGCCAGCGCAGCACCGGCTGCCGGGCGGCGCGCGTCTCGTCGAGGCGGCGGCGCGGCGTCAGTCGCGGCGCGGCATGAAAAAACGCCGCGTCGCCGGACTTGGCGCGGGCGGCCACGGCGCGCAGCGATGCGACGAAGTGATCGAGCGTCGCCTTGGTCTCGGATTCCGTCGGCTCGATCAAAAGTGCACCGTGGACGACCAGCGGAAAGTACATGGTCATCGGATGGAAGCCTTCGTCGATCAGCGCTTTCGCCACGTCCAAGGTCGTGACGCCGGTGTCTTTGAGGAAATGATCGTCGAACAGCGCCTCGTGCATGCACGGGCCGTCAAAGGCCGCGGTCATCGTGTCCTTGAGCCGGGCCAGCACATAGTTCGCGTTCAGCACCGCGTCCTCGGAGGCCTGGCGCAAGCCGTCGGCGCCGTGGCTCATCATATAAGCCAATGCCCTGACGAACATGCCCATCTGGCCGTGGAAGGCCTTGAGGCGGCCGAACGGCGCCGCACCGGCCTCGGCGGTCTCGACCAGCCGGAATCCCTCCGGCCCATGCACGACGTACGGCAGCGGCACATAGGGCGCCAGCGCCGCCGAGAACACGACCGGCCCCGAGCCCGGGCCGCCGCCGCCATGCGGCGTCGAGAACGTCTTGTGCAGGTTGATGTGCATCGCGTCGATGCCGAGGTCCCCCGGCCGCACGCGGCCGACGATGGCGTTGAAATTGGCGCCGTCGGCATAGAGGAAGCCGCCGGCCTCGTGCATGGCGCGCGCAATCTCGACGATGTCGGTCTCGAACAATCCGCAGGTGTTCGGGTTGGTCAGCATGATGCCGGCGACATCCGGCCCGAGCTTGGCCTTGAACGCCGCTACATCGACGCGGCCGCGCGCATCGGCGGGGATCGATTCGACCTCATAGCCCAAGGCGGCGGCCGTCGCCGGATTGGTGCCGTGCGCCGATTCCGGAACCAAGACCTTGTTGCGCTTGTCGACCCGCGCCTGCAACGCCGCACGGATCGCGGTCATGCCGCAGAACTCGCCGTGCGCGCCGGCCCCCGGCGACAGCGCCACGGCGGGCATTCCGGTCAGCACCTTCAGCCAGTGCGCGAGGCGGTCCATGAGCTCGAGTGCGCCCTGAATGGTCTGTGCCGGCTGCAGCGGGTGGATGTCCGCGAAACCGGGCAGCCGCGCCAGCTTCTCGTTGAGGCGCGGATTGTGCTTCATCGTGCACGAGCCGAGCGGGTACATGCCGCTGTCGATCGCATAGTTCTTCTGCGACAGCCGCGTGAAGTGGCGCACCACCTGCGGTTCCGAGAGGCTCGGCAGGCCTATTGCCTGGCGGCGTTTCACGCCGCCGAGACGCTCCACCGTCTTCGGCACCTCGGGTAGGTCGACGCCGGTCCGCCCCGGCTCACCCTGCTCGAACACCAGCGGTTCTTCCATCATCAACCCGCGATGGCCTGAGACGGTGGCGACCTCCGCGACCCCGCCTGTTTCCGGACGCGAGGTGCGCCCCTGCGACTTGTCCATCACAGCGCCTCCGCCAGTGATTGGGCGAAGAAGTCCATCTCCGCCACGCTGTTGGTCTCGGTTGCCGCGACGATGAGGAGGTCGGTGACATCGCGCCGCTCCGGCCATAGCCGGCTCGCCGGAACGCCCGCCAGAACGCCGCGCTCGACCAGACGATCGACGACCGGGGCCGCGGGTCTCGGCAGACGGACGGTGAATTCGTTGAAGAAGCCGTCGTTGAGAACCGTGACTCCCTTCACAGCCGCGAGCTTCTCCGCCAGCTGCACGGCCCGCGCATGGTTGATCTCGGCCAGACGCGCGAACCCGTCTTCGCCCAGCAGCGAGAGGTGGATGGAGAACGCGAGCGCACAGAGGCCGGAATTGGTGCAGATGTTCGACGTCGCCTTCTCGCGGCGGATATGCTGCTCGCGCGTCGACAAGGTCAGCACCCAACCGCGCCGGCCGTCGGCATCGACCGTCTCACCGGCGATGCGCCCGGGCATCTGGCGGACGTATCTATCACGCGTCGCGAACAGGCCAAGATAGGGCCCGCCGAAATTCAGCGCATTGCCGAGCGACTGGCCTTCGGCGGCGACGATGTCCGCCCCCATCGCGCCCGGCGGCGTCAACAGCCCGAGCGAGACGATCTCCGTGACCACGAAGACCAGCAGCGCGCCGGCCTTCTGTGCGGCCGCGGCAAGCGCCGAATAACCCTTGATGTGGCCGAAGACGGAGGGGCTTTGCACGACCACGCATGACGTGTCGCCGTCGATCTGCCGTGCCAGATCTTCAGCGCCTTGCGGATCCGGCCCCCCGCACGTCGCCTCGAAGCCGCACCAGCGGGCGTAGTTCTCGACGACTTCGCAGTAATGCGGGTGGAGACCGCCGGACAGAATGGCTTTTTTCCGGTGCGTGACGCGATTCGCCATCATCACCGCTTCCGCCGCCGCGGTCGCACCGTCATACATCGAGGCGTTGGCCACCTCCATGTCCGAGATCAGCGCCACCTGGGTCTGGAATTCGAACAGCATCTGGAGCGTGCCTTGCGACACCTCCGGCTGGTAGGGCGTGTAGGAGGTCAGGAACTCGCCGCGCTGGATCAAATGATCGACCGCGGCGGGGACATGGTGGCGATACGCGCCGCCGCCGAGGAACGAGGCCATCGCGCCGGCGCTGCGGTTGCGCGCGGCGAGGGCTGTCAGCTCCCGCTCGACCTCCATCTCCGGCATGTGTTTGGGCAGGTCGAGCAGCCCGCTTAGACGCGCCGATGCCGGCACGTCGCGATAGAGGGCGTCGATCGACGGCGCGCTGATCGCGGCCAGCATCGCGCGGCGGTCGGCGTCGGTATGCGGCAGATAGCGCATCAGGCGAGACCCTCGAGATATTTCTTATAAGCGGCCTCGTCCATCAGGCCCTTGATCTCGGCGGCATCAGCGCCGCGAAGCTTCAGGAACCAACCGTCACCCGCCGGCGACGAATTCACCAGCGCCGGGTTGGCGCCGAGGCCGTCGTTGACGGCGGCGACCTCGCCGGACACCGGCGCATAAACCTCGCTCGCCGCCTTCACCGATTCGACCACCGCCGCCTCGTCGCCTTTCGCGAGCTTCTTGCCGACCGCCGGCAGCTCGACGTAGACGATGTCGCCGAGCTGCTGCTGGGCGTAGTCGGTGATGCCGATAACGGCGACATCGCCCTCGATGCGGATCCACTCGTGCTCTTTGGTGAAGCGAATCTCGGCCATCTCTCTAACCTTTCGCATAGCGGTGGGGGACGAAGGGTAATTTCACGATTTTGGCGGGGCGTTTCTGGCCGCGCACCAGCAGCATCACCGGCGTGCCTTCGGCGGCGGACACGGTGGCGACATAACCCATGGCGATCGGGCCGCCGACGGTCGGGCCGAAGCCGCCGCTGGTGACACTGCCGAGCGGCCGATCATGGGCATCGACAATGGGCGTCTGTTCGCGCGCCGGCGCCGGGCCATCGGGTCGGATACCGACACGGCGACGCGCCGTACCTTCGGCAAGCTGGCGACGGATCGTCGCGGCGCCTGGGAAGCCGCCGCTGTCGCGACGGCGTTTGCCGACGACCCAGGCGAGGTCGGCCTCGACCGGCGTCGTCGCCCGGTCGATGTCATGACCATAGAGGCAAAGCCCGGCCTCGAGGCGAAGACTGTCGCGGGCGCCGAGGCCGATCGGCTTCACTTCCGGCTGCGCCAGCAGAAGCCGCGCCAGCTTCTCGGCGCTATCGCCGGGAACCGAGATCTCGAATCCGTCCTCGCCGGTGTAGCCGGAGCGCGTCAGCCAGCACGCGATGCCACCGACGGTGGCCGGTGAGAAACTCATGAACTTCATCGCCGCCGTCTCCGGCGCAAAACGGGCCATGACCGCCGCCGCCTGCGGTCCTTGCAGCGCCAGCAGCGCGCGATCGGCGAGCTCGGTCACGCGGACTCTGCTGCCGATGCGCTTTTGCAGATGGTCGATATCGTCGCACTTGCAGCCGGCGTTGACGACCAGGAACAGATGATCGCCGGCATTCGTGACCATCAGGTCGTCAAGAATGCCGCCGGCTTCGTCGGTGAAGACGGTGTAGCGCGTGCGATGGATGCCAAGCCCCATGATGTCGCCCGGCACCAGCGCCTCCAGCGCCGCGGCCGCGTCCGCCCCCGTCAACGTCACCTGGCCCATATGCGAGACGTCGAACAAGCCGGCGGCGGCGCGGCAATGCGCGTGCTCGGCGAGAATGCCCGTCGGGTACTGCACCGGCATTTCATACCCGGCAAAGCCGACCAGCTTGGCGCCAAGCTCGGCGTGGAGGGCGTGCAAAGGCGTACGCAGAAGCGGCGCGGATGACGATGGTGCCACAGGTCCTCCACAGGGCTGCCAGACGCCGGCCGCGACGCGTCCGCAATGCGGCCGCCGCCACCAGCGCCCCCTCTGTCCTTGGACCTGAAAGATTCGCCGCGTCGTCTCTGTGTGAGGCCGTCTATCTTCCTGACAGACGATGCGGCTTACATCTTCGGTGAGACCGCCGCCGGTGAGGGCGGCCAGTCTGCTTTCCAGAGCTCGTCTTCCCGCACGGTCCTTTTGCCTGAGAGTTTCCGGGGCGGTTGCTCCTTCGGCGCCGCGCCGCCCTGATTCGTCCGAAGAAAAATCAGGGCCGCAACGGTCTCTCCCGCGCGGGTGCAACCACCATGAGCCGCGCCCGAAACGTTGTCAATTGCCGCCGCGCTTGCGGTCGCGGCCCGGCTCCGATGTCGCGGCCGCCGGACCGTGACAATGCTGTTACGGCTGCTTGCTGTTCTGGCTGCGGTTCCAGGCGAGCTCGTCAGGGGTCAGCTGGAACCCGACAATGATGCGGTACGCATCTGCTTTTGCCACGTCGGCGAGAGGAATGTGCGGTTCCGCTTCGTTGAGCACGACGCCGAGATGCGTGCGATTGTCGGTGAAGTCGAACCGGACCTTGAACTGCTCTTTCGTGCTGATCTCGCCGTCCGGATTTTGGACTGCGACGAAATAGGGAAACTCTGCAACGCGGCTGCGATCGGCAGGACCGCGGTCGGCGGTAATGGCGATCTGCAAATCAACGACCACTTCCTTCTTGCTGTACTTGCACTGGACGAGGATGTCCTGGACGTTGCCTTCGACGATGACGTCGGTCAGATCGCGGCCGGTCCCGTCACGGAACCGGGTGATCTTCGAGGCGTCGGTCGGAATGAGCCCGCTCGGACAGGCCCCGGGCGGCGTCTTGGAGCCGCAAGCCGCCAACAGGCCCGCGAAGGCGAGCGCCGCCAGAAAAGCGGCGCGTGACGTCATCGCCGTCACGGAAGATTCTTGTGCGAGCCGTCGCAAAAAGGCTTGGTTTTCGTCGCCTTGCAGCCGCAAAACCACAGCTTTTGGGCGGCCTCGGCCTTGTAAGATACGGGCTGTATGCCCGTCCCGGCATGCGA
>Ga0335070_10003862_pt1 | contig 17479 bp, 16 predicted proteins | sample Lox_Sample_13_FD_206722 | JGI IMG/M metagenome (GOLD analysis project Ga0335070, IMG submission 206722) | Soil microbial communities from Loxahatchee National Wildlife Refuge, Florida, United States - Lox_Sample_1.3 | ecosystem: Environmental > Terrestrial > Soil > Wetlands | place: USA...
TTCATGCGCACGCGCCTGGCGCGCGACAACCTCGTCGTCGGCGTCGCCGGCGACATCAAGCCCGAAGCCTTGGCGCCGCTACTCGACCGCATGTTCGGCGATCTGCCGGCGAAGGCGGACAGCCCGCCGCTGCCGGATACGGCACCGCGCAATCTCGGCCAGACCATCGTCATCCGGCGCAACGTGCCGCAAAGCGTCGTGACGTTCGGCGAGGCCGGCGTGAAGCGCAACGATCCGGATTTCTACGCGGCGACCCTCGTCAACTACATCCTTGGCGGCGGCGGATTCAACTCCCGGCTGACCAACGAGGTGCGCGAGAAGCGAGGCCTCGCCTATTCGGTCTTTTCGTACCTGGCGCCGTACCAGCATTTCGGCCTGCTCATGGGCGGGACCGCGACCCAGAATGCGCGCGTCGCCGAGTCGATCGACGTGATCCGCAAGGAATGGCAGCGGCTGCACGACAACGGACCGACCGAACAGGAGCTGGCCAACGCCAAGACCTACATCACCGGCTCGTTCCCGCTCCAGCTCGATTCGACGACCCAGATCGCGCGCCTCCTGGTCTCGATCCAGTACGACGATCTCGGCATCGACTATGTCGAGCGGCGCCAGCAGCTGATCAACGGCGTGACACTGGCCGACGCCAAGCGCGTGGCGCGCCGCCTGCTCGACGCGCAGAACCTGCTGATGGTGGTGGTCGGCGAACCCGCCGGCCTTGCGTCCGAACCGGCGGCCAGCCCGGCGCCGGCGGCTGGCAGCGCTCCGGCGGCTCCCGCGGCCCCCGCGGCGAACGGCCGCGGCGGCTGATCGACGGGGAGGGGACGGAGATGGCCATCCGGCGGCTGCCCGAAACCGTCGTCAACCGCATCGCCGCGGGCGAGGTCATCGAGCGGCCGGCCGCCGCGGTGAAGGAGCTGGTCGAGAACGCCATCGACGCGCGCGCGACGCGCATCGACGTGACGCTCGGCGACGGCGGCCGCAGCCTGATCGCCGTCGTCGATGACGGCGTCGGCATGACGGCGGACGAGCTGGCGCTGGCGATCGAGCGCCACGCCACCTCGAAGCTCCCCGACGACGACCTGCTCCACATCTCGACCCTCGGGTTCCGCGGCGAGGCGCTGCCCTCGATCGGCGCCGTCAGCCGCTTGACCATCGTCAGCCGTCCCCGTTCGGCCAGCGAAGCGTGGTCGATCGCGATCGAAGGCGGCCAGGTCGGCAAGCCGATGCCGGCCGCGCACCCGCCCGGCACCCGCGTCGAGGTGCGCGATCTCTTCTATGCGACACCGGCGCGGCTGAAGTTCCTCAAAGGCGAGCGCGCCGAGCTGGCGGCGGCGATCGACGCCGTCGAGCGGTTGGCGATGGCGCATCCCGACGTCGCGTTCTATGTGACCGCGGACGGACGGACGCCGGTCCGCCTGCCGGCTGCGGCATCGTTGCCCGATCTCGAGCGCGGTGCAGAGGCGGCGCGGCTCGCGCGCGTCGCCGCGGTGGTGGGGCAGGAATTCTTCGACAACGCCCTCGCCATCAACGCCGAGCGCGAAGGGGTGAAGCTCACCGGCCATGCCGGGCTGCCGACCTATCACCGCGCGACCGCAGGCGCACAGTACCTCTTCGTCAACGGCCGGCCGGTCCGCGACAAGCTGCTGGCCGGCGCGGTGCGCGGCGCCTATGCCGACTTCCTCGCCCGCGACCGCCACCCGGTCGTGGCGCTGTTCCTGCACGTGCCGCCCGACCAGGTCGACGTCAACGTGCATCCCGCCAAAGCCGAGGTGCGCTTCCGCGATTCCGGCCTCGTCCGCGGCCTGATCGTGGCGAGCCTCCGCCATGCGCTCGCCGAAGCCGGCCATCGCGCCTCGACGACCGTCGCGATCGGGGCCCTGGGCGCATTCCGGCCGGGCACGGGTGCTGCGCCCGGCCCGGGGCCCGCCTTCGCCCGCGCGTTTGCCCCATCCGCCCTCGCTGAAGCTGCCGCGGCGTATCAGGCGCCCCTCAGCGGCTTGGGCACGGCCCCCGCGGTCGCCGTCGCCAAAGCCGAAGCGCCGCCGGCGCCGGTCAACGATGCCTGGCCGCTCGGCGCGGCCCGCGCGCAGATCCACGAGACCTATATCGTCGCGCAGACCGCGGACGGCATCGTCATCGTCGACCAGCACGCGGCGCACGAGCGGCTGGTCTACGAGCGCATGAAGCAGCAGATCGACGCCGGTGGCATCGCCCGCCAGGCCCTCCTGGTGCCGGAGATCGTCGAGCTCGAGGAGGCCGCGGTCGCGCGGCTTGTGGCCCGGACGGCTGAGTTCGCCGAGCTCGGCCTCGTGCTCGAGGCGTTCGGCCCGGGTGCGGTCGCGGTGCGCGAGGTGCCGGCGCTGCTCGGCGACGTCGACGTGCCGGGGCTGGTCCGCGATCTCGCCGACGAGCTCGCGGAGTTCGGCACGGCCTTGTCGCTGAAGGAGAAGCTGGCTGACGTCTGCGGCACGCTCGCCTGCCATGGCAGCGTGCGCGCCGGGCGGCGGCTGTCGGCTGACGAAATGAACGCGCTGCTGCGGCAGATGGAAGCGACGCCGCATTCCGGCCAGTGCAACCACGGCCGGCCGACCTATGTGGAGCTGAAGCTCGCCGACATCGAGCGCCTGTTCGGCCGGAGATAGCAACCATCATGGCGAGGAGCCTTTCAGGCGACGAAGCAATCCAGGGCAGCGCTCGCGACTGTGGACCGCTTCGTCGCCCGGGTTTGCAAGGGGCTTCGCCCCTTGCAAGAAATCAGGGCGCGCCTCGCGATGACAATACCGGGGAGACAGCCATGAGCGATTCCCTCTATCAGGTCATCGTCGAGGATGCGCCGACCGGCGCTTTCACCGAGATCGTGCGCGCCGGCCGGCACGTGCTCACCGCCGACGAGCCGCAGGCGGTCGGCGGCAATGATCTCGGGCCGGGCCCGTACGAGTACCTGCTCGCTGCACTCGGGACGTGTACCGCCATGACCATCCGCATGTACGCGCGGCAGAAGGGCTGGCCGCTCGCGAAGGTCACGGTCCGTCTCAATCACGCGCGCGTGCATGCCGAAGACTGCGCCACCTGCGAGACCCGCGAGGGCAAGATCGATCGCATGGAGCGCGTGCTGTCCTTGGAGGGGCCGCTCGATGACGCCCAGCGCCAGCGTCTGCTCGAGATCGCCAATAAATGCCCGGTCCATCGCACCTTGATGGCGGAGGTGACGATCCCGACGCGGCTGTTGCCGTGAGGACGAAAGTCCTCGAATAGGACACCTCGCGTTAAACTCGCGTTTCATAACGCGAGAAATTTTCCCAACTGGCCTATGCCGCCGGCTGGTACACCAGGAACGTCAGCTTCGCCTTGCCGTAGCGCCGCTCGTCGACGCACGCGAAGCCCGCCGGCGGCGCGACCTCTTCGCGCCCGCTGGTCTCGACCACGGCGATGCCGCCCGCGGCGAACCAGCCCTGCGCCGCAAGCGCCGCGAGCGCCGCCGCCGCGAGGCCGCTCGCATACGGCGGATCGAGGAAGACGATTCCGCATGGCGCGTCGGCGCGCGGCGGACGGGTGGCGTCGCCCTGCAGGAACGTCGCCTGCCTGGCCTCGTCGAGCATGGCGGCGTTGTGGCGGGCGATGCGCAAGGCCGCCGGATCGAGGTCGAGAAAGGTCGCGTGCGCGGCGCCGCGCGACAGCGCCTCGAGGCCGAGCGCGCCGGTGCCGCAGAAGGCATCGAGCACGCGTGCATCGCGCACCGGCGAGAGGCCGCCGGTCGCGAGCTTGCCGTGCTCGAGGATATTGAACAGCGACTCGCGCGCGCGGTCGCTGGTCGGCCGCACGGCGTCGCCGCTCGGTCCCTGCAGCGGGCGGCCGCGATGCTTTCCCGCCACGATTCTCATTGGCGGAGCTTCCCGACCTGATCGTGCAGCGTCTTGGGCGGCACTTCGACACAGGCGGCGGCCGGCAGATCGCCGAGCTGGAACGGCCCATACGAGATGCGGATGAGCCGGTTCACCGGCAGGCGCAGGTGTTCGAGCACGCGGCGCACTTCGCGGTTCTTGCCTTCGGTGAGCGCGACGAGGAGCCAGCAGTTGCTGCCCTGCTGGCGGTCGATCTTCGCCTCGATCGGCCCATAGCGCACGCCCTCGATGGTGATGCCGTCCTTGAGCCGTTTGAGCGCCTCAGGCTCGGGTGCGCCGTGCACGCGGGCGCGATAGCGGCGGATCCAGCCGGTGGCCGGCAGCTCGAGATGACGCTTGAGCTCGCCGTCATTGGTGAGCAGCAGCAGGCCCTCCGAGTTGAAGTCGAGCCGGCCGACCGGCATCAGGCGCGGCAGCTCGGGCGGCATGCCGTCGTAGATGGTCGGCCGGCCCTGCGGGTCGTGCGCGGTGGTCAGCATGCCGCGCGGCTTGTGGAAGCGGAACAGGCGCGCGCGCTGGGCCTTGGGCAGCTCGCGGCCGTCGACCGTGATGCGGTTGGCCTCGGTGACGGTGTGCGCCGGCGTCTCCAGGACCTTGCCGTCGACCGCGACGCGGCCGTCCGCGATCCAGCGTTCGGCCTCGCGCCGGGAGCCGAGCCCCGCGCGGGCGATCACCTTGGCAATGCGTTCGCCTTTGGGGCCGGCGGCGGGTCCGCTCACCGCGCCGTCCAGCCGCCGTCGATCGGCAAGGTCACGCCGGTGATGCCGGCCGCCGCGTCGCTCACGAGGAAGAGAATCGCGTCCGCGACTTCGTACGGTTCGATGAGCCGGCCGAGCGGCGTGTTGGCGAGGATCGCCGCCTCCATCTTGGGGTCGCTGAGCAGCTTCAAGGTCAGCGGCGTGCGCACGAACGCCGGGCCGACGGCATTGACGCGGATGCCGCGCGCCGCCCATTCGAGCGCCAGCGCCCGCGTCCAGTTGACCAAGGCACCCTTGGTCGCGTGATAGGCGGGATTGGGGTAAAGCCCGCCGCCGACCAGGCCCATCATCGAGGCGACGTTGACGATTGCGCCCTTGCCCTTGCGCAGCATGTGGCGGCCGGCCTCGCGGGCGCAGCGGAACGAGCCGGTCATGTTGACGGCGATCACCTTCTCCCAGGTCGCCGTCGTCATCTCCTCCGACGGCTGGCGGGCGGCCAGGCCGGCGTTGTTGATCAGGACGTCGATGCGCCCGCGCAGGTCACAGATCGCCGTCATCACGCGGGCGACGCCGGGCTCGTCGGTGACGTCGAGGCTGTGCGCTTCGGCGCGGCCGCCGGCGGCCGCGATCTCCTGCGCCACGCGCTGGGCGGCATTGCCGTCGATGTCGGTGACCTCGACCAGCGCTCCGGCCGCAGCCAGCGCCTGCGCGGTCGCCCGGCCGATGCCGCTGCCGCCGGCGGTCACGATCGCCACCCGCCCGTCGAGCCGCAGCCGTTCCGCCGTGGTCATGGCCGTATCCCCCTCATGAGCGTGCCTGGGCCGCGGCGATGAAGGCGTCGAAGATGCGGTTGTCGCCGGGGTCGATCGCGTATTCCGGATGCCACTCGACGCCGAGGCAGAAGCGCTTGCGCGGATCTTCGATGCCTTCGACCACGCCGTCCGACGTCGTCGCGTTGACGAGTAGACCGGGGGCGGTGTCCTTCACCGCCTGGTGATGGGCGCTGTTGACCGACATGGTCAGCCGGCCGGTGCTGCGGTGGAGCAGGGTGCCGGGCACCACCGCCACGTCGTGGCCGGGCTCGGTGCGCGGGTTCGGCTGCTCGTGCGCCAGCGCGTTCGGGATCTCGTCGGGGATGTGCTGGATCAAGGTGCCGCCGAGCACCACGTTCAGGAGCTGCTCGCCGCCGCAGATGCCGAGGATGGCCTTGTCCGCCTCGTGGCAGAGCCGCGTGATCGCGATCTCGAACGCGGTGCGCTTGTCCTTGGTCTTGACGGTGATGTGCCGGGTGTCGGCGCCGAACAGGCTGGGGTCGACGTCGAAGGCGCCACCGGTGATGACGAGGCCGTCGAGGCGGCCGAGGTAGTCGTGCGCCAGGTCCGGTTCGTGCGGCAGCGGCATGGGCAGGCCGCCGGCGCGCGCGACCGCGTGGCAGTAGTTCTCGCGCAGCGCGTACCAGGGAAGCTTCGAGTAGCCGCCGGGCGGCTCCGAATCGAGCGTGATGCCGATGACCGGACGTGCCATGCGCGGGAATTTAGGGCTACGCCCCGGTTGGCGCAACCGAGCCGGTTTTCAGCCCAGAAACCGCGCGATCAGCGCCGCGACCTCGTCGGTCCGTTCGTAAGGCAGCATGTGGCCGGCGCGGTCGACGACGGCGATTTCCGGCTGGCGCAGATGCCGCGCGAACGCCGCCACGTAGGCCGGCGGCACGACGGCATCGGCGGCGCCGAAGACCAGCAAGGCCCGGGCGGTGATCCGCTTGAGACGGCGGTTGAGGCCTTTGTCAGGGATCGGCCATAGGAACTTGGCGACGGCCGTCATCGCCATCGCGGTCGCGATGATCTGCGCGCCCGCGGCCTTGGGATCGGCCGCCGGCGCCGCCGGCCACAGCGCGTCGCGGGCCGTCATGTCGTGCCAGAGCAGGCTGTCCACCTCCGGGGCCGGTACGGCGAAGATGTCGGCGACGGGGCGCGCGTCGTCCCACAGACCGAAGGGCGCCAGCAGCACCAGCCGGCTGACCGCATCGGGGAAGTGTGCGGCGAGCTCGGCGGCGATCATGCCGCCGAACGAATGACCGACGACGACGGGTCGCTCGAGCCCGAGATGCCGCCGCAGGTCGTCATAGGCCAGCGCTAGATCATGGACATTGCCGACGTGCTCGAGCTCGTCGGCGTCGCCGAAGCCGGGGGCCAAGGGCGCGATGACGCGACGGTGCGTCGCCAGACGCTGCAGCAGCGGATCGTGCGCGGGGATGCCGCGCACGCCGTGCAGCCACAGGAGATCCGGCCCGCGCCCTGCCGTGAGCACCTGCCAGCGGCGGCCGTCCGGCAGCCTGACCGTCTCCGGGGTCACGCGGCGGCTCCTTGCTTGGGTGTCGCCGGCCACCAGCGGTCCTCCCATTCGCCGAAGCGCGGGCGCAGGCGCGGCATCACCTCGCGCGCGAAGCGCTGGGTGTTATAGAGCGCGGTCTCCTTCGGCATGTTGCCGAACTGCAGCAGGACCATGAGGTGGCCGACGCGCAGCTTGTCGGCGAGATCGTTCAGGCGGTCGACGACCGTATCCGGGCTGCCGGCGACGAGATAGCCGCGGTCGATGAAATCGCGCCAGCCCATCTTGGCGAGCTCGGCCCGGGCGCCGGCGCGCGAGATGATGCGTGCCACCTGGCCCTCGATGCCGGCCTTGATCGTCGCGAGCGAGGTGTAGCCCGGCGGATTCACATAGCCGCCGTAGACGTGCAGGCAGCGCTGCCAGAAATACTTGGCGTGCTCGGCGTAGAGCTTCTCCGCCTCGGCGTCGCTGTCGGCGACGCCGACGAACTGCAGGAAGCCGGCGCGATAGGGGTTGGGCTCGACGTTGTGCCTGGCGACGGTCTGCCAGAACCCGTCCATCACCTTCTGCGCCTCCTGATAGCCGAAATAGGAAAGGTTGGCGTAGAGGAAGTCGTTCTCGAGGCACTTCTGGATCGGCCGCGGCCAGACGTTCACGTAACGCAGCTGGGTGTACTTGCCGTTGAACGCGAACACGTCGGGCTCGCGCCAGGCGCGCAGGATGAGCTGCACCGCCTCGCGATACTTGTCGCGCAAGGTCGCCGGGTTCTCGCCATAGGCGAAGACCGAGTCCATCGGCGTGCCGACCGGAAAGCCGGCGATGAGGCGTCCGCCCGACAGCACGTCGAGCATCGCCATCTCCTCGGCGACCCGGATCGGCGGGTTGTAGAGCGCGACCGAATTGCCCATCAGCACCAGCTTGGCGCGCGTGGTGGTGCGCGCCAGGATCGCGGCCATCAGGTTCGGCGACGGCATCAGGCCGTAGGCGTTCTGGTGATGCTCGTTGACGCACAGCCCGTCGAAGCCCTCGGCCTCGGCGAAGGCGAGCTCGTCGAGATACTCGTGATAGATGCGATGACCGTCGACCGGATCGTAAAGCCTGGCCGGCACGTCGATCCACACCGAGCGGTATTTCTCGCGGAAATCCGCCGGCAGGTTCGGATACGGCATCAGGTGGAAGAAATGGAACTTCATCGGCGCGCCTCGCGGGGGACGGGTTCGATTGTCGGTCGTTCCGCGTCGGGAGGGAAGAGGCCGGCGCGGCGCTTGACCCGTCCCGACAAGACGCTCAAGGATAGAACATGCCGGATCGCCACACCTTCATGCATCTGGCGCTCGCCGAAGCCGAGCGCGGCTCATCCTTCGGCGAAGTACCGGTCGGCGCCGTCCTGGTCGACGGCAGCCACGGCGAGGTGCTGGCGAAAAGCCACAACTTGGTCGAGGAGCTCGCCGACCCGACCGCGCATGCCGAGCTTCTGGTGATCCGCGAGGTCGCCGCACAGCGCGGCGCCAAGCGGTTGGAGAAGTGCGATCTCTACGTGACCTTGGAGCCCTGCCCGATGTGCGCGCAGGCGATCGCGTTTGCGCGGCTGCGCCGGGTCTACTACGCGGCGTCGGATCCGAAAGGCGGCGGCATCGAGCACGGACCGCGCATCTTCACCCAGCCGACCTGCCATCACCGGCCGGAGATCTACAGCGGCATCGACGAAGCGCGCGCGGCGGCGCTGCTGAAGGATTTTTTCAAGGAAAGGCGGTAACGGTCGTATTCGTCATCGCGAGCGCAGCGAAGCGATCCAGGGTCAGTGTCGCGCCCTGGATCGTGACGGAAGGAGCTACGCCCTGGAAAACCGCCAGATCCCGTCGTCGCCGCGGGCGCGCGTCACGCGGCCTTCCCATTCGAGATAGTGCAGGTGGGCCAGCGCCTCGCCGACCGCGAGGCCCATGTTGTGCGGGCCGATCTCGCGCTTGAACAGGAGATGGAAGCAGTCGGTCGCGGCTTTGGGCGGGTCGAGGGCTTCCGCGAGGGCGTCGAGACGGCTGGCGTGGTGCGCGCGGAGATCGGCGATGCGGTTGTGCACGCCGCGATAGAGCAGGCCATGCGCCGGCATTATCAAGGTCTCGGCCGGCACCGGCGAGAAATTGCCGAGGCAGTCGAGATAGTCGCGCAACGGGTTGGCGAACGGCTCGTTCGGCCACACGCTGACGTTCGGCGAGATGCGGGGCAGCAGGATGTCGCCGCCGATCAGCACGTTGAGGTCCGGGCACCACAGGCAGGCGTGCTCCGGCGCATGGCCGCGGCCGATCACCGGCAACCAGGCATGGCCGCCGATCTCGATCGGCACGCCGCCGGAAATGCGGCGGAACGCCGGCGGTATTTCCGGCACGCCGCGGCGGTAGAGGTTGTTCGGTTCTGCAAACGGGCCGATACCCGTCTCGGCGACGCCGTTGGCGCGGTAGAAGGCGACGCGGGTCGCGACGTCGGCGGGGCTGCCGTTCGCGTGCACCGAGCGCGCCATGTACCACTCGCCGGCGGTCATCCACAGCTCGGCGTTCCACTTGTCGCAGATCCACGCCGCCATGCCCATGTGGTCGGGATGGAAATGGGTGACGATGACCCGCGTCACCGGCTCGCCGCGCAAGGTGGTCGCGAAGATCTTGTCCCAATGCGCCTTGCCGTCGTCGCGGCAGAGGCCGGTGTCGACCACCGTCCAGCCGGTGCTGTCGGCCAGCAGCCAGAGATTGATGTGGTCGGGCGGGAACGGCAGCGGCATGCGCAGCCAATGCACGCCGGGCGAGATCTCGCGCGTGGTGCCGGGCTCGGGCGCGGTTTCGTACGGGTAGACGAGGCGGGCGGCGGTGGTCATCTGTTCAGGTTATTTCGATTGTCTCAGGGAACGCCAGCTGGGAACGGCGCGCCAGCCGATATCGTTGCGGCAAAAGCCTTCCGGCCAGTCGATGCAGTCGACGGCCTCGTAGGCGCGGCCATAGGCGGCGGCCGGCGAGTTGGCGAGTGCGGTGATGCCGAGCACGCGGCCGCCGTTGGCGACCACCTTGCCGTCCTGGAGTTTCGTGCCGGCATGGAAGACGGTGACGCCTTCGACCTTCTCGGCCTCTTCGAGGCCGCGGATGACCGTGCCTTTGAGCGGGTCATCAGGATAGCCCTTCGCCGCCATCACCACGCACAACGCGGTGCGGTCGTGCCAGCGTACGCCAAACTTTGCGAGCTGGCCGTCGCGCGACGCGATCAGCGCCGGCAGCAGGTCCGACATCAGCCGCGGCATCAGGACCTCGCATTCGGGGTCGCCGAAGCGCACGTTGAACTCGATGAGCTTCGGGCCGTCGGCGGTGATCATCAGGCCGGCGAACAGGATGCCGCGGAACGGCTTGCCGAGCTTGGCCATGCCGGCGACGGTCGGCTGGACGATCTCGCGCATGACCCGGTCGGCCATCGCCGGGCTCATGACCGGCGCCGGCGAGTAGGCGCCCATGCCGCCGGTGTTGGGGCCGGTGTCGCCGTCGCCGACCTGCTTGTGGTCCTGCGCCGAGCCGAAGGGGATGGCGGTCGTGCCGTCGCACAGCGCGAAGAAGCTGACCTCCTCGCCCTTGAGGAACTCTTCGATGACGAGCTGCGCGCCGGAGGCACCGAAGCGCTTGTCGACCATGGCGGCATCGATGGCCGCCACGGCCTCGTCGACGGTCGCGCAGATGGTGACTCCCTTGCCGGCCGCGAGCCCGTCGGCCTTCACCACGATCGGCGCTCCCGGCTTTTTCGCGGCATAGGCGCGCACGTAGGCGCGCGCCTTGTCGGCGTCGTTGAAACGCTCATAGGCCGCGGTCGGCACGCCGTAGCGCTTCGCGAAGTCCTTCATGAACCCCTTGGAGCCTTCGAGCGCCGCCGCCGCGGCCGACGGGCCGAACGCCTTGATGCCGACCATCTCGAGGCGGTCGACCAGGCCCAGGACCAGCGGCCCTTCCGGGCCGACGACGACGAAATCGATGCTGGCGTCCTGCGCGAACCTCACGATGCCGTCGAGGTCGTCGGCCGCGATCGGCACGCACTCCGCCTCGCGCGCGATGCCGGCATTGCCCGGGGCGCAATAGAGCTTGTCGCAGAGGGGGGAGCCCGCAATGGCCCAGCAGAGCGCATGCTCACGTCCGCCGGACCCGACCACCAGGATCTTCATGCTACCGTTCGACTCGTCTCGTTTTCGCCTCGCCCGATTCGCGGATTGCGCCTGATGTCGGGCCGGTTTGGCTCGCCACGATCTGGCGCGGCTTGTATCATATCAGCCGGGATTTATGACTGAAATTCGGATTCCGTCCGCCGCCGCCTCGAACCTTCCCGAGTACACGGTCAGCGAGATTTCGCAGGCCGTGAAGCGCGCGCTCGAAGGCGCTTTCGACCGCGTGCGCGTGCGCGGCGAGATCTCCGGGTTCAAGCGCCACAGCTCCGGCCATTGCTACTTCACCCTCAAGGACGCCGACGCCGCGATGGACGGCGTCTGCTGGCGCGGCACCGCGATCCGCCTCGGCATCAAGCCCGAGGACGGGATGGAGGTCGTGGTCAGCGGCCGCCTCACCACATATCCCGGCCGCTCCAAATATCAGATCGTCATCGACACGATGGAGCTCGCCGGCGAAGGCGCGCTCCTCAAGATGATCGAGGACCGCCGCAAGCGCCTTGCCGCCGAAGGGCTCTTCGACGGCGCGCGCAAGCGGCCGCTGCCGTTCCTGCCCGAGGTGATCGGCGTCGTCACCTCGCCGACGGGCGCCGTGATCCGCGACATCGTGCATCGCCTGGCCGACCGTTTCCCGCGCCCTGTGCTGTTGTGGCCGGTCGCCGTCCAAGGCGAGGGGGCGGCCGAGCAGGTGGTGCGCGCGATCGAAGGGTTCAACGCGCTGCCGGAACAGGGGAGGGTGCGGCGGCCAGATGTCCTGATCGTCGCCCGCGGCGGCGGCAGTCTCGAAGACCTGATGGCGTTCAACGAAGAGGCCGTGGTCCGCGCCGCGGCCGCCAGCCGCATCCCGCTGATCGCCGCCGTCGGCCATGAGACCGACACGACCTTGATCGACTACGCGGCCGACCGTCGCGCGCCGACGCCGACGGCGGCAGCCGAGATGGCGGTGCCGGTGCGCAGCGAGCTGCTGGCCGATCTGCTGCGTGACGGCCGCCGCCTGATCACCGCGTTGGCGCGCTCGCTCGAGGAGCGGCGCAACCAGCTCGAAGGCCTGGCGCGCGGTCTCGGCGATCCCCGCCGCCTGATCGAGGACAAGCGCCAGCGCCTCGACGACTGGGGCGACCGGTTGCACCTGGGCCTCAAGAACTGGGTGCACCGGCGCGAGACGCAGCTCACCGACACCGGCGGCCGGCTCAAGGCGTTCCGCGCCGGATTCAAACGCCATGCCGACCGCGAGACCGTGCATGTGCGCGAGCTCGGCGCGCGCCTCGACCGTTGTGCCCGCGCCATGGTCGAGCGCCTGCGCCGCGACCTCGATGGCTGCGGCAAGCTGCTCGAGACCTTGTCCTACGAAGAGGTGCTCAGGCGCGGCTTCGCGCTGGCCACCGACGCCTCCGGTCGGCCGGTCGAGGCAGCCGCCGAGGTGCGTTCCGGCCAGCCGCTGAATATCCGCTTCCACGACGGCGAGGTCGGGACTGTGGCGACCGGGGCGCCGGTGGCGCGGAAGAAACGCGCGGCCAAGGCGGAGGAAGAGGCGGCGGCGAAAGCCAAGCAGGGATCGCTCTTATGAGGCGATTTGGCTGGGTGTTCGTCGCGGCGGCCGTGCTTGCCGGGGCGGCGCGAGCCGAAGTCACCTTCACTGGCAATTTCGTCCAGGGCGGGCTGGTCTACGGACAGACCGCGCCCGGCTCGAAGGTCACACTCGACGGAAGGCCGATGCACGTGTCGGCGGCGGGCGAATTCCTGCTCGGCTTCGGCCGCGACGCGGCGGCGAGCGCGGTCGTCGACATCGTGCATCGCGACGGCACGCACGAGACGCGCACCGTCGCCGTGGCGGCGCGCGCGTGGGACATCCAGCGCATCGACGGCTTGCCGGAGAAGCAGGTGACGCCGCCGCCCGAGGTGCTGCAGCGCATCAAGGACGACAACGCCCAGGTCGCGGCGGCGCGCGCCCGCGATACCGACGAGATGCTGTTCAAGACTGGCTTCGTCTGGCCGGCGCAAGGGCCGATCAGCGGCGTCTATGGCAGCCAGCGGATTCTCAACGGCCAGCCGCGGGCCCCGCATTACGGGCTCGACATCGCCGCACCGGCCGGCACGCCGGTCGTGGCACCCGCCGACGGCATCGTCGCCATGGCGCATCCCGACATGTATTTCACCGGCAAGACCTTGATCCTCGACCACGGCTACGGCCTCAGCACGACCTACAGCCACATGAGCGAGATCGCCGTGCAGGTCGGCCAGCGCGTCAAGAAGGGCCAGATGATCGGCAAGGTCGGCGCCACTGGCCGCGTGACGGGGCCGCATCTCGACTGGCGGATCAACCTCTACGACATCCGCCTCGATCCGGCGCTGATCGTGCCGCCGATGCCGGCCGCGCCGCATCCGGGCGGGTGACCCTCCGTAATACGCTCCATCATTGCGAGCCCGTCTGCGGGCGAAGCAATCCAGGAGTTAGTGTCGCGGCCCCTGGATCGCCTCTGATCGTGAAGAGGACGCTCGCTCGCGTCAGTCCGGCCAGCGCCGGTGCAGCCACAGCCACTGGCCGGGTCGCTGGCGGATCCATGCCTCCATCCGTGCGTTGACCGCGGTCATCAGCGCGAGGATATCCGCGTGCCGGTCGCCGGAGCGCGGCAGCGGCAGCGGCGGCTCGATGTTGACGCGATAATGCGCGCCGCCGAGCCGCTCGACCCAGGCGGGCAAGACGACGCAGTCGAACTTCAAGGCGAGCTGCGCCAGCGCCGGCGCCGTCATGGCGTCCCGGCCCATGAACGGCACGGCGATGCCGTCGTTCATCTTCTGATCGACCAGCATGCCGAGCGCCTTGCCAGCCTGCAGGACCTTCAGGATGCGACGGCCACCCTCGGCCCCCTTCGGGATCAGGTCATCGACCACTTCGCGCCGGCCCTTGAGGAAGATCTGGTCGGCGTAGATGTTGTTCGACGAGCGATAGACGACGTTCAGTGGCAGCCCGCGGCGGATCGACAACAGCGGGCCGATCTCCCAGTTGCCGATATGTGCCGTGAAGAAGATCACCGGCTTGTCGCCCTCGCGCCCGCGGTCGAGATGCTCGAGCCCGGTCCATTCGACGCGCGACGCTCCCGGCACCGGGTCGGTATCGAAGACCTTGATATGCGGCAGGTGCGGCAGCTCGGCGGCGTTGCGGCCGAGGTTGTCCCACATCTCGCGGACCACGGCGTCGATCCGCTCCGCGGTCATGTCCGGGAACACCCGTGCCAAATTCTTGCGCGCCCGCCGCGACAGGCCGAGGCGCGGCCCGATCGTCCGGGCCACGGCACCGCCGAGTGCCGAGGCGACGTCCAGCGGCAGCACGCGGAACACGAAATGCGCGACGTGCAGCGCCATCGTCTCGACCGGGCGGACGATCCGTCGCGAGAACCAGAGCTGCAGCGGCGTGCGCCTAGCCACGTTTATTCTCGGAGGCGGCCGTTGCGCCGCCCCTAAGCGCCGGATCGAGCACGCGGCCGAGGGCGTCGGGCCGGTCGAAGCGGAGATGAACGCGCAGCGCCGTCACCATGCGCGCAGCCCCCTCGGGCAGTCGGACGAAGTCCTTGGCGGTGGTCACGGGCACGGCACCCTGTTTCTGCGCCGCTTCTACGAGCCGCATCGCCTCATCGGGGGTGTAGGCGTGATGGTCGGCGAACGGCACGGTCTCCACGACTTCGGCGCCGAGCTCGGCGAGGGTCGCGAAGAACTTCGCCGGCCGGCCGATGCCGGCGAAAGCGAGCACCTTGCGGCCTTTGAGCCTGAGCGCCGCGTCGTCCGGCACCAGCCGCGCGGTCAGTACCTCCGGCACACGGCCTTGCAGAGCGGCGGCGAGACGGTCGCGGTCGTCGCCGATCAGCACCACAGCGCTGGCGCGCGCGAGCCCGGCCGCGACCGGCTCGCGCAACGGTCCCGCCGGCAGCAGCCGGCCGTTGCCAAAGCCGTAGCCGGCATCGACGACGACCAGGGCGATGTCATGAACGAGTGCCGGATTCTGCAGGCCGTCGTCGAGGACGACGACGTCGACGCCTTCGGCGATCGCAACCCGGGCGCCATCCTTGCGGTCGCGTGCAATCCAGGTCGGCGCGGTCGCGGCGAGAAGCAGCGGTTCGTCGCCGACATCGGCGGCGGTGTGCCGTTGCGGATCGACCTGGACCGGCCCGCGCAGTTGGCCCCCGTAGCCGCGCGAGAGACAGCCGACCCGCAAGCCCTGAGCCTGGAGCCGGTCGGCGAGGGCCAGCACCGTCGGCGTCTTGCCGGCGCCGCCGACGGTGAGATTGCCGACGCAGATCACCGGCACGGGGGCCCGCCACGGCTTCGTCGTCGATTTGCGCAGGCGCGCGGCGAGGTGGAATGCCGCCGAGAACGGAGCCAGCAGTCGCGGGGCGAGGCGGCCGCCGTCGCGCCGCCAGAATTCAGGCGCGCGCACGATGCATTCCTGCCGCCGGCGGTTCGCGCAACGGTTCGAAGATCGGCCGCAGCGCCTCGACGACCCGCTCGGCCGCGCCGCGGCCGCTGTCGGCGATGCGTTGCGCCGCCGCGGCGCGGGCGGCGACCGTCGCCGGCTCAGACAACAGCCGCCCGACCGCGGCTGCGAGGGCGTCCGCGTCCGCGACCTGCTCGCCGGCACCGCCGGCGACCAGCGCCGCCGCGACTTCCGGGAAGTTGAACATGTGCGGGCCGAACACGATCGCGCACCCAAGCCGCGCCGGCTCGAGCGCGTTCTGCCCGCCGTGCGGAATGAGCGAGCCGCCCACGAACACGATGCGGCACAGGCGGAAGAACACGCCAAGCTCGCCCATCGTGTCGGCGACGTAGATGTCCGTGTCGGCCGCCGGCACGGTGCCGGCGCTGCGCAGGGCCACCCGCGCGCCGGCCGTGCGGAGCGCATCGGCCATTTCCGTACCGCGCGCCGCATGGCGCGGTGCCACGATCGTGAGCAGTCCCGGATGCGTCGAGGCGAGGCGGCGGTGGGCGGCGGCGACAGCGTCTATTTCGCCCGGATGGACGCTCGCGGCCAGCCACGCCGGCCGGCCGCCGAGCGCCATGCGCAGTCGGGCCACTTCGCCGTCGTCCGCCGGCAGCGGCTCGGCGTCGAACTTCAGGTTGCCGAGACAGCGCACATCCGACGCCCCGAGTGCTGTGAGCCGGGCGGCGATGGTTTCGTCCTGGGCGAGGCAGGGTTTGAACGCGTCGACCGGCGGCCGCAGCAGCGAGCGCAGAGAGCGCCAGCGCCGGAACGAGCGCGGCGACAGCCGCGCGTTGATCAGCGCCAGCGGGACCTTGCGGCGGCGGAGCTCGGCGATCGTGTTCGGCCAGAATTCGCTTTCGACCCACAGCACGGCGTCGGGGCGCCAGTGGTCGAGGAAACGCGCGATCCAGGCGGGCACGTCGAGCGGCACGTATTGATGAATGCAGCCCGGCGGGAGCCGCTCGGCGAGGAGCCGGGCAGAGGTGACGGTGCCGGTGGTGAAGAGGATCGTCACCGCCGGCCAGTGCTGACGCAAACGTCCGACCAGCGGCAGCACGGACATCGCCTCGCCGACGCTGGCGGCGTGGATCCACACCAGCGGACCCTCCGGGCGCGGCCGGCCGGCGATGCCGCGGCGTTCGTCGAGCCGCGCGGCGTCCTCCTTGCCGTCGCGCTCGCGGCGTTGCAACCACAACGACAAAGCCGGCCCCGCCGCCCGTGTGGCGGCGCGATACAGGGCGGCGATCATGGTGCGGCCTCGGCGGCGGGGCTGAGCGGCGCCGGCTCGACCGGAGCGCGCCCGCAGCGCCGGTCGGCGTCCGCGGTCAGCTCGTTCAGGCTGGCTTCCAGCCGCGCGCGGGCGCCTTCGATGCCGGCATGATCGGCGTCGCCCGCGACCGTGATCGGCTCACCGAAGATCACCACCGCGCGGCCGAACGGCTTGGGCAGAAGCAGGCGGTCCCAGCTGCCGAACGCCCAGGCGGACGTCGTCGAGAACGTCACCGGGATGATCGGGGCCCCGGTCAGCTTGGCGAGAAAGACGATGCCGAGGGTGGCGCGCATGCGCGGGCCGCGCGGCCCGTCGGGCGTCACGCTCATCGCGTTGCCGCCGCGGACGACCTTCACCATCTCGCGGAAAGCGCGCGTTCCGCCGCGGGTGGTCGAGCCGATGATGTTGCGGACGCCGAAGTGACGCACTGTCCGCACCATCAAGAGGCCGTCGCGATGCGGCGAGCTCAACAGATACATCGGCATCTTATACGGCCAGAAATTCAGAAGCGGCAGCATGCGCCCGTGCCAGAACGCCATGATCACCGGCTGGCCCGCATCCACATGGCGCCGGACGACCGCCTCGTTGACCCGCGTCCAGCGCGACAGGCGGTAGGCCAGGCGCAGA
>Ga0335070_10003863_pt1 | contig 17472 bp, 17 predicted proteins | sample Lox_Sample_13_FD_206722 | JGI IMG/M metagenome (GOLD analysis project Ga0335070, IMG submission 206722) | Soil microbial communities from Loxahatchee National Wildlife Refuge, Florida, United States - Lox_Sample_1.3 | ecosystem: Environmental > Terrestrial > Soil > Wetlands | place: USA...
GAATATCTTATGGAAAACGCGATGAAAAGGGTGAAAAAACCCGCAACAATAACACCTATGGTGCGCTTTGTCATGATCGTGAACCCCAAAAAGTCCTCCCCCTACGCAAGCTCTTTTCCTCGGTTGTAACTTCCTTAAATGAAATCATCGTTTTCCCTTTTTGCTTTTCAGGTTGTGGTAAATCTCTCCGATAACGGTACACATAAAACGTTTTTAGCACAATCACAAGGGAGAGTGAGAGGACAAGACGAGAATGAAGGATGGAGTACCTCAGAAGGGTAGAATTGAGGAGAAGGCTGTTTAGAAATCTGTATTCGTTTCCAGCGGGGTAGTCTCCGAGTTCAGGGTTGGCAGCGGATGGCTTCCGTTTCAATAGGAGAGTATGGAAACAGGGCTTTAATCGAGAATTAGGAACGTAATTGATGAGTTGCTTAACGAAAGAGTTGACAAAAAGATTGCTGAATTTTACAAATTGGCAACTTAAACGTTCCGGAGGTTTAAATGTCAAACTTGAGAATAGATATTCCCAGATGGGGGACCGTTGATATTGAAAATATTGTCATTGACCTTAACGGAACCCTTGCTACCGACGGCAAGATTCCTTTCGAAGCAAAAGAAAAGATCGGTGCTCTCTCTCAGCTTGTGAAAATTTATATTTTAACAGCGGATCCTCAGAGACCTGCCCATGAAGAAATCTTGGGGATGAAAGCGGAGCTGGTAAGGATACTGGGGGAGGGCAGCAAACAAGGGAAACTTGATTTTTTAAGAACCCTCAACCCCGAAATGACCGTCGCCATAGGAAATGGGAACAATGATCAACTTATCCTGAAAGAAGCCGCCTTTGGGATAGCAGTTTTAGGGGAGGAAGGGGTGTCGGTATCAGCAATTCAAAGTGCGGATATCGTGGTAAAGAACATTCAGAGTGCTCTAGATCTTTTTTTGAAACCCAGGAGACTCATCACCACATTGGGAGAGTGAAAAAGTTGCTTCTTTTTCATTGCACAGGAAAGATGAGCGCATGCCACTCACGCCCGAGGTTGCGGGGTCAAGCCCCGTCGCTCCCGCCAAAACTTAGGAACCCTGCTCATTTTGGGCAGGCTTCCTAAGTTTTTCAGAGGAGCTTTGGCTTGATAAGGTATTTCTTTATTTTCTTTAGTATTTCATCAATTTATGATTCCTCCTCTTCTGAGGGCGTCTACCATCATTGCTCCCAGCGTGTCAACCACCGCAGTTCCAGCGTCGATTACGAGGGCAGCTCCAGTCATGAATGAGGAATCATCGCTTGCCAGGAAAGTACAAACTCCGCCAATCTCGGGCGGTTGTCCTAACCGTTGAAGCGGCAAAGCCTTTGATATCATGGCAAAGAAAGCGTCGGTTTCCATGCCAAGCGCTTTCCCGAGCTGACCAAACTCCTTCTCTGTCATTTCCGTCTTGATGCCGCCGGGGCAGATGGCATTGCAACGGATATTGTAACGGCCGTAATCGAGTGCCGCCTGCTGGGTGAGCATGATCAGGCCTGCTTTAGAGCTGCAATAGGCGGGAAACCCGGAGAGACAGCGGAGTCCACCCACAGAAGCAATATTGATGATGGATCCCCCGCCCGCTTTGATCATGTGCGGTATTGCTGCCTTCATGAGGAGAAAGGGACCAGTCAGGTTCACATCGAACACCCTCTGCCACTCCTCGCGAGGGAGATCTGCGACGGGTGCCTGCGAGGCGATCCCGGCGTTGTTGACGAGCACGTCGAGCCTGCCTCCAAAGGAAATGGTCGTCTTCACCATGTGAGCCACATCATCGTCCTTGGAAACATCTCCCGGACAAGTGATAACGGTGCCCGAGGGGAGTGATCGGGCCACCTCCTCAAGCATCTCTCTGCGGCGGCCGGTGAGACAAACCTTTGCTCCCTCGGTGACAAATCGCTTAACGATTGCAGTGCCTATGCCTGTACCTCCTCCAGTGACGAGTGCTACCTTCCCTTCCAGTTTCATCGTCTTACCTCCTCAAAATAATAATGTACCCATTTGCGGTCAGGGAGTCGTTCCTTGCATCAGATGGTCTCCGTCCCGAAATAGTACCTTGCAAGTTCGGTTAAGCGGAGAATCGGTCCGCCCACGACAATTTGACCAATCTTAAGGTCCCTAAGAAGCTTCTCTATCTTCCCTTCGCGCGAATAACCATAGGAGCCCATGAGCTCGACGCAACGGCTTACCATATCCCACCCCAACTCACCGACCATATTCTGGACGGCGCTTGCTGCCGCGAGATTTTTCTCGTCCCACGGAAAACCGTAAGCATCGGGGTGATCCATTCGTGCGGCAGCGTAATAGAAGAATCCCTCAGCAGCCAGAATATTTTTAGCAATCTGCCCCAATTCATGGACGATCGCTCCGTGCTCTTTCATCGGCTTCCCCGCTATCTCCCTGTTGTCTGCGTAGTCCTTGAGAACTTCATAGGCCCTTTTCATTATACCAAGGGGAAAAGCGGCGGAAATAAGGCGGCCTATGGTGATGCTTGCGATGACGGATTTCACCTCGTCTTCAGGGTTTGGCTGAGCACGGTTCTCTTTCGGAACCCTCACGTTTTCAAACCATACGTCCCCGTTTGTATCGATGGCAGCCCCCATTTTCCGGTATGGCTTGCTCGTGGACACCCCAGGGGCATCGGCCGGCACAAATATTTGAGCGATGTTTCTTGGAAAATCCTGCCCCTCCACAGCACAAAGGACTCGGAACATCTTCGCTTCCCTGTAGCCGGACGGCCACAGCTTATGGCCGTTGATCACCCATTCGTTACCTTCTAACCGGGCCCTCGTTTTGATTTGGCTGCCTTTCAGTCTCACATCTTCCACCGATCCTCCCGCATGCGGTTCAGTGATGGCACTCGCAATGATGTAGACTTTGTTGCCGCAGAGGAGGGGCGCGATCTTCTTGAGGAGGGTCTCATTAAGTTTCGGAATGGTTATTCCTGCAACAGCCCAGGAGCTGATGAAGCCTGTACTGGCAAGGGCATAATCCCCGCGGGCAACTTCTTCAATCGTAACACCCATCTCAACGGTTGAGGCTCCCCCCGACCCACCAAACTCTGGCGGTATAAAAGATTTTTGTAGTCCGAGATCAATCAGCAACCTTTTCCAGATATTGTCGACAAAAGTATGTTCCTTTCGTTCCGTCCAATCCCAATAGTCGTCGAATTCCTCTGCGTGGGGTAGGACCTCATTGTCGATGAATTTCCTCAGGGTCTTGCAATACGTCCTGGTTTCTTCTGAGATGAGATGTTCGGGTCTTAAAAAATCATCAATTCCTTTAGATTTTTCACTAGCGAATTTTGTTCCGTCTGCCATCTTTAATACCTCCTTTAGAAACTATTTTTTGTTCGGGACAGTTCTTGCGATGTCGAACCGTCCAGTCATAAACTCTTCAATCAACTTCATACAGGCAGCGATCATGCCCTAAGGGGAACATTTCGAGTCTTAAATCGTCCCTAGATGGTTAACTGACTCAACCAAAAATTAGCGCAATTGTCAAGGAGAAAAAAATCAAAACCCAAAAGTCGTTTATCCATTTAGCCCTTTTCAGCAAACGCCACGAATACCCTCTTCCGTTTCTGTATACAAAGAGTCACGACAGCTATTTGGGTCAGGTGCCCATCCGTGATCAGCTGATTTAGAGGCAGAGATGTCTTTGCCCTTCGGGATTGCAGCCTTGACAAGGGTGTCTTACTATGATACTAACTCGAAAATCAAGACAAAGACTGTTGACACTCGGTCCGAGAGAGACCAACGATTCGTACGGTGGGTTCTTTGTTTCGATTCCATCCTTCCTTATTGCAGCTTGCAGCAGAAGTATCTGAAAGAAAAAAGCCAAGATCCTTGCTTTAATCGGTTCGCATGAACGGCGCTAATTTTCTTGGTGGGTGAAAATTTCCTTTTTTAAAACTGCACAAGCATCGGTAACCGGGAGAATCACCTCGGTGGAGCATCTGTGATTCACTTCCAACGTTAGCAAAACGTTCAAGGACGATAAAGGTCGCCAGCAATCCTGGCGCCCTTTCAGAAGAGGTTTGCTCGACGGCCAAAGCGATTGTCGGGGAGGACCATCATGCCAGAGGGATACATATTTTGGTTCGAAGAGTTGGGACAAGATCAAAACAGTCTGGTGGGTAGGAAGTGTGCAAATTTGGGGGAGATGGCCAAAATAGGATTACCAGTGCCCCCCGGGTTTGCACTCTCCGTGGAGGCCTATCAAGAGTTTATGGCTCAAACGAATGCCAGACGGGAGATCGAGAATTATTTGACCCGGTTGCCCGGAGAGATCGAAAACATAGAGCAATTCAATCAGGCCAGCCGGGATATACGGCAGATTGTAGAATCGAAGCAAATGCCCGAGACGATTAAAAATGCGATTCTGTCCTTCTACGAGGGGTTATGCCGTCGATGCGATTGTGTCGTTGCGGTTTCGACGAGGTCCGCGGGGCCCGTCAGTCATCCTGGACAGTATGAGACCTACCTGAATGTAAAAGGTAAGGCGGACTTATTGGAGAAGATCAAGAAGGTTTGGGCAAGTTCATTTAACCCGCGCTCCTTAGCCTTTCGGAAAAGGAAAGGGCTGCCTTTGGAGAGCGATCCCATCGGTGTGGCGGTCCTGAAGATGGTCAATGCGCGTGCGGCGGGAGTCGTTTTTACTGCGGATCCGAATACGGGGGATACTTCCCGGATGATCATCGAGGCCAACTGGGGGCTGGGGGAAAGTGTGGTCAGCGGCGAGTTAATGCCGGACGTCTATATTTTGAAAAAAGAGACCTTGGAGATCGTCGAGAAAAGACTGGGGAAGAAGTCAAAATACGTGACCTGTAAGGACTTGGGAGTCGCGGAGGAGGACTGTCCTGCCGATCTGAGTTCTTCCTATTGTTTAGGAGACGAGGAGGCAAAAGAAATAGGAAGGGTAGGCATCTTGTTGGAGAAGCATTTCGGTGTGCCCCAGGATATCGAATGGGCGATCGATCGGGACTTGCCAGTTCCAAGGAATATTACTCTGTTGCAGACTCGTGCGGCGGTGATCGCGCAAAAGAAGGCTCCCGTTGACCAGGTGGTTGACATGATGCTGACCCTATTTTCAAAGGGGTGAGAACGGTCGAGCCTGATCCATGGAGGGCACAAAGGCGATTTCACCGTATTCAACTCATCCTGATAGAAAGGAGAGCACTATGTTGAGGCCAGCTTACGACTTAAGTTTTTACGAATTTGACGAGGAAAACGACCCGAAGAACTATGGCGTCCTTTTATGCGACCTGGTCCACGGCAAACCTCCCATGAAACCCCTCTATATCGGGGTCGGTTGGTATTGGTACTACCACGGCGTTCGTTATGGGGCGGAAACGCTCTGCTTAACGACGACCCATGGCTGGGATTCGAGGTTTATCAAAGGCTATCCCTATATTACCGCAATCCGGACCACGGAAGCAGAGGCCAAAGCGCGTGAGCCGATTTTCAGGGAGAAGATCAAGCCCTTTATCGAGGACTTTGAGGGCGTATGGAATCCACTCAAGACGGATTTGCTGGAAACGTATAAAAAAGCCAAGAATTCGAGGGGCCTTAAGGAATGGGGAGACATCAGGAAACTCAACAATCAAGAGCTTCTCTCTTTCTTCTTGGATTTTGTCTATGTCATCAATCGACAAGAGGCCGAAACCCATTTCGTCATGCTCATGGCTTCTTATTACATCAGCGGCCTGTTTCAACAGATGTGGCGCGAGATATTCGGAACCGAAGCTTCTATTGATCCAAATTTCAGCAAATTGATGGCGGGATATGAAAGTCAGGACCACAGGGTGGTCAGGGAGTTGTGGCGACTGGGCAAACGAGCCGTCGAGCTGGGTTTGAGAGAGGTGTTCGAGCCGAATGATGAAGAGCGCATCATTAAAGAATTAGAAAAGAGCAAGGCAGGAGCCCAATGGCTGGGTGAGTATAATGGATTTTTGGTGGAACATGGCTGGAGATGTGAACGGATGCACGCCTATGATACTCCAGCCTGGATTGAAAAGCCCAGCCTGGGAATCAGAAGAATCAAAATACTGATCACGAAGGAAGCCTTCCCCCTGGATGCAGAGCATGATCGGGTGGTCGAAGAAAGAAATAAGACAGAGAGGGAAGTCCTGGCCAAGGTACCGGAAGCGCGAAGAGAAGCTTTTAGAATCCTCATGGGAGCAGCCCAAAAATCGGGCTACTGGAGCGAAGACCATACGTATTATTGCGACTTCTACATCGGTTCCATGGGAAGGTGGATTATCACTGAATTTGGGCGGCGATTTGCTGGAGCGGGATGCATTGATCATCCGGAAGATATCCATTTTTTGCATCCGAACGAGATAAGAAAAGCTGCCATCCCCATGGGAAAGATCAACCTTCGTCCTTATGCGGAGCCAAGAAAGAAGGCCTGGGAGGAGAATCTTACGATAGAGCCGCCGCCTTTTTACGGGGACATCAGCCAGGCCCAAGCCGTGTTAAGGAGCGATCCTACCCTGGCGGTATCCACCCAACTTCCCATCGTGAGAGAAGAGCTGAAGGCAGACCTCTACGGGGCCGCCGCTGCCCCCGGACTTGTAGAAGGTGTGGCGCGCGTGATTATGAGCGCGGATCGGTTATCGGATATCAAAGCGGGCGAGATTTTAGTCGCCCCCGGAACCTCTGCTGCCTGGACGGTGGCCTTTAGCATTATCAAAGGCCTTGTGACCGACGGCGGCGGAGCCCTCTCTCACCCTGTGATCATGGCTCGCGAGTACGGACTCCCCTGTGTTGCCGGTTGTTTCGAAGGCACTGCGAAGATCAAGACCGGCCAGAGAATAAGGGTGGATGGGAACCTGGGGGTTGTCTATATCCTGAAATAGGAAAAGGAGCGCGTGGATTGCGCAACAGGACGGTTTTCCCGGGGTCTCCGTTCCGCCAGTGTTAACCTCCATTCACATTATTTCTGCTATGGCAAATGAAAAGAAGAAAAGAATGATGCCTAAGAAATGTATCGTCCTGATTGGCACGTTGGACACCAAAGGCGAAGAGATCGGCTATCTAAGGGAACTCATCCTTAAACGAGGACACCGGCCGTTTATCGTGGATATCGGTGCCGGGGGGAAAGCAAGACTGGAGGCAGACATCCCTGCTACCGAAGTAGCCCGGGCAGCAGGGGCAGAGATAGAAAAACTGTGGGATTCGCGTGAACGGCAGAAAGTGACCGAAACGATGATTAAGGGAGCCGTGGCCAAACTGGCTGCTCTTTGCCGGACAGGAGAGGTAGAGGGAATGATTTCCATTGGTGGTATGACCAGTACGGTCATGGCCTCCGCGATCATGAGAGAGGTGCCCTATAGCATTCCCAAACTCATTGTCTCCAGTGCTGCCTCCATGCCCGGCTCCAACCGATACTTCGGTCCTACAGGGATAACCATGATGCATTCCCTGGTGGACGTGGGCGGTCTGAATAGGTTGCTCAAAGCTCAGCTTAATAGAGCGGCCGGCGCGATCTGCGGCATGGTGAACGATGAGATTTCTCAACCCAGCCTCGCAGAGGACAAGCCGATGGTCGCCATGTCTGTCTATGGGTATGTAGAAAACTGTGCGCGGTATATCAACGATGCGTTGACGGGGAGATATGAGGTCATCCGCTTCCACGCCACGGGCATGCCTGAGATCACCATGGAGAAGCTTGTCGAGGAAGGTGTCTTCAGCGGTGTGATCGACTTAGTGCCCTCGAGCATTACGAACGAGAAGTTTAACGGCGCGCGAATCTCCTGGAAAAGAAGGTTGGAGGTAGCCGGAGAAAAGGGTATTCCTCAGGTCGTCGCCCCGGCTGGGGTGAACACTATTTCCCGGGTCGGATTCACCGCGGAAGAATTAGCCCCTGAGCTCAAGATACGTAAACATTTTTTTATGGAAGAGCTGCGGGTCACCGTGTGGTTGAATACCAAGGAATTAGAGGATATGGCCTCCGTCTACGCCGAGAAGCTCAACATGGCCGTGGGGCCGACCAAATTCCTCATCCCCAAACGAGGTTGGATCTCCATTGAAAAAGAGGGTAGCAACTTCTATGACCCACAGGCCGCCCGGACCTTTGTCGATAAGCTTAAAGAGAAGCTGAAGCCGGAGATTGAAGTGCGAGAAGTGGACGCCAATATCGATGACCCGATTTTTGCGAAGGCAGTCGTCAATGCTTTTGAGGAAGTGATGAGCTCGAAACAAGATAGGGAAGGGAAGAAATGAAGGTACTTTCCCTGTCGGTTGTAGAGGCGGTCATCGAAAAACTGCTCTCCAAGGCTTCGGATGGCGGTTTTTGCGGTGAATTGCGGATTGCTGATCGCGCATTGAAAGGTCTATAAAATCTACAATCCGAAATTTTAAGGGAGATCGAATGCCGGAAGATAGAAATGGGGTTTCACGAAAGATCTCTCTTCACACGTCTGACGACATCCTGAACCGCGATTTAGAAGCCCTGAGACAGGAGGCTCTCGACCTGGGGGCTTCGATGGCCAAAATCATTCCTGCCGAGTGGGTGGAGATAGACGAGCGAGTGAGACTGAAATGCTCCGTGCCTCTGTGTCCCTATTACGACAAAAACCTTTATTGCCCGCCCCGGGGGCCTTCCGCGGACGTCACTCGAAAAGCGATGAGTCGATACACGTGGGCTCTTTTATTTGCCCTGGACGTCATCCCTCCTGACGAATTTAGTGATCGATCCACAGAGCGCGAGGCGGCTGTCACCTGGGGAAAGAAATGCCTCGAGATCACAAGCAGGATCGAGACACTCGCATTCGGCAGGGGCTACTACCTTGCCATGGGGTTTGGGCAAGGGAGTTGCTTGAAAATACTTTGTGGCCAGGAACGTTGCCTCGTTCTTGGAGGTGGCAAGTGCCCTTACCCGCTCCAGTCCCGTCCCTCCATGGAAAGTTCGGGAATCGATGTCTTTCGGCTCGCGACGAGGGCCGGATGGGACATCTACCCGATTTACAGGAGTGTTGATCCAAAGGCAGTCCCAAGGGCCTTATCTTTAGGGATCGTCTTCATCTATTGAAGCGCTTTTCCTCCCAGTTCTTGGTGGGGAGAAAAGAGTTCTTTGACGGGCCGGAAGACACCGATCGGGAGTTTCAATGATTGGTCAGCAAAACGACACAGTAACAGTTCAGGCCGAGCCACAACCCATCGTCGTAGATCTTGCAAAAGCGGCTCTGCTCGTCGTGGATATGCAAAATGCTTTTGCGCACAAAGGGGGTTATTTCGATCTGGTGGGCTTGGACATCACCCCGATACAAGGAATTATTGAACCTTGCAGGAAGATCATCGATGGGGCCCACGCCAGGGGCATCAGGATCATCTATCTCCAGATGGGATGCAGCCCGGATCTCTCGGATAAAGGGCCACCCGATGCGCCCAGTTCGATCAAGTCCAGGGTGTTGTCGATGATGAAGGAGCACCCGGAATGGAAAGACAGATTTTACATCTATGATACCTGGGGGGCGGAGATCATCGAAGAACTGAAGCCGCGTGAAGGGGACATCGTCGTTAAGAAGCAAAAGCACGATGGGTTCATCGGAACAAACCTGGACATTGTTCTGAGAACCTTCGGGGCCAGATACCTATTTTTTGTCGGAGCAGCCACGAACATATGCGTGGAATCAACGCTTAGACACGCTTTCTCTCTGGACTATTTTCCCATTCTTATATCGGATGCCGTCAGCCAGATGGGCTCAAGCGTCACCCAAGAGGCGACCCTTCTCAATGTTCAGTCCACCTTTGGATGGGTGACAAATGCTGAAGACCTATTACGTGCAATACGTTCTATCGAGAACGAAAGGAGGTGACATAAATATTTCCCGTTGGTAGAGAGGCTGAAGATTTCTTTGACACTGGTTATTGAAGGAAGGTGGGTTGCCTCGGTCTTTGAGAACCCATATCCTGGTGAAAGGAGAGAGAAAATGAATAATACTATGAAATATTTAAAATTCATCACTTGCTTAAGTTTGCTGATGGTGCTCATTCTCCCGTGTGTTGGTTATCCTCAGACAAAGGACAAAATCCGCATCGGCAATGCCATCGCTCTCTCAGGTATATATGCACCCGGTGCAAAAACGACACAGATAGGTCCTTTTGACATGTGGGTCAAGGAGGTCAATGCGAAGGGCGGAATATACGTCAAGCAGTATGGCAAAAAATTGCCCGTAGAGATAATTAGATACGACGATAAGAGTGACGCCGGAACCTGCGTAAAACTGGTCGAGAAGTTGATTTTAGATGACAAGGTTGACCTTTTGCTTGGCCCTTGGGGCACGGGTATGTACTTTGCCATAGCTCCTATAATCAATAAATATAAGTATCCAGTGATCGGGCCCACGGTTGATTCGTTGAAGCTCAGGGAAATGGCAAACCAAATCCCATACTTGTTTGTCATCTTGAACCAGCCCCCGGAGAAGTCGGTAGCCATGGTAGACCTTGCTAAAGAACTAGGAGTTAAGACATTGGTGGCAGCGCATCATCAAGATCTGCATGGTATAGAGTATGCCAGCGGTGTGGTGCCCGCGCTAGCCGGAGCTGGGGTCGAGGTGCTCTTATACAAGAGCTTCCCACTGGGTTCCAAGGACCTTTCGCCCTTACTAAAAGAGATGAAAGCGGCCAATCCTGATGCGGCATTTTTCTTCTGCTATCCCGATGAAACCTTCCTTCTTACCAAACAGGCTATCGAGGTCGGCTTTAACCCGAAGCTCTTTTACTGTACGATTGGCGTAGCTTTCTCACCCTATAGAGAAGCCTTCGGTGCAAAGGTAGTGGAGGGTGTTATGGGCGCCGGCGCCTGGAACCCGAAGGTCCCTTATCCTGGAGCTAAGGAATTCTGGGACAGAATGGTCGCATTTGCAGGTGCAGGAGGCACCGATTGGTATGGAAATGCTTGGTGTTACTCGACAGTTCAGATCATGGAGCAAGCTATCGAGAAGGCTGGAACACTCGACAGGAAAAAGATAAGGGATGTCATCGCCAGCAGTACGTTCCCAACAGTTATTGGCCCGGTGAAATTTGTGAACCAGTTTAATATACAATCACCTGGCGAGGTTGGCCAGTGGCAGAATGGGGCTTTCGAAATCGTAGCGGCAAAGGAAAAGCGTACCGCAAAACCTATCTACCCTAAGCCCCCATGGCCAAAATAACCCTTCTTGCTTGTATGGCTGTGCCATGAAGAATTCCTTGCATAAAGGAGCTTTGTAATTCCTCCGAGCAGGCTGTCTAGTTTGTGTCTCTCTGGGCAGCCTGCAAAGTTTTGGTTTTTAAAATAAGAGAGGCATCATTGTGTTTGTAACCGTATTAGATATAGTAATTGGCGGCTTAATCATGGGCGGTATCTACGCCCTTATCGCCGTAGGACTCAGCCTTCAGTACGGTGTTGGACGAGTACTGAATGTCTCTCATGGCGAGTTTATTATGATCGGGGCCTTTGCCACCTGGTCGCTTTATACGTTATTGGGTATTAGTCCGCTACTCTCCCTAGTCATTTGTGGTCCTGTTCTGTTCATCATCGGTTTTTTAATCCATAGGAGTCTCTTTCAATACCTGAGAGATAAATCGGAATCTATAGGTGCTTTTGCCGATAGCTCCCTCTTGGCCTCTTTTGGTCTCCTCTTCATCATTCAGAATGTGGCCCTACTTATATGGAAGGCTGACATAAGGGGTTACTCCTATTTAAATTCCCCGGTGAGTATCCTTGGGGCCTTATTTGCGGCACATCGATTAGTAGCCCTCTTGTTTGCCGTCGGCATAAGCTTGGCCTTTTATTTCTTTCTAAAGCACACACGCCTGGGAAAAGCGATTAGGGCAGCCGCCGAAGATCCGACAACGGCCCAGGTGATGGGGGTAAACATTCATTGGGTGTTGGCGATATGTTTCGGCCTTGGAGCGCTGATGGCTGGTTTTGCTGGCCCATTGATCAGCATGATGTACGAAATCCAACCAATGATGGGCCTCGAGTATACCATCATCGCCATCATTGTGGTTGTCCTGGGTGGATTGGGTAGTATCACTGGTAGTTTAATCGGAGGTTTTATATTGGGCCTTATTGGCAGCATTGTGACCTATTTCGATCCGGGTTTCTCGTTGATTGCCTACTATATCATCTTCATACTCCTGCTCCTGATAAGGCCAACGGGAATTTTTGGAAAATAACGGGACTTTCCGATAGGGTTGAGAAATGGATCGTCGAAAAATGATCTCCCAAAAACCTTTTTTGTTGGGATTACTTATTTTGATCTTAATCCTATTAGCGACGATACCTCTGTATATCCCCCCCTATCCTGTCATATCGCTGACCAGCATTATTATGTATATAATCATCACCGTAAGCTGGACCATCTTCTCAGGCCCTACGCGCTACATCTCATTAGCATCGGCCGCCTTCTTCGGGGTCGGCGTATATACCTCAGCTATACTGGGACATATATTACCCCTACCTGTTGTCATCCTCATTGGTGGTCTGGTCAGTTTTATACTTGCCCTATGTATTGGCCTGCTCACTCTGAGGTTAAGGGGCATGTATTTCATCATATTCACGTTCGGGATCAGTGAGCTCATCAGGCATTCGCTCCTGTGGTGGGAGACTAAAATAATGGGCACGGTTGGAAGATGGGTTGTCGCAGTGGACCACGTAGTAGTCTACTACGTTATACTCGTCATTTTTATATTAGCACTGCTTACCGCCTACCTCATTAGACGCTCTAGATTTGGATTAGCCATGCGGAGTATCGGGGAACAGGAAGAGGCCGCAACTCATATAGGGATAAATGCAACTGTAGTGAAGACCACTGCCTTTGCCATCAGCGCCTTCTTTATGGGAGCTACGGGGGCGATCATGGCGACACGATGGACATATATCGACCCCAAAATTGCTTTAAATCCTCTTTTTTCTTTTATGCCGGTCCTGATGGCTATCTTTGGGGGCACAGGGCAACTTTATGGTCCTATTTTTGGCGCCGCCGTTTTTGCCTACTTAGAAGAAATACTGATAACTAAGTTCCCCTACTACTATATGCTCATTTTCGGCAGTATCTTGATTGTCGTTATCTTGTTCCTGCCGCATGGTATGGTAGGCCTGGTACAAAACTTGCGGAAACGAGGGGTGAAGCGGCAGAATGCAAATTCTTGAAGGGAAAAATGTCACAAAACATTTTGGCGGGCTAGCCGCTGTGCATCAGGTCGACTTCAACATCCATCAAGGCGAGGTCGTAGGACTGATTGGTCCGAATGGGGCGGGTAAAACAACCCTTTTCAATTTGATCTCCGGTTCCCTCCCAGCAACAGGAGGAGAAATAAGATATAAAGGTAAGAAAATAACCGGACTGAAGCCCCATCAAATCTGCAAAAAGGGAATAGCCAGAACTTTTCAATCAGCTAAACTCTTCGCCGGAATGAGCGTTTTTGAAAATGCCCTCGCGGCATCATTGTTCGGGACCAAAAGGGTTATATCTGTTCCCAATGCCGAGAAGGAGGCGGAGGAATTACTGGAGTTTGTCGAGTTGTCAACGGTGAGAGAGATGCTCGCCAAAGACCTGCCGATCGCTGATCGGAAGCGCATCGAGGTCGCTCGGGCATTAGCCACTAAGCCAGAATTACTGATGTTTGACGAGGTGATGGCGGGGTTGAACCCTACCGAGATTGCTCAGGCGATGGAGCTGATCACAAAGATTCAGAAAAAAGGGATAACCATTTTCATGATCGAACATGTTATGAAGGCCATTATGAACGTTTGCGATCGAATCATCGTGCTCCATCATGGCAGTAAAATTGCCGAAGGAACGCCCGGGGAGATTGCTACCAGCCGGACCGTTATTGAAGTATATTTGGGAGAGTAAGCCCCGTTAGAAAAGACGGGAGATTGACTCCGCCCTTTGGATGAGTCATTGAAGTTTTGGAGATATTATCCTTGTATCAGTGCGACTTTCTAACGGGTAAACCCATGCTGGCAGTCAACCATATCGATGCTTTTTATGGAAGGGTTCAGGCCCTATGGGATATTACTTTAAGAATCGATGAAGGAGAAATCGTTGCCTTGGTGGGCGCCAATGGAGCCGGCAAAACGACATTACTCAATATCATATTCAGGCTCCATCGCCCGGTTTCAGGAACGGTGGAGTTTCTGGGGAGGCGGATTGATGGCCTGGCACCTCACCACATCGGGGAGCTGGGTATCTCTTATGTTCCAGAAGGCGGCAGGCCCTTTAGGGAAATGACCGTACGCGAGAATCTGGAAATGGGTGCTTATGTTCATGAAGCTTGGAAACAGAAGGAAGAGACGCTCAGCCAAGTTTATAATATGTTTCCAAGGTTGAAAGAAAGAGAAAGACAGCTCGTCGGGACACTGAGTGGCGGCGAACTTCAAATGGTAGCCATCGGGCGAGGTTTAATGTCAAGACCAAAGCTGTGCGTTTTTGATGAACCCTCCTATGGTTTGGCCCCACTATTAGTAAAGGAAATATTCCGCATCATAAAGGGGCTTCACGAGCAGGGGATTTCTATCTTGCTCATCGAGCAGAATGTCCGCCAGACCCTGGAGATAGCCGACAGGGCTTACGTGCTCGAAAACGGCCGGATCGTCTCAGAAGGGAAAAGTGGAGAGCTTCTGCAAAACGATCATATCAAAAAGGCCTATTTGGGTTTATAGTGGCAGGCTGGTTAAGAATTACTCTGGGGGAACATAATAGGCAACAGGTGTTTCTTCTCCAATGCGGCCAACCAGAAGGAATTCAAGAAGGCTCTGTTTTCGTCGTGAAGTATCTTTCAGCTGCCCTATCATTGGGAAAATCGCATCCAATGATGTTCGGTGAGGACAATTATCCTGGAGACTTTTAGGCTTCTTGAAGTAGCACAATTATCAAAACCTGACCAAACTAGCAACTTCTAATTTTATGGACGTCCCCGATCTACATAACCTCCTTTACATAGATTTTTTAGGTATCGAAAAAGACTTGACAATAGTTTGATGTCAAACTACTATGGTGCCATGAAGACTGATCATGTGATCGCTCTCATCTCAGCGGTCAGGGACAAAGCAAACAAATTGATCAACAAAGAACTAAGAACTCGTAACCTCCTTGGGTTAACGCCATCCCACGGTGCTATCTTGTTTGAACTATTCCATTCGGGAACCATTTCAATGAAGGAGATTGCACAAAGGATTAACCGGGATAAATCAACGGTCACAGCTTTAATAAGAAAGCTTATGACTTTGGGATATGTAGAGAAGATCAAGCACCCAAATGATAGTCGGCTGACGTTGGTAAGATTAACAAAAAAGGGGCTGGAAATGAAGCCCGACTTTGACAGGATCTCGAAGATACTTTTGGAGCGAATATATAAGGGTTATTCTACCAAGGATAAGGAGACCATTATCTCAGGGCTGGAGAGACTTCTGAAGAACTTGCAGTTTTTTTAGACTCATTGTTTGATATCAAACAAAAAAGGCAGGAATATGATACGAATTAATTTAAGGTTAAATATGCAGATTGAGCTCTTCAGGTCTTGTTGCTTACGACTGGTTACCTTGCTGATTTTAAGATCGTTAGATTTACGCAATGCCCCATTGAACAGATAGCGTAAAAATGGGTGGAGCAGCCTCGCTATCAATAAATTCGGGGTCAGAGGCAATGATATCAATTCAGAAACCGAAGAATCAAGAGAGTAGAAAATGGAGAGGGATAGCGCTGTACTCAGGTTAGATAAGATTTTTAAGAGTTTTGGTGGGCTACAAGTTTTATCAGAGGTGGACCTGGCCCTGGAGCAGGAGGAGATCGTCGGGATTATCGGACCTAATGGTGCGGGTAAGTCTACCCTGTTCAATGTGATCACCTCGATCTACAAACCAAATAGTGGTGAGGTGTACCTGCGAGGGCAGAAAATTACTGGTTTTGCTCCCCACAGAATATGTCGCATAGGAATTGCAAGGACTTTTCAACTAATCAGGACCTTTCTTGGAATGACCGTATTAGAAAATGTCATGGTGGGTTCTATTTATGGACATGAGCATAAGGGTAAAGAGGCTCGGAAAAGAGCCTTAGAGGCTTTAGACCTTGTGGAGTTGTCTGATAAGAGAGACATCATTACGGCGCATATCACCCTTTCAGACCGGCGTCTTTTGGAGGTGGCGAGGGCCTTGGCTTCCATGCCGGTGGTGACACTATTGGATGAGCCGATGGCCGGTCTCAATCCTTCTGAGATCCAAAAGATGCTTCAGGTGATCAAGAGGGCAAGGGATGAGAGAAAGATCTCTATCTTGTGGATCGAACACAAAGTCGACGCCGTCTTTGGTATTTGTGATCGTGTGGCGGTATTGAATTACGGTCTGAAGATTGCCGATGGGAAACCAGATGAAATAGCGAATAACAAGAAGGTGATCGAGGCTTACCTCGGGGAATCATATGCTTGAAGTGATTGATTTGGATGTCCATTATGGCGATGCTCAAGCCCTCTGGGGCATCCGTTTCCACGTCAGGGAATCGGATGTTTATTCTATCATCGGTTCCAACGGTGCCGGGAAATCAACGATCCTGAAGACGCTTGCAGGTTTGCTTAGTCCTTCTTCTGGGCGAGTGGAGTTTTTTGGGTCCCGTGTGGATGGAGAGGATCCCAACGTCATGGTGGATCTCGGGATCTCCCTTGTGCCCGAGGGCAGGGAGCTGTTTTCGCAGCTCACGGTTCTGGAGAACCTGGAATTGGGCGCCTTCACGAAACGGGCCAGACCTTTCATGAAGGAAACCTTCGAATGGGTAGCCCATCTCTTTCCGATCATTAGAGAGCGGGAAAACCAGCTTGCCGGGAAGATGAGTGGAGGAGAGCAGCAAATGATAGCAATAGGAAGGGGATTAATGTCAAAGCCGAAGCTTCTGATGCTTGATGAACCCTCCTTGGGACTAGCCCCCCTTATTGTAAAAGCCATTTTTGAAACCATTACCCAATTGAACGCACAAAAGGTAACCATTCTACTTGTGGAGCAAAACATTCATCAGGCATTAAAGATTGCTCATCAAGCTTTCGTCCTGAAGACTGGCAGAATTACTTTAATGGGCAAAGGAGATGAACTTTTGTCTGACCCAGAAATTCAGAAAGCCTATATGGGCACGCTGAAGTAAAGGAGGTGTAAGATGTCATTTCCAAAACCGTTCAACCTGGATGGAAAGGTAGCCCTCGTGACCGGAGCAGCAGACGGCTTAGGAGTGAGCTTCGCCGAGGCAATGGCCGAAGCTGGAGCCGATGTGGTTTGTGCTGACATCAATGCCGAAGGCCTTGAGAAGACAGTAAAGAAAATTGAGAAAATCGGGAAAAAAGGGTTGGCCATCATTTGTGATGTATCGGAAGAGGAAGAGGTGAAGCGAATGATGGAAATCACCGTAAACACGTTCCACCGGTTAGACATCCTTTTCAATAACGCCGGGATCGCCGAGAAAGAACCCAAACCA
>Ga0335070_10003864_pt1 | contig 17469 bp, 20 predicted proteins | sample Lox_Sample_13_FD_206722 | JGI IMG/M metagenome (GOLD analysis project Ga0335070, IMG submission 206722) | Soil microbial communities from Loxahatchee National Wildlife Refuge, Florida, United States - Lox_Sample_1.3 | ecosystem: Environmental > Terrestrial > Soil > Wetlands | place: USA...
CGGGCCGGATGAGGGTTGCGGTCCTGGGCGAACTGGCGCCGCCAGCGTGCGAAGCCCGCATGCAGGACTGACATGACAATGAGGAGCGCGAATTTTGCCTGGAACCAGCCTTCAGCCCAATGATGGCCCCAGCTCGCCATGGTCAGTCCGAGGATCCAGGCGGCGATCATGGCAGGATTGATGATGGCCCGCAGCAGGCGGCGCTCCATCACCTTGAAGGTCTCGGAGAGCTCGGAGCCGGGCTTGGCGTCGGCGTGATAGACGAACAGGCGCGGCAGATAGAGCATGCCGGCCATCCAGGCGATCACCGCGATGATGTGCAGCGAGAGCAGCCAGGGTTGCCAATCGGCGTAGCCGGTCATGAACGCGTCTCCATGGATGAGCCGGAAGGTCCGCCGGCGCGCAGGGCTTGCTGCACCAGCTCGGCTAGACCGGCGATGAACTCGGGCGCGGTGCTGACCGTCGGCACCCGGAAATAGCCGCGGGCGCCATGCGTTTCGGCAAGATGGCGGTATTCGATATCGAGCTCGACCAGCGTTTCGGAATGTTCCGAGACGAAGGCGATCGGCACCAGCAGGATCGACTTGCCCTCCACGGCCGCGCGCTGGATCTCCTCGTCGGTATAGGGGCCGATCCATTCCAGCGGGCCGACACGGCTCTGGAAGCAGACCTCATAGTCTTCGAGTGCCAGACCGAGGCGGTCGGCGACGGCGCGTACGGTGGTCCCCACCTGATCGGCATAGGGGTCGCCGGCCCGCACGATCTTCTTGGGCAGGCCATGGGCCGAGAACAATATCCTGACCGGCCCCGCGGCCCGCGCCTGCGGCAGCATCTCCGATATCAATCGCGTCACTGCGGCGATGAAGCCCGGCTCGGTGGGGTAGTCGCGGATGGTGAAGGCTCGTGCCGTCAACCCCGCCTTCGCGGCTGCCCGGTTCCAATCGAGCAAAGCGGACTGCGTCGTCGTGGTCGAGTATTGCGGATAGAGCGGCAACAAGACGATCCGGTCGGGCGCGAACCGCGCCACCTCTTGGGCCGCTTCATCGGCGAAGGGATGCCAATAGCGCATCGCGATGAAACAGCGCATCTGGTCTAGATCCTTCAACGCGGTTTCCAGTGCCTGCGCCTGCGCCTGGGTGTTGGCCAAGAGCGGCGAGCCACCGCCGAGCTTGTCATAGACCGCGCGCGCGACCGGCGCGCGGCGGCGCGAGATCAGCCTGGCCAGAAGGCCGCGCAGGAAACCGGGCACGCGCAAGATCGCAGGATCGGAAAAGAGATTCCGCAGGAACGGCTCGACCGATTCCGGTCGGTCGGGACCACCGAGATTCAACAGCACGACCGCGGTCTTCATGCCGGCGGGCCTTCGCGAATGATCGCCGTCAGCTCCGCGACATGCTCGGGCGGCGTCTCCGGTAGAATGCCATGACCGAGATTGAAGACGAACGGACCCTGCCCCAGCTCGCTCAAGATGAGGCGCGCCTGCGTCGCCAGAGCGGGTCCTCCCTCGACCAGCAGGCGCGGCGCCAGATTGCCCTGCAACGGCAACATAGGCTGCAAGGTCGCGCGGGCCCAGGCCAATGGCACGCCGTCATCGAGCGACAGCGCTGAGGCTCCGCTCTCTTTCGCGAACAGCGCGATATGCGGCCCCACGGCGCGGGGAAACAGGATGATCGGAACCTGCGGATGGCGAACCCTGAGCGTGGCGATGATGCACCGGCAGGGATCGAGGCACCAGCGTCGCAGCGATACCGAGCTCTTCTCCTCGACCCAGGCATTGGCCCAGCTGTCGAAGATCTGCAGCGCTTCGGCGCCGGCTTCAACCTGCGCCGAGAGATGCTCGACCGTCGCGTCCACCAGCAAATCGATCAACTGCTGAAAACCTGTGCTCTCCTCGTGGGCCCAGCGCTTGGCAATCGCGAAATCCCGGCTGGAGCCGCCCTCGACCATGTAGCTCGCTACCGTCCAGGGTGCGCCAGCGAAGCCGATCAAGGTCACCGGACTGGGCAGGACCGCCTTTACCTGACGCACGGCCTGATAAACCGGCGCCAATCGTTCCCGAAGATCGGAGAGTCGCAGCCGCGAAAGATCGCGAATCTCATCGAGCTGCTCGAGCACCGGCCCACGCCCTTCCTCGAAGCTGACGGCCTGTCCCAGTCCCAGCGGCACGACCAGGATGTCGGAAAACAGGATCGCGCCATCCATCCCATAGCGTCGGATCGGTTGCAGCGTGACCTCGGTCGCAAGATCGGGCGTCAGGCAGAGATCGAGGAAGGTTCCCGCCTTAGCGCGCACAGCCCGATATTCCGGCAGGTAGCGACCGGCCTGACGCATCAACCAGAAGGGCGGACAGCGCCGGCGCTCGCCTGCCAGCGTGCGCAGCAGCGGTTTCTCGCTCATCGGTCCTTGGGTCGAGGGCGTCGGGCTCATGGCCTCTTTCTTCTATTCTTATTTTATAGATAAGAAAGGAGTGGATGTAGTGGATGGCTGTGCAAGGCGGGGATTGACGGTTATGCCCAAGCCATCCCCGATTCAAACAGCACGGGATCGATAGGCTCTCCGATCGGGGACATCTGCATCATAACGGCCACGGGAAGCCGGATTCCGTGACCGAATGACGCCTTGTGAATCCCGGGAATCATGTTCGCGCCAGACCCTGGATTCACGTCATGCCGAGTTGCGCGTCCGCAAAGCTCTTCGGATCACATGGCTCCGCACCGAATCCGATGAGACGGTATCGAATCCGGATTGACTCTTGGAATCATCCGACTTGTCCCCGCTCCCCTGGATTCAATCCCCTGCTGCTCGGTGAAAAGCCGTTGCCGTCGCGTAGCGTCGCAGGCGCGGTATGCACCAGGCGAGATTGAGGCCGGCAAAAATCACGACTAGCACCGCCGGCAATCCGGCGCGGCCGAAGAGCTGCATGGCAGCGCCACCCAAGGGCGGGCCCAGCACGCCGCCGAGGCCCCAGCCGACCGTGAAGGCGGCATTGCCTGCCAGCAGCAGGTCGCCTTCGAAGTTTCGACCGAGTTCGATCAGCGTCAAGGTATAGAGCACGCCGACCAGCCCGCCCCAGACGAAACAGTGAAGCGAGAGGCTGACGGCCGAACCGGCAACGATCGGCAGAAGCAAGGCGCCGAGAGCCGCCGCGAAGGCAACGACACGCACCAAACGCGGCGCCGTCAGCTTGTCGGCCAGCCAACCGGCGGGATATTGCAGCCCGATATTGCCGATCGTCAGGAGCGAGAGGACGAAGGTGCCCGTGGCCGCGCTCAAGCCGTGGTCGATCGCATAGATCGGCATGAGCGAGAGCGCGATCTGATCGAAAGCCGCGAACACGAGGACCGTCAGGAACAGCACCGGCGCGATCCGGACGAAGCCGAGGATGCTGGTGGGATTGCGGTAGCGAACCGCAGGCAGGTCGCGCCGGCTGACGACGAGCGGCAGCAATGCGCTGAGTGCGATGGCGGTGCCGATCGCGAACGGCGCCCAGCTCTCGGTGCCCGTCACGGTCACAAGCAGCGGGCCTAACGCGAAGCATCCGGCGTTCACGGTTCCATAGAGACCGATCAAGCGGCCGCGCGAGCGCGCATCGGCCAGTTGGTTTATCCACATCTCGCTGATGACATAGGTCACGGTGATGCAGCCGCCCAGCAGAAAGCGCAGCGGCAACCACAGCAACGGCGCGCGCGAGACGCCGATCAGGACGAAGCAGGTGACGGCGCCCAGGATGCCTGCGACCGCCAGGTTCCAGGCACCGTACCGGCCGGCCAGGCGCGGCACCCATACGGCGGTGATCAACATGGCCAGCAGCGTCATCGCTGTCGAGGCGCCGATCATGATCCGGGATTCGCCCATCCGATCGAGGATCAGGGCGAGCAGCGGATAGGTCAGACCCTGGGTCAGGGCAAACACCGAAACGCTGATGATGACCGCGAAGGCCGCCATCCGGCGCCTTGCGGCTGTCATCGCGGGAGGGAGATCGGTCGCTTGATCGTTCATGGGCCGGGCCAGCCATGCCTTGGAAACCGGCTCTCTGTCCAACGCTTTCGGCCGCTGGCGAAAACCGGGACGAGTCCCGTCCTGAACGGCGACCGCGCGATCTTAACCTTCGTGCGATCCCCGGCCCCATTGCCCGCCCCGGCCACCCGGCCTAAAAGCATAAGCATCCGCTTGTTCCGGCTTCACCCTTCAGCATGTCGGCGACCTCTTCATGGCGAACGGCCTGACCCATCACCTGCACCTGGTTTCGGACGCCACCGGCGAGACGATCTCGTCGGTCGCACGCGCCTGCCTCGCCCAGTTCGAGGGCGCCGACCCGGTCGAGCATAACTGGACCCTGATCCGCACCACGCGGCAGATGGAAAAGGTGCTCGAGGGCGTCAAGGAACATCCGGGACTGGTGCTCTACACCCTGGTGAACGAGGAGCTGCGCGCGGCTCTGGTCGAGGGCTGCCGCAAGCTTCAGGTCACCTGCATTCCCGTGCTGGACCCGGTGATCGGCGCGCTCGGCAGCTTCTTCGGCCGGCAGAGCCGCGGCCAGCCGGGACGACAACACGAATTGGATGCCGAATATTTCGGCCGGATCGACGCGATGAACTTCGCGCTCGCCCATGACGACGGCCAGTCGAGCTGGGACTATGAGGATGCCGATGTCATCCTGGTCGGCGTCTCCCGCACTTCGAAGACGCCGACCTGCATCTATCTGGCCAATCGCAGCATCAAGGCGGCCAATGTTCCGATCGTGCCGGACTTCCCGCTCTCGCCCGAGCTGCTGGCGGCAAGCAAACCGCTGATCATCGGGCTCACCAAGGATCCGACCTCGCTCGTCCAGGTGCGCCGCAACCGCCTGCGGCTCCTGTCCCAGGAAGAAGAGACCGACTATGTCGATCCGGACATGGTGCGGCGCGAGGTGATCCAGGCCCGCCGCCTCTGCACCGAGCATGGCTGGCCGATCATCGACGTGACACGCCGCTCGATCGAGGAGACCGCGGCGACGATCCTGCAGCTCCTGTCGCAGCATCGGAACGGCGAGAATGTCGGCAACGGCGATTAGTGCTTCGCGTCGCTCGTCCCCTCCCCCCTTGAGGGGGAGGTTAGGGTGGGGGGTGATCGTAGACCGTGATGCTGCAGAAAGATTCTAGCGTGTGAACAGGCTCGCATCGAGATTGTGTCCTCCCCCCACCCCAGCCTCCCCCTCAAGGGGGGAGGTGAAGTGCACTCAGTTGAGCCGTTATGCCGACTGAGAGGCCAAGCCCGCGCCTGCTGCTGGCCTCGGCCAGCCCGACGCGCCGGCGCCTGTTGCAGCAGGCCGGTCTGGAATTTTCGGCCGAGGCGGCGCCGATCGACGAAGAGGAAGCCAAGCGCGCGCTCGAGGCCGAGGGCGCCGAGGGGGACGCCCTCGCCGAAACCTTGGCCGAGCTCAAGGCCCGTGCCGTCTCGCGCCGTCACCCGGGCGGCTTCGTCATCGGGGCCGACCAGGTGCTCGATTGCGAAGGGCGCCGCTACGACAAGCCGGCGGACGAGGCGGCGGCCCGGGCGCAGCTCATGGCCTTGCGCGGGCGCACCCATCAATTGATCAGCGCGGTCGCCGTGCTGCGCGACGGCGAGCGGCTCTGGCATCATATCGACCGCGCCCGGTTGACGATGCGGCCCTTCAGCCCCGCTTTCCTCGACGACTATCTGCGAAAGAGCCTGCCGGGCATCCTCGGCTCGGTCGGTGCCTACCAGCTCGAAGGGCTGGGCGCCCAACTCTTCAGCCGGATCGAGGGCGACTATTTCACCATCCTGGGCCTGCCGCTGCTCCCGCTCTTGGATTTCCTGCGCCCGCATGGTCTGGTGCCGACATGAGCGCCAGTCCCAGCCCTGCCCCCAGGCCCGCCATAACCGGAAAGGCCCGACTGGCCGGCGTGATGGGCTGGCCGGTCGGCCATTCCCGCTCGCCCCGACTCCATGGCTATTGGCTGGCCGAGCATGGCATCGACGGTGCCTATGTGCCGCTGCCGGTGCGCCCGGAGAACTTCGAGCGGGCCCTTCGCGCCCTGCCCGTTCTGGGATTTCGCGGGGCCAACGTCACCCTGCCGCATAAGGAAGCGGCCCTGGCACTGGCCGATCGCGCCTCCCCGGAGGCTCAGCGGATCGGCGCCGCCAACACCCTCGTCATCGACGATCGCGGGCATATCGAAGCCCGCAACACCGACGGCTATGGTTTCATCGAGAACCTGAAGGAGGGGGCGCCCGCCTGGCGCGCGCAGGCGGGGCCGGCCGTGGTGATCGGCGCCGGCGGTGCCTCGCGTGCGCTTCTGGTGGCGCTTGCCGATGCCGGCGCGACCGAGATTCGGCTTCTCAACCGAACCGCGAGCCGCGCGGAGGCGCTGGCAGCGAGCGTGGGCGGGCCGATCCGCGTGCTCGGCTGGCGCGAACGCGCCAAGGCGCTCGAGGGCGCCGGCCTGCTGGTGAATGCGACCACGCAGGGCATGGCCGGCCAGCCGCCGCTCGATCTGGCGCTCGACCTGCTGCCGCCCGAGGCGGTCGTCAACGATATCGTCTACGTCCCCCTGGAGACGCCGCTGCTGGCGACCGCGCGCCGGCGCGGCAATCCCGTGGTCGACGGGCTTGGCATGCTGCTGCATCAGGCACGACCCGGCTTTGCCGCCTGGTTCGGCGTCGAGCCCCGGGTGACGCCGGCGCTTCGGGACTATGTGCTGCGCCAGCCATGATCGTCCTCGGTCTCACCGGCTCGATCGGCATGGGCAAGAGCACGGCCGCCGCCCTGCTGCGCCGGCTGGGCATTCCCGTGCATGACGCCGATGCCGCGGTCCACCGCTTGCAGGCCAATGGTGGCGCTGCGGTCGCGGCCATCGCCGCCGCCTTCCCCGGCACCGTCAGGGAGGGCCGCGTCGATCGCCAGGCGCTGGGGCGGATCGTTTTCGCCGACCCGGCGGCGCTGAAAAGGCTCGAGGCCATTCTTCACCCCTTGGTGCGGCGCGAGGAGCGGAAATTCCTGGCTCAGGCGCGCAGCCGCCGCTGCCGCCTGGTGGCGCTCGACATCCCGCTCCTGTTCGAGACCCACGCGGAGCGGCGCTGCGACCATGTGATGGTGGTTTCCGCACCTCGCCAGGTGCAGCTGGGTCGCGTGCTGCGACGGCCCGGCATGAGCCGGGAGCGGCTCGCTGGCATCGAAGCGCGTCAGCTCCCCGATATCGTCAAGCGGGCGCGCGCCGACACCGTCATCGACACCGGCCTCGGACGGCGCCACAGCTTGCAGGCGATCAGGCGGGCGGTCACACTCCTGCGTCGGCGCGCCCGGCGTCGCGGCGCGCCCGAGCTGGCTTGCGAAGACTGAGGGCTCCCATGCGCGAAATCGTTCTCGATACGGAAACCACCGGCCTCAGCGCATCGAACGGCGATCGGATCATCGAGATCGCCTGCGTCGAGCTGATGAACCACCTTCCGACCGGCCGCCAGTTCCAGCGCTATCTCAATCCCGAGCGACCGGTCTCGGCGGATGCTTTCGCCATCCACGGCCTTTCGGACGCCTTTCTCGCCGACAAGCCGCGCTTCCCCGAGATCCTGGCCGAGCTCGAGGCCTTCATCGCCGACAGCCCGCTCGTCATCCACAACGCCGAGTTCGACATCGGCTTCATCAATGCCGAGCTCGCGCGCATCGAGCGCCCGCCGCTCGATCCGACCCGCGCGGTCGACACGGTCCAGATCGCGCGGCGCAAATTTCCCGGCGCGCCCGCGAGCCTCGACGCCCTCTGCAAGCGCTTCGGCATCGACAATTCGGCGCGCACCAAACATGGCGCGCTGCTCGATGTCGAACTTCTGGCCGACGTGTATTTGGAGCTGGTCGGCGGCCGTCAGGCGGGCCTCGCTCTGCTGGCGCAGCCCGCCATGGGCGTCGCCGCGGTGCTCGAGGCCGATGGCGCCGCCCGCGCGACGGGCGCGCGACCGTCGCGCCGCTTCGCGCCGAGCCCCGAAGAGCTCGCCGCCCATGCCGAGCTGTTGCAGAACCTGACCGACCCGATCTGGCTGAAGGGGTGAGGGGACGCTGCAAATAGTCCCCTCCCCCTGTTTCAGGGGGAGGGTTAGGGAGGGGGCTGACGCGATCAGTGATCTGGGAGAGATGCAGCTCTCAAAGCTGCATCCTCTATCGAGGCTTCCCCCTCCCTAGCCCTCCCCCATCAAGGGGGAGGGGATCAGGACTCAGACCGCGGTACCGACGCCCGCGGCGCGCTGCTCGCGGTAATGCATCGCGAAATCGATCGGATGGATCAGCATGGCGCGGAAGCCCGCTTGCTGGATGATGTTGGCGATGATTTCCCGCGCGAAGGGGAAGAGCAGTCGCGGCGCTTCGATCAGGAGCAGGGGCTCCATCATGCGGGCCCCGACCTGGCCAAGCTGGAAAATGCCGGCATATTGCAGCTCGGCGATATAGGCGGGCTGGTCCTGGTAGCGGGCTTCGGCGCGCAAAGACAGCACCACCTCGTATTTCGGCCCGTCCTGCAGCTTATGCGCCTTGACATCGACCTTGATCAGGCCTTGCGGCACGCGCCCCGCATGTTCCAGCAAGCCCGGCATGTTCGGGCTCTCGAAGGACATGTCCTTCAGGAACTGGGCCACCACGGTCAAGGGCGCGCCGACCGGTGGCTGGCCCGAGGAAAAGGGGTCGGAAACGGGCTGAAAGGGCGCGTCGGCCATTGTCTGAAGCTCTCCGCCAGGATGTCTCGGGCGCCCATGAAAAGGCGCCCGAAGGGGGTGATCGATCGCCGAACGGCCGGACCAGGCGGCCCATCGCGTCCGGATCATGGGGGCGCGGGTTAGCATGGAAGCGCGGTAAGGCTCAATGGGCGAATGGTCCCACATTTCATGCTTGTCCCCTCCCCGCTGGACGGGGGGGAAGGGACAAATTACGTCCCCAAGGGCGAGGCGCTGCCCTGCACCGGATCGAAGCTCAGCAATTCGCCGTTGGTGACCTGGGTTCCCGTCAGGCTGCGGATGAAGCCCCAATGGGTGACGACGGCGATCCGGTCCCAATTCTCGCGTCCGGCCATGTGTTCGCGAAAATGGCGACTGCGCCGTGCCAACTCCTCCTCGGTCTCGTCCAGCGCGCCATGCCACCAGCGCTCGGGCAGGGTCCCGAAATCGAGCGCGGGCCAGGCCAGGGCGAGCTCGCTGCGAAGGCTTCCGACGTCGCAATGGAAACGACAATGCTCGCGAACCATCGGTTCGATCGCAATCGGAAGATCCAGCGCGTCGGCAAGGATCTGGGCTGTTTGCAGCGCGCGGGTATAGGGGCTCGATAGGATCAAGGTCAGATCGCGCCCCGCCAAACGCTCCGCTGCCAAACGCTCTGCCGCCAGCCGCGCCTGCCGGTGCCCTTCCTCGGTCAGCCTTGGATCGGGAATGCCCGGATCGACGCGGGTCTGCGAATAAACGACGTTGAATTCCGACTGGCCGTGCCGCACCAGGATCATCACGACACCTCCTGACGGGCCGCAAGGCATTGAAGGGGGCCGAAACTGCACCGGATCGGTCGGGGCAGACCCGTCAAGTCATTGACACGGAACATGCCTTGCTCTGGCCCGGTGATTTTCCTATCTAACTGTGACGAAGCGGATAGCATCGTTCCGGACAGCATCACGGGTGACAGTCTCCCGTCCGGGCGGGCGGGCTGATCTAGCCCAAGGCTGGGGCCGCCGTCCAGCGGCTCCCATAGTTCGATCGGATGGCAATCTCCCGTCCGGCCCTCAAGGCCGGAAATCGGCGATTTCCCGGCAAGGCGGTCTCGATGGGCGGCGGTTTTCAGTTTCTCGACATCTTGTTCTTCGGGGCGATCGCCGTGTTCCTGGTGTTTCGCTTGCGCAGCGTGCTGGGCAAGCGCATCGGCCATGAGCAAAAGGACGCGCGCCGCTATGCCGATTACCGGTTGAATCCGGACAAGCCGGGCGACAAGCCGGCCAACGACGTCAAGCGCGACGAAGACAAGATCATTGCCTTGCCCGATCGCGCGGCAAATGCCGATCGCGGCGGAAAGCCCGAGGCCGAGCCCACCGCCGTTGGTCCAGTCGAGCCCGGGCTTGCACGCATCAAGGCGGTCGATGCCGATTTCTCCAAGGACGGATTCCTCGCGGGCGCCAAGGCAGCCTTCGAGATGATCGTCGCGGCTTATGCCGCCGGCGATGCCGCCACCTTGCGGCCGCTCCTTTCCAACGAAGTGTTCGAGCGCTTCAAGGCCGCTATCGATCAGCGGCGCAAGGCGGGCGAGACCCTGTCCACCACCTTGGTCGGCATCAAATCGGCCGAGATCATCGAGGCCGGCCTGCAGGATCGCACCGCCAGCCTGACGGTGAAGTTCGTCTCCGAGCAGGTCAATGTCACCACCGATGCCGGCGGCAAGGTGGTCGATGGCGACGCCTCCCAGGTCACGACCGTGACCGACATCTGGAGCTTCGCGCGCAATACCCGCACACGCGATCCGAACTGGTCGCTGGTCGCCACCCGCAGTCCGAACTGAAGCCGGTTTCGCCGGGCATGTATCCGACGATCGCGATTTCGCGCCAGGTTCTGCTCGGGCTGGTCATGATCCTGCTCGCCGGTTGCGTGGAAAGGCCGCCGAAGCCTCCCCTTCTGACGCTCAAGCCGATCGAATTCTCGAAGCTGCCGGGCTGGAGCGCAGACGACCAAAGCCAAGCCCTGCCGGCCTTATTGCGCAGCTGCGCGCGCCTCGAGAAGCAGCCGACGGACAAGCCCGTCGGGCCATCGGGCCTGGCGGGCAAAGTCGCCGATTGGCTGGTCCTTTGCCAGAGCGCCAAATCCCTGCCGGCGGGCGACGCCGCCGCCGCGCGGCGCTTCTTCGAAGGCGCCTTTCGTCCTTACCGGGTCGCCGATCGCAACCAGCCCGACGGGCTCTTCACGGGCTATTACGAGCCTGAGCTCGAGGGCGCGCGGACCCCGGACGGAAACCATGGGGTGCCGCTCTATCGCCGGCCCGACGATCTGGTCACGGTCGATCTCGGCGATTTCCGCGCCGATCTGAAGGGGGATTCCATCGCCGGCCGCGTGATCGACGGCCAGCTCAAGCCCTACTACAGCTATCAGGAGATCGACGAAGGCGCGCTCAAGGGCAAGGGTCTCGAGTTGGCTTGGGTCGCTGATCCGATCGACGCCTTCTTTCTCCATATCCAGGGCTCGGGCCGAATCCACTTCGCCGATGGCAGCTTCATGCGGGTCGGCTATGCGGCGAAGAACGGCCAGCCCTTCGTCGCGATCGGCAAGACGCTGCTGGATCAAGGCGAGCTGCAGAAGGGCCAGGTCACGACCCAATCGATCAAAGCCTGGCTCAGGGCCCATCCCGACCGCGCCGCCTCGATCATGTATGTGAACCGCTCCTATATTTTCTATCGCGAGATCCAGGGCGATGGGCCGGTGGGCGCCCAAGGCGTGGCGCTCACGCCGGGCCGCAGTCTCGCGGTCGACACCAAGCTGATGCCGCTGGGGGCGCCGGTCTGGCTCGACACCACCTGGCCCGCCGACACGCCCGAGGCCGACCGGCCGCTGCAGCGCCTGGTGGTGGCGCAGGACACGGGCGGCGCCATCAAGGGCGCCGTGCGCGGCGATATCTTCTTCGGCACCGGCGAGCAGGCGCTCGACTATGCCGGTCGCATGAAGCAGCCGGGGCGCTATTATCTGCTGTTGCCCCGCGACGTCGCGGTGAAGAGTGTGGCAGAAAATTGATCTGATGACGCGCTCGGCATTGAAGCTGCGAGCGAGTGCGGTGATCGGAGGTTGCCCCTTATCGTCATCCCCGCGAAAGAGCTTGTGAGGAAATCAAAATCCGCTCCCGAATCCGGCGACGCTTCTACTTTTTCTTTCCTCTCCACCCGCGAAGCGGGGGAGAGGTGAGGTGAGGGGGGCCCCGATGCCAAGCGAGATGTCGGAAAACTCGTTCTTTTCTGCGGCCGCCCCCTCACCCTACCCTCTCCCCCACATCCGTGGGGGAGAGGAAGAGAACAAAGGCGACAATGCGCGATCCGAGATCCTGATTTCCTCACAAGCTCGAAAGCGGGGATCCATCTTGATCGAGGTCACCAAGCTTTGAAGTGGGCCCCGCTTTCGCGGGGATGACGTTGGAGCGTGACCCTTGCGCAGGGGCGGTAAGGAGTATGAATTGATCGAGACCGTCCATGATTGATAAAACGAATCTACCCGCCCCCCATGTCGCGCTGTTCGTCACCTGCCTGGTCGATCTGATGCGGCCGGCCGTGGGGTTCGCCGCGGTGAAGCTGTTGGAACAGGCGGGCTGCCGCGTTTCGGTGCCCAAGGCCCAGACCTGCTGCGGCCAACCGGCCTATAACTCCGGCGATCGCGCCGATGCCCAGGCGATCGCACGCCAGGTCATCGCCGCCTTCGAACCCTATGATTACGTCGTGGTGCCGTCGGGTTCCTGCGCCGGCATGATCCACGCGCATTACCCGGCCCTGTTCGCGGCGGATGCGGCCTGGAAGGCGCGGGCGGAGGCGCTCGCCGCCAAGACCCATGAGTTGGTCTCGTTCCTGACCGACCGGCGCGGCATCACCGGCGTGCCGGCGCAATTGAACGCGGTCGCGACCTATCACGATTCCTGCTCCGGCCTGCGCGAGCTCGGCATCCGCGAGCAACCGCGCCAGCTGCTCCGCAGCGTGGCCGGCCTGACGCTCAGGGAGCTCGAGGGCAGCGAGGTCTGCTGCGGCTTCGGCGGCACCTTCTGCGTCAAATATGGCGCCATCTCCGACCGGATCGTCGCCGACAAGGTGGCCGACATCGCCGCGACCGGCGCCGATCTGCTGCTGGCGGGCGATCTCGGCTGCCTCCTGAACATGGCCGGCAAGCTGTCGCGCCAAGGTCACAAGATCGATTGCCGGCATGTGGCCGAAGTGCTGGCCGACATGACCGATACGCCGCCGATCGGCCGCGGCCCTGTGGAACCCTTATAAATGTTGGAACCCCTCTAGAGCGATGTCATGAACGCGCCCACGGCACCCATCGCCGGCATCTCCGATCCGAGTCATGGTCCGCGCAGCCCCTCGGCCGTGGGTCACGGGGTGAGCCATCACTTCAAGCACAATGCCGATCTGGCGCTGAAAGACGCGAAGCTGCAGGTGGCGCTGGCCGAGATGCGCTCGAGCTTCCGCGGCCGGCATGACGCGGCCCGCAAGGCGCTGCCCGAGTTCAAGGCGCTCAGCGACCACGCCAAGGCCATCAAGCAGCATGTGCTGGCCAATCTCGACTCTTACCTCGAGCGGTTCGAGGCCAAGGTCAAGGAAGCCGGCGGCCAGGTCCATTGGTGCAATGACGCGGCCGAGGCGCGCGACCGGGTGCTGGCGATCTGCCGGTCGACGGGTGCGCGCAGCGTCACCAAGGGCAAGACGATGGTGGGCGAGGAGATCGCCATCAACGCCCATCTCGAGGCCAACGGCATCCTCCCGGTCGAGACCGACCTTGGCGAATACATCATCCAGCTGCGCGGCGAGACGCCCAGCCATATCATCGCGCCGGCGATCCATGTCAGCAAAGAAGGCGTCGCCGACACCTTCCGGGCCCACCACACCGATCTCGATCCCGCCCGGCCGCTCACCGAGATCCCGGCCATGCTGGCTGAAGCCCGCGGCAAGCTTCGCGCCCGCTTCCTGGCCGCGGATGTCGGCATCACCGGCGCCAACTTCCTGATCGCCGAGACCGGCTCCAGTGTCATCGTCACCAACGAGGGCAATGGCGACCTAACCCAGACCCTGCCTCGGATCCACATCGTGCTGGCCGGGATCGAAAAGGTGGTGCCGACGCTCGAGGATGCGACCGCCATCTTCCGCGTGCTGGCCCGCTCGGCCACCGGCCAGGAGATGTCGGTCTATACGACGGTCTCGACCGGTCCGCGCCGGGCCCATGATCTGGACGGGCCGGCCGAATATCACGTGATCCTGCTCGACAATGGCCGCAGCGCCGTGCTCGGCACCGAGTTCGAGGACATGCTGCGCTGCATCCGCTGCGGCGCCTGCATGGATCACTGCCCGGTCTATCATGCGATCGGCGGCCATGCTTATGGCTCGGTCTATCCGGGCCCCATCGGCGCGGTGCTGACGCCGGCCTTGTTCGGCTTGGACCAGGCCCGCGACCTGCCCAACGCCTCGACGCTTTGCGGGCGCTGCGAGAGCGTCTGCCCGATGCAGATTCCCCTGCCGCGGATGCTGCGCCAATGGCGCGAGCGGAGCTTCGAGCGTCACCTGCCGCCGGCCCGGGAGCGCTGGGGGCTCAAGGCCTGGGCCTGGCTCGCCCGCCATCCGAGGCTCTACCGGCTGGCCACGGCAACTGCGGCAAGATTGTTGCGGCGGCCGGCCACCGGCCGGATTCGGCGCCTCCCCTTGGGCCAGGCCTGGACCGCGACCCGCGACTTCCCGGCCGCGACCGGCCGGACCTTCCAGGAGCAGTGGCGCCGGCGCGCCTGACGGGGTTCCCATCGGCCGCCTTCCGTCGCCCGCTTTCGCCGCCAATTGATCGGCGAAGCGATTGTGTTTCTCCGGCTAGTCGATGAAAATTGCCGGGTGTGGACGCTTCGGACGCGAAGCGAAAGGGGAGGCAGGATAATGATGCGTTGGGTTAAGCGGCTCAGCCTGGCGGCGATCGCCGTATGGCTGACGATGGGTGCCACGCCCGCTCACGCCCGGTTCGATGTGTGCAACAAGAGCTCTTATGAGGTCTATGTCGCCTTCGGCTATTGGGATGCGAGCCAGAACGCCTGGTCGTCGGAGGGCTGGTGGACGATCAAACGCGGCGACTGCGCGACGGTCTATGATCAGCGCCTCGACCAGAAGAAGTACTATGTCTATGCCGAATCCGTGGACAACAATTACTTCTGGAAGGGCACCTATCCGTTCTGCGCGGTGGACGAGAAATTCGTCATCGTCGGCGATTCCGATTGCAAGTCGCGCGGCTATTACGCGCTCAACTTTTTCGAGGCCGATGTCGGCGATCAGATCGACTATCAGCAGGATCTGGTGGATTGATTTCGACAGGAAGCCGGGGCCGCTTCGCATCCTGGCGGGTGGTTCCGCTTTCTGCAACGCGCCAATCGGTGCCGGGAGCGGGCGCCGCGAGATCGGACCTGCGACCTCAGCACCGGCATGAGTCTTTCTGGATCGCATGATGGTTGATGCCCGCGCCGCGATTCTCGGAAGGCTGCGTCGCGCGCTCAAGCGCGATGCGCTCACGAGCACCGCCGCCGCCGAGATCGAGACGCGCCTCGCCGCGCACACAGCCGGCCCGATACCGGCGCGCACCAAGCTCGATCGCGAAGGCCTGATCGCGCTCTTCACGACCAAGCTTCAGGGCGTGGCCGGCACGGTCGAGCGGCTCGGCGCCATGGATCAGGTGCCGGGGGCGGTCGCGCGCTATCTGGCAGCCCACAACCTGCCGGCAGCGATCAAGCTGGCACCCGCGCCGATGCTGGCGCAGATCGACTGGTCGAGGGAGCCGCTGCTGCAGCTCTCCTCCGGCCGCAGCGACGGAAACGATCTGGTGTCGCTGACCCCCGCCTTCGCCGGCATCGCCGAAACCGGCACGCTGATGCTGACCTCCGGCACCGAATCGCCGACCACGCTCAATTTCCTGCCCGACGATCATATCGTGGTACTGCCGCTGTCGCGGCTGGTGGGGCCGTTCGAGGAGGCCTGGGCAAGCTTGCGCGCCGCGACCGGCGGCGGCCTGATGCCGCGCACGGTCAATCTGGTGACGGGCCCCTCGCGCAGCGCCGATATCGGGCTGGTGCCGCAGCTGGGCGCGCATGGGCCGCGCCGGCTGCATGTGCTGCTGGTCGATGACGACACGCAAGCCTAGCGCCGACGAGGCGGCCCTGTTTCGCGAGGCGATGCAGGGCACGAAGCCGATCGCGCGCAAGAAGCGTGTGACAACCTCTGCTGTCGCTAGCGCTTCCGCCGCCGCTTCCACCGTCACCCCCGCGAAAGCGGGGGCCCATGCTTCAGCCAACCGGGACGGCGGCCCCATGGGCCCTCGCTTTCGCGGGGATGACAAGGGAGAAGGCCGTCCTCCCAAGACGCCAGCCTCGCTCGAGGCCGGGCGCATCGCCGATCTCGATAAGCGGACGGCTGAGCGTTTCAAGCGCGGCGAAATGGCGATCGACGCCAAGATCGATCTCCACGGCCTGACACAGGCCGAGGCGCATGACCGGCTGCAAGGCCTCCTCGGCAAGGCGGCCTCCGGCGGTAAACGTTGCGTGCTGATCGTCACCGGCAAGGGCGCCGGTGGCTGGGGTGTGTTGCGCGATTCGGTGCCGCGCTGGCTGAACGAGCCCGAGCTGCGCCGCCATCTCCTGGCCTTTGCACAAGCGCAGCCGCGCCATGGCGGCGCCGGCGCGCTCTACGCATTGCTCAAGCGGAAGCGCGAGCCGTGACGCCCTTCGGCCAGCGCCTGCGCCAGCTCCGGGCCGAACGCAAGCGCGCGCTCAAGGACATGGCGGCCGCGCTGAAAGTGAGCTCGGCCTATCTCTCGGCGCTCGAGCATGGCCATCGCGGCAAGCCCTCTTCCGGCCTGGTGCAGCAGATCGCCGCCTATTTCAATCTCGCCTGGGACGATGTCGACGAATTGAAACGCCTGGCGCAGATTTCCGATCCGCGCGTGACCATCGACACCGCAGGATTGTCGCCGGCTGCGACCGAGCTCGCGAACCGGCTGGCGGAGAAGATCGGCGATCTCGACGAAGCGACGATCGCGGCGATCCGGAGGGCGATAAAGGGGTGAGGAGGACCGCGAAGGCGCGACGGAGTCCTTGGCACCCCTCCCCATCCCCTCCTTGAATGAAGCCTGACGGCGCTCCGCCGGCGCCGGGGCCCCCACCTCCCAAGGAGGGCCGGCGCGGGTCGCGGTTGCCATGCGAACGCGCATGAGTCCATAACAGGCTGCGCTCACGGGCTCGATCTCTAAAATTAGAGGCAAGATCGCCTTAAATAAATACCAAGTATTACTTCACATGATTACCAATATAGCAGCAAATTTACCTATATTTTTCGCGATCGAAGGCGCCATATGGTCAGCATCACATTCGGGAAGGAGCCCCAACCCATGTTTAGGACCTTGATGTCGAACTTCATCCGAGACGAGGCGGGTGCCACGGCGATCGAGTACAGCCTGATCGTTGCGCTCGTGGCGGTTTCCTGCATTGTCGCCCTGACCTCCCTGGGCGGTTCGTTGAGCACCATGTTCGGCGTCGTCAGCCAGACCCTGAACACGGCGGCCGGCGGCTGATACGCCTCGGTGACGGTCTCACCCCGGCCACCGCCGAACCCGCCAACCGATGGGCGGAGCGCATCGGCGATCACGATGAGCCGACGATTGCGGCATTGAGAAAGAAGCTGCAGGAGTGAGGTAATTTCGAGAGCACACCGTGCTCTCATTGTCGTCCCCGCGAAAGCGGGGACCCAT
>Ga0335070_10003866_pt1 | contig 17460 bp, 24 predicted proteins | sample Lox_Sample_13_FD_206722 | JGI IMG/M metagenome (GOLD analysis project Ga0335070, IMG submission 206722) | Soil microbial communities from Loxahatchee National Wildlife Refuge, Florida, United States - Lox_Sample_1.3 | ecosystem: Environmental > Terrestrial > Soil > Wetlands | place: USA...
AGTCTCAGTAAGGAGGTGAATTAATAATGACTGATACAGTTAGAGAGATGCAGAAGAAAGAGGCTGAAACTCCCGAGACAGGAGAGCGCACAAGGGCATGCCGCATATATGCCCCGCTAGTGGATATCATTGAGAGAAAAGACGACATTGTGGTTATCGCCGACATGGCTGGTGTGGATGAGAAATCCGTGGATATAACCCTTGAGAAAAATATCCTGACCATCTACGGAAGAGTTGATCCCTATACGCCCGAAAATCACAGGCTGTTCCTTTCAGAGTATGGAATAGGAGATTATCAAAGGGTCTTTACCCTATCTGACGAGATAGATAGAGACAAGATTCAGGCAACAGTGAAGAACGGAGTTTTAAGGCTTGTTATGCCCAAGGCAGAGTTGGCCAAAACAAGGAAGATACCGATTCAGGCCGAAGGCATAGGTGGGGTCTTGAATCTCAGTTAAGTGGAGCATAATATCGATAAAGGGAGGTATGTGTCATGACAATCAGAAACCTTATTCCGCATGGAAAGAAAAGTGTTCCGGTAAGGCGTGAAGATGAGAATCCCTTTTCCCTTCTACGGCGTGAGATGGACTCGCTGTTCGATAACTTCTTTAGGGGCTTTGATATAGAGCCTTTTGAAAGCCGTATGGGGGTCTTCAGTCCAAAGGTTGATGTGACCGAGAATGACAAGGAGATCAAAATCTCTGCTGAACTGCCCGGTATGGATGAAAAGGACATCGATGTATCACTCCAGAATGATATGCTCACGATAAAAGGCGAGAAGAAGGAAGAAAAGGAAGAAAAAGGAAAAGATTACTACAGGATGGAACGCTCCTATGGTTCTTTCAGCAGGACCATTCCGCTTCCTGTTGATGTGGAAACTGATAAGGTGGAGGCAAAATTCAAAAAGGGCGTGCTCAGCATAACACTTCCGAAGACCGCCAAGGCTGTAGCGGAAACAAAGAAGATCGCTGTAAAAGTTGAATGAGATAGTAGTCTCCACTGTATTTGCTTGGGCTGGCCTGCATTCTGAAGGGTTTCCCCCTTTCAGGCCGGCTTGAGCCATTTCGTCTCGATTTGAATTCTTAAGATTTGCAATAATGGTCAGGAGATTTCAATCCGATGAAAAAAGAACTAATGGACTGCAGAATCATGGAGGGCTTTCCTCTTCCGTACCTGCGAGTGGATGAGAGAGGGATTATTACCGACCTTAATGATGCAGCAGAAAAGCTTACGGGTTATGCAAAAGAAGCGTTAATAGGTAAATCTCATTTCGAAATCCTGCATGGCACACAGGCACGAGGAGCCTGTGCTCTCCTCAAGCAATCAGATGAAGGCGGGAAGGTACGTGAAGTGGAGAGTACGCTAAGAAGGTCTGATGGCGAAATCATCACCATAGTCTCCGTAGGCTCCCTGCTTTATGATAAGGATCAGTTGATCGGAGGATTTGAGTTTTTCAGGGACATCTCTCCACAGAAGAAACTGGAGAAAGAAAAGAAAGCTTTCTTGTCCATGATAGCTCATGACATGAAGCACCCTGTAATAACGTCACTTGCGTTTTTGTCGCGACTTCTAGCAGAAAAGAGAGGTCCGTTGACGGGAGCACAAAAGAGCTGCTTGGCATTAATCAGAGATGAACAAATCAGGCTGGAGTCGCTCATAGGTGATTTTATAGAATTTTCAAGACTTGGGATTAGCGAAAGCAAACCCGCATACGGACCATACAGCATGGAAGATGCTTTACGTAACAAAATTGAAGCTGAGAAAGTAGAATCCGACAAGAAACATATAGAGATATCTTTTGAACATCCGAATACACTGCCTATTATCAATGCGGATACGTTAATGATAAATCGTGTCATTACGAATCTCTTGGACAATGCACTCAAATACACAAACGAGGGAGGGACCATCAGCGTCAACCTTTCTGATCGGGGGGAGTATATATTGGTTCAGATAGCTGATACGGGCATAGGCATTTCCAGAGAACATCTTCCGCACATATTCGATACCTTCTATAAGGTGAACACAGACTCACAGGGTTCAGGGCTTGGATTGTCCATTGTCAAGAAAATCGTTGAAGCCCATGGAGGGAAAATCTGGGTTGAGAGTGAGCAAGGTAGGGGAAGCACATTCAGTTTTACATTGCCCAAAGGTTCGTCTGTGATCCGTGACGATTAGAAGATTCCCGAGGAGCTGCGCTTTCTTGGATGACATCAAATAGAGACCGCAATGCAGAGCTTGCGGAAATTTCTGGGTTTAAATCCCAATTGCCGTTTTTCAATGATGCTTACTTTTTGAGCAAGCAATCTACTGAACCTCCTCGAGTTTGACAGGAATTGTTATCTTCTCATCATCGCGAACTATTCCGAGGTTTATCACATCTCCAATTTTGTAGTTGTCAAATTCGTTCCTCAAGTCATCATATGATGATATAGGCTTATTGTTTACGCTGATAATGATATCGCCAAGTATTATTTCACCTCCCCTTTGACGTGTTCCTCTGAGGCCAGCTGCCTCAGCGTTGGTCCCTTTCTGAACATTAATAATAAGAACCCCTCGAATATCAAGCCGTTTGGCCAGACTGGGATGAGCTATAGATATTCCTATTCCAGGTTTCATTACCCTGCCGTGTTTGATCAATTCCGGGATGACACGATTCACAACTTCAACAGGAACAGCGAACCCGATCCCAGCACTAGCCCCCGAAGGACTATAGATCGCTGTATTAACTCCGATTAGACGTCCCGCACTGTCCAACAGCGGTCCACCTGAGTTGCCAGGATTGATCGCAGCATCTGTTTGGATTACTCCCTGGATACTCCTGCCGCTTACCGATTGAATCTCTCGGCCAAGCGCGCTAACGATCCCGGATGTCATTGTTTGATCTAGGCCGAATGGATTACCGATGGCAAAAACTCTTTGACCGACCAGAAGATTTCTGGAATCGCCTAGAGGTATGGGATGAAGCTTTTCTGCGGGTGCAGATATCTTGAGAACAGCAAGATCCTTATCTTGAGACATACCGACAAGGGACGCCTTCCACTTTGTATTGTCTGCCAGAATTACCTCGATACGGCTTGCATCTCCAATAACGTGAAAGTTAGTCACAATCCTGCCGTCCTTATCCCAGACGAACCCGGAACCGGTCCCTTTCGGAATTTCATAGATATTGAGAGAGAAGAAATCACGACGCAACTCGATACTTGAGATGTAGACAACCGAATGGGAAACATTCTTAAATATTTCGGTCGCGGTCTTTTCATCCTGGGCAAGATCACCTCTTGCAACCACAGCCCTCGGCTCAGCCTTTTCATCATGGACCTTTTCTGCAGGCTTGAAGAAGTACCACCATAGTGCCACTCCCAATACAAGGAAAACTGCAACCTTTAATACGCTGAATCTTCGTTGCTTTTCCATAGCGAATATGAATCTCTCATTATGCGGATATATATTAGCAAAAAGGAGGAGATTTGATTTGCAAAATGTAATTGGCACATTCTACTCCACAACAGATCAACAAAAGCTTAATCCTCATTCCAAAATTGGCTCAGTGCTCAGGCAACACAGTCACGCGCAATATAGCGAGCGTCATTCTATAAATTACTGCACGTAACCTTAATCGGTGGTTTTCCCTCTGACCATCTAATTCCAAAAGAAACCTTATGCTGTGGCGAGAAAGTCACAGTTTTAACTACAGGAAGAGCCACCACGTCTTGGCAGGTGTTGTACAAGCAAATCCTTACTCTCACAGTGATAACTAGTCAAGAGGTTCGTTTACAAGGACTGTCTACACAATTCGTGTTCAGGACAGTTCAGGCTGAATCATCTTTCATGTTCATGGATTCTAACATTCTCCTGCAGACACCACACTCTTTTTCCTCTGTCGTCCCATTTTCATAGCGTGTCACCTTTATGCTTGAATTCCAGCACACAGGACACAGGATGAAATAAGACTCACCAAATCCTTTTAGAGTGCTAAACACTACAGTTGAATCACTGTAAAACATATTTAATTTTACCATTTTACTAATGGGAGGTGCTCACTGATTCAATAAATCTGCGATTACCTGTCAATTCTCATTGATAAACGGAACGATCCCCTCCTCCAGTGCAACAGTCCTTCCTGCATTTCTCATTTGTAAAATCTGGCAAAAAGATGAAGGTTACCTGACCTTGTGCGTTATCCGTATTTCTCCTGACAATCTTCATTTGTCCATAAAACATTTCTTTTATGGACATGAAAAGGGCTTGGTTATCCAGGTCCCTCATGTTTGTTACACGCAAATCCTTTACCCCTACTCGCGTAGGATTGACGGTCCTACACAAGGAGCGTAAGATGCAGCTAGGAGAAAAGGACTTTTAAAATAGCTAATAGTATGATCTCAATTTCGGGGAAGATAACATATATTCATGAAATAGAGGAACTCAGGGATCAGATCGGCCACATGGCTTTGCTGATCTTCCTTTCTACTCAGAGGGAATAAGATGCTCTGCAATGAGAATAATGCTTGTATGGGGGATAGGCGTAGACATAAGAGGGTCCCGGTCGTGGGAAGTGCCACACTCCACTTTACGGGTAAGAAAACCGTTCAACCAATGGCAACCATGACGGTCGATATTTCAATGTCAGGCATGGGAGTGTATTCCGACAGACCGATAGAAAAAGGCGTATCTTTATCGGCCGACATTAGTGTTATAGCCTCTGACGGTTCGTTGGGAACTGCTTTTGTGGAAGGAACTGGTGTCTTTTTCAGAGAAATAGGGAATTTTTATTTCGTGGGAATTGAATTCGGAGAAGAAATCGATCCAACAAAACAACCCTTCCTTTGTGACGAAATTCAGAAACTCTTAAATTGAGCTTAGGCGATGTTTGTTCAGCCTTACTGAAATTAACCTATCGACAAAAGTTCTTCCTGAGATGGTGATTTCTTACACTTTGTTCATGAACAGAACACTTGAACCGGGAATCGACGATAGAATGTCACCTATATGGAGAGGTGCACCCCAAAAATCGGACAATCGTATTAGGAAGGAGTTTTGCCCAGAGGTTGCCAAAATGGCCGATTGCGTCTTTCGGCCTGTAGCCTGCACGCCTCTTTTGCATTGTACACCCCAAACCGCTATGCCCGGGAGGTGCCCGCTATATGATTATCAAACAAACGCGATTCAAAAAGCTGCAACAGTGAAAATTTACAGTGGAAGTATGCAGGTAACGGCTGGCTCACCGGCGCGTCCCGCCGGACACGGTAGTACTACATGGGTGTTCTGAATCACTCCATGCCGCTGACCTTTCCTTCGATTATGATAAGTGAAGCTTTAATACAGAGTAACGGTCTAAAATAAATCTACCTCCTCCATTTTAATCCGAAGGTTCATCTATTTTGCCTTCAGCATAGGAATTCGCTCAATCCATAACTTCTCAAGATAGTCTATTTCTTTTGCCGCCATCTCCTTCTTACCCCTAAATTCCTTATTATCTTTGCCCCCTTTGATGCAGACTTGCTCCGAAAATTCTGCATAGTAGTCGCGATAGTCCTTGGGAACGTTAAGGTCTTTAAGGGCACTAGCACGTATCATTGTGCAATCAGAACCGTTCCAGCCCGCAAAGTATACGATCCGAATATTACCCCACTCTGCGTACGCAGTGCCACTCGCCAACAACAGCAAAAAGACTAATGACATTAGATGCTTAGCGTTCATAACAACCTCTCTCATTAAAGTTATACAAAATACCCGCAAGTATGATGCCAAAGCTGGTTGCTGATTATCATAATATCTCACGAGCAAAAATTTTATTATCTGTCAATTAGTTATGGCATTGATATTGGATCGGCTCGTGAGTCGACAATAAGGGTATTTAGCCAAGGAAGTGTCCGAAAATAAGACGAGGTGACCAGGAATCCTTCAAAGCCGGCGAATTATCATCACTTGTTATTTACGGTTAGGATTTCCAAAATTATGCTAACGAACTGAGACATCCACCCTTTCCTGCATCTTAATATATCTTCTTTATAAACACATTTTTCGCGCTGACCGACGGTTAACGTTTCTTCTGTACCTCGCCGATCATAGGCACAAAGGCAACAGGTGTCAGCTGATCAAGAAAAAGTTCGCCCTTTTTCTTTGTGGCCAGCGTCAGGGTCTGGTAATACACCGTACTGCCCAAAGGGATTATCAGCCTCCCCTCTTCTCTGAGTTGTTTTATCAGCGGCGGAGGAATATGGTTTGCAGAGGCGGTGATAATAATGGCGTCAAAGGGCGCGTACTCTTCCCATCCGAAATATCCATCACCGTATTTCACCTTCACATTCTTATAACCCAAATTTTTGACCCTTATTCCGGCCTTGTCCGCAAGGCCCTTTCTGATTTCTAAGGTATACACCTCCTTCACTATCTCTGCAAGGACTGCTGCCTGGTATCCTGAACCGGTACCTATTTCCAGGACCCTGTCTGTTGGTTTTAACCTCAAGGACTCTGTCATGAGGGCGACCACATACGGCTGGGATATTGTCTGGCCCTCACCTATGGGAAGGGGATAGTCTTCATACGCCTTATCCTTAATGGAGTCGTCCACAAAAAGATGTCTCGGTATTTTCCCTATCACCTCAAGAACCTTCTTATCTTGTATCCCTCTCCCTTTAATATCGTGCTCCACCATTCCCTTCCGCCTTTTCTCGTATATTTCCTGAGACTGGACTGAGAACGCGGATATACACATAACGGCAAGAAAGAGAGAGAAACAAAGTGTTTTGATTTTCATTGCACAGTCCCTGGCAAAACTATCCAGAAGAGAGATGTTTATCTCAAAGAGAGAAAAAGCTTCTCAACCTTTTACCCACTCACCTTAAGAGCTTCGAAAATGTTGAGAAGCCTCCAACGCATGAGTCTTAAGCTTACCTTAAATTAACGCCTAAACAAGAAAAGCTCACTTCAACTTCTTAATGAATTCGTCCACAGGCAAGGCCGCAAGGGTGAGGAGCTGAACAGAACCCCTTGCACCAATCTCGCATGACATCTTCATTACCGTCTCCACATCAGCGGCTTCCACGATACTCACAAAATCGTACGGACCGATGACCGCGTACTGCTTGATAACCTTTACCCCCATCTTCTCAAGTTCCTTGTCCACCTCCAGTATCCTCTCGGGTTTCTGCTTGATGGTCTTGCGCCCCTCATCGGTGAGAGTGCTCAGGATGACAAAATACGCCATGACGTCCTCCTTTCTGAGTTGAGTGGGGCAATAGTGCCCGCTCGTTTTGATTAGCCCTTTCTTGCCCCTTTCCTTTCCTTTATACCCGTTTTGGAGGTCGTTGTCAACCACTTTAATTGGCGCACCGGAATTGATACAATGGAACTGTAAGAGTGTGAGTACTATCCAGCAGAAGAGGTCTTTGACTTCACCAATGAAGAGTTAGGAGGAAGAGTATGGGAGAAGCGTGTTGTGGAATAAGAGTTGGTCAGGCCGTGCCCGACTTTACGCTGGAAACTTATGAGCCGACAAAGGGCGATTTCGGAGCAATAAGTCTCGAAGCTATGAGGAAAGAAGGCAAATGGACAATACTGTTTTTTTACCCTGCTGATTTTACCTTCGTCTGAGCAACGGAATTCGCTGATCTGGCAGATCAGTATGAAAAAATCAGGCAGGAGAATGCCGAACTGGTTACCATAAGCTCCGACACAAAATTCGTTCACCTGGCATGGCAGAAGAGTGAGAAGCTCCTGGAAAAGGTGAAATACCCCATGGCAGCAGACCCAACAGGGAAACTCTCAAGACTCTTCGGGGTCTATGATGAAGAAACCGGCCTTGCGTTGAGGGGCACATTCATCATCAGCCCTGAAGGAAAACTGCTCGGTTCTGAGGTGAATTTTTACAATGTGGGCAGGAACAGTGAAGAAATCCTGAGAAAACTACAGGCGAATACTTACCTTTCGACCTATGGCACAGAGGCGTGCCCTGCGAGATGGAAACCTGGGGAAAAAACTCTCAAACCCTCCGCCAAGATGGTGGGAAAGGTCTACGAAGCGTTGAAATAGCCTCTTAAAAAAAGGGTGCGCGTGAGACCTTAGATCTCACGCGCACCCTCGCCCCCATTTTTGCTATCTACTTCCAGAGGTTTTAAATATCATAATACAGAAAGAACTCGTAGGGATGCGGCCTGAGCCTTAACGCATCCACCTCCTTGGTTCTCTTGTAACTAATCCATGTCTCAAGTGCATCCTGAGTGAATACATCGCCTTTTCTCAGGAATTCGTTGTCAGCCTCGAGGTTGTTCAGGGCCTCATCAAGACTTGCGGGCATCGTGGGAACTGACGCCAGTTCCTCAGGACCGAGCTCATAGATATCCTTGTCCAGAGGCTCGCCTGGATGGATCTTGTTCTCTATGCCGTCCAACCCGGCCATGAGCATTGCTGCAAAGGCGAGGTATCCGTTGCACGAGGGGTCAGGAAATCTGATCTCGGCCCTCTTCGCCTTCGGACTTGGAGAATAGGTGGGGATCCTCACGCATGCTGAGCGGTTTCTTGCCGAATACGCAAGATTGACCGGGGCCTCAAATCCTGGGGTCAGCCTTTTGTATGAGTTGGTCGTGGGGTTGGTAAGTGCTGCAAGGGCAGGCGCATGTTTCAGGACTCCGCCGATGTAGTAAAGGGCAAGTTCGCTCAGACCTGCATAGCCGTTGCCCGCAAACAAGGGTTTCCCCCCCTTCCATATGCTCTGATGAACATGCATGCCTGAGCCGTTGTCTCCGAATAGAGGCTTCGGCATGAACGTCACCGTTTTATTATGTCTCTTGGCCACATTCTTGATGATATACTTGAAGAGCATGAGGTTGTCTGCCATCTTGACCAACGGTTCAAATCTCATATCAATCTCAGCCTGGCCAGCAGTGGCGACTTCATGATGCTCCTTTTCCACATATATCCCGCACTTCAACATCTCCATGACCATCTCTGTCCTGAGGTTCACCAGGCTGTCTGTCGGCGGTACAGGGAAGTATCCTTCCTTGTGCCTCGGCTTGTATCCGAGGTTCGGGTTCTCGTCACGACCGGAATTCCAGATACCCTCCACAGAATCAATGAAATAATATCCGCTGTGGGAGTTCTGATCGAACTGGATATTGTCGAAGATAAAGAACTCTGCTTCAGGACCAAAGTATGCGGTATCCCCAATCTTGGTGGATTTGAGATAGTTCTCGGCCTTTTGCGCAATATACCTCGGGTCCCTTGAGTAGTACTCCTTGGTGATCGGGTCCACGATATTGCAGACCAGACTTATCGTGGGATACTCCATGAAGGGGTCCATAAATGCTGTTGAAGGATCAGGAATGATGAGCATGTCTGAGGTGTGGATCGCCTGCCATCCCCTGATGGAAGAGCCGTCAAAACCGAGCCCCTCTTCAAATATCTCCTCTTTCAACTCTGCGATCGGTACAGCGAAATGCTGCCAGATTCCGGGAAAATCAAGGAACTTGAAATTTGCCATCACCGCCTTGTTCTCCTGCGCCATCTTCACTACGTCTTTTGGTGTCATGTCTTCCTCCTTTTTTATTCTCTTGCTGTATTTAGACTGCCGCTTCTCCACGTTCACCCGTCCTGATCCTTATGATGTCCTCGATAGGGTACACAAAGATCTTTCCATCCCCTATCTTCCCTGTCTTTGCAACCCTCTCTATGGTACTCACCACCTTCTGCACAAGGCTGTCCGCAGTGACGATTTCGACCTTGATCTTGGGGATGAAGTCTATGACATATTCAGCCCCGCGATAGAGCTCTGTGTGTCCCTTCTGCCTCCCGAAACCCTTCACCTCTGTCACGGTCATTCCCTGGATGCCGATTTCATTTAAGGCATCTTTCACTTCATCAAGCTTAAAGGGCTTGATAATTGCTTCAATTTTTTTCATGTCTCACCTCCTGCGATTGTTTTTGTGCGAAGAATTCTCTATAAAAATTCATGGCCCTTTTGAGGTACTCGTCATAGATCGCTTCTGTCTGCTTCCTTATCTGGTTCATGTCAACAGATTCTTCCTTCAACCATTCATAGATCATCTCTTTCCTGACCTCTATATGAAACTGGAATGCATATGCCCTTTCACCATATCTGAATGCCTGATTTGGGTAGAGTTTCGACTTCGCAAGCCTCACCGCACCCTCAGGAATATCAAATGTCTCGCCATGCCAGTGGAATACCTTAAACTTTGTCCGGAAATCCCCTGCCTTTGCCTTTAAATGAACCGCGAGCTCCTTCATACAACGGTCCCTTGTGCCCCTATCCGTCAGCTCGATGTCGTACCAACCTATCTCTTTTTCGGGTCCTGGATAGACCTTTGCACCCAACGCCTTTGCCATGATCTGCGCACCGAGGCATATCCCAAAAATCTTTTTCCCCTTCGCCACGAATTCCTTTACGAGCGCCATCTCTTTCCTTATATAGGGATACAGTTTTTCCTCATTCACGCTCATCGGTCCTCCAAGCATTACAAGCGTATCGAAGTCCTTTGATCCGGGGATATTCTCAATAGCGCAATTCACGATCTTGTAATACGTCCCCCTTTCACGGAGGAAATCTTCAACCGTACCCGGACCTTCTGATGCTATGTTCTTTAAAATCAGGACCGACATTCTATGCTATAAATACAATAAGCGTGCCATTAACAGGCATCTGGAAAATAAGGGTTTTTTCTTATAACGCCAAGATAATTGCCTACAAATAAGGCAGAGGTGGCTGAGAAAAGGGCACTTTCGTGGGAAACATCCTGTACTTATAAAAGCACATAAATGACCTTCGGATATATCCTTCCATTGCCGGGCCTCAAGATGAACCATTCCGCCTCCTGTTAAGCGCAATAAATTGCGCACTAAATTTTGCATGTTTTGCAATATATTTCATAGTTAGAGAGATCCCCAAGACACACAATCATTTAAAATCAAACAGGTTAGTTAATGGAATAGTATTTGCTTCATTATATAATAGGTTCCAAAATTTATACTGACAGGAGGCACTATGATATCAACACCAGGAATTCGGTATGGAACGATTGAAGGCATAGTAGCATCCAAGGCAACATTTTATCAGCAAGCCGCGGAGAAGACGGTGAACCCCATTGGAAGAAGGGTATTCCTCTCTGTAATGGACGACGAAAAAAGGCTTCTTGAAGATTTCAGGGGCATCCCGAAGGAGCGCCACTTGGGAACGCGCGGCACAGCATCCACAAGAGTGATAAAAGGCTTTCTTAAGAAGATCAAAGCAACCACGGATGATGTGGAGGCCTTGAAAATTGCCATGGACATGGAAAAAGAGAGCATCGGACTCTATGAGAAACTTTCGAAAAAGGTACGGACCCCAAAGGAAAAGGCCCTTTTAAAAAGTCTCCTTAACGAAGAGCAGCAGCGGTATGCGGAATTCTCTGACACCTGTCTTTTCCTTTCTGACTCACGCAGCTGGTTCATGTGGGACGAGCACAGCATCATGGACGGCGGTACCCCATGGGCATAACAAGAAAAGAGACCCTCACCTGAAATTACAGGCCACGTTGGTTACGGGAAACTCATTTTCAAAACAGACGATACAAAAATAGGTGACGTCATTCTCAAGGGTCTTTTTATCACACCACGCCTTTTTTGAAGCTTTGCCCTGGTCGCTGAAGGTCGCGGTGATCTCAACAACCCTTATAAACGCGCTCCCGTACGTATCACGTACCGTCACATCTGCACAGGGATATACCACTGTTTGGTATCTCCTGTACGCATAACCGCCCGACCAGTCAGTCACAATCTCCCCCTGCGTCCTTTCATAATAAGAGGCCTTTACCACCTCGCATTCATCCGCAGCAAGAGCCGCGCTACTCAAAAAGAGCCATTGGCACATACACGCCACCATAATCCCCGCAAAACTCCAGAAAATGCGCATCCCGCCAATGCCTCCTTTTTCAATGCCTCATCAGTCTCTATCACAATAGCATTTTTTCTATGACCATGGAAGCCGTCTCTGTGCTCTTCGCAGATGCCTCACATCCTTGTTCATCCTATACGTGCTTTGTTGTTTTCTTAATCTTAGAAAGCAGGGAAGCTGAAAGCTCAAAATTGGGGTATTCCTCTTCGCGTACTTTTTCATAAAAGTCACATTTCTGGCAACTCTCAAATTTCTGAGCAAATGTGCCCTGCACTTCATTCCTGCAGAAAGTTCCCGCCACAACCCAGCAGGCCCTGCCGGCGTAAACCCCGTCATGCACACCATCAAGTCTTTCTTCTAAGGTCGCAGGACACCTTCCCAGATCATTAATACGAAGTCCTCCCAACTGCCGCCCACATCTTTTGAATTCCCAACAATTCAATTTGGATGTTCTTTTCATTTGCGAGATTTCTCCCTTTCCTTGAAAAAGATTAACATAAGATGCATAGCGTTCATAAGACCTTCTTCATAAACTTTACTGCAAGTGTTATGCCTACAGATGTTTCTTGATATCTTGATGCCCCACGAGCACAAATATTACTATTTTATAATTAGGTATCGCATTCATCCTGAATAGCCCTATAAATCAACAAAAAGGTAATTAATTGAGAAAATGTCCGAAAATAAAACAAGGTGGCCGATTTTCCTCCAACTGACGACTCATAAAGATTTATCAGCGTACCAATATAAAAAGTTTTATCTGCTGTTCGTCATCAGAGCCATCACCGTAAAGATGAACGGGGGTGAGGAAGGGCTCCCTCCTGCCGCTCTTATTTGCTAAGATACATTGCAATGATAACTACAAAAGAGATGGTCCTCCAGGCTGAAGACATTACCTGTTCGGGTTGCGCTGGTGATATGGAGGCAATCCTGCGGAAGAGGGAAGGTGTCATGGAAGCCTCGGTCGATTTTGCGACCGGGATAATCCGCGTGAGATACGACCAGCTGCTCCTGGACAGAAAAGCTGTGTTCAGCGCAGTACGGAGCCTGGGGTATAAGGTTAGGATTTTGGAAGAGAAATAGGGAAATGATCTGCCTGCGGAGCCTGCAGGTTTTTTGTGATCTCGTCTGAATTCATCTTATTCTAAAAGGCAGCCTGTTGTACTAGCGCAATAATTCAGTAACTTTTTGAAGTTTATCAAAAAACGTCTCATAATTGAGCCCTCCGTGCTTTCTCAGATGATTATACTCGAACAGGAAGTTTCCTAGATTAAGAACCATATCGTCATGTGAGTCAAAAGAGTTGGGGGTAAAGAACTCCTTTTTAATGATCTTCCAAAACGCTTCGATCTTGCCGTTGGTCTGCGGCCTATAGGGCCTCGTGCAGAGATGTCGTATTCCCAGCTCAATGCACATAGTCTCAAAAGGGTGTTCACGTTCCAGGGTCCCTTTGAATTCTGATCCGTTGTCAGACATCACGGCATCAAACTCAAAATGGTATATCTGCTTGAACCATGACAGTGACCGCGCCATAAAGTAGGTCAGCGTCGATGCCTTCTTGTCCTTGAGTATCTCGGCATAGGTTAGCCTCGTGCAATCGTCACACAGCGCTGCCATATAACACTCCTTGAGCTTAAGGGAGCAGCGGATATCCTTGGGGAGCTATGATACGTCGATATGGGCCAACTCTCCCGGGGCCTGCTTTTCATATCGTTTGATGACCTTCTTCTGGGCTTCATTAAGTGGATAGCGTGCCTTGATCCTGTCCATCGTTGCCGCAGACGGGTCTTGTCCAAATAGTACGGCTTGAACGGGAGGACCAACTCATAACGGTTCGATCCAAATCTTCGGTATGCCTTAATTATGGCCCGCTCCATCTCCCTTGGCGTTCGCCGTGAACCAGGGCGCGCTCCACGCCTGCGGGGCAGAAGGGCCTCCTCTGTCCTGTTGCCCTGTACCCACTTGCGGTGATATCGACCAAGCTCTTTTCTCGATATATGATGCGCCTCGCACAGATCCTTGATGAACTTGAAGACACGAGGCGTTTCTTTTGCCTTGGTCTTCTCGTATTCCTTGAGTATCGGTATCCATCTCTTTACTATCACCTGCTCCGAATATAGCATTAGGCCCCCCTTTGGCGATATCGTACCAAAAGAGTTACCTAATTATTGAGCATGTACACATTAGAATGCGCACGGTATCGGTTAATCAAGACAACGCAACAGCAGACGAAATAAAACTCCTCATCAAAGAATGATTTGCAGCCTTTATGCGTGAATAAGAACAAATTATCTATAGACAGGGCTTCGCAAGGCAACGTATAATACAAGGTCTGCATTATCAGGAACACGATCAAGGATAGGGCATTTGCGGTCAGAAGGGAGAATGCATGCCTAAACAGAATTGCTGGGAATTCAAACAGTGCGGCAGGGAAAAAGAGAATGAAGAGGGAAATGGGACCTGCCCTGCGGTAACCGAAGCCGCCGCTGACGGAGTGAACAGCGGAACAAACGGGGGGAGGATCTGTTGGGCCGTAGCCGGGACCTATTGTGACGGCAGCGTGCAGGGGACATACGCACAGAAGGTCACCTCATGTCTCATGTGTGAATTCTACATGAGGGTAAAAGGGGAAGAGGGTTATCAGTTCAAACGCATACATTTTAAATTCTGACATCAGACTGCCTGCAGTATAACAATCCGTAAAGTCCTTATGTTTCAGGCCCGATCCAAAGCAACTTTCGAATAATAGTGTGATTCTGCATTCTAAGGAACGCCCGAAAAGTACTGTTGCCAGAACCTAGAATCCTTATATCGTGACCGGGGGAGCTTTTTTCACTTGACAAGTAATGTAACATCTGTTACATTATTATCAGAAGTTACTTTTTAAAGGCAACAACCCTAAAAGGAGGGCGCCATGACACACTTAGCGAGGAGACTGGAAGAGTTGTTCACAGAGATAACCTTTGCGGAAGATCGGGTATTCAGCCCGGTACAGAAAACCCTGCGCAAGGTTGGACAGAAGATAGACGATACCTTTATTGCAATTACCTTCGCAGAGGCTGGGGTGTTTGACAGAGCACTGAGCACTCTCAACAGGGATGGGAAAACACCCACGCATCGCAAGTCCGGATATCGTCCGAAAAGATTTACAAAGCTTTGCTCCGGCAGGGTTTAACAAAGCTGATATTCGAGGAGTCAAGGAGGAGCAGAAAAAAACCATGAAACCGGTTCCCCCCAAAGGCACTGCAAAAGGACAGGGATGGATACTCTTCTTCTATAGCGTCCCTTCAAAGCCTGTGAGCAACAGGATGAAGGTCTGGCGAAGGCTCACAAAGGCAGGGGCAGTGCAGCTGAAAGGCTCGGTCTACATTCTGCCCTATAATGATGAGCACTACGAATTTCTTCAATGGCTGGTATCTGAAATTGCGGAGATGAAGGGTGAGGCAGGATTTGTAAAGATTGAGAAGATCGACACGATGAAGGACCCCGAGATAATCACCCTGTTTGATACGCAGAGGACGGATGACTATAAGAACATAGGCAAGGCCCTGGATGACCTTGAGAGAAGATTGAACAGCACACAAAAAGGTGGAAAGGCTCAGAATATTGAGGATATATCAGAGCAGTTCGCAAAGGTCCTCAGGGGCTATGAAGAAGTGCAAAGAGTGGACTTCTTCTCATCAAGAGAGGGTCAGGCATTGAACCAGAGAATAAGGCGCACAAAAACAAATCTCAAAACCCTTTCGGGTGTTGAACAAGGCAAAGAAGAGGCTGTTGCAATCACACCTAAGAGAGTTGAGGACTATCATGGGAGGACATGGGTAACAAGGGAAAAACCATTTATAGACAGAATGGCTTCAGCCTGGCTCATCAGACGTTTTATAGACAAGAAAGCTTCTTTTGAGTTCATAGATGAGAGGGATATGGACTCAATAGGCAGGGGCCCCATTGTCTTTGATATCCGCGGAGGAGAGTTCACCCATATAGGTGATATGTGCACCTTTGAGGTGCTCGTCAAATGCTTTGGTCTGAAGGACAAAGTTCTCAAGAAGATGGCAGAGATCGTCCATGACCTTGACTTGAAAGATGAAAAATACAAATCTGCCGAGGCAAAAGGCCTAGAGGATATTCTCATCGGGATACGAAAGGCAGCAAAAGATGATTCGGATGCCCTCGAAAAAGGGATGACAGTGTTTGAGATGCTGTATGTTTCAAAAAGTTAATTTATAAAGGGAGAACTCATCTTGGGAACTAAACCGTCATTTAGGGAAGCCTTTCACTACTGGTTCAAGCTTGGCTTCATCAGTTTTGGGGGGCCAACAGGACAGATTGCAATGATGCATAAGGACCTGGTTGAAAAAAAGAGATGGATTGATGAAGACCATTTCCTCCAGTCTCTTAACTTCTGCATGCTCCTTCCGGGGCCTGAGGCCCAGCAGCTGGCAATATACATCGGCTGGCTGCTCCATCGGACGTGGGGAGGCATTTGTCGCGGGGGTCTTCTTCGTGCTCCCCTCGGTATTCATACTATGGGGGCTTGCATGGCTGTATACCTCTTTTGGTAATGTCCCTTCTGTGGGGGCCTTCTTCTACGGGCTCAAGCCGGCAGTGGCTGCGATAGTGGCCGAAGCTGTCATAAGGATTGGCAAAAAGTCCCTCAGGAACTGGGTTTTGATAATGCTGGCCGCATTTTCATTTATAGGGATCTATTTCTTGAACATACCGTTTCCTGTTATCGTTCTTTCAGCAGGCGCCATTGGTTTTCTTGGCAGTTTTATTGCCCCGTCCTTTTTCTTTAAGGGGAAGTCAGAAGAAGCCCATCATGCCGATGTTGTGCTGAATGACGAAATGCTGGCTCAGGACCGCGTCAATCCTACCTGGTTGCGCTCCCTAAAGGTGATGGCTGTCTGCCTCACCTTCTGGTTTCTTCCCCTGATTATGATCGGTTTATGGAGGGGCTGGAACGATGTCCTTGTGGACATCGGCGTCCTCTTCAGCAAGGCTACTGTGGTAACGTTCGGTGGGGCTTATGCTGTGCTTGCGTACATAAGCCAACAGGCAGTGGGGCACTATAACTGGTTGACGCCTGAGCAGATGATTGACGGCCTTGGACTGGCAGAAACAACCCCCGGCCCGCTCATCATGGTAGGTCAATTTATCGGATACCTTGCCGCATACACCAACGCACAAGGGATCCAGCCTGCGGTTGCAGGGGCCATCGGCGGTTTTCTAACTACATGGGTCACCTTCACCCCCTGCTTCCTATGGATATTCCTTGGAGCCCCTTATATTGAGAAGCTCCGGAATAACGTCAAACTGGGATCAGCGCTCTCGACAATTACCGCGGCGATTGTCGGTGTAATCCTAAACCTTTCCGTGACATTTACTTATCACGTCCTTCTGCCTGAGGGTAAAGGATTTGACTGGTACGCGTTGTTTGCCTCCCTGGTTGCCTTTGTTGGAATGATCCGCTTTAAATGGGGAATGATCCCGGTGATAATTGGCTCTGCCCTGGCAGGGTATATATGGAAGATGCTTATCTAATGAAGGGCAAGTAGTTGCCCTTACTTGAG
>Ga0335070_10003867_pt1 | contig 17456 bp, 18 predicted proteins | sample Lox_Sample_13_FD_206722 | JGI IMG/M metagenome (GOLD analysis project Ga0335070, IMG submission 206722) | Soil microbial communities from Loxahatchee National Wildlife Refuge, Florida, United States - Lox_Sample_1.3 | ecosystem: Environmental > Terrestrial > Soil > Wetlands | place: USA...
GCCGCCTGGCGCGTCCGAACCAACCTGGCCTCGACCTCGATGGGGGACCATCCGCCGGTGCTGCTGCAGCGGGGGGCCAGCGTCCGGTCCTCGCTGGTCTGCGACGGCGCGGCGGTGGACGGCACCGTCGAGGGCAGCATCGTGTCCCCGGGGGTCGTCGTCGAGCGGGGAGCAACCGTGCGCGACTCGATCCTCTTGCACGACTGCCGGATCGAGGCGGGGGCCGTCCTCGATCGGGTCATCCTGGACAAGCGGGTCCGGGTCGGCGGCGGGGCACGGCTCGGAGCGGGAGACCTCGTCCCGAACGCGCGCTACCCCGAGGTGCTCTCCTGCGGCGTGACGGTGATCGGCAAGGGGTCGACACTCCCGGCCGGCATCCGGATCGGGCGCGGCTGCGTGGTCTCGCCGAACATGCAGGAGGGGGATTTCGCGGCCCGGGAGATCCCCTCGGGCGCGACGGTGACCCTATGAGGTCAGCGCACGACACGCTGGTCATGCTGCTGGCGGGGGGCGTCGGGAGCCGGCTCAACATCCTGGCCTCCGAGCGGGCCAAGCCCGCCGTCCCCTTCGGCGGGGCATACCGCATCATCGACTTCACCCTGTCCAGCGTCATGCATTCCGGACTCGAGCTGGTGGGGCTCCTCACCCAGTACAAGCCGCTCTCGCTCATGGAGCACGTGCGCGGCGGGGAGCCGTGGGACTTCATCGGGCGGGAGCGCGGGGTCAAGATCCTGCCGCCCCGGACGGGGGAGGCGGACTCGGACTGGTACAAGGGGACCGCCGACGCCGTGTTCCAGAACCTGGGCTTCATGGAGGGGTACCGGCCGGACAAGGTCCTGATCCTGTCCGGGGATCACATCTACCGGATGGACTACGACCGGATGATCGCCGCCCACGAGGCCCGGGGGGCGGACCTCACCATCGCGGCGATGCCCGTCCCCTGGGAGGAGACCCACCGGTTCGGGGTCATGGTGTCGGACGCCGAGTCCTGGATCACCGAGTTCCAGGAAAAGGTCAAGCACGCCAAGAGCAACCTCGCCTCCATGGGGGTCTACGTCTTCGATTACCGCACGCTGGTCGAGGAGCTGCAGACCGTCGTCGGGGCCAAGCAGGGCTTCGACTTCGGGAAGGACATCATCCCCGGGATGCTGGGGCGCCGGCGCCTGCTGTGCTACCCCTTCGAGGGCTACTGGCGGGACGTCGGGACCATCAGGTCGTACCACGAGGCCAACATGGATTGTCTCACCCCGGGCTCCGGCCTCGATCTCCGGACCTGGGAGATCCGGACGGCCCCCGACGTCCTGGGGTGGGGGGATCGGCCGCCGGTGCGGCTGGGTCCCTCGGCGACCGTGGCCAACGCCCTCATCGCCCGCGGGTGCGTGGTCGAGGGGACGGTCGAGAACAGCGTGCTCTTCCCCGGGGTGCAGGTCCAGCGGGGCGCCCGGGTCCGCGACGCCATCATCATGCAGAACACGGTGGTGGCCGAGGGGTGCGAGGTGGAGTACGCGGTGGTGGACAAGCACTGCGTCCTGGGCAGCGGGGCAGTGATCGGTTCCGGGGACGCCGCGATCCCCAATCGCCAGACCCCCAGCCACCTCGACTGCGGGATCACGGTCATCGGCAAGTCCGCCGTCATCCCCAAGCGCCTCCAGATCGGGAAGAACTGCATCGTCTATCCCCGCGTCGACCTTCACGGACGCCCTCTCAATCGGATCGCGGACGGCGAGACCATCGTCGCCTGACGGCCGACCCCTTCTGCATGCACGTGCCCGGCTCGACCTGCCGGCTCCCCCTCCGTTCCTGTCTCGCCGCCTGGGGCTCCGCGAGCCGGCGGCCGGTCGCGATGTACCCTCTCTTGGCCATTTCGGAACCGCAAAGCGACCGCGCCATTGACAGGCTTGTCCTGTGGGGGCTATTAATGGTCACACCGCCATGGCAGAGCTCGTGATAACACAACCCGGCACCCTCCACCGGAGCGCGCGGCTCAAGCGCGTACTGGGCCGGGACTTCGCCCTGGCCTACTGGCTGATCGCCCCATCCGTCCTCGTCCTCATCGGCCTGATCGCCTTCCCCTTCGTCCGCGCGATCATGCTCGCCTTCTACAGCCAGCCCATTGGCGGGGAAGGACGGTTCATCGGCCTGGAGAACTACCGCACGCTTCTCCAGGATCGCGTCTGGTGGCTGAGCTTCCGCAATACGCTCGTCTACACCATCTTCGGGGTCGGGTTCAAGACGGCCGTGGGCCTGGTCTTTGCGCTGATCCTGCATCAGGAGCTGAAGGGCCGCAACCTCTTGCGCGCGCTCCTGTTCGTGCCCTGGTCGGTGCCCATCGTCGTGGATGCCTTCGTCTGGCGCTGGATCTACAACGATCTCAACGGCGTGCTGAACTACGTGCTCTACAAGCTCCACCTCATCAGCGAGTACGTGCTCTGGACCTCGGATCCGAAGATCGTCCTCTGGGCGATCATCGTCGTGGTCGTCTGGCAGGGCACCCCGTTCTACATGATGAACTTCCTGGCCGGGCTCCAGTCGATCCCGGACGAGCTGTACGAGGCGGCGGAGATCGACGGGGCCAGCCCGCTGCAGAGCTTCCTGCACGTGACGCTGCCGGGGCTCAAGAGCGTCCTGATCGTGGTGACCCTGCTCTCCACCATCTGGACCTCGAATGAGCTGCAGTTCGTGTACATCCTCTCATCCGGTGGCCCCGCGCACATGAGCGAGATCTTCCCGACCCTGGCCTTCTTCACCAGCATCCCCGGCCGCGAACTGGGCCTGGGCGCGGCGGTGGCGCTCTCCTTTTTCCCGCTGCTGGCCAGCCTGATCGTCCTGGGCGGGAGGGTCTTGCTGCGCGGGGCCGAAGAATGAGGCGATCCGGCGAGATCCGGCGGAGCGGCTGGCGGTACTTCACCTGGCCGGTGCTGGGGGTGGGACTCGTCTGGACCCTCTTCCCCTTCTACTGGATGCTCACCACCGCCTTGAAGCCCAACGACGACATGTATCGCCCCGAGCCGCTCCTCGTCCCGGTCCGCATCACGCTGTCGCACTTCCACAAGGTCTTCTTCGACTCCCACTTCCCGGAGTTCTTCCGGAACTCCACCCTCGTGGCCCTGGCCACCACCGTGCTCTCCCTCGCCGTGGGCATCCTGGCGGCGTATGCCATCGTGCGGCTGGACTTCCGGGGCAAGAACCTGATCGCACGGGCCCTCATCTTCTCGTACCTGGTTCCCCCCGTGCTCCTGTTCATCCCGCTCTTCGAGCTGATCTTCAAGTTCGGCCTGCTCAACACACGGGAGGGCCTGGTCCTGGCCTACCTGACCTTCACCGTGCCCTTCACCACGTGGCTGCTGATGGGATACTTCCGCACCATACCGGTGGCGCTGGAGGAGGCCGCCCTGGTCGACGGCTGCACCCGGCTCACCGCGCTGTTCCGGATCATCCTGCCGCTCTCGACGCCGGCCATCGTGGTCACCGCGCTCTTCTCCTTCACCCTCTCCTGGAACGAGTTCCTGTTTGCGCTGACCTTTACCTCGAATCCGGTGTCGCAGACCGTCACCGTCGGCCTCACCTCGACGGTGGCCGAGGACGTGTTCTTCTGGGGCGTGATGATGGCCGCCTCCTTTCTCATCGCCATCCCCCCGGTGGTGCTGTACCTGCTGGGGCAGCGCTGGGTCGTCCGGGGCCTGACGGCGGGGGCGGTGAAGGGGTAATCCGACCTCGAACAGAGCGGAGGGGCAAGAGAGGAGGACGCAGCGAGCGAGACGGCAGGCGATCACGTCAATGCAACAGGCGCAGGCGCTCCTGGCCTTGCGCTCGATAAGCAACGGAGGAACTGACGATGTCGAACAAGGGGCGGACACCTCGCGGCATGTCGCGACGATCCATGTTGAAGCTCACCACGGCGATGGCCGCCACCGCGGCCGGCGGGAAGCTGCTCTCGACCCTCGGCGCATCCTCCACGGCGTCGGCGGCAGCCCCGGCCGTGGTCCGGGGCAAGAAGCTGACCATCTGGTTCGGCCAGAGCTTCCTGGAATCGATCGACAAGAAGCTCGGTGGGCTGTTCCAGGATTACGGGAAGGAGCGGGGCGTCGAGATCGACTTCATCATCACCCCCTCGGCCCAGCTGCCGCAGAAGCTGGCGGCGGCGATCCAGGGCAAGAACCCGCCCGACATCTGCTACCAGTACGATTCCGACACCCAGTACTACCGAGGGCAGAACCAGCTGGTCGACGTGACCGATGTCTGGGATGAGCTGAAGAAGAAGGGCGGCGAGACCTACGCGGCGGCCGAGGCCACCGTCATGTGGGACAGCAAGGCGTGGTCGATCCCCTTCGGCGTCAATCCCTGGCCGGTCCACGCCCGGAAGGATCTGCTGGACAAGGCGGGCCTGAAGTACCCCGCCAACTGGGACGAGTTCATTGAGACCTGCAAGAAAATCCAGCACCCGCCGCAGCTCTACGGCTACGGACCTTGCCTCGGGAAGAACGACGACAACAACTGCAACTTCATCCACATCCTGTGGACGTTCGGCGCCCAGATCCAGACCAAGGACAACAAGCCCGCCTTCAACACCCCCGAGACCCGCAAGGCGTTTCAATTGGTGGCGGACATGTACACCAAGCACAAGATCATCCCGCCGGGGGCGATCAACTGGGACAACGCCGGTAACAACAACGCCTATCAGTCGGAACAGTGCGCCTTCGTCCAGAACCCGGCCTCGGTCCTGGCCTGGTGTCAGGTCAACAAGCCCCAGCTGGCGGAGGCGACGATCCTCGCCAACCTCCCGGCCGGGCCCGCGGGGAGCTTCGGGATGGTGGACTGCTGGGCGATGAGCATCTTCAAGGACAGCAAGGCCCAGGACGCGGCCAAGGAGGCCCTGGCCTACGTCATGGAGCCGAACCGCTACGACGGCTTCATCCAGGAGGCCGCCGGCCGTTACGTGCCCGTCTACAAGAAGCTGACGAATACCAAGTTCTGGAAGGAGAGCAAGTTCTACCACACCTACCCGGCCCTGGCGGAAAGCGGCCGGATCATGGCCTACGCTGGCCAGCCCACCGCCGCCTTTGGCGAGGTCCTGCGGAGCTACCTCTTGGCGGATGCCATCCAGTCGGTGATCGTCCAGGGGGTGTCGGTGGAGGCTGCCGTCAGCGAGGCGGACAAGAAGATCCAGGCCATCTACAAGAAGCACGGGTTCATCTAGGCGGCCGGGGGCCCTGCGGAGGCCTTGAAGACCGCGGGCCCGACGGGAAGGACGCCTGGAGTTGACCGGTTTCCAAAACAGCCCGAGGCGATCAGGATCACCGCTGGTCGCCTCGGGCTGTGCTGTCTTTGGACACGTCCTGGGCGCAGCGGAACCCGATGTCGTCCGCGCGATTTTCCGGGCTGGCGTAGAACCGCTTCGCGGATTGCAGCCGTTGGGGGGGGTCATACCACCCCCCGCCGCGGATGACCTTTCCCTGACCACTTGCGGGTCCCGTGGGGTTCCAGGCGACATCGGTCGGAAGATTCTCGACGTACCAGTCCGCCACCCACTCCGAGACATTCCCCGCCAAGTCGTCGATTCCGTACGGGCTGTGGCCAGCCTCGTGGCTCCCCACCGGGGCGAGGCCGTCCCGGTAGGCGCTGGTCTGGGCCTTGCCGAAATTGGCGAGACTGGTCGACGGCTCTTGCTTCCCCCAGGGGTAGGTGCGCTCGTCTGTCCCCCGTGCCGCCTTCTCCCATTCGGCCTCCGTGGGCAGGCGTCTACCGGCCCAGCGACAATAGGAGTCCGCTTCGTGCCAGTTCACGCCGATCACCGGTCGGTCGCCACGGCTGGCCAGATTCAGCGTTTCCCAGTCCTCCGGTCGGCGCGTCTGCCCGGTCGCCTCCAGGAACTTGGCGTACCGCGATGCCGTCACTTCGTACTTGTCCATGTAGAAGCCATCGAGGGAGACCTCGTGCCGGACAGCGTTCTCGCCATCGCCCATGACGAATGTCCCGGCGGGGACCAAGAGGGCTGGGGCTCCATCCTTGCCGCTGATCTCGCGCGCCGGCGGGCCCGAAGCGTCTCTCGCCGCGGGCGCGGCCGGGGCCACCGCTCCGGCTTGCCTCCCGGGGGCAGTGAGGGTGGGCCGAAGGAGGATGAAGTAGGCGCCGGCGGCAAGAGCGAGGGCCGCGGCCAGGCCGGCGCCGGCGTACGCCCGGGCAGCGCGCCGGCGCCGCAGGGCGATGCGGTTGACGGCATCGCCCACGATGGCGGGGACGTTGCCGTCCGGCTCGAGGATGGTGACGGCCCGGAGGTAGGCCGGGACCCGCTCCAGCTCGGTCGGGCGGATGAGGACCGGGAGGACCCTCCCGCCCGGGCTCTCCCAGGTCTTCCGGGCGATGTCAAGCTCTGCGAGGGTGTAGCTCCCCTCGTCGATCGAGTTCGGACTCACGAGGAAGATGAACAGGTCGGCCGCCTCGATCGATTGCCGGATACGGGTATCGTACTCCTCCCCCGGCGGCAGGTCGGACCGGTCGAAGAACACCCTGTGCCGGTCCGCGCGCAAGGTGAAGTAGATGGGCTCGGCCAGGGCCCGATCCTTGGACGAATAGCTGAGGAATATTCTCACGACGCAACGGATCGCGCGGCGCGGGCCAGGGCCGCTACGCCGGGATGAACCTCAGCGCCACGCCGTTGTTGCACCAGCGCTCGCCGGTCGGCGGCGGGCCGTCGTCGAAGACATGCCCTTGGTGCCCGCCGCAGCGGGCGCAGTGGTACTCGGTGCGGGGCAGGATCAGGAGGTAATCCTTCTTGGTGCCGAGCGTGCCGGGGATGGCGGTGAAGAAGCTCGGCCAGCCCGTCCCGCTGTCGAACTTCATCTGGGAGGTGAAGAGCGGAAGCGAGCACCCGGCGCAGACGAACACCCCGGGCCGCTTCTCCTCGTTGAGGGGGCTGGAGAAGGGCCGCTCCGTGTCCTCCTCCCGCAGCACCCGGTATTGCGCGTCGGTGAGGATCTTCTTCCATTCCTCCCTGGATTTCTTGACGGGTTCCAGGGACAGCGTCACGTCGGCGTTCTTCGCCAGCAAGGACCGCCAGTCCTTTTGGATCTCCTCCACGGATTTCCCTCCTATCCCGCCCGCGGGCCCCGCCGAACCCGCCCGCCCGGTCAGCGTCATGAACAGGGGCGTCACGGCGACACCCACCAAGAAGCTCCGCCGTTTCATGGCCCTCCCTCCCGTGCCGGGGAAGCGCCGCGCCGGGGCGCTTCCCCGCAGGCTTGACGATAGAGCAGCAAGTCCGCCGAGGCAAGCTAGGAGGGGACCGTGCGGAGCTCACATCGAGAGGACCCGATGCGGGCACACCCGAGCCGTATGCGGATGATCTATGGGCGAGGGAGTATCGACATCGCTCAGCGGAGATTTCGCAGCAGGCGGCGGGCGCGCCCGTACCAGGGCCGGTCCTCGGAGCGGCGGTACCAGGGGGCGGTCCGGTACGAGGCCACGGCCTCCTGGAGCGCCTGGCGGGCCTCCTCGGCGCGGCCGAGCTGATTCAGCGCCTGCCCCAGCTTGAACCAGCCCTCCACCGTGGAGCTGTGGATGTTCGTGGCCTGGCGGTAGCGCTCGGCCGCGGCCTCCCACTCGCCCCGCCCCGCCCGCGCGTCCCCGAGGCGCAGATACGGCTCGCCGTAGCCGAACTTGGGGTTCAGGGTGAGCGCCTTCTCCACCAGCTCACGCCCCCGCTCGACCTCCCCGTCTTGGAGCAGGCAGAGGCCGAGCGAGTAGTTGGCCTCGGGCAGATCGTCCGCCCGGGGGAGGGCCTGCTCCAGCTCCGCGCGTGCCTGGCGGAAGCGGCCCTGCCGCACCAGCAGCGCCCCGAGGTCGGTGCGGGCCTTGACGTCGTGCGGGTTCACCGAGAGCTGCCTGCGCAGCCGGCCGGCCTCCCCCCAGGAGCGCAGCCACCGGCTCGCCCGCCAGGCGTAGCGCGACCCCGCCACCCAGCCCGGGACGGCCAGGGCGATCAGGACGAGGAGCGCCAGGAGGGGATTCCCGGTGAGCCAGGTGAGGAGCGCGAAGAGGAAGAAGCGACCCACAGAAAGCCTAGGGGTTGGGGGTCAGGGGTCGGGGGACAGGAAAAGCCGCTGCCTGGGGGCGGGCGAATGGCCCCCAGTCCGGGTCGAGGGCGCGCAGCGTGGGCGTCATACGAGTTGCTTGAGCCGTTCCTTGGAATCCTCGAGGACGGCGGCGTGGAGGCTGTTGCCGTGGGCGTCCATGGTGACCACGGTGGGGAAGTCCTTCACCCGCAGCGCCCAGATGGCCTCGGGACTGCCGAACTCCTCGAGATAAACGCCCAGGACCTCGGTCACGCATTCCGCCAGGACCTGCGCGGCGCCCCCCACGGCGTGGAGGTACACGCAGCCGACCCTCTTGCAGGCTTCGAGCGTCTTCGGCCCCATCCCGCCCTTGCCGATCACGGCCCGGAGCCGGTACTTCTCGATGAGGTCGCCCTGGTACGGCTCCTCGCGGGCGGAGGTGGTGGGGCCTGCCGCCTTGACCACCCACGTGCCCTTCTCCTTGATCACCACCGGGCCGCAGTGGTAGATGATCTGCTCCGTCAGGCTGACCGGAGGCTTTCCCCCCTCGTGAAGATACCTGTGCACGGCGTCCCGGCCGGTGTAGACCACGCCGGTCAGATGGACCATGTCCCCCATCTTCAGGGCGCGGATCTTCTCTTCGGTGTAGGGCTCGACGAGCTCGATCATGGTCACCCCCGAGCCCGGAGAATTCACGAACAGCACGTGAATTCTCCGGGCTAACTGAACCGATAACCAATTCTGCAATTCTCAAGAACCGAACAGCATCTCAGGCGCCGTCACAGCCTGTCAGGCGGGTGCGTCCCCTCTTGGTCATTGAGAATTGGGATTTGGTCATTCCCGTGATGATTCGCGACCGCGGTCGCGAATCATGCGGGTTAATACAGCCACTCCACGACCTTGCCGGCGGCATTCAGGACGAAGCCCAATCGCCGGTAGGCCCAGCACATGTACGAGACGGACACGAAGAAGCTGGCCGGCAGCCGGTTCAGCGCGCCGATCTTGCACCCGAGCAGCGTCGTCGCCCCGCCGAAGCCCATGGGGCCGATATTCAGCTTGTTGGCCGTGCTCACGATGTCCTGCTCCAGCGCCGCCAGCGCGGGGTCGGGGTTCACGTCGTCCAGCGTCCGGAGGAACTGCTCCTTGGAGTGCACGTACCCGGTGGCCCGGTCCCCGCCGATGCAGACCCCGAGGATTCCCGGTCCGCACCCCTTCCCCTGCGCCTGGATGACCGCGTCCAGGATGGCCTTGCGCACGCCGCCCAGGTCGCGGTCGGCGCCGATCCGTGCGTCCGGCAGCGAATACTGGGCCCCCACGTTCTCGCAGCCCCCGCCCTTGAGGATGAGCCGGACATCGAGTTTGGAACCCGGATGCTGCTCGAAGTGGAAGGCGGGACTCCCCGGGCCCAGGTTGTCCCCGGTGTTCTTGCCCGTGAGGGAGTTCACCGAGTTCTGCCGCAGGAACCCCTTGGCCGTGGCCTCGGCCACGGCCGCGCGGGCCGCCTTCTGGAAGGCGAGCTGATCGAAGCCCTTGGGAGTCTTCACGAAGAACAGGATGCTGCCGGTGTCCTGGCAGATCGGGGCCGACTTCAGCCTGGCCAGGTCGATATTCTGGACGATGATGTTCATGGCGTACTGGGCGCTGGTGCCGGCCTTCTCCTGGGTGGCCGCGGCGGTGAGGACCCGCACGACGTCGTCCGGCAGCTCGGCGGATGTCCGCCGGATCAGCTCGAGGAGATTGGGCTTCAGGTTGCGCATGGAACCACCCCCTTGTGAGGATCCTCGCCCCGAGGCGAGCCGTGCGGATTCTATCTACTCCGCGCGGAGGGTGTCAATCCCGACGGAGGGATGTCGTCCTTGTCAGTCGGGCATCCGTATGTTACGCTCCGCGACTACTGTTACTCGGCTGCGCCGGCGAGCCGGCCCGCATATTCGGGACGCTGCTCGCGAGCGCAGCAGGAATGGCCCATGCGTCGGATGAATGTGCCCCGGGTCATTCCGTGTTCGGAGAATTTGCGGACCCCTTCGCGAATTCTCCGGGCTACAGGCCTCGCAGGAACGGGTTTGTCCTCCGCTCGCGGCCGATGGTGGTCCGGGGGCCGTGCCCCGGCCAGACCTCGGTTTCGTCGTCCAGGCGGAGCAGTCGATCCTTGATGGACTTGAGGATCTGGTCGAAGTCGCCGCCCGGCAGATCGGTTCGGCCGATGCTCCCCTGGAAGAGCGTGTCACCCGCCAGCAGGAGGTCCCGGGTGCTGCCCGGCAGATGGAGACTGAGGCTGCCGGGGGTGTGCCCGGGCGTGTGGATGATCTGGGCGGCAAGCTTCCCCAGTTGCAGGCCGTCGCCGTCGCGGATGAACTGATCCACCGGCGTCACCCGGACGGGGTCGACCCCGTACTCGGCGAACATCTCGGCCAGCCGCGGCGCCGCCTCGTAGATGGAGAGGTCGGCCCGGTGGAGCCAGATGTCGGCTCCGGTGGCCTCCTTCAGGTCGGCACAGTTGCCCACGTGATCGAAGTGGGCGTGGGTGTTGATGATGGTCTTGGCCTGCAGCTTGTGCTTCTCCAGGACGGCCAGGATCCGCTCGACCTCGTCGCCGGGGTCGACGACGATCGCCTCGCGGGTCTCCTCGTCGCCCAGGATCGAGCAGTTGCACTGCAGTGCCCCGACCACCAGCACCTCGTGGATCATGGCGCCTCCGGGCTCCTCAGGGGGCCCATCCACCGGATGCGGAGCCGGCTCCGGGAATAGGCGCACGGGCGATCGCGGGGGCCGGACCCGCGGGAGACGGCAGGACGGCCCCGCCGCGCCACACCCCGAGGCTAGCACACCAACCCACGGAAAGGAATCGTTGCCCCGATGGCCATTCTGAAGATCGCCCGGCTCGGACACCCGGTACTGCGCACGCCTGCCGAGCCCATCAAGAACGTCCAGGCCCCCGAGATCCAGCGGCTGATCGACGACATGCTGGAGACCATGCGCGAGTACGCCGGTATCGGCCTGGCGGCCCCCCAGGTCCACCGCTCGCTCCAGCTCTGCATGGTCGAGGGGGCGGAGGGCCTGCGCACCGACCACGGGGAAGGGTGGCCGCGGAGCCCGCTCATCCTCATCAACCCGCACATCACGGCCGTCACCGACCGGATGGAGGAGGACTGGGAGGGCTGCCTCAGCCTGCCCGATCTGCGCGGCAAGGTGCCCCGCTTCACCGAGATCCAGGTCCAGGCCCAGGACCGGCAGGGCAAGCCCCGCCAGTTCACGGCGAAGGACTTCCTGGCCCGCGTGATCCAGCACGAGGCCGATCACCTGGACGCCACCGTGTTCGTGGACCGCATGAAGAGCCTCGAGACACTGAGCTTCCTGGCGGAGTTTGCCCGCTACTGGGCCCCCGAGGGCACGCCGGTCGAGGAAGAGGAGTGAGCAGCGCCACCGGCTACCGCTTCTGCCCCCGCTGCGGCGGGGCGCTCACGCAGCGCACCCTGCGGGCGGGGGATCCGCCGCGTCTCGTGTGCACGGTGTGCGGGTTCGTCTTCTTTCTCGATCCCAAGGTGACGGCGGGTGTGGTGTTCCGCGTGGACGGGGGAATCCTGCTGGTGAAGCGTGCCATCGAGCCGAGTTACGGCAAGTGGGTGTTCCCGGGGGGCTACGTGGACCGGGGCGAGGCGCTCGAGGCGGCGGCGATCCGCGAGGTCAAGGAGGAGTCGGGGCTGGACGTGCGTTTGACGCGGCTCCTAGGAATCTACTCCGCGACGGGCAATCCCATCGTCCTGATCGTCTTCGTGGGCGAGGTGACGGGCGGAAGCCTCCAGACCGACGACGAGGGACTGGAGGCCCGGTCGTTCCCGCCGACAGAGATCCCCTGGGGGGAGCTGGCCTTCCCGAGCACGACCCAGGTGTTGCAGGACTACGTCGCGCTGCTCTCGCGGGGTTGAGGGAGCGTCCCGATGCGCCGACACCCGCTGCGCCGGAGCCTGATGGCCCTCCTCGTGGTCGTCCTGGGGACCGGGTGCGCCTCGACGGAGAAGGCCCCGTCCCTGGAAGGACGGGTGATCCTGCAGACGGGGGGCCCCGCGGCCGACGCGCCGCCCCCGACCATCGTCCCCGGGCCCACCCTTCATCGTCCGGCCCTCCTGGCGGCCGGATACGAGCCGGGGCGCAAGGCCGACTGGATCAAGGGGGAGCAGAACAGCGACATGATGGCCGGTGCGCAGGCGGGGATGACGGCCGGCATGGCCTTCGTCAAGATGGTGCCGATGTTCGTCGCGGGGTGGCCGGTGGCCGCGGGCCTCATCGGTGGGATGACCCTGATGGGCATCCTGGGGGTCCAGATGGATAACAGCGACCTGGCCCGCCTCGACCCTCAGGATCGGGCCCTGCTGGCCGAGGCAGCGGTCCGCGTGCAGCCGAATCAGGTGCTCCAGGAGACGGCGGCCGACCGCCTGGCCCGACGCGTGGGGCGGCCCCCCGTCGTGGTCGTGTGGCAACCCACGCTGGGCGCGGACACCTCCGGTACCGACCCGCTCGCCGACGCGCGGGAGCGGGGCGCCGACAGCGTGATGAACGTGATCGTCGAGCGCTTCGGCCTGGCCCACGGCACCGAGGAAGACACCTACGGCATCTTCGTCCGCGTGCGGGCGCAGCTGGTGGAGCCCAAGGAGGGGCGGCTCCGATACGAGCGGATCGTGGACTATGGTCCGGGCCACCCGGTGGCGGGCCTGCCCGCGCCGCGCGCCCACCTGTTCGAGTTCCTGGCCCTCGACGAGGCTCGCCCATTCCGCATCGAGCTTCGAGAGATCGTGATGCGGGTCGCCGTCTTGCTGGCCGAGGACCCGGCGCTCCCGCTCGGCCCCCCCTAGCCCGCATAGTTCGCGAAGAGGGTTCGCGAACCATGCGCGCTGAACACGGACACTTGTGGTTCGCAGTCCGGGACGGATCACGCGTCGCCGGTGGGCCGTGGAGGTGTGCTGTGTCCGGCCACCACAAGAACCATCCCGCTGCAGGCGAGAATCACCCCTGGTCAGGTAAGCCCGGACTACTCATTTGTCCTTCCTGAATAATCCGGGCTCGCCGATCAGTGGGCGGGCAGATCTCCCTGCAGGAAGACGACGGTAGCTCCCCATCCGCCCCGCTCCGGCGGGGCATCCTCGAATCCGGTCACCTGGGGCAGGCGCCCGAGGAGCGACCGGACGAGGGCGCGCTGGGCCCCGGTGCCGCGGCCGTGGATGAGCCGGACCTCTTGCAGCCCGCGCCGCGCGCATTCCTCGAGGTAGTCCGCGACGACCCCGGCAATGTCCTTGGGCGCGAAGCTGTGGAGGTCCAGCGCGTCCTCAATGGGGATGGCGATCGCCTGGTCGCCATCAGGGATCGGGATGGCCTCCCCTTGATCGCTCGTGGGCTTTGGGCAGGGGGCGGTCTGCTCGCTGTCGGGGAGGGAGGCGGCATTCGGCTGCCCGCCCCCCGGCTCGGCGGGCGGCTGGCGCGAAGCCCGGCGTCGGTCGCGGGCGGTCATGCCAGCGGCGGCCGGCGACCCCCGAGGGGATCCTGGGCCTCGACGGCCCGGCCGATGCGCAGGATCGTCGCCTCGTCGAAGTGCCGGCCGATGATCTGCAGGCCGATGGGGAGGCCGCCTGTGGTCAGGCCGCAGGGCACGGCCAGGACCGGGTGCCCCGTCACGTTGATGGGGGCCGTGTACCGGGTGATCCACAGCCGCACGTCCTGGGTCACCCCCTCGACCGTCACCTCGCGCAGGTCGAGGGGCGGCGCCGGAAGCGGCGCGGCCGGCGCGAGGAGCGCGTGCACCCGGGTGAGGGTGGCGTCCACCTCGGCCCGGAGGACCTGACGAGCGCGCTGGCCTTTGAGGTACTGGGTGGCCGGGAGGAACTGCCCGGCCATCAGACGTCCCCGGACGTCGGCTCCGTAATCGCCGGGGCGACTCCGGAGGTAGGACTCGTGGTAGGCCGTTGCCTCGGCCCGCATGATGGCGAAGGAGGCGGCGCCGGCCAGGGAGATGCGGGGGAGGCGGACCTCTTCCACGGCGGCCCCCTGACTCTGCAGTCGCCCGGCGGTCTCCTGAACCGCCTCGCGGATCTCGGGCTCCAGGTGGGCGAAGAAGAAGTCCCGCGGGATCCCCAGCCGGAGACCGCAGAGATCCCCCCGGAGGGCGGCCTGGTAGTCGGGCACGGGCAGGGCGACAGTCGAGGGATCTGCCGCATCCCGCCCGGCCAGGACCTGGAGCATCAGCGCCGCGTCCGTCACCGTGCGGGTCATGGGTCCCACGTGGTCCAGCGACCAGGCCAGCGGGATGACGCCGGCGCGGCTCACGCGGCCGTAGGTGGGCTTGAGCCCCACGATCCCGCAGAAGGCGGCGGGGATCCGGATCGAGCCCCCGGTGTCGGTCCCCAGGGCCCCGGCGGCGAGACCCGCCGCGACCGCCACGGCGGAGCCGCTGCTGCTCCCGCCCGGCATGCGGGTGCCGTCCCAGGGGTTGCGGGGGGTTCCGTAGAGGGCGTTGACACCGGTCGGGCCGTAGGCGAACTCGTGCATGTTGAGCTTGCCCAGGAGGATGGCACCGGCCTCGGCCAGGCGCGCCGCGACCGTGGCGTCGGTTTCGGGCACCCAGTCCTTCAAGATGCGGGCGCCGCAGGTGGTGCGGACGCCCCGGGTCATGACCAGATCCTTCAGTGCGATGGGGATCCCGTGCAGCGGGCCCCGGTACTTCCCGCCGGCGATCTCCCGGTCTGCCGCCGCCGCCGCCGCGAGCGCCGCAGCCTCGCAGACCGTGATGTAGGCGCGGAGCTCTCCGTCCCGTCGCGCGATGCGCTCCAGGTACGCGCGGGTCAGCTCTGTCGCGGACAGGCTGCGGCGGCGGATTTGCTCGCCGGTCTCGGCGATGCTCAGCCGGGTCGGGTCAGCGGGGGGCATCGGGAACCTCCTGGGGAGGGAGGAGCACGGTGGCCGGCTCCACCCCGAGCAGGTCCAGCTCGTCCAGCCGCGCCAGCGGCTCCTGCTGGGCGGCAAGTTGGGCGGCGGCCAGGGCCAGGTCCTCCGGGCCGGTCGGGATGCGGGACCACTCCTGGCTGAGGGCCCGCAGGAGATCGCTGCTGATGGGTGCCATGACTTCCTCCTCGGGAGTGGGTCTCGATGGGTGGTACTCTAGCAGCCTGCGAACCGGCCTGTCCAGCCCCGCCCTGCCGCGTGCGCCGGCCCGGGGGGAGCCGGGGGCGGATCGCACCCGGGACGGGCACCGTCCGCCGGTCCGGCAGCCCTGGCGCCCTCGGGTCGGCGTGTCGGCCCGGTGGTTCACGCGGAGGTGGCAGGAGGCCGATGCGTCCGGCGAACTGAGCCTCGGGCCGGGAAGAGGGGAGGGTTCAGGCTGGAGGAATCACTGGTCGCGGAAAGCGGGGGAAAAGAAAAGGGCCTCGAAGTGTTCACGGCAGTGTGGCCGCCCCGGTGGACAAGGCCGAGGACTTCGAGGCCCGGCGATTGCTGGGATTCCGCAGGCGAAACCCCGGGCGTTCGCCACGATCGGGGAAACGCCTACGTTACAATCACCTCACCTGTCCAGTTTTGTATGCCCACTGGATCACCTCCTTTCTGGTGTAAGCTCTACATACAAGCATGGCTGCCGGAACGCAAGGAAAAAATGCAGGACGGAACGCGGCACGGGTACACGGTGCGCCTATCAGCGTGCGTTATCCCTCTTCGGGAATGGCCGTTGACATGTAAGCCCGGATTATTCGCTGGTCTTTCGTGCATAATCCGGGCTAGGCACTTCCGTGGTGCGCGCCGTGCTGCCCGCCGCGGACTGGACGGGGGCGGGGGCACGGCGGCGGCTGGCCAGGGCGATCCCGCCCACGACCAGCGCGGCCGAGATCAGGACGCGGAGCGCGATGGTCTCCCCCACGATAAGCCAGCTCAGCAGCACGCCGAAGAGCGGCGTGGTGAGGAAGAAGGCCGCCAGGCCGCTCGGCTGATACCGCTTGAGCAGGTGCAGGTTCATAATGAAATTGAATCCCGCGACGATGACCCCCTGGTACCCGATGGAGAGCAGCAGACTGACGGTCCACCGGTATGGCTGGCTGGCCTCGAAGAGCGTGCTCCACAGGAGGTAGCACGGGACGCTGAAGGTCACCTGGGCCAGGAGCAGCTTCACTGGGTCGATCCTCTGCACAGCGCGATTCAGGTAAATCGTCCGCACTCCCAGCAGGCAGGCGCTCCCCGAGATGATGAGGTCCCCCGGCAGCAGCCCCGAGTCGGCGCTGAACTCGTGCGAGAAGAGGAGAACCACCCCGGCGTAGGCCATCACCACGCCCAGGAAACGCGCGCCCGTAAGTCGGTCCCCCGGCACGAAGAAGTGCGCCAGGACTACAGTGTAAATGGGATAGACGTTGAGCAGGACCGCCACGTGGGCGGCGCTCGTGTAGTTGACGCCCAGATTCAGCAGGCCGATCTGGACGGTGAAAATCACCCCGAGCACCAGGAGGGGGCGGACCTCGTGGCGGCGAATGCGAAGCGGGCTGCGACTGGCCAGTGCCCAGGCCAGCACGGTGAGCCCGCCCACGACGAAGCGCATCCAGGCCTGTCGGATGGGCGGGGCGTCGGGCAGCGCGAGCTTGATGGCGATGGGGTTGCCGGCCCAGAGAAAGGCCAGCAGCGTGACCAGGCTGGCCGCCGTCAGATCGACGTGCTTTGGCTCTCCGGACATGCGGGGCGGTCCCTCGGGGGTGGCCACACCCCGGGGTCCTGCAGGGTGCCGGGGCGGGATGCCAGGGGCAGGCGGGGCGCGGCGAGGGCGGGCGCTTATCCCCCTTCGGGCCTCCGGGCATGCTTGCCCGGCTCGGGGGGAATGTTGAGGATCTCTCGCGGGAAGTGCTCCACCAGGTAATCCACGATGTCCTTCACGGAGAGCATGCCGACCGGGCGCCCGGCGATATCCACCAGGGGGATGTGGCGAAATCCTCCGACGCTCATCAGCTGCATGGCGTAGGCGATGGGATCTTCGAGGGTCAGGGTTTCGGGGTTCCGGGTCATGGCCCCCTCCACCGTGACCTTGGCCGGGTCATAGCCGGTGCCCACCAGCTTGAACAGGATGTCGCGCTCAGTGAATATGCCCACCAGCTTTCCGCCGTCCTCGACCAACACACACCCGATGCGGTGCTCCTTCATCACCCGGGCCGCCTCGCCGATGGTGGCGCTCGGCGGGACCGCCACATGCGCGGCCCTGAGGTGCAGGATCCTGATCGGCTCCTCGAAGAGCTCACGCCCCAGAGGTTTCCCTGCGCCGCCCTCGTCCTCGTATCCCAGCTCCTCGTCGTAGGGCGTCTCGTGCGGCTCCATGGCTGACCCTCCCACCTCTCCCGCCCAGCCGCGAGCCCGGCTGCGGCATACACCCTGGGGCCCCCCATGCGATCC
>Ga0335070_10003868_pt1 | contig 17455 bp, 13 predicted proteins | sample Lox_Sample_13_FD_206722 | JGI IMG/M metagenome (GOLD analysis project Ga0335070, IMG submission 206722) | Soil microbial communities from Loxahatchee National Wildlife Refuge, Florida, United States - Lox_Sample_1.3 | ecosystem: Environmental > Terrestrial > Soil > Wetlands | place: USA...
CTCTACAAATACCCGCAGGCGGCGTTTCCCTACGCCAACTTAGTGGAAACGAACCGCGGGCGCAACCGCAACGAGATGGAGTATGAGCTCCTCGACACCGGCGTCTTCAATGACGACCGTTATTTCGATGTCTTTGTGGAGTATGCAAAGGCTGGTCCGGAAGACATCCTCGTAAAGATCACGGCAGTCAACCGGGGACCGGACGCGGCCGAACTGCATCTCCTGCCGACGCTGTGGTTCCGGAATGACTGGTCGTTGTGGATCGCCGAATCTAACAGAGCTCCCAAGAGACCAAACATCAAGCAGATCAAGGCACCGGCAGGCGCGAGCGCGGTCGCGGCGGCTCACCCACTGCTGGGTGAATTCATCCTTTCCTGCGAAGGCGATGTCCCGCTGCTCTTCACCGAGAACGAAACAAACCACGAGCGGCTTTTCGGGCAAAAGAACGAGAGCTGCTGCGTCAAGGACGGCATCAACGACTGTGTGGTGCAAGGCCGGCAGGAGGCGGTGAATGCGGGCAAGCAGGGCACCAAGGTCGCGGCACACTACCGGGTCAACGTCGGCGCCGGTCAGACCAAAGTGATTCGCCTGCGACTCTCCAACAGTTCTCCGGACCGGAAGGGCGAACCCTTTGGCAAGGATTTTGATAAAGTCTTCGCTGACAGGCTTCGTGAAGCCGATGAGTTTTACCAGTCGGTCACGCCACCATCCGTGAGTGAAGACGCGGCCAACGTCATGCGCCAGGCCATCGCCGGTATGCTCTGGAGCAAGCAGTTCTTTTTCTTCGACGGTGACAACTGGCTGGACGAGCACCACTCCAACCCCCTCCATACCGGATATCGAAATGCCCGGAACTCGGAGTGGTTCCACATGCTAAACGAGGACATCATCTCCATGCCCGACAAGTGGGAGTACCCCTGGTACGCGGCCTGGGACCTGGCCTTCCACTGTCTGCCGCTCTCGATCGTGGACCCCGACTTCGCCAAGGAGCAGATGGAGCTGATGTTCAAGGGCGCCTACCTGCACCCCAGCGGCCAGCTCCCCGCCTACGAGTGGAACTTCAGCGACGTGAACCCCCCGGTCCACGCCTGGGCCACCCTGTTCCTGCACCGCACTGAGCAGGCCCTGCTCGGCGAGACGGACGTGGATTTCCTCAAGTCGGCCTTCAACAAGCTCCTGCTGAACTTCACCTGGTGGATGAACCGCAAGGACCGCTTCGGCAAAAACGTCTTCGAGGGAGGCTTCCTCGGGCTCGACAACATCGGCGTCTTCGACCGCAGTGCCCAGCTGCCCACCGGCGGCCATCTCGAGCAGGCGGACGGCACGGCCTGGATGGCCCTCTTCAGCCAGAACATGTCCGAGCTCGCGGTCGAGCTTACCGTCCACGACCGTACGTACGAGGACATGGTCTCCAAGTTCATAGAGCACTTCATGTATATCGCCTCGGCCATGAACCGTCCCGGGCAGGACGGCATGTGGGACGAGGAGGACGGCTTCTATTACGACGTGCTGCGGCTCCCCGACGGCAGCGCCCACAGGCTCAAGGTGCGCTCGATGGTAGGGCTTCTGCCCCTGTGCGCCACGACGGTTATCGAAAAGTGGCAGCGGGAGCGAGTTCCGCGGGCGATGGCTGAGACATCTGAACGCTGGCGCCGGATGCCAGAGCTGCTGCAGACTATCCACCCCGCGGGCCCGGGTCATTATGGGGTAGCCGAGCGGGGGATGATTGCGCTGCTCAATCCGGAGCGACTCCGCCGGATCCTTACAAAGATGCTCGACGAGAACGAATTCCTAAGCCCCTACGGCATCCGCTCGCTCTCGAAGTTTCACGAGCGGAACCCGTACATCTTGCACGTTGGCGGCCAGGAGTACAAGGTGGACTATCTGCCGGCCGAGTCGAATACCGGCATGTTCGGGGGTAACTCCAACTGGCGGGGTCCTATCTGGATGCCGGTGAACGCCCTCATCATCCGGGCGCTGCTGAACTTCTACCTGTACTACGGCGACAACTTCAAGATCGAGTGCCCCACCGGTTCAGGGAAGCTGATGAACCTCTTCGAGGTGAGCAAGGACATCGCCGACCGCCTGACCAGCATCTTTCTCCGCGATAAACGCGGCCGGCGCCCGGTGTACGGCGGCACGGAGAAGTTCCAGTCCGACCCCCACTGGCGCGATTACATCCTATTCTATGAGTACTTCCACGGCGACAACGGCGCGGGGCTCGGCGCAAACCACCAGACGGGATGGACAGGGGTGGTCGCCAAGCTAATCCAGCTCTATGGCTTCCTGGATTCCAAGCGGGCATTGGAGGGAGGCAAGAAGGCCGGGTTCGTGAAGGGCGCCTCGGGAGCCGGGGAGGCAAAGAAATGAAAACATGGCCTATGCATCCTGTTATTTACGAAATCAACACCTGGGTCTGGCTGTACGAACTCGGTCAGAAACACCAAAGGCCGGTGAATCTCGCCACGGTGCCGTCAGAGGAGTGGGATCAAATTGCCTCCCGTGGCTTTGACGCGGTATGGTTCATGGGCGTCTGGGAGCGGAGCCCTGCTGGCATCGCCATTGCGAATCAGAACAAAGGTCTTCTTGAAGACTTCCAACGGGCCCTTTCTGACTTTCGCCCGGAAGACAACGTGGGATCTCCTTATTGTGTGCGACAATACGTGGTTGACGAACATCTTGGAGGTCGGGAAGGCCTCGCTATTGCCCGGAGAGAACTCGCCAAGAGGGGACTCAAGCTCATCCTCGACTTCGTTCCCAACCATGTGGCGCCGGACCATCCATGGGTTGCCGAGTATCCAGATTACTTCATCCGGGGGAATTACGGCGATTCGGTGCGTGAGCCGGGGGCATACATCGCTGCTGCGGGGCATGTGTTTGCCTGCGGCCGGGACCCCTACTTTCCGGCGTGGCCGGATGTGCTGCAGTTGAATGCCTTTCAGCCGGGACTCCGGCAGGCGGTGATCGAGACCCTTTCGGATATCGCCGGCCAGAGCGATGGTGTGCGCTGCGACATGGCCATGCTCATGCTGAACAACATCTTCGAGCGTACCTGGAGGGCTCGTGCAGGAGTAAAGCCGGTCAATGATTACTGGACGACGATTATCCCTGCGATCAAGGCGAAGTGGCCGGAGTTCAGGTTCATCGCCGAGGCGTACTGGGACCTCGAGTGGGAACTCCAGCAGCAGGGGTTCGACTTCTGCTACGACAAGAAGCTCTACGACCGGATGGAGCACGGTCCGGCGGAGAATGTACGGCTGCACCTCTGTGCCGATCCTGCCTACCAGCAGGGGATGGTCCGGTTCATCGAGAACCATGACGAGCCCAGGGCTTCGGCCACGTTTCCGGACGGAAAAGGGCGCGCTTCAGCAGTGGCGATCCTCACACTCACCGGGGCAAGGCTTCTGCATGAGGGGCAATTCGAGGGAAGGAAGGTAAGGCTGCCTGTCTTTCTCGCCCGCCGTCCGGCAGAGCCGGTCGATCAGGACCTCGTTGGCTTTTACGAAAAACTGTTGAAGGAGACCGCTCGCGATGTTTTTCGGAATGGTGAATGGCGCCTCTGCGAGCGGAGCGGCTGGTCCGACAACCAGAGCTGCCAGAATGTTCTCACCTGGTGCTGGGTCAAGGACGATAAGCGCTACCTCATCGTTGTGAATTTTTCGGCCGGGTCCTCCCAGGCGCTCGTCAGGGTTCCGTGGGATGAACTGCGAGGCAGGACGTGGCGCCTTGAAGACAGGCTTTCTGGTGAGACCTTCGAACGAAGCGGCAACGACATGCGGGATGCCGGTCTGTATGTTGATCTGAGGCCGTGGAAATGCCACCTGTTCCAGGTGCGTGCATTGTGAACGATGCCATGTAAGACGTCCGACAGGAACAGTATACGACCGTCATTCGTGAATTGATCAGGCACGAAAACGACGTGACCAATCGCTGCATAGGGATGAGCATGGCCGGCGGCCGGTCTACGGGGAAGCCCGGAAGTTTCGGGAAGACTCGCACTGGCGAGATCACCTGCTGTTCTACGAGTACTTCCACGGCGACAACGGGGCCGGCCTCGGTGTGAGCCATCAGACGGGGTGGACCGGGATCGTCGCCCGAGCCATGCATCTATTTGCAACCACCACGGCCGAGCAAGCCCTCGAACTCGGGAAGGCAGCTGCCTTCACGGAGGTCGAGAAGCCACGGGAAGATAAGTCCCGGAAAAGAAAGTGACTCCTGAAGAGGGGAGAACCATGGTCCAATCTCTTAGACACTACTACAGGAACATGTTGCAGCTGAGAGCCGACCTCTGGCGGATCCCCTTCCTCATGTGCCTCGCCGTTCTGCTGCTCTTCGTCATCACGGTCAATGTGGACAGAGCCGCGGCCCGCGGGGCGGTGACCCTGCCGGGGTGGTTCTCCGTCGGCGGCGCCGACGACGCGCGGGCAATCCTGGGCGCCATGCTGGGTGCGGTCAGCACGGTGCTGGCGCTCATCTTCTCTATTGCACTCCTCGTGTTGTCCATGGCCGTGAGCCAGTTCGGCCCGCGCATCCTGCACCGCTTCATGCGCGACGGCATCACCCAGTTGACGATTGGCCTCTTCCTCGCGAGCTTCATCCACTCGCTGCTAGCCTTCGTAGTCACGCGTAGCGATAGTACAAGCCACTTCGTCCCACAGGTTACACTGCTGTGCAGCGTCTTGTTGACCGTGGTGAGCTTCGCCTTCCTGGTCATCTTTAGCCATCGCATCGCCGTTTCCATCCAGACCCAGAACGTGGTCGCGAGCATCGTGGCCGACCTCTCCGAGACGCTTACTCAGTTCCTGGCGGAGAGGCGCGTGCTCTCAGCTCTGCCGCGGACAGCAGAGGGACTTGCGGCACGCGAGGAACTGCTCGCGCGGTGTACAGTTGAGGGTGGAGTGGTAGGAGCTGTGCGGACCGGCTTTATCCAGGAGGTGAACGTTACGGCCTTGGTACACGTGGTGGACGCGGCGGACGCGGTGGTCCGGGTGCTCTACCGCCCAGGACAATTCGTGATGAAGGGGGCGCCGCTTTTCCAGGTCCTTCCGGGAACCCGTGCCGCGGAGCTGACCTCTGCCCTTCGGCGCACCGTCGAGATTGGGTCGCACCGGACACTCAAACAGGATTTGGAATTCGGCACCGCCCAGTTGGTGGAAATCGCGCTTCGGGCCCTGAGTCCGGCGGTCAACGATACGTTTACGGGCCTTACCTGCATCGACTGGCTCGGCGATGAACTGCGGGTCTTCGCCACCGTCCAAGCGCCTACGGGCGCCTACCTCGGCGCCACTGGGACCATCAGGGCGATGTGGTCGCCGTTGCGCTTTGAGCGCCTAATCAAGACCGCTTTCGATCAGATCCGCCAGGCGGGGATGGGCAACCCCGCCGTCAGTATCCGCCTCTTACAGACGTTTGCGCGGCTGGCCGAGCAAATCGAGGACGGGCAGTACCGTGCAGCGTTGTTGCAGCAGGTGGAGGCGGTAAAGGAGGCAGTTCCAGCGCAGGCGTTGGTCACGTCAGACCGGGCCGACATCGAGGCGGCCTACCTGGTGGCGCGTCAGGTACTCGAACTCGGTAAGGGAGTCGCTATCACGGAAGTGGAGAACCCACGGGCTAACCAGATCGGGGGTACGGCTGCCGTCGTAAATGACGCGTGTCGCAGGGGAGGTTGAAAACCATCGCACTATCCCACTATGGGGAGGCCAGCCAATGCACCATCTTGAGGCCTCCCTTTGGATGGAAAGCGCGTTTCAATGGCTGAATTTGCTGATGTGAAACCTTGATCTGTCGGGTCTAACATGAACGTTCAGTTTAATAGGAGAGAATGATGGAACAAGAAGGAACCTTGACCCAGGCTCGCTTGAAGACGCCGCGTGCTGCCGCCATCGCCGGTATTGTGTTTTCCATTCTGTTCATCGTTAGTCTGGTGCTCATACGGATTTCCGTCCCCGCCAATCCGCAGGAAGCAGGGACGTGGCTTTCAGGTGGTTGGAAAACCGTCAGTTTCGCTCTCCACCTGCTGCCATTCGCAGGCATCGCGTTCCTTTGGTTCATAGGTGTGCTGCGGGACCGGATGGGGGCATACGAAGACCGCTTCTTCGCCACCGTGTTCCTCGGGAGCGGGCTTCTGTTTCTCGCGATGATGTTTGCCTCTGCGGCGGTGGCGGGTGGTATGATGATGGTCTACGGAATGACACCCGGCAAGCTGATGGAATCCGGCACCTACACTTTCGGCCGCACCGTAGCTAACCACATCATAAATGTCTACGCGGTGAAGATGGCAGGGGTGTTCATGATTTCAACCTGCACGCTCTCGATCCGCATAGGGATCTTCCCCCGTTGGATGGCGTTTCTCGGCTACGCGCTGGCGCTGTTGCTCCTCCTGAGCATCGGGTATTTCACTTGGGCTCTGCTGGTCTTGCCGCTGTGGGTGCTCCTGATCAGTTGTTATATACTATTTGCGAATCTGACTTACTAAGGAGCCTTCCTGGCAGTACCATGCCCTTACCATGACGAGGCTCTCACCACAATGAAAAAGACGGTCGACAATCTGGATAAATCTACAGACTTCTCGCTCGTTCTGGGTGGACCGCTCTTCCAGCTTCTGCGCCGGTCGCATCTCGCCGGGAGCTCGCTGGAGCTGGTGAAACAACGGATTCTCGTGATCTCCCTGCTCGCCTGGTTGCCACTCATGGCGCTATCAGCTCTGGAAGGACAGGCGCTGGGGGGGAGTGCCGCCGTACCCTTTCTGCGGGACTTGGATATTCATATCAAATTTCTGCTGGTTGTGCCGCTGTTGATCGTTTCGGAGCTTGTGGTTCACCAGCGCATGCGTTTCGTGGTGAAGCAATTCCTGGAGCGCAATTTGATTCCCGAGAGGGGTTTGCCCCGGTTTGATGCTGCCATTGCGTCGGCGTTCCGGCTGCGCAATTCGCTGCTTGCCGAGGTGCTGCTGATTGCGTTCGTCTACGTCGTCGGTGTTCTGATTATCTGGCGCCACTACACGACGCTCGCCACGGCGACGTGGTATGCGGTGCCTACCGCAAGGGGGTTGAAACTCTCGCTCAGCGGAGTGTGGTACGGCTACGTGAGCCTGCCGATCTTCCAGTTCCTATTGATGCGCTGGTATTTTCGGATCTTCATCTGGATGCGCTTTCTCTGGCAGGTGTCACGCATCGACTTGAGCCTAATCCCCACCCATCCGGACAGGGTCGGGGGCCTGGGATTCCTTTCCAATACGGTCTTTGCCTTCACCCCACTGGCCGTGGCGCACGGCGGTTTGCTTGCCGGGTTCATCGCCAATCGTATTTTCTACCTTGGGGCCGCACTGCCTCAGTTCAAGATCGAGATCGCCGTCCTCGTGGTCTTTGTGCTATGCATGGTATTTGGGCCGCTCTTAGTGTTCGCGCCGCAGCTTGCCGAGGCAAAGCGAAGGGGCAATCGCGAATATGGTACACTGGCTGAGCGTTACGTCCGCGAGTTCGATACCAAGTGGCTGCGCGGCGGGGCACCTGCTGGGGAACCGCTAGTGGGCAGCGGCGACATTCAGTCTCTTGCCGATTTGAACAATAGTTTCGAAGTGGTCCGGACCATGCGCGTCGCACCGGTTACAAAGGAGGCTTTCGTCCAGCTCGTGGTGGCGACACTTGTGCCGGTCGTGCCACTGGCGCTCACCATGATGCCGCTGGAAGAACTCCTGAAAAAGCTGATCGGCACCGTTTTCTAAAGAGCGTCTGAAAGGGATTGCATGAATGGCATTATAGTGCGCGCCTATGACCCGATGGAGCCGTGGCATGGGAAGAGCTGGCGATCCGAGAAACCTGCTCAATGGAGGCTACGATGATTCGAATCAAGATCATAATATCCGTGGGCGTATCCCTGGTGCTATTCGGTTGTGCGGGAATGGGCGCCCCAACCGTTCCCCGGGATCGGTTCGATTACACGGCAGCCATTTCCGACTCGTGGAAGAATCAGATGCTTTTTAACATGGTCAAAATACGCTATGGGGATGCCCCGGTTTTCCTGGATGTGTCTTCGGTGATCAGTCAGTATCAGCTTGCGGGAGCACTCAATTTGGGCGCAACGATCAACTATTCTCCTTCGAGCGGGTCTGGAACCTTGGGATGGGCCGGGACGTATGTCGAGCGCCCGACCATCACATACACCCCGATTATGGGAGATAAATTTGCCCGCAGTTTGATGTCCCCAATTCCTCCCCCAGCCATCCTCAGCCTTATGCAGGCCGGCTATCCGGTGGACCTGGTCTTTAGACTCCTGGTCCAGGAGATCAACGGGGTCCGGAATCGCTTTGGAGGGGAAGCCAGGGCTCGGTCGGCTGATCCTGAGTTTTATTCACTGATCGAGAAAATGCGGCAGATTCAATCCTCAGGGGCCATCGGGATGAGATTCACCAGAAAAGAGAAGGAAGAAGCGACTTTCATGGTTATGCGGGGGGAACGAGATCCAGCAATTAAGGCGTTATCTGCAGAGGTTCGGAAGATTTTAGGCTTAGACCCTAATGCTAAAGAGTTTAATGTGGTGTATGGGGCCGTTCCCAGGGATGATAAAGAGATCGCAATCCTGACGCGGTCCATTCTGGAAGTTCTGATCGATGTATCTGCGGATATTGAGGTCCCTGCCGCCCATGTGGAGGAGAAGCGGGTAGGTTCAACCCATGTGGAGGAGGCAGTTAAGGATGGAAAAATTTTGCCCTTGGTTCGGATTCATAGTACGTCGGAAAAACACAAAGATGCCTTCGTCTCGATTCAGTATCGGGATACTTATTTTTGGATCGATGACCGGGACTTGATGTCCAAGAAGATCTTTTCATTTTTGATGTTTGTCTTCACCCTGGTGGAGACTGGAGAAAAAGGGACCGCTCCCATTGTGACAGTTCCTACAAATTAGCAAGATCCTGAAAAACACCCCTGCCTACCGGCAGGCAGGCATCTGCGGCGTCCCCCTGACAGCAACCAATTAGGCAAATCAGGGTAGTTATGGGTGTCTATTATAGAATGTTAACTTGAGGTCCTCCGGTAGGAGGTGATGCCGAAATAAAGTGCTTCCGCCGATATTTCGGCATATCATAGGTTCCCTCCGTTTTTCACGTGTCACCTGTTTCATCAAAATTCCTTTAATATCAAGGCATTTCAGGTAATCGCTCATCGGCCCATCACTTGGCACGCATTTCGCTATCCATCAAATAAGTGCCGAATTCCAGAACCAAAAGGACCTAAGCGCAGTTTAATAAGACCAGGAGGTAAACCAATGAGATGTCATCGATGCGAAGGAATCATGAGTTACGAGATATTCTACGGTGCCCACGGACATTTTTGGGGATGGAGATGTCTCCGCTGCGGAGAAATTGTTGATCCGATAATTTTAGAAAACAGAGGGCGGGCGGTTGCGGGTTCCTCGCGTGGTTGAAGAGGAGAGGTACTAAAGTCCGTCCGAATCTTACAACAAGGGAGGAAAAATGCGAAGAAGAATCATTGTGGTTGCGCTGGTAGTGACTGTGGGCCTGATAACTGCGTTGGGCCAGGTGTTCGCGGCGGGGGAAACCAGAAGTCTCTCTCCGGTGTTGGACCGAATCATGGCGAAGAAAGAACTTGTGGTGGGAACGGCCGCCAGCATGCCACCGCTAAACATGACGACGAAAGACGGTCAGATCATTGGGATAGAGGCGGATCTGGCCCGTTATTTTGCGACCGGGATGGGGGTCAAGCTCAACCTGAAGGCGATACGCTTTAATGACCTTCTAACAGCGTTAGGAAAAGGACAGGTTGACATGGTTCTATCGGGGATGACCATCACCCCGCAGCGGAATCTCAGTGTAGCTTTTGTGGGCCCCTACTTCGCATCCGGTAAATCCATCCTCACCAAACAAGCGAACGTGGAGTCGGTGGACGAAATTGAGAAAATGAACAATCCTGATAAGGTCTTAGTCGCTCTGAAAGGGTCCACCAGCCAGACGTTCGTCGAAAAGCTGATGCCAAAGGCGAAACTCGTGCTGTCGGACGATTACGATAAAGCGGTGGCTATGGTAAAAAATGACGGGGCGATAGCTATGGTAGCCGACTACCCGATCTGTTTTTTGTCGGTCCATCGATATCCTGAGGTGGGATTTGCCACGTTGACTAAGCCTATTTCGTACGAACCGATCGGCATCGCACTACCCGCGAGCGACCCGCTGTTGCTGAACTGGCTCCAGAATGTGCTCAATTTTCTCGAGAAGACGGGTGAACTTGAAGCAGTCACTCAGCGGTGGTTCAGGGACACTTCGTGGATCAGTCAGTTGCCCTGAGCTAATGCAGCGAACTCAGATGAGAAAGTACGTCTATAAGTACGGGGCGAAATAGAGAAGATGAAGACCGAATATCGAGTATATTCGTTGTCGGATTAAAACGCTTCTGCCGACATTTCGGGCATTGAAGAATCAAGACAGGAAGAGAAAGACTATGAAGAAGGTCATTTGTTTGGCCGGCATTGGTGTACTTTTGGTTTCGATGGCATTCGTGAGTTGTGCCCCAGTACAAAAAACGATCATCACAAAAAGCAACCTGTCCACTTTGAAGGGAACATGGGAAGGTTGGACTGTTTTTAGTACTTTTCAGGCTAACCCGGTGCTGACCACCATGGAAATCGAAAATAACACGGTCCCAATAAAAGGAAAGATAAACCTATTCAACCTTCCACAAAAAGTAGCTGATAATTTCCCTGGTGTTCCCTTATCGGCGGGTAACAACATTACGATCGATTTTGCGAACGGAGAGATAAGCGACCAAGGAACTCTTATTGGTCAAACCGGGAAGAATTTCCTCGAACTCACTCTCCTGGCAGGAGAGAAAATGAAAATGAATGGGTGGTTTTATTATTATGGTTCCAAAGGAACCGTGGAACTCACTAAGAAATAAAGTTTGTTCTTAATTTTCGTCTTTATCTATCTTGGATGTAGATTGGCAAAGGCAGGAGAGGAAAACGGAGAGTAAAATCGTTCAACCATTCGCCAGTAAGATTTATTCAAGAGCAAATTTTTAAATTTTTTAAATGACAAGATAGGCTTATTTATGATATTTGGGTGAGTATAATATGGAAACGTTGCGACTTCATTGGAGACATGGAGGTATAACATGAGAGTGAAGCAGAAGTTTTTTTACTGGATGGCGTGGTTACTTGTTCTACTCTTGGCGTCACCGCCTTGGGTCATTGCTCAGGGTACCCAAGGAACCGAGGAGACGAAAATCTTTAAGCAGGAGGAGCTGGACCAAATGCTCGCTCCGATTGCCCTCTATCCCGATGATCTGCTTACGCAGCTTCTGATGGCGTCGACCTATCCTCTTGAGATTGTGCAAGCGGCCCGTTGGACCAAGCAGAATAAGAATCTCAAGGGTGATGCCTTGACAGAGGCTCTGGAGAAGCAGGACTGGGATCCGAGTGTCAAGTCCCTGGTGAACTTTCCTGAGGTGCTGGAAAGAATGAACGAGAACTTGGAATGGACGCAGAAACTTGGCGATGCCTTTTTGGCTCAGCAAAAGCAGGTCATGGATACGATTCAGATGTTGAGGAAAAAGGCACAGGATGCAGGGAATTTGAAAGATAACCCTCAGCAGAAGGTCGTTGTGGAACAGGAGACGATTGTCATTCAATCCACACAGCCAGAGACGATCTACGTGCCGAGTTACAATCCGGCGGTGGTTTATGGAGCCTGGTGGTGGCCGGCTTTCCCTCCACCCCTTCCTTTTTTCCCGTTTTTTCCCTATGCAACCCCGTATGCGTATGGAGCAATGGCATTTGGAGCGGGCATTGCGATGGGCGCAGCGTGGGGTTATGCGTGGGGACATGCCAACTGGGGCGGTGGTGATGTGAACATCAATGCCAGCCGAAACACAAATATTAATAACAATATTAATCGTGATAAGTATAAAAATGATATGAAGAATAAAGGTCTCGGCGAAGGTGGCCAGGGCAAGTGGCAGCATGACTCAAGCCATCGCAAAGGCGTTTCTTACCGGGATCAAGGGACTGCTCAGAAGTTTAACAAGGCCTCCACACGGGAAGCTAGTCAATCTCGCGATGCTTTCCGCGGCCGCTCAGAGCAGGGCAGACAGGACTCTTCACGGGGAGGTGGCGATCGTGGAAGCTTTGACCGCGGGGGCCGTGGCGGGGAATCTGCCTCCCAGCGGGGTGGACGTGATAGCGCTTTTGGCGGGAGCGGGAGTCAGCGGGGAAGTGAAGCGAGGCAACAGAGCAGCCGTGGTAGTTCAAGCCGCGCGAGTTCCGGAGGTGGAGGAGGAAGCCGTGGCGGCGGAGGAGGCGGCGGAGGCCGTGGCGGTGGTGGCGGCGGCGGACGACGATAAGAATCGGTAAAAATGTTTAACATCACAAATTATAAATTGGACGGAGGTTAAAGCGATGTTTACGACTATGTGGAATCAAAAGCGGCGCTTGATTTGTCTTTTGGGCTTTGCAATCATCGCGGCTGCCGTGATGGTCGCAGGGTTTTATCAAATAAGTATTGCGGCGGATGTTAAGCAGGTAAAGCAGAAGAGCTTCCAATCTCCTGAAGAAGCCGGGAAAGCCCTGTTTGATGCCGCCAAGGCAGGTGACACCAAAGAAATGTTAATGATCTTTGGCCCGGCAGGAAAGGAAATCATATCCTCAGGCGATGAGGTTGCTGATAGGACAGTGAGAGAACGTTTCGTTAAGTCCTATGAGGCAATGAACAAGCTGGAAAAGGAGACGGATAAGAAAATGATTCTCGTCGTTGGGAATCATGATTGGCCTTTCCCTGTTCCTATCGTGAAGAAGGGTGAAGCCTGGGTTTTCGACACTATGGCTGGAAAGGAAGAGCTCCTGAATCGCCGGATAGGCAGAAATGAGCTGAATATCATCCAGACGGTCCTGGCCGTTGTGGATGCTCAAAGGGAATATGCGATGCAGGATCGGAATAGCGACAAGCTGCCTGAGTATGCCCAGAAGTTCAGGAGCACAAAGGGAAAGAAAGACGGTCTCTACTGGGAGGCGAAGGAAGGGGAGGAGCAGAGCCCCCTGGGAAATCTCGCTGCTCAGGCGGTTAAGGAGGGATACACACCGGGGAAACCAGGTCAAGGGCCCCAACCTTATCATGGCTACTATTTCAAGATTCTGAAAGCCCAGGGCAAGGGTGCACCCGGTGGCGCCTATGATTATGTCATCAATGGCAAGATGATCGGAGGTTTTGCTCTGGTCGCATATCCTGCTGAATATGGAGCATCGGGTATCATGACCTTCATTGTCAACCATGACGGCGTGGTCTATGAAAAAAATTTGGGGAAGGAAACCGGAAAAATTGCCAATGCGATGACGAAGTACGACCCGGACAAGACCTGGAAGAAGGTGGAAGAGCAAAAAAAATAGTTACTGTAAGTTTGAACGGGCTGAGAGATCTCATCGGAAAACAAAAGAGAAAGGAACCCGAACGATGAAGTTTTTAAGAATAGGGGCAGCTGTTATGAGCTCGATTCTCTCCGCATAGGATCAAGGTCCAATGGACACTGACATTTACATTTCCTACCCTAAGGATGTTTTCCTATAAAAATGGAGAATGAGAAGAAAATTGAAGCGGTATCCAATTTCCTCCAAAATAAATAAAGGATAGGGGCAATATCTCACGTGACATGGAGAAAAGAGAGTGAACGAAAAAGAGTTTGTACCGAGTGGCCTGAATTTCGCCTCCTCACCTGATGGCCTCCTCCTGATACACCTCACAGGGGATTGGAAGATCGGAAACCCCTTGCCTTCGGCCGACGAAGTGGGAAAGAAGTTGGCAGCAGGTGCTCGGGTAAAGCGTGTGGGTTTTGATACGAGCGAGTTAAAAGCCTGGGACAGTGGCCTGTTGACCTTCCTCATCAAGGTCAAGGAATTTTGCTCTGAGAATAAGATTCAATTTGAGGCAGGAGGCCTGCCGGAAGGAGCGAGGGGGCTCCTAAAGCTGGCCTCTGCAGTGGCCGAGCGAAAAGAGGCTCGGAAAGAAATCAAGAGAGAACCTTTTTTATCTTTGGTCGGTGCGAAAGCCATTGAGTTCTATCGCTCGACGATCGAAATGGTTGGTTTCATCGGCGCGGCGACGATGACTTTCACGAAATTCTTAGTTGGCAAGGCCACCTTCCGTCGTACAGATCTTTTTCTCCTGCTCCAGGAATGTGGCGCCCAGGCCCTTCCCGTCGTTTCCCTGATCAGTATCCTGCTCGGATTAATCCTTGGTTTTGTAGGTGCCATTCAGCTCAAAATGTTTGGGGCGCAACTATTCGTTGCCGATGTGGTTGCCATTGGGATGGTGCGCGTCATGGGGGCGATCATGACAGGGATCATCATGGCTGGCCGAACCGGGGCCGCTTTTGCCGCACAGCTGGGCACGATGGAGGTCAACGAGGAGATCGATGCCTTGAAGACCCTTGGCATTTCCCCGATGGAATTTCTCGTCTTACCGAGGATGATCGCCCTAGTCATCATGATGCCCCTGCTTTGCGTTTATTCGGACCTTCTGGGCATCCTGGGGGGGTTGATTGTGGGGGTCGGCATGCTCGATTTGGGTTTCCTCGAGTACATGAATAGGACCCGAGAGGCTCTCAATTTAACTACGTTTGGGGTGGGGCTCTTTCACAGTGCTGTTTTTGGCGTCTTGGTGGCCCTCTCGGGGTGCCTCCGGGGGATGCAATGCGAGAGGAGTGCCTCGGCAGTGGGGTATGCGGCCACCTCTGCGGTCGTGACGGGCATTGTCAGTATTATCGTGGCGACGGCCGTGATTACGTTTATGTGCCAAGTTCTTGGAATATAGAAAATGGAGTATTGGAAAAAAATTTGGAGTAGTGGAGTAATGGAATAATGGAGTAATGGAAAGTCGAAAAGAAAAAATGGATTTATCGAAATCTAAACGGTTTGATGCGCAATATTCCAGTACTCCTTTACTCCATTACTCCAATTTGAATCTGGGTGTTTGGAGATGAGTCCTATGGCAGGAGAACCGGTCATTCAAGTGAATCATTTGGATATGGGTTATGGCAGCTTCGTGCTGATGCGGGACCTCAACTTTACCGTCAACCGCGGCGACATTTTTATCATCATGGGAGGAAGTGGATGCGGCAAAAGCACGCTGTTAAAAATTCTCATCGGGTTGAAAGAGCCTTCCAGGGGGCAGGTTTTTTACGGCGGGGCAAGTTTTTGGGAGACGGATCCGGATGAGCGCGAGCGCATCATGAAACGGTTTGGCATTCTATACCAGCAAGGAGCTTTGTGGAGCTCCATGACCCTGGCGGAAAATATCGCGCTTCCGCTGGAACAGTATACGGATCTACGGCCCAGCCAGATTCGGGAACTTGTTTCCTTGAAGCTTTCCCTTGTCGGACTGGCAGGCTTCGAGGAATTTTATCCGTCAGAGATCAGCGGAGGCATGCGAAAGCGGGCCGGTCTTGCCCGTGCCATGGCTCTTGATCCGGATATTCTCTTTTTCGATGAGCCTTCTGCGGGACTTGATCCAATCAGTTCTCGCCTCCTGGATGACCTGATTCTTGAACTCCGGAATAGCCTCGGATCCACGGTCGTCATCGTTACCCATGAACTGGCGAGCATCTTTGCCATCGCAAACAACTCGATCTATCTCGATGTGGAAAGCCGGATGATGACTGCCAGCGGAGATCCCAAAAAACTTCTCGCTGAATCGAAAGACCCGACCGTTCGAAAATTCCTCACAAGAGGAGAAGAAGGAGAAACCAAAATATAAATGGAGTGGTGGAGTAGTGGAGTATTGGAGTAATGAAGAATGGAGTAATGGAGTGCTGGAGTAATGAATGATGAGGAAAAATAAAAATCGAGGATATCAGAAACTTAGGGTGTGGGTTGATGCGATTGATTACTACGTAGAAACGTGTCGTGTCTTCCGTAACTTTCCATATGAACTCAGCCGAGTGACAAGGCAAGCTATAGCCTCAAGCGACTCCGTGCACCGAAATATTGCTGAGGGCTACTGCCGGCGCTCCATTAATGAATACTTGAACTTTCTAAATATTGCTTTAGGTCCTCTTGGTGAGTCTATATCAGGACTTCACGCTTATCGGAAGGCGGAACAGCTCGGCGAAGAGGATTTCGAAAGCCTTGATAGCATGGGTTACAAACTGGAGAATGGTCTATTGAAATTAGTGGAAAGCCTCGAAGAAAAAAGAGAGCAGGGCGATTGGATCGACCATCTGGTCGTTAAAGAAAGCAATGTCATTTACGGTAATGAGTAATGCAATACTCCAATACTCCATTATTCCAGTACTCCAATTTCTTAAGGGGGTGTTATGAGCAAGCAGGCCAATAAGACAGTCATTGGGATTTTTGTGGTAGGCGCCATCGCCCTGGTGGTTGTAGCGATTGTGGTTCTTGGTTCCGGGAAATTTTTCAAAAAGACACTTAAAGTGGTCTGTTATTTCGAGGGGTCCGTGGGAGGTCTGAATATTGGCGCTCCTGTGGTCTTCAGAGGGGTAAGAATTGGGTCGGTGACGGACGTTATTTTACGTGTTGATTCGAGCAAGTTGATTTTTACGATTCCCGTTTACATCGAAATAGAGCCGGACAAGTTCGCGGTCATCGGGGTTCGTCCGAAAGAACTGGGCCAGAATCTCAAAACATACATCGATCGGGGGCTGAGAGCTTCGCTGGAGACGCAGAGCATTGTGACGGGCCAGATGCAAGTGGGCCTCGATTTTAAACCTGACAAACCCGCGAAATTTGCAGAAATTAAGTATGATCAGAAGACTCCGGAAATTCCAACCATTCCGACACCGATGCAGGAGTTGGGCAAGAAGCTTGAGAATATTCCGTTGGATAAGATCTTCGACAAGCTCGCTTCCGCTCTTGACGGAATCGATAAGCTGGTGAAGTCGCCGGCAATACCGGAGGCGTTTCAATCCGTGAATCTGGCCCTGGGGGATGTTCGGAAGCTCGTGCAAAATGTGGACAACCGAATAGGACCTCTGGCCTCGTCTCTTGATGGGACCGTGAACGATTACGGGAAGCTCGCACGGGACGCCGACAGTAAGATTGACACGCTATCCGTGGGGTTGGGTGACACGATCAAAGAGATTCAGAAGGCGGTCTCCAGGATAGAGAAAACCCTTGGGGAAGCTCAGTCGACTTTAGCTGAAGCCAAACGTACTTTGTCCGAGGATTCAACACTCCAATACGAAATCAATGAAACCTTACAAGAGCTTCAGAAGGGGGCCCGCTCCATCCGCCTCCTGGCTGACGGTCTCAAACGAAACCCCGAATCCTTGATCTGGGGAAAAGGGAAATCAGGAGGTAAATAAGATGAAAAATTCATTCATCCTTCGGCGTGCTTTCCTGGCATTCGGTCTTAGTCTTCTGCTCGTTTTAGGATGCACCAGTTCTCCAGCCTCAAGATTTTATACCCTCAGTTCGCTGCAAGATGGAGGGAAAGAAC
>Ga0335070_10003869_pt1 | contig 17455 bp, 16 predicted proteins | sample Lox_Sample_13_FD_206722 | JGI IMG/M metagenome (GOLD analysis project Ga0335070, IMG submission 206722) | Soil microbial communities from Loxahatchee National Wildlife Refuge, Florida, United States - Lox_Sample_1.3 | ecosystem: Environmental > Terrestrial > Soil > Wetlands | place: USA...
GCTAACTGTCGCAGACGGTTTAGCTTGCGATTGAATCGGGCTTCCGTCATGCAAAGAAAGCTGATGGCATCCACGCAATTTCCAGTTGAGAGAATGGCCGCAACGACAGGCAGTGTTGTTGAATCTTCGCGGCGAACGAAGTCGATGAATTGGCTTATGCGATGCCGATCCCTCTCTCTGTTCCTTAGCCGTTTTGTAGCCTTCCGAAGTTCTTCCGAATGTGTGTGCAAGAACTCATCATCGGCCTGACCATGACCCCCAAGGGAATCTACGGAGAGCGACAAGTTTCCCGGACGGCACAGTGGCTCTTTCATTCGCGCGCCACGCATGGTTCGGAATTTGTTTCCCAAACACAGGTTAATGTAATTCAGGAACCGGCGCTGGCTTGCCCCGTAGTGGCGGATCGGATCAAATGTCTGGACAACATCTGCCTTGCCAGATTCGCGATACTTGGATATAGCTGGTAGGTATTTCAGATAGATGAATAGGTCTTGTGTCCAGTCTTCCACGTCCTGCGACTGCGCTGACTTCTCCGCATGCTTTCTAACCCACAAGCGGATGTAGTGCGGATACCGAAAGTCGAATTCATCAAAGTCCTTGGGGACGATGAAGCCATCAGCGCCGATAAAGTGTCCATCATTGAGAGTGAATGGTTCGGGTCTCCGGTGATCACGGACAGAATCAATAAAACATCGCGGTTGAATTTTGAGTTTTGCGGTATTGCTCAGCATGGGGATACCTCTCTTTGAAAGGAATTGACTCATGCGAGCAAGCCTAAGAGGCATGGATGAATTGATACTGAGGGTTCAACGAGCGCTAGCGCTGCCGACAAAGAAACAAGCTGAGATGATTGTGGATGCCGTGGTTTCAGCACTCGAAGCGACGCTACTCAACAATTTGGCGGTAGACGGATTTAAGCTAAAACTGGGGAGTTTTGGTAAATTCTCGGTACGTCACAAACCCGGGACGCTGCGGAGAATCCCTTTTACGGGGGAAACAAAGCTGACAAAAATGAAGTGGAAGGTTAGATTTGTCAGCTTGGGTATGCTCCGCCGGGTCGAAGACCGAACTGAATAATAAGCTGGGGAAACCAGCACGATGGGCGGCTGGAAAGGGAGTCTGCCCAAAAACTCTCAAACGCTGCCCAAAAACTAATTGCCATTGCACCGTTTTTTGGGCAAAGCCGAAAGGGGGACAATGGGCCGACTTGGTTACCGCCCTCCATCTTGCACAGGGATTGTCAGAGTGTCAGGGAGGGCGTTGCGGTTATTGAATCTTCCAGGTCGCGCCGCCATCAGACGTGATCCAGGTTTCATGCGTGCTAGTGCTGATTTCTCCTGCCTGCGCGGTGGAGAATTCGATGCCGACGATATCTGCGGTTAGGGATTTGCCCGCCACGGTTGGCGTGACTCGCAGCCAGTGTGATCCGGCATCGGCGGAGTGGTATAGAACGCCCCCGGCTCCTCCGACCCAGAGGTTGGCGCCGTCAGTGCAAACCGCGTGAAGTGCAGCTGCATTGCCTGGGACTTGTGCGGCTTGCCAGGTCCTGCCTGCATCCACGGAGTGCTGCAAACCACCCTCAGGCGTGAGCGTCCAACGGGAGGATGCGGCGGTCTTCTGTAGCTGGTCGTGCAGCTCTTCCTCAGAAGGTACGGCTTTGTTGACCTTGGCGAACACGCCAGAGCTGGCGCCAGCCATGGCTCCGGCCTGCATGCCTAGTTGTTTCTGTTTCTGCGGCGGAGCATTCGCGATTTCCTTTTCCGCGACTTGAGGCTGCGTCGCGTCGGCTGGCGGCGCCACTCTCTTTGCGGCCAACCCAGCCCGTGCGCTCGGTTCCACTTTGCCAATTCTTGAGGCTACAACCTCATTGGCAGTTGCTGCGGGAGGTTGAGGGGCCGGGACTGCAGCCGGTGCGCCCGCACCCGCACCCGCTTCAAGTCTCTCGTCCTTGTCAGCTTTCTGCTCAAGAGAAGAAGACTCGGCCGTTATGTTGGCCGCCGTTCTACTCGGGAGATTTGCAGATTTTCTGGCATCGAGAGTCGATGGTGCGCTGGGCGCGGCAGTGGCGGATAACTCCGTGCTGGAGGTCAGCCGATCACGTCCCGATATGTCGCCGCGCGAGGCGACCATGCCGCCCACAGCGGAACCCTTCGGGAGGTTCTTGGATTCGATTTTTTTGTTCGCTTCCGGGAGCTTTTTCGCGGAATACGTTTCGCCGGTGGCCGGTGTCAATTGTACGTTCGCGGATTTAGCCGTCGAGTAGGAGATCGCTGGTTCCCGCTCGAGGTCGTGACGGCGCAACAGCACCGCCGCGCCCACCACGACGACACAAGCTGCCGCAGTCGCCCAACGGAAAACCGGCCAGCTCAACCACCAAACCCGCGCCGGAACCGGCCCCGGAGCCGGCTGTGCGGGCACCGCCAACGCGACGACCTGCCGGCAATCCGCGCAGCGCGCCAGGTGCTCGACAATCTGACTTCGCTCGCGTTGCGTCACCGACTTTTCGGCAAACGCGGCCAGTAGATTGGCATCGGGATGGGGGCCATCCTTTGCCAGCCCGAGGCGTTGGCGCACGATTTTGGGAACTTCAGTCACAATCAGCTAGTAGCCCCGTTTCTGGCGGTGCGTGGCGGCTGTTGGCGTTACCGCGCTCCATCACCGGCCCGGGCTTCCGCCTTCCTCTCTGGGAACGCTTGAGATGGCGTTTCTTGCTGCAAGCGTTTCCGAATATCCAAACTTAAGTCACGTACGTCCACTGCCAAGGCTTCTTCCGCCTGGCGCCGGCTCATGCCACGGCGTCCCAACCCTGCCAGAATCTGCTTGCGCAGCGACTTGGCCAGTTTGCCCAATTTTCGGCTGATGGTGGACTCGTGCACGCCCAGCAAGCGTGCGATCTCCGCCAGGGTGCGCTCATCGAGATAGTAAGACGCAAGCACAAGCCGATCTTCCGCTGAAAGACCGGCAAGAGCCTCATCCGTGGATTGCTCGACCCTGACATCCAAAGGAATGGGAGGCTCCGGGTCTGGCGCGGCGAACTGCTCGCCTTCCTCGCTCTCTTCGTCAAGACTGACTAATCGGCGTTGCTTGCGGTAGCGATTGACAAACTCCTGGGCAAGCACGGTGCGCAGCCAGCCTTCCAGCGATCCGCGCCCGGTGTAGGAAGAAAGCTTGCAGACGCGTTCGCCATCGCGCGTAGTCGTGCCGTAAAGATCGGCGTAAAGGCTGTCGGCCAGTTCGCGGGCCGCCGAGCTCTCCTGCGCAATGTAGCCGGCGATGTCGTAGAGTTTTTCGCGGTAGCGTGCCATGAAAATCTCCCAGGCACGTTCGTTGCCGGCAGCGCAGGCACGAGCCAATGCTAATTCTTCGACGCGCAGGCTGACATAAAGCTCGCGAACCTCGGCCTCGCCAGATCCAGGTGACAGGTATTTTGCGGCGACTCTCTGCAGGATGGAGACAAAGGCCTGCAGATCGATGCCGACAGTTTCCCCGCGGCTGGAGGCGTAGAGCTCCGCCACGAGCTGCTGCAGGCTTCGCGAAGGCTCGACGTGTGCTTGCCCATCCATGGCGCGGAATCGCTATCTCAGCAAAATGCTACCAACTTTTAGACGCAAGTCGGGAGTTTTTTGCCGTTCTGGTCACAAGGCAGGCTGGGAAGGGACGCTCCGGGGCCGCCGCGGTTTGCGCCACGCGGCTCTGGATCGTCCCTGAATACCCAGAAAGGAACTCTATGACTTCCAAGCTCTTAGTCGTGGCTTTGGCGGCTGCTGTTGTGGCCGGGACAGCGTTGATTTCCACGCTTTCCGCGCGGGCCGGAGAATCCATGCAGGGTTACAGGGTATTGGCTCCAATTCGCCACGGGAACCTCACGGTGTTTCCGGTCGTGGCCGCAACTTCCCATGACACGCGTGACTTCTTGACCCTGGATGAGGGATTGCACTCCGGAGAAGTGGTGGTGAGCGAATACGGGAGCATCCGCCCCTTGATGCGGCGCCGTCCCGTTCCCATTCCCGAAAGCGGCGCGCGCGTAAACCAACTGGTGTTGGTGAACAACTCCAAGCGTCCACTCATTCTGCTGGCCGGAGAAATTGTGACCGGAGGAAAGCAGGATCGCGTAATCGGGAAAGACCGCATCGTACCGGCGGAAAGCGATCCGGTTGATCTTAGTGTGTTCTGCGTGGAGCCCGGCAGGTGGACGGGAGCCTCGGCGAAGTTCGGTGAAACAGCGGTGAACATGGCCCAGCCGGCGGTGCGCGCCAAGGCGATGTCTGACAAGAATCAGCAAATGGTTTGGGCGGAGGTGGGAAAGACAAGAGAATCTTTATCGGCTGCAGTGCCCGCGCCCGCTGCGGCTGCCATTGGCGGGACTTCATCCTATGCACGGGTGGTAGCCAACGAAGAAGTGAAGAAACAAGTAGACTCCATGGCAGAGCCAATTCAGCGCAACTACGAGAGCCTGATCAAGCAGCTTCGTGACAGCAACGCCGTGGGTGTGGTAGTGGCAGTCAACGGAGAAATCGTCTGGGCCGACATCTTTGCCAGCACCGATCTGTTGGGGAAGTACTGGCCGAAGCTGGTGCGGTCCTACGCGACTGAAGCGATCGTTACCCGGGCCAAGTCGGGAGAGGCTGATATCAAGGCAGCGCAGATTTTCCTGGATAACATTCAGGGACAGCGGCAGATTTCGGAGACCGAGCCCGGCCTTTACCGGCACACGGAGATCACGGGCGACGGATTCAAGGCGTTCGAGCTGACTTCCTTACTTCCGAAAACAGGGTTCGATCTGCACGTGGCGAAAATGGCACAGTAGGTCTTGTGCCCCTTCGTGTCCTTCGTGGTGACGAACATCAACCCGCCACGAAGGACGCGAGGGGAAGACCTCTCGTAAAACCCTCCACCCGGTGCCCAAACATTCAACTGCATCGTACCGCAAAAGAGTGCGGACCTCTCGACTCCCTCCTGTAAACTAAAACACTTCGGGCACAACCTTGTGGGGAACTCTTGATGAGCACAACCGACGAGAAGTTCTATCGCGCTCGCGTTGCGACACGCGTCGATTTCGCAGCCGACTTGTGGATGATTCGCATCCGGCCGGAGGGGGAATTCAAGTTCGCACCCGGCCAATACGCCACGTTGGGACTGGAAGGCCCAGAGAAGCGCTCTGAACGGCCGTATTCGATAGCATCATCACCCTACGAGAACGAGGTTGAATTCTTCTTCGAACTGGTTCCACACGGTCAACTGACTCCGCTGCTCTACAAACTCCAGGTTGGGGATGAGCTACTTATGCGGAAAGTCGCTAAGGGCCGCTTCACCCTTGATCAGGGCGGCCGCACCAATCACTTGTTGGTTTCTACCGTGACAGGAGTTGCTCCCTTCGTCAGTTATGTACGGAGCTACCACAAAGATTGGAAGGAAGGCAGGTTCTCCGGCGAGCACAAACTGTTTCTGCTGAATGGCGCCAGCCGGTCCTGGGAGTTCGGATACAACGAGGAATTGCAGAAATTCGCTGCTGAGGTTCCCTGGTTCAAGTATGTTCCGACGGTCAGCCGTCCCTGGGACGATCCGAAGTGGTCGGGAGAAGTGGGACGCGTCGATGATCTGCTGCGCAAATACGCCGACATGTGGGGACTGAACGGTTCCAATGCGGCCGGGTATCTGTGCGGGCATCCGGAGATGATCGAGCATAGCAAGGGAATCCTGAAGCGCATCGGTTTCGTTAAGGAGACACTAAAGGAAGAGATCTACTGGGTTCCGGCGAAAAGCTAGAGCCGGTTCGAGGCTGGGTTTTGGTTATGGGGAGAATCAATTCACCTGCAATCGTCCTGTGTGCTGTGTTTTGCACCGCCACTCTGGCTCGGACTCAACTGCCAAAAGGTAGATTGTCGGCAGATTTGGGAAGGTACTACTTTTCTTCACCTGAGGCTGAGGTGGCGGCGCGCGCAGACTTAGAGTCGGCGCTGAAGCACCTGGAAAAATTTAGGGGGCAAATCGCCAGTGGTCCCGACCTTCTCAACGCCTTACAGGCGTATGAGGAGGTGCTGAAGGTTTTTCGCCAACACGAGGGCTATCTCCACCTGCGATGTTCGATGAACCGAAAGGACGCGGCTTGCGCAACTAACGAGAAGCTGGATTCTGAGCTTAGTGCTCGGACAGCGTTTCTGAATCCAGAGATACTGGCTTTTCCCGGTGAGCGCCTGCAGGCATTCGTTGCTGCCGAACCTGGGCTGAAAGCGTACCAATTCGCACTGGAGGACATTCGTCGAGATGCGCCACACGTGCTGCCGGATCCAGGGGAGGCTCTGCTCGGCCGTTTCGCGCCGGAAATTAGCGGGTGGCAATATGACCTCTACGAAACAGTGTTTTCGGGCATCCGGTTTGGCACGGTAGAGACGGCGGCGGGAGCGCTGGATGTCGTTCGCCGACGTAGCCTGCTTGCTTCGAGTCCTGATGCTCGCGTCCGCAAAGAAGCTTTCCAGCGGCGTTTTGACGGGTTCGCCAGTCAACGTGACGCGCTGGCATTTGCCCTGATTCATACGGTGACTGCACAAGATTCTCTAGCGAAAGTGCACCATTATCCCGATGCTCCCTCGCGAAAATACAGCAGCATGTACCTGGATCCGGTGCAGGCGCGGCGCTTATTGGATTCTATGGCGCAACACGGTGACATCGCCAGGCGTTTCGAGAAAATTCGCGCTGCCGATTTTCAACGCGCCTATGGCAGTCCGATGCAGGCCTGGGACCTCTCCGCTCCCCTGCCTGGGATGGTTTTGCCGATAACTTCCTTGGGAGACGCTCCCAACATTTTCCACGAGGCTTTCGCTGGATTCGGGGGCGAATATCAAAAAGCTTTCGACGCGCTCTTGGATCCCGCAAATGGCCGCGCCGACGTTCTGCCTGGAGGCGCACCGGACCGGTACACGGGCGGGTTTTCGATTGGCTTTACCCAGAGCACAAGCATTCTATTTTTCGGACGCTACGATGGAACGGTCAAAGACCTTTCAGTGATTGCGCATGAGGGCGGCCACGCCACCCATCGCACTCTGATGACCGCCAATGCCGTCCGGCCGATCTATGCCGACGGGCCAAGCTTTCTTTTCGAATCCTTTGCTGCCTTCAACGAGCTTGTTCTGGCGGACTACATGGCCGAGCATTCTACTGATCCGCGGCTGCGGCGCTTCTACCGGGAACAATGGATGAGCATCAAGGGCCTCGACGCCTTCTATGGCGCGCAAGACGCACTACTCGAACAGAGAATTTACGACGGCGTCTCATCGGGGAAGGTTAAGGGAGCGGATGATTTGGACGAGTTAACTAAAGAGGTTGATGGAAACTTCTCGGTCTTTCCCAGTACCACGCCGGAACTCCACAATCGCTGGGCGGCAGTTTCACTAATGTATGAGGACCCTCTCTACGATGTGAATTACGTGTACGGAGGCCTGCTAGCCCTGAAGTACTACAAACTCTACACGGCGAATCGTGAGCAATTTGTACCCCGCTACTTCGCTTTGTTGAAAAATGGCTTCGATGCTCCGCCGGCGACATTGCTGGAACGCTTCCTGGATATCGATCTGTTCGGCGATTCACTTCAGGCGGACGGTATCGAGCTCTTGAACCGGCGACTGGATCAACTGGAAGCCGGCCGGTAGGAACGAAATCGGATACCTAGGTCTCAGCCGGCGCGAAAAACACCAGCACGGTCAGTTCCTCTTCAATGCTGTAAAAACGATGCTCGACCTGGGCCGGAACATATACGAGCGAACCCGCGCTCACGGGGCGATCATCGGACCCTAATCGCAGCCGTGCCCGGCCCCGCACTACGTAGTACACCTCGTCCTCGTTGTGCGGGGATTGCGGGTCTTCGCCTTCAACGGGAAGCACGTAAACCCCTGCACTTAACGACGGCACGCGCAGAAATTCCAGATACCGCTTGCCGCTTCCTAATCGCAGGTCCTCTAGTTCGTGAACCTTAAAGAATTTGCCGTTCTCGTTTTCCATGAGTCCCTATTTCATTGGTATTCGTGCAACAGGTGTTCCGCCCTATTTCAAGGCTCCGTCGAAAAAGACTTGTGTGTACTGGCGGGCGAGGTTCTCTTCCTGCAGAGTGCCCTCCGGCTTGTACCATTGGTAGATCCAGTTGATCATGCCCAGCAAGGCGAAAGCCGCAGCTCTGGGAGTGACCCCCGCTCTGGACTGCCGGGCACGCTGCACTTCCGCGATCAAGTTCTCCATGAAGTGGATGTACTCTTTTTTTCTCGCGTTAATGCGTTTGCGCAGAGACGGCGGTAGGGGATGGTTCTCGTGCAGCATGACCGTAATCTCGCGATCACTGGCGCTGAGCACGACTCCGATGTGTAACCGGATGACGGTGCGCAGGCGCTCCTCGGGATCGGCGATTGCACGGGCAGCGTCGATCACCCGTTCCTGTGTGATGTCCATGGCGTGATTCATCAGATGAAACAGAATCTCGTCCTTGCTCTGGAAGTGGTGGTAGAGGCCTCCCTTGCTCAATTTGAGCGCGGCGGCGACGTCGTTCATCGACGTCGCGTCATAGCCCTGTTGTTGAAAGAGGCGGGCAGCGGCGCGCAAAATTTCCTGCCGCGAATCGGTAGCCGTGTCGCGAATCATTCGCGGACAGCATATACAGCCGCGCGCCAGATTGCCAACCCCCGGGAAAGGCCGCCTCCATTACTTGCAACACCCGCTTTCGTTTCGTTACCCTTCGTGTGTCGCAATTATTCACTTATGGACCTAAAACATCGTAGTCGCGGCATTACTGACGGGCGCGACCGGGCTCCATCGCGCGCCATGTTTAAATCGATCGGGTTCACCGACGCTGACTTAAGCCGGCCCATCATCGGCGTGGCCAACACCTGGATTGAAACCATGCCCTGCAACTTTCACCTGCGGCGCCTCTCCGCCAAGGTGAAGGAGGGGATACGCGCCGCCGGCGGCACTCCCATGGAGTTCAATACCATCGCCATCTCCGACGGAGAGACCATGGGCACCGAAGGCATGCGCGCGTCGTTGGTCAGCCGGGAAGTGATTGCCGATTCCATCGAATTGGTTTGCCGCGGTCAACTGTTTGATGCCGTGGTTTGCGTGGTGGGTTGCGATAAAACCATCCCGGCCGCTGCCATGGCTCTGGCGCGGATGAACCTGCCGGGACTGGTGCTGTACGGTGGCACCATAGCGCCGGGGAATTTTCGCGGCAAGGACGTCACGATCCAGGACGTCTTTGAAGCCGTTGGCGCCAATGCCGCCGGAAAAATGAGCGATGCGGATCTACTTGAGCTCGAGAACGTTGCTTGTCCCAACGCGGGCGCCTGCGGAGGGCAGTACACGGCCAACACGATGTCGACGGTAATGGAGCTAATCGGGCTTTCGCCGATGGGCTTCAATAGCGTTCCCGCGATGGATCAGCGGAAAGATGAGGTTGCATTCCGGTGCGGCGAGATCGTGCTCAACCTTCTGCAAAAGGGCATCCGTCCGAGAGACATTCTCACCAAGGCCGCGTTCCACAATGCCATTGCCGGCGTGGCCTGCACGGGCGGTTCGACCAATTCCGTGCTGCATCTGCTGGCAATTGCGCGAGAGGCCGCGATCCCACTGGCGATCGACGATTTCCAGAAGGTGAGTGAGCGTACGCCACTGCTGGCAGACCTGAAACCGTCCGGACGCTACGTAGCGACAGATGTGGACAAGGCTGGCGGCATCCCAGTCATTGCCAAGAGGCTGTTGGATGGCAAATGTGTCGACGGTGCCACCATGACGGTTACCGGCAAGACATTCGCTGAGGAAGCTTCCACAGCGAAGGAAACGCCGGGGCAGCCCGTCATTGCTCCGTTCGACAAACCATTGAAGAAGACGGGCGGCCTGGTGATCCTGAAGGGCAACCTTGCCCCGGAAGGATGCGTAGCCAAAATCAGCGGCCACGAACGCCTAACTCACCGCGGGCCCGCGCGGGTATTTGAGTCTGAAGAAGCGGCGATGACCGCAGTCACTGAAAAGAAGATCAAGGCGGGCGACGTGGTCGTGATCCGTAACGAGGGCCCGAAAGGGGGGCCGGGGATGCGCGAGATGCTGAGCGTGACCGGCGCGATCGTAGGCGAAGGTCTGGGCGGATCGGTCGCGCTAATCACCGACGGCCGCTTCAGCGGCGCCACGCACGGTTTGATGATGGGGCATGTGTCTCCGGAAGCGGCGCTCGGCGGTCCAATTGCCGCCGTCCGCGAGGGCGACACCATCCACATTGACGTCAACCAGCGCGTACTGGAAGTTGAAGTAAGCGATGCCGCCCTGAAGCAGCGCATGGCGGAGTGGAAGCCGCCGAAACCACGCTACCCGGATGGCGTGTTCGCCAAGTACGCGGCGCTGGTATCTTCGGCGGCGGAAGGCGCGATTACAAGGCCGAGGTAAGGGCCCGAGTTCGGTTACTTCCGGAACAGATTCTTGGCGATGAAAAGCACGTTGGCGGGACGTTCGGCCAGCCGGCGCATCAGGTAGGGGTACCACTCGGTCCCGAATGGAATATAGACGCGCATGCGCCAGCCATCACGGACGAGACTCTCCTGCAAGTCGCGACGGATTCCGTAGAGCATCTGGAACTCCAACGAATCGCGGGGAATATTCTCGCGAATGGCAAAAGCTTTTGCCTCCCGAATAATGCGCTCATCGTGGGTGGCGAGGCCGTGATAGATGCCACTCCTCATCAACACCTTCATGAGCTTGACGTAGTTGGCATCGACTTCTGATTTCTTTTGGTAGGCAAGCTCGGGCGGTTCTTTGTACGCGCCCTTGCACAAGCGGATGCGGATGCCGTCAGCCAGCAGCTTCTCAATATCGCTCTCAGAGCGCCTCATGTAGGACTGAATGACAGTCCCAACACAGCCCTGGTTTCCGGAGCTGCGATGCAACTCACGCACGAAGTTCACGGTGCGTTCCGTATAAGCCGATCCTTCCATATCGACGCGGACGAAGCTGCGCGGCTGAAGAGACGCTGCCTTGGCGACCAAGCCCGCAACGTGTTCGCGGGCCAGGTTTTCTTCGATGTCCAGACCCATGTGCGTGAGTTTCAGGCTGATATTGGCGTTGAGATGGCGGGCGGCGATCTCATCGAGCAGCCGGTGATAAATCAGGGCGCTGCTGCGCGCTTCCTCAGCGTTGGTTACGTTCTCTCCAAGGTTGTCGATGGACACGGTCAACCCTGACTGGTTCACGGCGCGCGTGACCCGCATGACATCTTCGAGTTGAGTGCCGGCGACAAAGCGGCTGGAAATCCGCTGCCCGATGGCGGAACGTTCGGCTACCGCGCGCAAGGCGCGGCTCTCAGAGAGAGAGATGAAGAGCGCCCTCAGCATCGTATTCCTCTCCGGACAAGACAGATGGGTTTAGCAATGCCCGCTACGTGCATGAGGGTCACAGAAATTTGTATCACAACCGAAGATGGTTGCACCTATGACCGATGTCACAGGTTAATTCTGCGTCAGAGACTGAGATAGCCAGGCACTGGCTATCGCAAGGGGGATTCAAGCAAGTTGCGAGGAGGTCGGCAAAGCGGCCGGTCATGAGAAACGCGATCTAGAAGGAGAATTGGGCCTGAAGGTTAACGGCGTGGATCGCGGAGGTCGCGAGGACGCCGAGCACTTGGAGTGCAGCGCGCCAGCCGTCGACCTCGCCCCGCGGCTGGCGCGGTTCCGCACGGTAAATCCAAATTACTTTGCCTTGGTTCCTTTGCCTTCCATCATTGTCGTCCAGGCGGTTCCGTCAGGCGACGTCTCGAACTTGAAGGTGTATGAGGTCGGAGACAGAACTTTGACAGTAAAGCGGCCTTTCATCACTGCGCCGCCCATCTTCGCCTCATTAGTCCAGGTCCAGGTATCGCCTTCCACATTGCCGGTGGAACGTTCGGCCTCACCGGCGCTGTTGAATTCATTGTAGGTATAGACCTTAGCTTCTGGGTCGTAACCCATTACGGCGAGTCCTGTTCCATTTCCCATCGCGCCCTTAAATTCGGAGTGTGAGACCAGGAAGAAACCGCCCTGCATCCACTCGTTTTTCTCCACCCCGGTCATTTTGCCGCCCGGCCCCATCGGGCCTGGCTTCATGTCACCGTCAAAGTTCCACGTGCCGACGAAGTAATCCAATTTCTTTAGTTCGGGTCCAGGTGTTGGCACTTGCATTTGTGCCTGGGCCAACACCGCAATCAGACATAAGAATGCAGCAATCCACACGGCTTGCCACGCCCGCTTCATACGACCTCCTGCAATCGATATGTTCCTTGGGATTGCTCGGGAAGAAGGTATTGCCTTGCGCCCCAGCGACGCGATGGTAAGCGGTTGTCTTGTGGGAAGTCAACCGTTGCGGGACAAAACGACTAGCCCGCCTGAATCTTTTGCGCTAGCTCGTCGCTGGGAACCGAAACCTGTTGTCCCGTCTCCAAGTTCTTCAGAGCAAAGGAGCCGGCGTTGACCTCATTTTCCCCGACGATCAAGGCATAGCGTGCGCCCATCTTGCTGGCGGTCTCCAGCGACTTCTTCAGACGGAACATTTCGTCGCCGACCTCGACGACCACATCGTGCCGCCGTAACTCGCGGGCCAGCCTTGCCGCTTCGCGATTCATACCTGAACCTAAAGGCGCGACGTAGACGTCCGGCTTGCGATGGACCGCGTCGGCTGATTCTTTCAACGCGAGCACCAGTCGATCCTCGCCGATAGCGAAACCTATTCCGGGAGCTTGCGGTCCACCGAGAGCTTCGGAAAGGCCGTCATACCGTCCGCCGCCGAGAATGGCATTTTGCGCTCCCAATGCCCCATGGGTGAACTCAAACGCAGTACGCGTGTAGTAATCTAGGCCGCGCACCAGGCGATCGTTAAGAGTGAACGGCACACCGACGGCTTTCAGGATCTCCTGCACTTCATGAAAATGGCTGCGACAGGCTTCATCGAGAAACTGACTGATGCGAGGCAGTTTCTCGATGATCGGCTGATCCTCCGGAACTTTGCAGTCGAACACGCGCAGAGGATTAGTGACTGCTCGCCGCTGACAATCGCCACACATCTTGGCTATTACCGGCTTGAGTGTTTTCCGTAAGGCTTGGTTGTAGGCCGCGCGATCATTGGGGCAGCCGACGGAGTTTAGTTCCAAGTTCCAGCCGCTGATACCTAACCGGTCGAGAAACGTCGCCAGCAATTCCAGCACTTCAGCGTCGCGCGCTGGCGATTCGCTGCCGGCGCTGGTGGGGCCGATCACTTCTGCGCCGATCTGATAAAACTGCCGGTAGCGTCCTTTCTGCGGGCGCTCGCGGCGGAATTGTGGCCCGATATAGAAGATCTTATTGAGGCCCCGCTCCCAGAGCTTGTGCTCAATGTAGGCGCGAACCACGCCGGCGGTATTCTCGGGACGGAGCGTGAGGGATTGACCCTTGTCGCTCTCCGCGCGCCCACGGTCTTCCCAGGTGTACATCTCCTTCGCGACGATGTCGGTCTCTTCACCCACCCCGCGGGCGAAAAGCTCCGTGGCCTCGAAGATGGGTGTGCGGATCTCATGGAAGTTGTAGGCACGAAACACGTCGCGGGCCGCCGCCTCGACAAAATTCCACAATGCCGTTTCGGGCGGCAACAGATCGCGTGTTCCTCGGACAGCTTTGATCATCTAATCTTGAGTCCTGGTCTCCAGAGTCCTTGGCAGATTGTCACAGCGGGCCTAAATACCCGTGTCAATGAGGGCAGGCGTCCGCTAGCCAGACGGGCGAGACGCATATCCTTCCACACGAGTCTCCACGCGGTCAGGGTATTAGGCTACCTTTCGTCCCACGGCTGGCGCAATCATGCGAAGCTCATCCATCAGCTTGGCAAACTGGTCCGGGTAAAGCGACTGCGCGCCATCCGACAGCGCCTTGTCAGGGTCGTGGTGCACTTCGATCAGCAGCACGTCGGCTCCGGCGGCGACGGAAGCCCGGGCCATGGGCGCGACTTTGTCGCGCAAGCCGGTGCCATGTGACGGGTCGGACGCGATGGGCAGGTGCGAAAGCTTGTGCACAATCGGGATGGCGCAGATGTCGAGTGTGTTCCGCGTGTAAGTTTCAAAAGTGCGGATGCCGCGCTCGCACAGAATCACGTCGTAATTTCCGCCCGACATGATGTATTCGGCAGATAAAAGCAACTCCTCAATGGTGGCTGCGATGCCGCGTTTGAGCAGGACCGGCTTCTTGACTTTGCCCAACTCACGCAACAGGTTGAAGTTCTGCATGTTACGCGCGCCCACCTGCAGAATATCGACATAGGGCAACATCATTTCAATCTGGGCGATTTCCATCACTTCGCTAATCACCAGCAGCTTGAACCGGTCGCCGGCTTCGCGCAAAAGCTTCAGCGCCTCCAGCCCAAGCCCCTGGAAAGAATAGGGCGAAGTGCGCGGCTTAAAGGCTCCGCCGCGGAGCGCCCGCGCGCCCGCTTTCGAGATCTGTTCCGCAACAGTAAACAGCTGATCCCGCGACTCCACAGAGCACGGACCTGCCATCACCACGACGTCACTGCCGCCAACTTGCACCCCGTTGGAAAACTTGACTACCGTGCCTTCCGGGCGGAAGGCCTTTCCGGCCAACTTATAGGGCGCGCTGATGCGGTGGACGTGCTCGACGCCAGCCAGAACTTCGAGATTGCGAGTATCAAAATCGGTGCGCGCGCCGACCGCGGCCAGAATGCTTTGCCGCACGCCGGTGGTGCGATGAACCGAAAATCCCATGCGGACCAGGTGTTCAATGACGTCCTGAATCTGCGCTTCAGTGGCCGTTTCCTGCATTGCGACAATCATGGTAGTGGTAGTTCCTTGCTCGCTGGCTTTTGGCCCGGAACCCTGGATCCAGGCTCCGTAACCGGCGACCCGCGACTGCCTTCAATCATTTACCTCCGAATCCAGTTCCGAGCGGCCCAGGTTTTCCGCCTCATCCGGAGCGATCTCTTCCTTTTGTATCTGGCGCATTACGTCCATGATCCGCTCGTAGATGCGAAGCAAATCGACGTCGGGAAGCGGCCCTGGGTTCCTCTGACGCACATTGCCGAAGACCGTCTGCTCACGGTCGGGCTCATAGATGGGCATCGCGGCAATGCGTTTTAACTTACCGATTTCGTGTGCCGCCCGGGCCCGCTGGCTCAGCAGCTCCACCAGCTTGCGGTCAATTTCATCGATTTGCTTGCGCCACTCCGAAATGTCCATCGTCATCTGCAGCCAACAGACGTGCACATTCAACTTTCCTAACAGATAGATCCGCCCGGGAGGGGCTGTGACAGATGCAAACCCGGCCAACTTATTGCGGAATCAGCGCTTACTGCCGGAAGGCTGAGGGCTCGCGGCCAGTAGCTGGCCTACAAATTGTGCCACAGATTGCGCTTCTTTGCCCGGATTCCGCTCGATGACTTCTACGATGGCGCTGCCCACGACAGCCGCATCGGCAAATTCGCCAACCGCCGCAAACTGCTCGGGAGTGGAGATGCCGAAGCCCACGGCGATCGGCAGCTTAGTGCACTTCCGCAGGCGGCGCACCAGTTGACTGGCATCCTCCGTCAGCTGCCTGCGTGCACCAGTAACCCCTGTGCGTGACACGGCGTAGACGAAGCCACTGGAAACCTGGGCAATTCGCTTAAGCCGCTTGTCGGTGCTGGTGGGCGCGGCCAGGAATACCGTCGCCAGATTGCGCTTCTGCATCACTGCGAGATAGTCGCCAGCCTCCTCAACCGGAAGATCCGTAATCAAAGCGCCGTCAATGCCGGCGTCTTCCGCGGTCGCGGAAAACTTCGCCAACCCCATGCGTAACACGGGATTCAGATAAGTAAAGATGACGAGCCCGGCCTGGGAGCGTGCTCGGACTTCTCGCGCTAAATGCAGCACATGTTCCAGGGAGGTGCCTTGGCGCAGGGCGCGCTCGCTGGCGCGCTGAATCACCGGACCATCAGCCAGCGGATCGCTGAAGGGTACACCGAGTTCGATGACGCTGGCGCCGGCGTCAATCGCGGCTAGGACGATATCGCGAGTCGCGGCGAGGTTGGGGTCACCGCAGGTAACGTAGGCAACCAGGCTAGGCGTCTTCTGGAACACGATAGTCATTGCTGAAAATCACCGCACCGCAAGCCTTACTTCCGTAATGAACTATGGCAACAACAGCGTCACAATCCTACTTCGCTCTGCTAGTCTCGGCGGAAGAAATCACCGGAGCCGGCATGGGCATGCATCTTGATTCCGACATCGTCTACTTTCTTTTTGTTACCGCCATCATCGTCGCGCTGGGCATCCCCCGTATTCGGCGCACCATTTGGCTGCCGCGCGATTTGGAATTTCGTGACGTACCGCCTGAGGACCTCACACCGGCTCAGGCAGAACTTCTCAGCTCATACGACCAAAAACTCGCCGGACTTGGATATCGAACATTCAAGACCTACCGCGTGACTAACATGCTCGGACATAACCTGATTCGGGTCTATCTCAGCTCGGTCGATCCGGCTAAGAGCGTTGTCACCATGGTGTCTTCCCCAAACAAAGCCCTGTTCAGCTGCCACGTGGAGTTTGCCAGCAAGTACGCCGATGGCACTCACCTCGTGATCAACAACAATAACATCACGGGCATCTTCGACGACATGCCAGGCGTCACCATCCGGAGATACAAGAACATTACAGACATCGCAGAACTGAAGCGGCGGCATGATGCGGAAGCAGAAAAGTTCCGCGACCGAGGCATCGTTTTCTACACGCCCGAGAATTACCTGGAGGATTTTCGGCAATACCACGTCAAATACTGCGAGCACCAGGCATCGAAAAAACTGCTCCGGTGGGATTCGCAGACCGGGGTATACCGGGCGACTACCTGGACGGCGCTGCGTGGTCTGCGCAACTTCTTCAATCCGCTGGCGGACAATTTCTCGGTTGCGCGGTTTGTCGCCGGAATTGTTCTTGGAGGCGGTCTTCCGCTGTTCGTGGTGATGGACCGGGTGCCAATTTCGCTTTGGTTGCGCGCTCACCTCGGTGCGAACGCGCTGCCGGCCATCGCGTTTGCACCTTTGATCGTGTATACGGTGGCAGGCATCTCCGTCGGCCTTCTGTTCTCTCGCAGGACTTTCATCTGGGGCGTGTTACTGGGAATCCTTCCGGCCAAGCTACTCCTGGGCGTGGCGCAAGCAGGTTATGCTTTTTGGATGGCCTTGATCGCGGACCTGACGGGACGGGTGCACAATCGTCGCAAGAATGTTCTCTGAGCCCGCGCGCACCTAGAGAGCAAGCTGGTCTCGCAGGATTCCGATGTCTTTGTCGCCGCGTCCCGATATGTTCACAACCACGATGTCTGATTTTTTCATCTTTGGGGCGCGCTTGATCGCCTCGGCCACGGCGTGCGCCGACTCCAGAGCCGGTATGATCCCTTCGGTTCGGGCGAGCACGGTGCAGGCTTCCAATGTTTCTGCATCCGAA
>Ga0335070_10003871_pt1 | contig 17452 bp, 15 predicted proteins | sample Lox_Sample_13_FD_206722 | JGI IMG/M metagenome (GOLD analysis project Ga0335070, IMG submission 206722) | Soil microbial communities from Loxahatchee National Wildlife Refuge, Florida, United States - Lox_Sample_1.3 | ecosystem: Environmental > Terrestrial > Soil > Wetlands | place: USA...
GGCTTCAGCCGCTCGGCGACCGTCAACTACGCCACGGCGAACGGCACGGCGATGTCCACGTCGGACTACACCGCCAGGACCGGAACGCTCACGTGGGTCGGAGGCGACAGCTCGGCGAAGGACATCATGGTGCCGATCACCAACGACAGCATCGCTGAGAACCCCGAGACGTTCCAGGTCCAGCTCTCGAACGTGACGCCTGGCACGCGGATCGCGACTCCGAACACCACGGTGCTGATCGTCGACGACGACGAGGTGTTCCCGCACCTGGGCGCATTCCCGGTCGACTGGACTACGCCTCTCACGGCCAACGCGGGCTGGATGGTCTCCAACGATCCGGGCGCGTTCGAGGGCGTCTTCTCGCTGCGTTCCGAGTCGATCACTGACGGACAAGTGGCCCAGACCCAGCTTACGGGCACCTTCACGACGTCGCCGTCGGCCAACACCGTGAGCTTCATGGTGAAGATCTCCAGCGAGGCGAACTTCGACTTCCTGAGGTTCTACATCGACGGAGTCCAGGCCCCCGGGGCGCAATGGTCCGGCACTTCGGTGAGCGGCTGGACCGCGTACTCCACCCCGATCACCTCCGGCGTGCATACGCTCACGTGGTCGTACGAGAAGGATGGAAGCGCGAGCCTAGGGTCTGATGCGGCGTGGATCGACGCGGTCAAGGTTCCGCCGTACACGCCGTAGGAAGTAGTTAGTAGTGAGAAAGGGCCCGCCGAGGCGGGCCTTTTTCTTTCCGGGGTGTCATGGAACCGTCGCAGTGGGACCGGAACATCGGGCCTTCCCTCACTGCCGGGAGGCTCCATGAGCACCGTTGCGCACGTTGAAGGCGCCGGCCTCGCCCATTCCCACGCGAAGCCCACGCTCGACCGACCCAACTCGATGGTCACCACGCTCATCTTCCTGGGCCTGCTCGCGATCGGGCTGTTCTTCACCGCATACAGCCTCAATCGCGACGTGGGCGAGACCCAGGCCGACACGAGCAATTGGCTCCCGTTCGTCCTGCTCGGCGTCGCGCTGCTCATCGCGTTGGGCTTCGAGTTCGTGAACGGCTTCCACGACACGGCCAACGCGGTCGCCACCGTGATCTACACCCATTCGCTGCCGCCGCACATCGCGGTGGTCTGGTCGGGCCTCTTCAACTTCTCCGGCGTGCTGTGGTCGAGCGGGGCGGTGGCCTTCGGCATCATCTCGCTCCTGCCCGTGGAGCTCATCCTGCAGGTGGGCTCGAGCGCGGGCTTCGCGATGGTGTTCGCCCTCCTCATCGCCGCCATCGTCTGGAACCTCGGAACCTGGTGGCTTGGGTTGCCCGCTTCGTCGTCGCACACGCTGATCGGCTCGATCATCGGCGTGGGCGTTGCCAACGCGCTCATGCACGGGCGCGACGGCACCAGCGGCGTGGACTGGTCGCAGGCCGCGAAGGTGGGTTACTCGCTGCTGCTTTCGCCGCTGGTGGGCTTCATCTGCGCCGCCATCCTGCTGGTCGTCCTGCGCAGCGTGGTGAAGAACCGCGAGCTCTACGAGGCGCCGGCCGGGCGCCGGGCGCCGCCCTGGTGGATCCGCGGCATCCTCATCCTCACGTGCACCGGCGTCTCGTTCGCGCATGGCTCCAACGACGGGCAGAAGGGCATGGGCCTCATCATGCTGATCCTCGTGGGCACCGTGCCGCTCTCCTACGCCCTGAACCGCGCGATGCCCGCGGACCAGATGGTGCAGTTCGCGGCCGTGGCGCAGGTCACGCAGGCTTCGCTCGTGAAAGCGTCGCAGGCGCCCGCGCCCGCCGATCCGCGCGCCACGCTCGCCGAATACGTGCGCACCAGGGAAGTGAAGGCCGAGCTCATCCCCGCGCTCGCCGCGGTCGCCGGCGACATCGGCCGCCAGGTGAGGGAGCACGGCTCGCTCGCGAAGATTCCTTCGGCCGCGGTGCCCAACGTGCGAAACGACATGTATCTCGCGTCGGAGTCCATCCGCTTCGCGCTGAAGAGCGACAAGGTGACGCTCGATCGCGAGGCCGCGGCCAACCTGAAGGCCTTCCAGGCGCAGATGGACAACGCCACCAAGTTCATCCCGCTGTGGGTCAAGGTCGCGGTCGCGATCGCGCTGGGGCTGGGCACCATGGTGGGCTGGAAGCGCATCGTCGTGACCGTGGGCGAGAGGATCGGCAAGTCGCACCTGACTTACGCGCAAGGCGCCTCCGCCGAGCTCGTCGCGATGACGACCATCGGTGCCGCCGACATGTTCGGCCTGCCGGTCTCCACCACGCACGTGCTCTCCTCGGGCGTTGCCGGGACGATGGCCGCGAGCGGCTCGGGCCTTCAGATGGCGACCATTCGCAACATGGTGATGGCCTGGGTCCTCACGCTTCCGGCGGCGATCATGCTCTCGGGTTTGCTGTACTGGACCTTCACGAAGATCTTCTAGGAGGCCGGCATGACGACGCTTCCTGAACACGCGGTGATCCTCGAGCGAATCGAGCGCGAGCTGATGGACGGCTACGACGAGGAGCTCGAGCTCGAGATCGAGGACCGCACGCACGAGGACGTGCTCGCCGAGCCCGGCCAGAAGGTGGGCCTCGGCACGAAGGCCGAGCGCGCGGTGTACTTCAAGGAGCTCTTCCGCCTCCAGGGAGAGCTCGTGAAGCTGCAGGACTGGATCGCGGCAACACGGCAGAAGGCGATCATCCTCTTCGAGGGCCGCGACGCGGCGGGCAAGGGCGGCGTCATCAAGCGCATCACGCAGCGCCTGAATCCGCGCGTGGCCCGCGTCGTGGCGCTTCCCGCGCCCAGCGACCGCGAACGAAGCCAGTGGTACTTCCAGCGCTACACCGCGCACCTGCCCGCGGCGGGCGAGATGGTCCTCTTCGACCGCAGCTGGTACAACCGCGCGGGCGTCGAGCGCGTGATGGGCTTTTGCACGCCCGAGGAGCTGGAGGAGTTCTTCCGCTCGGTGCCCGAATTCGAGCGCATGCTGGTTCGCTCCGGCATCCGCCTTGTGAAGTACTGGTTCTCGATCACCGACGACGAGCAGGAGCTGCGGTTCCTCGCGCGCATCCACGATCCGCTCAAGCAGTGGAAGCTCTCGCCCATGGACCTGGAGTCGCGCAGGCGCTGGGAGGACTACACCCAGGCCAAGGAGGCCATGCTGCAGCGCACCCACATCCATGAGGCGCCGTGGTGGATCGTGAACGCGGTGGACAAGAAGAAGGCGCGGCTCAACTGCATCCGCCACCTGCTATCCCTGTTCGACTACAGCGAGATCGAGCGGCCCCAGGTGCACCTGCCCGAGCGCGTCCACCACGACGGCTATGGCCGCAAGCCTCTACCCCCGGAAATGATGGTCCCGGAGCTCTATTAGGTTACGAATTCTTACGGATGCAAGCATGGGCGAGCTACGGGCGGGGTGAATCGGGTTAAGATTTCCCCTCTCTTCAATCCTGCACGGAATCACCTCCGCCCCCAGGAAGCATGCCCCGCGAAAAGAAGGTCTTCATCCGCACGTTCGGCTGCCAGATGAACGAGTACGACTCGGACCGCATGGCCGACGTGCTCGCGGCTGCCGAGGGCTACAGCAAGACGGACGACCCCGCCCAGGCCGACCTCATCGTGTTCAACACGTGCTCGGTGCGCGAGAAGGCGCAGGAGAAGGTCTTCGCGGATCTCGGCCGTGTTCGTGAGCTCAAGCGCGCCAACCCCGCCCTGCTGATCGGCGTGGGCGGCTGCGTCGCGAGCCAGGAAGGCGAGGAGATCGTGCGCCGCGCGCCCTACGTGGACGTGGTGTTCGGCCCGCAGACCCTGCACCGGCTGCCCGAGCTCATCGCCGAGCGCCGCGCCTGCGGCACGCCGCAGGTGGACATCTCCTTTCCCGAGATCGAGAAGTTCGACCACATGCCGCCCGCGCGCGTGGAGGGCGCCTCGGCCTTCGTTTCCATCATGGAAGGCTGCAGCAAGTACTGCTCCTTCTGCGTGGTGCCCTATACGCGCGGGGAAGAGATCTCGCGCCCGCTCGAGGACGTGCTGCGCGAGGTGCGCGGGCTCGCCGGCGCGGGCGTGAAGGAAGTGACGCTCCTCGGCCAGAACGTGAACGCGTACCGCGGCGAATTGGCCGACGGCACGCCGGCCGATTTCGCGCTGCTCCTCGCGCAGGTCGCCCGGATCGAGGCGATCGAGCGCATCCGCTACACGACCTCCCACCCGCTCGAGTTCACGCAGCGCCTCATCGACGCGTACACGAAGATCCCGAAGCTCGTCTCGCAGGTGCACCTGCCCGTGCAGTCGGGGTCGGACCGCATCCTCGCGGCGATGAAGCGCAACTACACCGCGATGGAATACCGCTCGATCATCCGCAGGCTGCGCGCGGCGCGCCCGCAGATCTCGATCTCGAGCGACTTCATCGTGGGCTTCCCCGGCGAGACCGAGGACGATTTCGCGCAGACGATGAAGCTCATCGACGACGTGCGTTTTGACGGCTCGTTCAGCTTCATCTACAGCCCTCGCCCCGGCACGCCGGCGGCGAACCTGCACGACGAGACGCCGCACGAAGTGAAGCTCGCGCGGCTCACGCGCCTGCAGGCCCGCATCCAGGAGCTCTCCGAGGAATATTCCCGCGCGATGATCGGTTCACGTCAACGCGTGCTGGTGGAGGGCGTTTCGAGGAAGAGCGCGAACGACGTCGCCGCGCGCACCGAGAACAACCGCGTCGTCAACTTCACCGGGCCTGCCCGGCTCATCGGCCGCTACGTCGAGGTCGAGATCACCCAAGCGTACCCGCACAGCCTTCGGGGCCGCGCGTTCGAGGAGCACTCATGAGAAAACCGATTCGCATGGCGGCCGTCGCGGTCGCGGTGGCACTTTCCTTCGGCACCTTCGCGCAGGGCCCCACGCCCACGCCGCCCGGTCCCACGCCCGGCCCCACGCCCGCGCCGCCCGGCCCCGGCCCGAACCCGCCCGCGCCCGCGCCGCAGGTCTCCCCGCCTACCGCCGCCGTCGTGAGCGTGCCCACCACGCTGCCGGGCACGCCGCAGACCTCGCCCGCCATCCCGCAGGCCAAGCCCTTCGCGGAGGTGATCAAGGGCGCCCAGGAGATGCCGGGCTACTTCAACCTCTACGAGAAGGAGGAGAAGGTCTGGATCGAGCTGAAGCCCGACCAGTTCGACAAGCCCTACTACCTCTCGATCAACCGCACGCGCGGCCTGGGCGAGAACTTCATCTTCCCGTTCATGGTGAAGGGCTACGTGGTCGAGTTCCACAAGATCGGCCCGCTGGTGCAGATGATCGCCAAGAACCAGCATTTCGGCGCGAAGGAGGGCACGCCGCTGGCACTCGCCGCGCAGCAGAGCTTCACCGACAGCCTGCTGGGCTCGGCCGCCGTCGCGAGCCAGCCGAACCCGGAGACGAAGTCCGTCCTCATCGAGGCGAACGGCCTCTTCCTCGCGGACATCCCCGCCGATTCCACGCTGCTCGAAACCGCCTATCGCGCGCCCTACTCGTTCGACCAGCGCAACTCGAGCTTCGAGAAGGTGCGCGCCACGCCGGACATGGCCACCTTCCAGGTCTCGGCGCACTTCGCCATCCCGAAGATCCCCGCGCCGCCCCAGACGGTGAACCCCGCCTCGCCGCCGGTCCCGCTGCCCCAGACGCTCGAGGACGTGCGAAGCCTCTTCCTCGGCTACCACTACAGCCTCGCCAAGCTCTCCGACGAGCCGATGCCCGCGCGGCCGGCCGATCCGCGCGTCGGCCACTTCACGACGCGCCACAACGAGTACACGACGGACCTCGCGCCCTTCCCGCGCCAGTATTTCGTGAACCGCTGGCGCCTGGAGAAGAAGGACCCGAACGCCGAGATGAGCGAGCCCAAGCAGCCGATCGTCTTCTGGCTCGACCGCAACATCCCCGTCGAGTACCGCGACACCGTGAAGGCCGGCATCCTCGAGTGGAACAAGGCCTTCGAGCGCATCGGTTTCAAGGACGCGATCCGCGTCGAGATGCAGCCCGACAATGCCGACTTCGACACGGCGGACCTGCGGCACGCTTCCGTGCGCTGGTACCTCGACACCAGCGACGGCGCGCTCGCCATCGGCCCCTCGCGCATCGATCCGCGCACGGGCGAGATCCTCGATGCCGACATCGGCGTCTCGCAGGGCTGGACGCGCCTGCCGCGCCGGCTCGTGGGCGAGCAGTTCCCGAAGCCCATGCCCAAGCCGGCGATCCCCGGCATGAGCGACGATTCGCTGTGCATGTACGGCGAGGAGGCGATGCAGGAGGCCGCGTTCGCCGAAGGCTTGCTGGAAGCGCGCGGCGACCTCGACCCGAACGGCCCCGAGGCCGAGGCCATCGTGAAGGCCACGCTGAAGGACGTGATCACCCACGAGGTGGGCCACACGCTGGGCCTGCGCCACAACTTCCGCGCCTCCACGATCTACACGGAAAAGCAGCTCGCCGATCCGGAGTTCACGCGCGAGAACGGCCTTGGCGGCTCGGTGATGGACTATAACGCGTTCAACATCGCGCTCGACAAGGAGAAGCAGGGCGAGTACGTGATGAGCACGCTGGGCCCCTACGACTACTGGGCGATCGAGTACGCGTACAAGACGATCCCCGCGGCCGAGGAGAAAGCGGAGCTCGCGCGCATCGCCGCGCGCGGCAGCACGGATCCGAAGCTCGCCTATGCGACCGACGACGAAACCGCCGCCGACGGCATGGACCCGCAGGTGAACCAGCGCGACCTGGGCTCGGACCCGCTCGCCTTCGCGCGCCGCCGCATGCAGCTCTCGCGCGAGCTGTGGGACCGCTGGCAGGCCCGCACGCTGCCCGCCGACGAAAGCCGCGAGGTGCTCTATCGCAACGTCGCCGCGGGCTTCACCCAGTACGCGCTCGCCTCGCAGATCGCCTCGAAGTACGTGGGCGGCATCGTCTACGTGCGCGATTTCGCGGGGAGCGAGCGGCCGTCGTTCACGCCGGTGGAGCCCGCGCGGCAGCGCGAGGCGCTCAAGCTCGTCACCGACGGCCTCTTCCAGGTGGACAGCTTCCGCTTCAAGCCGGAGTTCCTCACCCGGGTGGCCGGCGATCCGTTCGAGACCGGCGCCGGCGAGCGCGCCAACTTCACGCTCGCCACGCGCGTGCTGCAGGTGCAGACGGGCACGCTCGACCGCCTCATGAGCGACGCGGTCGCCACGCGGCTGCTGGATTCCAGCGTGAAGACGGGCGACGCGAAGAAGGCGCTCTCGCTCTCGGATCTCTACGACACGCTGCAGGGCGCCATCTGGAGCGAGCTGAAGACCGGCGGCGACATCTCCCTCATGCGGCGCAACCTGCAGCGCGAGTACGTGAAGCGCATGACGGTGATCCTCACCAAGGGCAGCGCCACGGCGCCCGCCGATGCGCGCGCCCTCGAGCGCCAGAATGCCCGCGCGTTGGTGGCGAGCATCCGCACCGCCGAGGCGCGCCCCGGGCTTTCGAAGGAGGCGCGCGCGCACCTCGAGGATAGCCTCAACACCCTCGAGGACGCGCTGAAGGCTCCCATGCAGCGCATGAGCTGAGGCGCGCGAGGGTGGCGAGCAAGCGCAGGGCCCTGGAGGAAGTCTCCTTCAAGCCGGTCGACAACGCACGGCTCGCGGCCCTGTGCGGCCCCGTGGACGCGAACCTGCGCCAGATCGAAACGGCGCTCGACGTGACCATCTCCCGGCGCGGCGAGCGCTTCGCCGTGTCGGGTGCCCGCGAGAAGGCCGCCCAGGCGGCGCAGGCGCTGCGCCGCTTCTACGACCAGGCCGCCCGCGACCTCACCGTCGAGGACATCCAGCTGGGCCTGGTGGAGATCGCGCATCCGCGCAAGAAGACCGACGTGGAGGCGCCGGCGCTGATGATCCCGCGCCGCCAGGAGCTCACGGCGCGCACGCCGCGCCAGGCACAGTACCTGCAGCAGATGCGCAGCAACGACATCACGTTCTGCGTGGGGCCCGCGGGCACGGGCAAGACGTTCCTCGCGGTCGCCGCCGCGGTGGACGCGCTCGAGCGCGACGCGGTGAAGCGCATCATCCTCACGCGCCCGGCGGTGGAGGCCGGCGAGAAGCTGGGCTTCCTCCCCGGCGACCTCGCCGCGAAGGTCGATCCCTACCTGCGCCCGCTCTACGACGCGCTCTACGACCTCATGGGCTACGACCAGGTGAACCGCAGCTTCGAGCGCGGCGCCATCGAGATCGCGCCGCTCGCCTTCATGCGCGGGCGCACGCTGAACCACGCCTTCGTGATCCTCGACGAGGCGCAGAACACCACGCCCGAGCAGATGAAGATGTTCCTCACGCGCATCGGCTTCGGCTCCAAGGCGGTGGTCACCGGCGACGTGACGCAGATCGACCTCGCCAAGGGCCAGGCCTCGGGCCTGGTGGACGCGCGCGGCGTCCTCGAAGGCGTGCGCGGCATCGCGGTCACCGAATTCAAGAGCGAGGACGTCGTCCGCCACCCGCTCGTGCAGGCGATCGTGGACGCTTACGAGCGCAACCGAGCTCGTCATTCCCGCGGAGGCGGGAATCCCGACCGAGGCGGAAGCTGATAATCCAACGCGCCTCCGCGGCCACGCACATTCCTTCCGACGCTACGCTGCGCCGCTGGGCCAAGGCGGCACTCGCACGCGATGCGAAGGTCACCCTCCGCTACGTCCCCGAATCCGAAGGCCGGCGCTTGAACCGCAAGTTCCGCCGCAAGGATTACGCGACGAACGTTCTCACGTTCATCTATGGCACCCGTCCCCTCGAAGGCGACATCGTGATCTGCGCGCCGGTGGTGGCGCGCGAGGCGAAGGCGCAAGGCAAGCCGGTGGAGGCGCACCATGCGCACCTGCTCGTGCACGGCCTGCTGCACCTGCAGGGCTTCGACCACGAGCGCGCCGCGGACGCGAAGCGCATGGAGGGCCGCGAGCGCGCGATCCTCGCGAAGTTGGGATTCCCCGATCCGTATTAGAGTATGGGGCGTCTCCACCCCGCGCCCCGATGAACGACAACGACAAGCCGAGCCTGCTCGAGCGCCTTTCCTCGCTGTGGCTGCGTGAGCCCGAGGACCGCGACCAGCTGATCGAGCTGCTGCACTCGGCCTTCGAGCGGCGGCTGCTCGACGCCGACGCCCTGTCGATGATCGAGGGCGTGCTGCAGGTTTCCGAGACGCAGGTCCGCGACGTGATGATCCCGCGCTCGCAGACGGACATGATCGACGTCGCCGAGAGCCCGGAGGCCTTCATCCCGTTCGTGATCGAGAAGGCGCACTCGCGCTTTCCCGTCTTCGAGGACAACCGCGACAACGTGATCGGCATCCTCCTTGCAAAGGACCTGCTGCGCTTCTACGCCGAGGAGGAGTTCAACGTCCGCGAGATGCTGCGCCCGGCGGTGTTCGTGCCCGAGAGCAAGAGGCTCAACGTGCTGTTGAAGGAGTTCCGCGCCAACCGCAACCACATCGCCATCGTGGTGGACGAGTACGGCGGCGTGGCGGGCCTGGTCACGATCGAGGACGTGATCGAGCAGATCGTGGGCGACATCGAGGACGAATACGACTTCGACGAGACCGAGGACAACATCCTCGCCGACCGCAGCGGGCGCTTCCGCGTGAAGGCGGTGACGGAGATCGCCGACTTCAACAGCCACTTCGGAACCAAGTTCTCCGACGACGACGGCTACGACACGGTGGGCGGCCTGGTGGTGAGCCGCTTCGGGCGCCTGCCCAAGCGCGGCGAGTCCATCGTGATCGACGGCTTCCTCTTCCAGGTGCTGCGCGCCGACAGCCGCAAGATCCACTCCCTGCTGGTCGAGAAGCCCAAGGTCAAGGCCGAGGAGCCGAAATGAAGCGCGGTTCCGGCGGGCCGGCGCGCGCGCCGGTCGCGCGCGCCTTGGCGCTCGGTGTGGCCCTTCCCTTCGTCGCGGGTGCCATCGCCGTCGGAGGATTCGCGCCGTTCTATCTGTGGCAGCTTCCGCTCGCGGCGCTTGCGGCGCTCTTCTTCGTGTGGTCGCGCGCGGAAACGCGTGGGGCGGCCGCGCTCGCGGGCCTCGCGTTCGGCCTCGGCGTCTTCCTGGGCGGCGTTTCCTGGGTCTACGTGAGCCTGCACGACTTCGGCGGATTGCCGGCGTGGCTCGCGGGCTTCGCGACCTTCCTGCTCTGCCTGTACCTCGCGCTCTTCCCGGCGACCGCGGGCTGGCTCACGGTGCGCTTCGCGAGGCCGCCGGCGTTGCGCCTCGCGCTCGCGCCCGCCGCGTTCACGCTGTGCGAGTGGCTTCGCGGCTGGCTCTTCACGGGCTTTCCGTGGCTCACCATGGGGACGTCGCAAGTGCCGGCGAGTCCGTTCACCGGTTACGCGCCGGTGCTCGGCGTTTACGGGACCACGTTCGTCATCGCGGGCGTCGCGGCCCTGGTGGTGGCGGCTTTCTCGAGGGATCTCTTCGCGCCGCGCGTACGCCTCGCCCTCGGCGCGGGTTTCGTCGCGTTGTACGCAGGCGGCATCGCGCTTCAATCGGTGGAGTGGACCGAGCCTGCCGGCCCGCCCATCTCCGTGGCGCTGCTCCAGGGCAACATCCCGCAGGAAATGAAGTGGCGCGACGAAGTGCGCGCGCGCACGCTCGAGGACTACCGGCGCATGGTGATCGAGGCGAACGCGAAGGTCGTGATCCTTCCCGAGACGGCATTGCCCGCGTTCCTCGACCAGCTTCCGCACGAATACCTCGAGAGCCTGCGCGAGAACGCGCGCAAGGCGCGCAAGGAAATCGTGATGGGCGTCGTGGAGCGCGAGGGGCGCGGCCGCGAGGAGAAGTACTGGAACAGCGTGCTCGTGCTCACCGCCCCCAAATACACCGCCTATCGCAAGCGCCACCTGGTCCCGTTCGGCGAGTACGTCCCCTGGGGCTTTCGTTGGTTCGTCGACATGATGAACATCCCCATGGGCGACTTCGAGCTGGGCGCGCGCAAGCAGGGGGCGCTGCCCGTGGACGGCACGGCCTTCGGCGTGGCCATCTGCTACGAGGACGTGTTCGGCGAGGAAGTGATCGACGCGCTGCCCGGTGCGCAGGTCCTGCTGAACGTGAGCAACGATGCGTGGTTCGGCCACTCGTGGGCCGCCGAGCAGCACCTGCAGGCCTCGCAGGCGCGCGCCCTCGAGACGGGACGCTGGATGGTGCGCGCCACCAACACCGGCGCCACCGCGGCGGTGGACGATCGCGGCAACGTCGCCGAGCGCCTGGAGGAGTTCACGCGCGGCACACTCGTCGCGGCCGTGCAGCCCCGCACCGGCATGACGCCCTACGCCCGCATGGGAAATATCGCGTTGCTCTCCATCGTGCTGGCCTGGGCGATCGCCGTCGCCTGGCGCGCGCGCGTGGCGGCTAGGCGGGGCGCGCCCGGATGAGGAACTGGTCCACTCACAGCTCGTAGAGCTCGGCCTGCGTGAGGTCGGCGCCGACCACGCTCACGCGCCGTCGATGATGCCGAACAGCCCCTCGTTCAGCTTGTCGGGATAGCGTTCGGCGTCCTGCGACTCGATATCGAGGCTGGTGCGCCAGACAGGACCGGCCGCGGCCGGCCGGGGAGAATCGCCATCGCTCATCGCCACGAAGTCTGCCGCATTTTGAAGCGGCCCGAGAAAGCCATTAAGATCGGGTGTTTTGGAACCACCTCCCGCCCGATGTCGACCTTCCAGCAACTGGTCCTGAGGCTCCAGGACTACTGGGACCGGAAGGGCTGCGCGGTCCTCCAGCCCTATGACATGGAGGTCGGCGCGGGCACTTCGCATACGGCCACGTTCCTGCGCGCGCTGGGGCCGGAGCCGTGGCGGGCCGCCTATGTGCAGCCGTCGCGCCGGCCCAAGGACGGGCGCTACGGCGAGAACCCCAACCGCTTGCAGCACTACTACCAATTCCAGGTGGTCCTCAAGCCTTCGCCGCCCGACATCCTCGATCTCTACCTCAAGTCGCTCGAAGCCGTGGGCTTCGACCTCACGAAGAACGACGTCCGTTTCGTCGAGGACGATTGGGAGAACCCGACGCTGGGCGCATGGGGGCTGGGCTGGGAAGTGTGGATGAACGGCATGGAGATCACGCAGTTCACCTACTTCCAGCAGGTGGGCGGCCTCGACTGCAAGCCCATCACGGGCGAGATCACCTACGGGCTCGAGCGCCTCGCGATGTACCTGCAGGGCGTGGAGAACGTGTTCGACCTCGTGTGGACCGAGTGGAAGGATCCGCAGGGGCGCACGCGGCGGCTTACGTACCGGGACGTCTTCCACCAGAACGAGGTCGAGCAGTCGCAGTACAACTTCGAGGAGTCCGACGCCCCGTCGCTCTTCCGCCATTTCGGCGATTTCGAGGCCTCCGCCAGGCGCCTCATGGACGCGCAGCTCGCCCTTCCCGCCTATGAACAGGTCCTCAAGGCGGCGCACACGTTCAACCTGCTCGACGCGCGCGGCGCCATCTCCGTGACGGAACGCGCCGCCTACATCGGCCGCATCCGGGCGCTGGCGCGCGCCGTCGCCCAGAGCTACCACGAATCGCGCGAGCGCCTCGGCTTCCCGATGCTCGCGGGCGAAGCGCCATGAGCGCCGCCACGCTGCTGGTCGAGGTGTTCTGCGAGGAGCTTCCGCCGCGCGCGTTGAAGCGCCTGGGCGATGCGTTCGCCGAGGAGCTCCTGCGCGGGCTCGCCAAGCGCGGCGCGCTCGCGGTGAATAGCGCCGTGCGCGCCTTCGCCACGCCGCGCCGGATCGCCGCGTCGATCACGCACGTGTTGCCCGAATCGCCGGCACGCACGCTCGAGGTGAAGCTCATGCCGGCGACGGTCGGGCTCGACGCCTCCGGCAATCCCACGCCCGCCCTGCTGAAGAAGCTGGAGGCCGCGGGCCTCTCGGGCGCCGACCCTGCGCGCTTCAAGCGCCGGATGGACGGCAAGTCGGAGATGCTCTTCGCCGACGCCACGTCGCCCGCGCTGCCGCTCGCGCAGGCGCTGCAGCCCGCGATCGAGGAAGCCATCGCGGCACTGCCGGTCCCCAAGCTCATGAGCTACCAGCTCGCCGACGGTCGCACCACGGTCCACTTCGCGCGGCCCGCGCACGGGCTCGTCGCGCTGCACGGCGCCAACGTTGTCGGCGTCTCGGCGCTCGGGCTCGCGGCGGGGCGCCGCACGCACGGCCATCGCTTCCAGGGCGCGGCCGACATCGATCTCGCCAGCGCGGATGAATACGAGCAGAAGCTGCACGACGAGGGCCGGGTGATCGCGGACTTCGGCGCGCGCCGCGCGCAGATCGAGCAGCAGCTGCGCGCCCACGCGGCTGCCCACACCAACGCGTTCGTGCCGGACGCGGAGCTCCTCGACGAAGTGACCGCGCTGGTGGAGTGGCCCGCCGTGTACGAAGGGCGCTTCGGGGAGGAGTTCCTCGCGGTGCCGCAGGAGTGCCTGGCGCTCACCATGCAGCGCAACCAGAAGTACTTCCCGCTCGCCGGCGCCGACGGCAAGCTCCTGCCGCGCTTCCTCATCGTCTCCAACATGCGCCTCGAGGACCCGTCGAACATCGTGGGCGGCAACGAGCGCGTGGTGCGCCCGCGCCTGGCCGACGCGCGTTTCTTCTTCGAGACGGACCGCAAGGCGAAGCTCGCCGACCGCGTCGCGCAGCTGGGCACGGTCGTCTACCACAACAAGCTCGGCACGCAGCTCGAGCGCGTCGAGCGCCTGCGCAAGCTCGCCACGCGCATCCAGGCGCTGCTGCCGCGCGGCGAGAAGGGCAAGCCCTACGCCGACCGCGCGGCGCTGCTCGCCAAGGCCGACCTCGTGACGCTGATGGTGGGCGAGTTCCCCGAGCTGCAGGGCGTGATGGGCAAGCACTACGCCGAGGCCGACGGCGAGGAGCCCTCGGTCGTGCGCGCCATCGAGCAGCACTACTGGCCGCGCTTCTCGGGCGACGCGCTGCCCACCGGCGACACGAGCATCGCCGTGGCGCTCGCCGACCGGCTGGACTCGCTGGTGGGCATGTTCTCCATCGGCATGGTGCCCACGGGCGACAAGGACCCGTACGCCCTGCGCCGCGCCGCGCTGGGCGTGGTGCGCATCCTCATGGAAACCACGCCTTCGCTGGGGATGGAGGTGAAGCCCCTGCTCAAGGCGGCCGAGGAGGTGCTGAAGGTCGCGCCGGACAAGCAGCAGGCGCTCGTCGAGGCCGTGCACGAGTTCATTCGCGAGCGCGCGGCGAACCTCATGCGCGAGCGCGGCTACTCGGCCAAGGAAGTCGCGGCGGTCATGGCGATCGACAGCACGGAATCGAAGCCCGACCGGCTCGACCTGCTGCCGAGGAAGCTCGAGGCGGTTCGCGAGTTCGGCACCCTTCCCGAGTCGGTGAGCCTCGCCGCGGCGAACAAGCGCATCGCCAACATCCTGCGGCAGGCGCACGAGAAGGGCGAGAAGCCGGGCTTCGTCGACCACGACATCTTTTCCGAGCAGGCCGAGCGCGACCTCTACCACGCGCTCAAGCAGGCCTCGCACAAGGCGGCCCCGCAATTCGAGAAGGGCAACTACACCGAGTACCTGAAGAGCTTCGCGGTCCTGAGGGCCCCCGTGGACGTGTTCTTCGAGAAGGTGATGGTGATGGTCGAGGATGCGACGGTGCGCCGCAAGCGGCTGAACCTCCTCTTCGAGCTGGAGTTCGAAATGAACCGCGTGGCGGACATTTCCAAGCTCGCATGAAGCTCGCCATCCTCGACCGCGACGGCGTCATCAACTACGACAGCGACCAGTTCATCAAGTCGCCGGCGGAATGGCGGCCGATCCCCGGGTCCATCGAGGCGATCGCGCGGCTCTCGCAGAACGGCTACCGCGTGGCGGTGGCGACGAACCAGTCGGGCATCGGGCGCGGCCTCTTCGACATGGGCACGTTCAACGCCATCAACGACAAGATGATGGAGATGGTGTTCCGCCAGGGCGGGCGCATCGACGCGCTCTTCTTCTGCCCGCACACCGCCGACGAGAACTGCACCTGCCGCAAGCCCAGGACGGGAATGCTCGAGGAGATCGCCGCGCGCTTCCACGCCGACCTCAAGGGCGCGCCCTCGGTGGGTGACAGCCTGCGCGACCTGCAGGCGGCCGACGCGGTGGGGGCGCAGCCGATCCTCGTGCTCACCGGCAAGGGCAAGCGCACGCAGGAAGCGGGCGGCATGCCGAAGAAGACGATCGTTTTCGAGGATCTCGCCGAGGCGACCCGGCATCTCGTCTCGCACGCATGACCACGCTTCGCTCGGTCGTCTTCCTGCTGGGAGCGATCTTCATCACGGCCCCGTTCGGCATCGCGGTGCCGTCCGGGCGCCTGCTCGGGCGGCGCATGCCCTTCAGGATCGCCCGCCTCTACGCGCAGGTGATGCTCGTCTGGATCGAGTGGAGCCTCGCGATCCGCTGCGAGGTCTCGGGCTGGGAGCACGTGCCCAAGTCGCCCACCGTCGTGATGTCGAAACACCAATCGGCGTGGGAGACGCTGTTCCTCGAGGGCCGGCTGCCCGACCAGTGCTGGATCGTGAAGAAGGAGCTGCGCTGGCTGCCCTTCGTGGGCTGGGGGCTCATGGCGATCGAGTGCATCGCGATCGACCGCTCGAGCGGCCAGGCCGCGCGCGAGCAGATCGTGGCGCAAGGGGCGCAGCGCCTTCGCGAAGGCGTGTGGGTCACGATCTTTCCGGAGGGGACACGCGTCGCTCCCGGCAAGCGCGGGCGCTACGGCATCGGGGGCGCGCTGCTCGCCACGCGCACCGGAACGCCGATCCTTCCCATCGCGCACAACGCGGGCGAGTTCTGGGGCCGCTATGCGTTCAAGAAGAGGAGCGGCGTGATCAAGGTCGTGGTCGGGCCGCTCATCGCCACGCAGGGCCGCGATGCGATCAGCGTCCACAACGAGGTCGAGGATTGGATCGAGGGGCAGATGCGGCTCATCTCCCCGGAGCGCTATGGCGCCGCGTGAGCCGGCCTCGCGCGACCTGCGCCGCATGGCGCTCGCCGGCGACGAGCTCGAGTACGTCCTGGTGCGCCGGCGCGGCCGGCGCGGCGTGGGGCTCAGGGTGGACGAGAAGGGGCTTACGGTGAGCGCGCCCGCGGCCATGCCGCTCGTGCGCATCGAGGCGTTGGTGCGCGAGAGCGAGCGCTGGGTCCGCAAGAAGATCGCCGAATGGAGCGCTCGCAAGGTGCCGCCGGTGCACTGGCGCGACGGCGAGCGGCTGCCCTTCCTCGGCGGCGGGCTTACGCTGCGCGTCTTCGCCGGAGCGCGCTCGCGCGCGCAGCGCCGCGGCGACGAGCTGCATGCGACCGCGCGCGACGGCGCCCACGAGGTCGAGCGCGCCGTGGTGCGCTGGTACAAGCGCGCGGCGCACGAGTACCTGGCCGAGCGCGTTCGCACGCTTTCCCACGAGGCCCGGCTCGTGCCGCCGAAGCTCGCCATTTCCCCGGCGCTCACGCGCTGGGGCAGCTGCAACAGCCGCCGCGAGGTGCGCCTCGCGTGGCGCCTCGTGAAGGCGCCGGTCGAGCTCATCGACTACGTGATCTGCCACGAGCTCGCGCACCTGCGGCACATGGACCACTCGGCGGCGTTCTGGACCGAGGTCGAGCGCCAATGCCCCGATTACCGGCAGCGGCGCAAGCGCCTGCACGCGACCGACCATCTCTACCGGACCTTCTGAGGAGCACGCCATGAGCCGATTGCTGCACACCATGATCCGCGTGGGCGACCTGGACCGCTCGATCGCCTTCTACACCGACGTGCTCGGCATGAAGCTGCTGCGCCGCAAGGATTATCCCGACGGCAAGTTCACGCTCGCCTTCGTGGGTTACGCCGACGAGAGCGAGCAGGCGGTGATCGAGCTCACGCACAACTGGGAGACGAAGAAGTACGATCTCGGCAACGGCTTCGGGCACATCGCGCTCTCCTTTCCCGACGTGCGCAAGGCCTGCGAGGCGGTGAAGGCCAAGGGCGGCAAGGTCACGCGCGAGCCGGGCCCGATGAAGTTCGGCGGCAGCGTGATCGCCTTCGTCGAGGATCCCGACGGCTACAAGATCGAGTTCATCCAGCGCGCGTGAGGGACCAGGCCGCGTCGGCGAGGCGGACGAACTCGCCCACCGAAAGCGTCTCCCCGCGGCGCGCGGGGTCGATGCCTGCGGCCGCGAACGCCGACTCTCCGACGAGGGCGCGCGCGGCGTTGCGCAAGGTCTTGCGACGTTGCGAGAACGCGGCGGCGACGATCTTCGTGAACAGAGCCTCGTCGCGCGCGCGCAGCCGGCCGTCCGGCAGCGGCACCATGCGCACGACGGCCGATTCGACCTTCGGCGGCGGCGTGAACGCACCCGGCGGCACGCGCACCGCGAGGGCCATGGCGAAGCGGTACTGCAGCATCACGGAAAGGCGCCCGTAGTCGGGCGTATCCGGCGCGGCCACCATGCGGTCCACGACTTCCCTCTGGAGCATGAAG
>Ga0335070_10003872_pt1 | contig 17450 bp, 11 predicted proteins | sample Lox_Sample_13_FD_206722 | JGI IMG/M metagenome (GOLD analysis project Ga0335070, IMG submission 206722) | Soil microbial communities from Loxahatchee National Wildlife Refuge, Florida, United States - Lox_Sample_1.3 | ecosystem: Environmental > Terrestrial > Soil > Wetlands | place: USA...
TATTCGTACCATTCTCTGTCCTGTATCTGAGAGAGAAGCTCAATCTTGATTACCTCTGGGCAGGATTGTGCCTGCTTGGAGCAGTGTTCTTCCTCTTCAAGTCGAAGATGTTCGGCGCCTAGCTCGCCTTCCGCCCGAGCAAGAGGTTGTCCCGGGAAACCTGGCGCGGTTTCGAACAGGTACGCCTCAGCTCCGAGCCCCGCCGTACCGCGGGAGGGTTACCCGGTGGCACGGCCCATCTCCACGATCTCGCTCCGGCGTCTCGTGCATAATGCGGGCTAGCTAAACTCTCCATCCACCATGTGCTCCCGCTGCTCGCAGATAACAGGCCGGGGGTCTCCCTCATTCATCACATTTCGCCGGCTCCGGTCGAGGGATAGGAGTCGGAGCCCCAGAGGGAGTGCCCTTGGCGTCTCCGGAAAACGCCCATAGGGGCTGACGCTCGCGAATCAACCGACGAATCGCTCACGCCGAGAGAACAAATCTACAACAGGACGGGAATCTCGCTCGCAATTGCCGCTCAGTTTCAATGGCACATGACTTGCACCGCTCTCTGTATCCATGGCGTGATGGCGGAGAGGTATGAAGAGAGAGGAAGAAACAAGGGCTCTTGGGTCTGGAGGGGAGAGGAATCCCAGGCAAAAGGGCATGGGGCCTACGACGGCTAAGCTCGCCACCGCCGTGTCCGGCATGGCGAAGGCGATGGCACGGATCACGGAACAGGACATCGCCCGTGGGTACGTGCCTGAGGTTGCAAGCCGGAGCATCAGAGCCGACCTGGATTCGCTCAGTCAGGTTCACGCGAAGTGCCTCGACCTTCGAGAGGGCCCCGACCAGGCGTTTCACCTCGCGGTTCTCGGGGAGGCGGGGGTCGGCAAGTCCAGCCTGATCAATGCCTTGTTCCAGCGCGCTGTTGCCCCTGTTGATCGAGTGGACCCCATCCCCTTCGTTTGCAGTTACAAGGCGGTCTCATCCCGTGATCTCGAGGGGGCGACGATTCAGTACCGCGACGGACGTAGGCAGGAACAGAGCCTTGCCGCGACGAGCAGCCTTCTCGGGGACGGCTTCACGGATGAGGATCTCCTGGGCACGATCGAACGCGTTGAGTTCCGGGTTCACGGGACGATGAAAAATCCCCTGTGTCTCTACGACATGCCGGGAGGCGGAGGCAGTACCTTTACCGCAGAGACCGTCTCGTCCATCCTGGAAAGGGTGGACGGGGTGCTCTGGCTGTTCGACGCGACCCGCATCGAGCAGGCGCGGGTCCTTCCGATCCTTCGAGAGCTCAGGGAGCAAGGCCATCTTATTGTGGGGGTCATCAACCGGCGAGACGAAGTTGACCCTGCTGCGGTCAGTCGGGCGCTGACTCACATCCTCGACAGCTTTCCGGCCCAGTTCTCCGCCGTGCTTTCAATCTCGGCCCACTCCGACGCAGAGCGCGCCTCTGGCCGCGACGAAGACGACAACGGCATGGCCCAGCTGCGGAGCTACCTCTGCAAGCGAGTGTCTTCTCGACGACAGGAGCCGCCGGTTCGGGATGTGACGGCCGATGCGCTGGCGGCGTCAGAGCATGCGATCGCCATTGCGGAGTCCTGGCTCAGCAAGCAGGAGGGACGTATCAGCCTCGCCTTGAGGGAATGCGAACGTTTCACCGAGGCGACGGAGCGGATTAACGTCTCGATGAAGAACTACGTGAACAACTACATCTCGGAGGCTTATCTCAAAGAGGAGGAGATCACCATCTGCACTCGGCTTGATCGCGAGGACCCCGCTAGGTTCAAGGAGGACCCGGCGCTTCCTGAACGAATTGTCCGCGCCGTTGCCACCCAGGAGGCCGAGCGAGAGGATATTGAGAAGCTTGTTTCAGATCTGAACGAGCTCTACCAAGTACAGTGGGATCGCGAGGTCAAGGAACGATGCCAGGAGTTCGAAACCCTCGCGCAAAGCGGCGACATGATCAGACGTGGCGAGGGGCCCGATCTTACCACGACCGTCGACCCCGCGCTTCTCCTCAAGATAGACCACGGGAGCGCTGCCGCTACGGGTGCGGTAAGCGGTTTCGCCGTGGCCGGTTACCTGGCGTGGTCCCTCGCGCGCGTCAAGACGAACGCCCCTATCGGCAGTCAGGCCATCGGCCCGGACATGGTTGCCGCTCTCGCCACCAAATTTCCCTTCGCGGCGCTGCCGGCGCTCCTCAGGAAGGTTTCCGGGAGACTGGATCCCGCCGATGAACTGAGACAGCGGGTCCGCATGTGGTTCGGCGAGGTGCGGAGACGGTTCCTCGAAGGATGCAAGGAGAAGCTCTTCCCGAGGATCGAGGAGGCAAATTCCGGGCAGGCCGGGGAGATGGAGGAGTCCCTCAGGGAGACCATGCTTTCGACCCTTCCCCCGGAGGAGTTCCAGGGCCTTCTCGATACGGTGAAAGAGTGCCAGCGCTCGTGCCGAGAGGTCCGGGAGACGTTGCGGCAAGTCGCGCCCCAGCGCGTTGCCGCAGGGGATTCGGCCGTGGATGGTGACAGGATCGTCCTTTCCGGTGACGATGAGTCCTTGGCTCGGCAAACCCTCGGCCGTCTCCTCTCCCGCGCCAGCTCAATAGTGAAACTCTGCGATGCCGATTTCTCACCGGAGAATGTTGACCTTCTTCGGTCCGTGCCCGCTGACCCCCCCGTCCTCCTCCTCACTTGGGGGATCAGGTATCGCTCCGCCAATGAGCAAGCACGATTCAATGCGGCCCTGGAGAGGATCCGGGCGAGCCGGGCGGGCCGGGTGGCGGTTCGAGTGTTGGATGTAGATGAAGAGGCTCGGACGGCAGCGAGCGAGGCAGCAGGATTACTGCTCACCGGCCGCCAGGTGTTCCGGCTCAACTCCTCTCTCCGGGCGCTTGGACAGCGGGAGATAGAGGTCGTCCGAGATCAGGAGTTGCGCCGCCTCGAGGAGGAGGTCTTCGATCCCCTCTGGGAAGGAGTGGCCGACGGGAGAGTGATCGGGTACCAGGAGCTGTAAGGGCAGCAGGGCGCAGATCTGCAGAAGTCACCACAGGACACCGTGGCCTCAAGACACGGGGCAATCGTTTCAGGGACACCGATTTGCAGAGATTCTTACAACGCCGGAGCCCGGGGGCAATCTTGCCAAAGGCGGAGACTACGCAGGCGCAATCCCATTCCTATATTGCCGAAGGGGCATGCGCTCATCGGCCAGGGCGTCCCAGTTCTTGTGCGGAGGCCCCGTGAGTTTCCCGCATTCGTCATCCCCCGTGGAGTCGGTCCGATTAACCCGCATGCGGAGGGCCCATGGGGGCCACCGATGGCGATGAGTCCTCGTACGAGCAGGGAGAGATTCTTACCCACAGTCCTTCACCGCAACTACGGTCTTTCAACTTTCCGGGAAATATACTAATATCTTAATTACGGTCCCGGCGTGGGGAACCGGGGTCGAGTCCGCGCGGGGTACGGACAGGGGACCTGGTGTAGGCGCCTGGTTGAGCGTGGGTGGCACCTAGTGGAGGTGGGTGAATTCCTCTCCGGCAACGTCGTTCTTGTCCTCCTTTGGACGTATCGTGGCCCCGGCGGTCAACGACCTCGTCTTGCGCTTTGCCCTCTGATAACTCGGCGGTGATGACGGTGCACCAGGCAGAAGGGGCAACCGCTATGGTCAAGTACTATCTTGTTGTCGAAGAAGGGATGATCAGGGAGAAGGTCTTCCCCGTGATCGGGAAGCTCGCCATCGGCAGGGAAGAGGGCAGCGACATCGAGCTCTCGGACCCATCAGTTTCCAAGCAGCACGCAGTGGTCTACTTGGTGGAAGGCCAACCCGTGGTGAAGGATCTGGCCAGCTTGAACGGCACGTTCGTCAATGCCGAAAAGATCACGAAAGCCGGACTTCGTGGTGGTGACACCATACGAGTAGGCAACACCACGATCCGCATCATCGAGAAGACTGAACGGCGGAAGAAACCTGACACTGCGGCGACTCAGGAGCTTCAGCGACCGGGCCTGCCCCCCGATGCAGGGGATATGGACGAGCCGTTCCCATCCCGCCGGACCCTAGAGGCTATCTCGGGGTTGTCTCTCTTTGCCGGCTTCACCCCCGAGCAGCTCGTGCATCTGAGCCACAAGGCTCATCTCAGCCTCGTTGAACCTGGCAGGACCATCGTCCGCCACGGAGAGGCCGTACGAGTCCTCTCTATCATACTGGATGGCAAAGTTCGGATCTGCATGTACGACAATCAGGGTAAAGAGATCCTGGTTTCGTTCCTCGGGGAGAACCATGCCTTTGATGAAATCTCATTCCTCACCGGGCTACCCTGCACGATCACAGCCAGCGCGGAAGAGGAAACCCTGATCTGTGACCTCCGCTACGACGCGGTCCAGGAGATCGTGGAAAGCTCGCCGGCGTTGAAGGATAGGCTCGAGGAGTACTCGCAGGAACTGGTGAGGGAATGGGAGTCACGAAAAACGGGGGCCGGCCTTGCCGAGCGGCGGCGGTGTCCCCGCTTCCGGATGGAGCTCCCCGTTGATCTCTCCCTGTCGCCCACGGCCTCAGTGGGGCAGCGGCTTCAGGGAAGGGTCCTTCGCGGCCTTTCCACGGACGTGTCGCGGTCGGGAATGCGGCTGAAGATCCGGGACCGAGATCTCCTGGAGCTCCCGCCTGGGCTCGTGGTCCAAGTGGTCATCTCGCTCCCGGGTTCGTGGGGAAACCTGCGCTGCCCCGGGGTGCTCCGGGACATTGCGCAGAATGAGGAAGATCCCGCAGTGGTCCACCTGGGGCTGGAGTTCACCGAAGCAGCCGCCTCCCAGACCAGGGTCCTGGAGCGTTTCCTGAGCGAAGGCGGCGGGGATGGGATCAGCGAAAAGGTCCTCGTCGTGGATGACGAGGAGCAAATACGGGAGTTGCTCCGGGAGTTCCTCGTCGGCGCAGGCTACGAGGTACTGGTGGCTGCCAACGGCGAGGAGGCCATCGAGGTGGCCCAGCGGGAGCGGCCGCACTTAATTCTCCTCGACATTCGCATGCCCGAGTTGGACGGCGTCGAGACCTGCGTGAGATTGAAGACCCACGAGAAGACCCGCTCCATTCCCGTCATTATCGCTACCGCCTTCGGTGACACCCTCGCCGAGGCGCTCGATGCGGGCGCCGATGATTTTGTGAGCAAGCCCTTCCAACTCGAGGAGATCGGTCTCCGGATCAGGTCCCTCCTTCGCGTCCGCCACCTTACCAATGAGCTGGAGCGAGCGGCAGCTTACATCGGGGAGTTGCACAAGCAGCGCCCTAGACTGTGAGGCGCACCCTCAGCTGCGGCCTGCCTGGGCGCGGTAGAGGGGCGACATGCGGCGAAGCCTATCCACGATAGGCGGAAGAACCTCCAGCACCCGGTCGATGTCACCTGCCTGAATGAAGCGGCCCAGACTGAACCGCAGCGAGCCGTGGGCCATCTCGTGGCTCAGTCCGATGGCGAGGAGCACGTGAGACGGGTCCAGGCTCCCAGAGGAGCAGGCGGAGCCGGTCGAGCAGGCGATCCCCTCCATGTCGAGGCTGAGGAGCATCGACTCACCTTCAACAAACTCGATGGAGACGTTGACATTATTCGGGAGGCGCTCGGTGGGATGGCCGTTGAGGCGAGAGCGCTCGATCCGCTCAAGGATGCCCTTGATGAGCTGGTCGCGGAGGCGGGTCTGGATCGCCATTTCCTCCGGCAACGTCTTCCTTGCCATCTGGACCGCGCTGGAAAGCCCGACGATCCCCGGGACATTATGGGTGGATGCCCGCCGCTTTCCCTCCTGGTCGCCCCCATGCATGAAGGGGGTGATCCGCGTACCCTTGCGGATGTAGATGGCGCCTACCCCTTTCGGGCCGTAGAGCTTATGAGCCGACAGGCTCAACAGATCCACATGCAGTGACTCCACCGTGAAGGGGACGTGGGCGAAGGTCTGCACCGCATCGGTGTGGAGGTAGATCCCCTTCTCCCGGGCGAGCTTCCCGATCTCGGCTATGGGCTGGATGGTCCCGATCTCGTTGTTGGCGTGCATGATGGAGATGAGGATCGTCCGGTCGGTGATCGCCTTGCCCACGGCGTCGGGATCCACCATGCCGTACCGGTCGACGGGGAGGACGGTCACCTCGAACCCCTGCTTTTCCAGGAAGTGACAGGGCTCGGTCACGGCGTGGTGCTCGATGCTCGAGGTGATGATGTGATTGCCCTTGCTGCGGTTGGCATAGGCCACACCCTTGACGGCGAAGTTGTTGCTCTCCGTACCGCCGCTGGTGAAGACGATTTCGGCCGTCTTGGCGCCCAGAAGGGCGGCCACATTTTCCCGGGCGGCCTCGACGGCGGTGCGGGCGTCGCGGCCGAATTCGTGTACGCTCGAAGGATTGCCGAAGGCCTCGCTGAAGTAAGGCAGCATGGCTTTCAGCACCTCAGGATCTGTCGGGGTCGTGGCGGCGTAGTCGAGATATATCCTCCTCATGGACTTCTCCTTGCATTGAGTTGAAGACCGGCCCATGACTACCGGTCGGGTGACACCAGGATCTCTCCCGATCCGTCGAGTGGACGAGTCCACCCGGACGATGAATGTTTTCCGGCCTTCATTATAACCCTATCAACACCATGTGCCGCAATCAGGTTGCGGAGATTTCCCGGCAACCGCCCTCACTGGCTCCCTCGCCCCCGGGGTGAGAGAAAAATGCCTCTTGGAGCTGTCAGGCACCGCGTTCCTTTGACGAAGATCGATGACGCGCGGCGCTGTCTTCGGCGTCAGTACATTCGGGTTCGGGAGGGTGCCGACGCCAGGGGTTGAACCGGCATTTGAGCTGAGGTCTGCGACAATCTGTACAGAGCGGTCCCGTCGGCGTGGCAAAGTAGTCTTCCGAAGTTGGAATGATTCGATTGCAGAGACTACAGACTTGCGGATCCATGGCGGCCTCTGGATGGAGATCTTCCTCGAAAGGATACCATAGTGGCGCGGGGGTGAAAAGCGGCGTCTTCCTGATGCCCTTGCGTCCATTCTCGTGACATCCACAAGGTCGAATCCCGACCCCGGTCCATTAGGGCCCTTATGCCGCCATGGGTCCCCGACGGAACAGACCGCTCCGGAGCGATCAAGGTTATGGCAAAAGGCTATGGTACAGTATAATCGTATCAGATGAGCTTCGCGACGCTGGAGGGATAGTACAGCGCGGAGAGGAGGGAGGGCTGTGAAGCGGTACATCGTGAGGGACGCCCTCGAAGGGGTCACCTTCACTACCACGGAAGTCTTTTGGACCAGCGGCGCGCCGCGGCACAGAAGACTTGGTCGCGTCCAGGCCAGGAAGGTGGACCGAGGAGAAAGCCCCCTGTCCCCCGGTTCGCAGCCCTGGGGCTGGGATCCGCGCGGGGGCAAGAGGGAGGCAGGGTGTTTTCGGCCGGTGGAGATAGTCGGCGAGGTCGAGATCGATACGTCGCCAGTCGCGAAGTGGTCCAAGGTCAAGTGGCGGGAGTGCCGCCCCGTGGATGCGGCCAGGTGGAGCGAGGTGGTCGGCGCGATCCATGAGGAGATCTTGAGGGAACTGGACCTCGGACCGGAGGTAGCCTTGACCTTCGGCCAGGGCACCGATGCCGGCGGCTGGCGGTCGGTGAACCTGTTCTTTCCGAGCAAGTGCTGGTAAGTCCGCTGCCATTTTGCCGGTGGCTGTCCGGCCGGAGGTGAGGGAGGAAAACCAACCCCGCCCCGGACACTGGGCCCTACAGGATGCTGAAACACTCCTCGACCGAGGCTGACGATGTTCAGGTATGTACGGGGAATGCGAGCCGGGCCGGTCGGTGCCGCAAGGCTGCAGGGTCGCAGTGCAAGGTTCGGCGGGGCTTCCCCCGGTCTAAGAGTTACGAGGAGGCTCCAGATGCACCTTGCTTCACCGCCCACCCCGGCTCACGTGGCAGTCTCCTCCGACGTCACGAAAAAGAGTTTTTCAGCATCCTGCCAGCCCAACCCCACGGGGAGGCGGGTTACTATTGTTTCCCTGGCTGGCTCTGCTGCCCTTGTGTCGGCTCTTGTTTCTGCTCTTGCTGCTGGCCTTGCTGCGGCCCTTCGGTCCCCTCTTTCGCCGCTTCGATGGAGAGGAGCTCAACCTCGAAGATGAGAACGCTGTTCGGGGGAATCACCGGACTGGCGCCGCGCTCACCATAGCCGAGCTGCGGCGGGATGAAGATCTCCCACTTAGAGCCGGTCTTCATCAACTCCAGCGCCTCGGTCCAACCGGGGATCAGGCCCTCTACCGGTAACTCGGCTGGTTGACCCCGACGGTAGGAGCTGTCGAACTCGGTACCATCTATGAGGCTGCCGCGATAATTGACCGTCACGGTATCGGCGCCCTTGGGCGAGGGCCCGGCGCCTTCCTGGATGACGCGGTACTGCAAGCCGCTTGGCAGGGTTTTCACTCCTTCCTTGGCACCGTTGTCGGCAAGAAACTTCTCGCTCGCCGCGAGATTCTTGGCCGCCTGTTCCTGGAGCATCTTCTGCTGGGCCATCCTAATGCGCATCTCGAGATCCGTGAGCGCTGCCCGCCTCTCCTCGGGGGTCATGAGGGCCTTCTTCTGAGTCAGGGCGTCCCGAGCGCCCTTGGCAAGCATGTCCGGATCTATGGTCAGATTGTGCCGCTTGAAATCCTCTCCGATCTGGTAGCCGATGGCGTAGCCATCCTTGGCCTTCTGCGATTTGAGGACCGGTGCCGGGTTATCGGCAGCCGTGGCTACGCCGACCAGGAGAAGAACGCAGAGTACGATCACCGAAAGATACCTCATAAAACCTCCTCTTGAGGGGGACGGACATCAGTCCCCAATGTTGGCCGAAACAGGCGCAGGCATAGTAGCTCCATCTATCTTTCCCGGTCAATGCAAATCGACCGCCAACGGGCCGGATCGGCGCTATGGTCCGCAGGGGACCGCAGCCGAGCCTGCGACCCACGGAGCTTGCCACCTTCCGAACAGGGGTCACGAGCCAGGGGGACCCTGATTGCCTCGCGCTTTGCTCCGCTTGAGAAACGCCTCCATGACGTTCCGCGGCACCTCGCGCTGCTCCCCTTTCGGTTTACGGATGAGAGCAAGGGAGTCGGTGGGGCAGGTAGAGACGCAGAGGCCGCAGCCGATGCAGCGCTCCGCATCGAGGGCGGCCACGTCGTTGTCGAGACGGAGCGCCTCCATCTGGCAGCGCTCAACGCAGGTGCCGCAGCCCACACAGGTCTCGACGTCGAGGGAAGCGACGAAGGGGGAGGAGACGAGCTCGGCGGGCTTGGGATAGGCTTTCATAGCCTTGAGAATCTGACAGCAGCAGCCGCAGCAACAGCAAATGTTCACCGCCCGCTGGGAGTTGCTCGGCTGGAGCACGAGCCCCGTCTCTTCAGCCTTCTTAAGGAGTTCCAGAGCTTCCTCCCGGTCGATCATCCTCCCGAGCCCGTTTCGCCGGTAGTAGTCGGCGCCGGCCCCGAAGACGAGGCAGATCTCCTCCGGTCTCCCGCAGCTTTTTCCCGTCATGGCATGTTCCCGCCGGCAGATGCAGGGGGCGACCAGGAACCGGTCCTGGGAACGGACGATCTCCTCGGCCCGTTCATAAGGCAGGACCTCGACCTCGGGCGTGAGGCTCCGGCCGACGGGGATGGTTCGAAGCGGCGGGACCTCCTTCCAACCTCTCTGGGCGAAGAGGATGGGGAAGTACTCGTTCGTATCTCGGATGAGTTCGGGATCCAGGTCGTTCACGTGGTACTCCCAGATGCCGATCACGAACTGAGCGGCCATGTACCGGGGCGATTTGCCCTCGGACTCCATGCGGAAAATCAGCCCCTTTGTGGCCATCTCCTCCAGGCGCTTTGCCGCGTCTTCAAGCGGGATCTTGGCCCGCTGGGCGACGGCCGAGGGCTCCTCGGGGAGAAGGGTCAGGTACACGGCGAGCCCGGCCTCGTCGGGGCTGAAAAGTCGCCGGAGAATCCGGAGCTCAACGCCGCTCTCCGTCGGCGGGAACCCCCCGGGCAGGCTGTCCAGGTGTCGCGCCAGCTTTCGATAGATCTCGTCAGTCACAGCAAGTCCTCTCTTTCAGAAGGGTCGTTACGGATATCCTTCCTCCGGGCCGATTTCCTTCCGGAGGACGCACAGTTCCACCATGGCGGGCGCCTCCCCCGTTGAGTGGGGGAATTTTCCTTGGCGTTTCGAGGGACACCTTTCCCCTCCCCGGGCGGGAGAGGATGTGGAAGAGCCGGGCCATGCATTGCTACGGGCTCAATCATTTGATCGGGCCGCGGGGGTGCCGGCTCACCGCGAACGTTTGTACGTGCCGACCAGCTCGCCCGAGGCGAGGACGTGGCCTTTCATCGCCTTTTCGAGGTCCTGTTTCGCGGCCTTTCCCAACTCCGGTAGCACCACATCCAAGGCATAGAGCTTGTGGAAGTATCGGTGGCGGCCGATGGGCGGGCACGGGCCGCCGTAGCCGGCGCGCCTCCAGTCGTTGAGACCTTCCTTCGTGCCTTTGGGCAACTCCCCCGACTTGACCCCTTCCGGAAGGCCGGTAGCGTCAGGGGGGATGTTGTAGAGCACCCAGTGGACCCAGGTCATCTTTGGCGCCGCCGGGTCCGGTGCATCCGGGTCGTCCACGATGAGGGCAAGGCTCTTGGTTCCCGCGGGAAGGCCGGACCAGGCCAAGGGTGGCGAGAGGTCCTTCCCGTCACAGGTGTACTTAGCGGGAATCTCCCCGTTCTGGGAGAAAGCAGACGATGTGATCGTTAGGCCCATGAGCGATCCTCCTTTTTCTTGAGTTGGCTGCAGCACGTCTTTCCCGGCGGCGCGCCGGACATTCATCGTGGCCGCGGAAAAGGTCAGGAAGCCGGCCAAGGCAAGAATTGAAACGAGGAGCGATCCGAAACGCATAAGAGACTCCCTCTTGCGAGTGACACAGCCACGAGCAGGCCCGTCGCCTGGTGAAACCCCGGGCGGGGTCATCCATTTTAACAAACACATTCGCACATACGCTTCGGCGCCGTCAAGCATTCTAGCCCTTCACGGGTGGTTCATTCGGAATCGCTGCAGGACTTGGTGAAACTGGACGTTATGGAGAGGATTAGTGGGGCTGAAGAAGAGGTGAGTGGCACAATTGCAGTCGGAGGAGCCGAAACCGCGAGGGCCCGGCTCCAGGATGGCTGCAAGAGCCTTGGCGATCCCGCACTCAAGCCGCTGCGACGAGCGGATGGGAAGGGCAACGATGCGGTCCGCCTTGGCCGTGAGATAGTCGATGTGCCAGCGAAGCTTCTTGGTTTTTCGCTGGTGCCTTGCCAGGCGGGCCGAAAGCTCGCTCATGGCTGATCCTACGTACACATGGTAGCCTGTGAGGAAGTTCCTCGCGGCTAGTCCTCCCGCCTGCAGTGGGATTTTCCTGGAGGTCTCCACGATGAGCAGGTAGCTTCCCCGGTCTCTCACTTCCCGAGTCAGATAATCCCATGGGATGGTTAGAATCCTGGTCGATCTGGGGTCAAGGGAGAGGTCCCCGTTCCAGCCGATTGCAGCCGGGATGACCTGGACCTCGGCGCGCACATCGAGCAAAGTCCGGCTGAAATCAATGTCCGTATGGTAGTCGGGCATGAACCACCAAACGTTGGGAGAGTGGACGAGGAAGAGAACGGCGGAGCGGATGCCCCGCCGACTCATGTCGGCGAGTTCAAGAAGATGCCTCCTCCCTCGGGCGGTCACCGCATCGGGAAACATGGCAACGCCGTTCCCGAAGAGGGTGCATGATTTCACCTCCAGGTAAAGGTCTCTGCCGTCTCTCTCGAGGAGAAAGTCGAACCGACTCTTCCCCGTGGCCACTTCGGCGCGGACGATCCTGGAACCCCTGAGCGGGGGAATCAAATCGTTTTCAAGGAGGTACCGGGCGACGCTATTCGTCGCGTGGGTGTGGAGAAAGATGGGGTGTCCGTCCCTTTCCACCGCAAGGACGGTGTGCCGGGTCTTCCGCGTCCAGCCGCCCTGGGCCTGCTCACCGGGTCGGTGAAGATACAGGGTAGCGCCGGGAAGGAGAAGCTCCCAGAGGCGGCCGGGATTCGGGAGGAAGGCGTTGATCCTGCGGCCACCGTCCTCTGCACACCGTACGAGAAAACGATTGGGCCGCGCCAGGAAACGCACTTTCGTGATTTCCTCTGCGGCAAAGGGCCATCCATGATGGCGAGGCACTGTCGAGTTCTCCACGGACGTGCGTCTCGGTTTCGCCGAGACTCCGGTTTTCGTCCGCACCGATACGATAGAAAGACGCGGGGCGGTCAGATCATCGATCGCACCACGCCGCCCTCGACCCGGAGGGCGGCTCCATTCGTGGCCGACGACAGGGGGCTGCAAAGGTAGACCACGAGGACGGCCACCTCCTTGGGGGCGATGAAGCGCTTCAGGAGCGATGTGGGACGCGCGGTTTCGAAGAACTGCCCTTCCATCTCCTGGAACGTCAGCCCCTGTTCCTTCGCTAGCTGCTCGACGAAGGTCGCCACGCCCTCCGAACGAGTCGGGCCCGGGAGGACGGAGTTTACCGTCACACCGGTACCCACTGTCGTCTCCGCCAGCCCACGGGCTATGGAGAGCTGCGCTGTCTTCGTCATGCCGTAATGGATCATCTCCGCGGGGATGTTGATGGCCGATTCGCTGGAGATGAAGATGATCCGCCCCCAGTTTGTCCCTTTCATTTGCGGCAGATAATGGCGGCTCAGGCGGACGCCGCTCATGACGTTCACCTCGAAAAATCGCAGCCAGTCGGCGTCAGGAATCGCCTCGAAAGGCTTGGGCTCGAAGATCCCCACGTTGTTGACGAGGATGTCCACGTACGGGACCGCAGTGATCAGCCGGTCGGCGCCGTCGGCGGTTCCCAGGTCGGCGGCAACCCCGTCTACGTTGGCGCTCGGGGTTTCGGCGCGGACCCTGCTCACGGCGCCAGCGACCCTTTCGGCCGAGCGGCCGTTCACAACAACATGCGCCCCTTCACGGGCGAGCAGCTCCGCTATGGCAAAGCCGATCCCCGCGGTCGAGCCTGTGACCAACGCCGTTTTCCCGTCGAGCTGCAGGTTCATTTCGTCACCTCTCCATGCTGCGGCGGCCTTCGCTAGACCCATCCCGTCGGTAAAGTTAATGGTAAATCCCCATGACCTCGGTTTCAACGCGGAGCAGTAGGAGGATACCCCAGAAGGCAGGCGCCCGGGACCGGGTCGCTTCACCTGTGCCGGTCGTTGGTGCCCGGAAGATGGCGCCGGGACAGCCGTGGCTCTGTACTGGAGGTCTCTGGGCGTCGAGGAAGCCCTGAGCCCGGCGAAGGGCGCATCGAATAGTGGAGACGGGGGGATTCGAAGCGACAAGCTCTCGAATCCTACATTCCCAATCCCTTCAAGGAGTTACCAAATCATCGGGGGTGTGTAAAGAATAGCATGGCTGATGGTGGATGTCAATCCGTACTGCGTCGCGATCGGCGGCCGAATGGGGATGTGAAAGTGTGTAAGAGTGACAATATAGTCTTTGTAACAATCCTATTGTGTGAGAGAGTCGAGGTTCTTTTGAACCGCCTTAGTCAGGGGGTGTTCTTTTCCATAAACTTGTTTCCTGATAGCAAGGTTCGCATAGCACTCCATGGCTTTTTGGGCATTCCCTAAATCCTGCCATGCCACACCGAGGTTGTTGAGCAAGGAAGCGGCCCGGATTTCGTCGCGGCGTTCCTGCGCAGCCTTCAGCGCCCGCTCAAAGCGCCCGATCGCCTCCCTGGGTTTGCCCACGATGAGCAGGATGCGCCCTAGCAGGATACTGAAAAACTCCTTGATCGGGGCTCACCAGGAACAGGTCGACACTGGAGATCTGAGCCGGGCCGGTCGGTTCCGCAAGGCTGCATAGTCGCGCCATGAAGAAGATCGTGGTGGTCCGGCCAGCTTGCAGAGCCGTGGTGCAAGGTTCGGCAGGCCTGACGACAGGCCGGCGAGTTAAGAGGAGGCTCCAGATGCACCTTGCTTCACCGACCGGCCCGGCTCAGGCGACAGTCTCCTCAGAGATCATGAAAAGAGTTTTTCAGCAACCTGCTAGGGCCTCTATCGGTGGGAAAACATTTGCCGTTCTTCCCTCCGCGTGCTAGGGTAATTTATTTCCCGCCATATCAGACTCACTATGGCTCCTTCTCCTTTGCGCTAAGAGGGGCTGAGTTTAGCTATCTGATCTTGTTGACAGAAAAGCGAAATGGGCGAGAAGGATTTCGTAACGTGTTGCGAGGCGATCGAGGTGAACGACGAACATAAGACAAAGGAGCAGTTCATAGACGAATTGGGGAAGCTACGCCAGCGGATTGCTGAATTGGAAGCGCTGGAAGCCGACCACAAGCGGGCAGTGCAGGAGACTCGTGAATACGCTGAAAGCATAGTGGAAACGGTTCGCGAGCCTCTTGTGGTCCTTGATGCCGACCTGAGGGTAATCTCGGCCAACCGTTCTTTCTATGAGACCTTCAAAACGAAACCGGGGGAGACTGCCGGACAGCTTCTGTATGACCTGGGCAACCGACAGTGGAACATCCCCAAGCTGCGAGAACTTCTGGAGGAGATCCTGCCCACGGGCGCAGCCTTCGACAATTTCGAGGTGGAGCACGAATTCAAGACTATCGGGCGAAGAGTAATGCATCTCAATGCCCGACGGCTATCCAAGAAGACCAACGAGACCCATTTGATTCTCCTAGCTATTGAGGATGCGACCGAGCGCAAGCGAACACAGCAAGCACTTCGGGAGAGCCTTGAAAAATTGAAATTCTTCGCTTATTCGGTTATCCACGATCTTAAAAGTCCGATCATAGGGATCTATGGAGTGACAGAGCTTCTTCACAAACACTACAAGGATGTGCTTGATGAACGGGGTAAGAACTACTGTGATCAAATCTTAAAAGCTTCTGTGCATGTTGCGGCGCTCGTTGAAAAGATCAGTGTCTACATCGCGACGAAGGAGTCGCCTCTAAAGATTGAGAAAATTACCTTAAAAGACATCCTTCAAATCGTTAAAGAGGAAGTTTCTCCTCGGCTGGCTGTTCGTCAAATAAGATGGCTAGAACCCGAGTCCCTAGTAGAGGTCAAGGCAGATAGGTTGTCTATCCTTAGGGTTTTCAGAAATCTTGTGGATAACGCCTTAAAGTACGGCGGTGAAGACTTAAACGAGCTTAGAATTGGCTATAAGGAATCTGAAGATTTCCACATCCTTTCCGTAAGCGACGACGGTGCTGGGATAAGAGAAGGCGACCAGGAAAAGATCTTTGCGGCCTTTCGGAGGGGTGACACCTATGAAGCGGTTGAAGGAGTAGGCCTTGGATTGGCCATAGTGAGGGAAATAGCAGAACGCCATGGGGGCATTGTCTGGGCGGAACCTCGAGAAGACAAGTGGACCACGTTTTATATCTCTATCCCAAAGCACCTGTAAACGCGCTAACGGGAGCCGAGCATCCTTATCCTGCGGCAGTATGAGAGGTGATCAAATATTATCATATGCGCCTCCGTTTTCCTGACATCTCATGGCGGGAAAAGCTCCCTGTTCACAAGCTAGAGCCGTTATGTGCATTTTTCTGCTGAATTAATCGAACGAAGAATAGATCGCCACGAATAGCGACATCGTTAACGCTTTTGATTTCATTATTTATGGTAGTTTATAAGGAGGATGAGCCGTGAAGGAGCGGTGCGAAAACTGTATATTTTGGAGGAGGCCGGAAGCTCAACCAGAAAAGGCTGCTGGTAACTGTCGTCGCTACGCCCCTAGGCCTTGGGGCTCCGGTTATGTTGGGGTGGACACTCTTGTAGATGAATCTATTAAGAGAAAATTCTGTTCTGACGCACTATGGCCGACCACCTACGGCGACGAATGGTGTGGTGAGTGGCAAAGAAGATAAGGGGTCTATCTCGAGCTGAATGGTCAGAGATGGGCGTCCTATGTTTGCGCGACGCCCTGAGGGAATTCAGTTAGCCGCCGGACAAGAGTCGGTCCTTGAAACGAGAAGAAACGTGTGAATAATGAAATCCGGCACGTCAATAATATGATAACTCTGGTTTAGGTGTCACGCTGGGATACCGTTCTAGAAGGGTGGCGGAGTGGCAAATGCGTCTCAAAGATTCGACGGATATCAACTCACGGCAGTGCGGTGCTCGGATCACGGCAAGTTGTCCATGCACCTAAAAGCGTTCGCGTTTGCCTTATGAGGAGTCGCTGTATTTCAGGAGAGCAGCGCTGTTCAGCAGAGTTGTTTGTTTCCCACGACTCGACCGACGAAGCGAGGCCCAGATTTCGAAAGAGAAGATGTGCTGGGTCGAGGAGTTTAGACCTGCTGGAAGGAGTACAGGAATGGCAAAAAGACGCGTCTTCATCAGCTACGACTACACAAAGGACAAAAACTACAAGGATCTAGTACTAGCTTGGGAAAAAAACGCGGACCTCGATTTCAGTTTCTATGACATGCCCGTCGAGATGCCGGTTGATAGCAGCGATGCCGCAGCTATCAAGCGCGACATATCTGCGAGGATTAGCGACTCCAGTCACTTCCTCTGTCTGGTTGGCAAGTACACCCACAAGAGTCGCTGGGTGGACTGGGAAATTAAGAAGGCCGTGGAGCTTAAGAAGAAGATCGTGGCAGTGCAGCTAGAGAAAAACACAACCACGCCCAATGCTCTTTACGGCGTCGGCACTTCGTGGGCCTTGTCGTTTAACTTTGACGTTATCAAGAAAGCCCTGCAATAGAAGAGAATTGTCGCGAAGACGGCGACGTCCATTCGATTATAAGATTTCTCCCTGCTGGGGAGGGGGAGCCCCCAAGGAGTTTACATGCTTTAGAATGCAAGGCGCTTAGAAAACGCCAAAAGTGACAAAAAGAATAAGCTAATTTAACGCCAACGACCTCAAAATGAGCGGTAAGTGTCTAGAAGGGGCACGATGTCGCGGCAAAAAATCACCAGTATTTATGGGCAAAGTCAAAAGGAGACCGAGGATGAGCAAATTCAAGCTGCAAAAGCTGTCATGCGCCAGATGCAATCACACCCAAGAAGTACCGACTTGGGACAGCATAAATGTCACGTTGAACCCGCAATTGAAAGCAGAATTTTTTGCTAACAAGATTAATACTATAACATGCGGCAACTGTGGATATCATTCGATGATCGGCAAGGATTTGCTCTACCACGATATGCAACTGAGAGTCATGATTTTTGAACAGTATTCTAGCCACGATATAATGGATCAACTGGACACACTGAAGCAACACTGTGCTCAAAATGCCTTCCGCGATTACCGCTTCCGGATCGTGAGGTCGCGACGCGGGCTTATCGAGAAAATTCTGATTTTTCAGGACGGCTTTGATGACAGAGTAGTAGAATTAATGAAACTAACTGTTATCTCTCACGCAGATGATCTCGATGCGAGAGATGACCAAGATGTATTGTTGTACTATTGTGGATCGAATGAAAGA
>Ga0335070_10003873_pt1 | contig 17448 bp, 14 predicted proteins | sample Lox_Sample_13_FD_206722 | JGI IMG/M metagenome (GOLD analysis project Ga0335070, IMG submission 206722) | Soil microbial communities from Loxahatchee National Wildlife Refuge, Florida, United States - Lox_Sample_1.3 | ecosystem: Environmental > Terrestrial > Soil > Wetlands | place: USA...
GTACTGCTTGAGGAGGGCGGGCGTGTCCCGCGGGTCGATGCTGACGAAGAGGATCGTCACGTCCCGCCCGTCCGGGCCCAGGAGCTGCCAGGCGCGGCTGAGCTTCGACATCATCGCCGGACAGGCGTCGGGGCAACGCGAGTAACCGAAGAAGAGCAGCGCCACCCTGCCCCGCAGGCTCGAGAGGCGGAACGGGCGCCCTTCCTGGTCGATCAGAGTGAAGTCGCCCGGATCGATCAGCGGCGGTACGCCCGACTTCGCCGCGCTGTCCGGGTTGATGACCTTCGCCTCGACGCTTCTCGAGGTGCCGTCGCGGAAGCCGAGGGTCAGAACGACCGTGTCACCGGCCTTCAACCGGCGCTTCAGGTCGATCAGCATGAGATGCAGGCCGCCGGGAGCGAGCCGGACCGAGCCCTTTGGCGGGATCGAAATCGCATTCAGGGGGCGCATCTCCATCCGGTCGTCCTGCATGCGCATTTCGTGCAGCTCGGTATCGGACGCGTCCGGCGTCGACGCCGAGATCAGGTCCATCCCCTTGTCGCCCGCGTTGACGATCGTGACGTATCCGGCGCCCACCGTCTGGCCGGGCGCCGGCTCGCGGACCCACGCGTCGCGGATATCCAGTGCGGGTGGCGAGCCGCTCGCGCCCGGGCTCGCGGACGCGAGAGACGCGACGAACGCGGCGATTTTCAGCCGGTCCTTTCCGGAAATGTGCGGGAAGGCCATCATGCCGGTGCTGCCGTCGCCAACGCCGTTCATGACGCTCCCCGCGATGGCGGGGACCGTGTGCCCGTTCTTGAACGAGGCGGCGTCGTGAAGATCGCGCGGCGGCGTGAGAAGGGACACGGCGGCGGGACCGTCGCCGCGTCCCTCCGGGCCGTGGCAGGCGGCGCAGCCGAACGAGAGGTAGAGCGCGCGGCCCTCCGCCACCGCGGCCGGATCGGGCCGCGAATCGCCGCAGCCGGCAAGCAGCACGGACGCGAGAACGAGCGCGAATGACGGTTTCATGCGCGCACTGTAAGCGGATCGACACCTCGCATACGTGCGGCGGATTGACGCGGATGGCATTCTCCCGAACGGAAGCGGGCGGCTACTTCGCCTTCGCGACGACGTAGATGTAGCGGAGCGGCGTCCTCCCCGTGTTCACGACGTCGTGCTTCGTGTGCGCGGGCGCGTACGTGACGAGGCCCGGATGGATCGCGATCGGCGCGCGGCCCGCGATCCGCAGCTCGCCGGAGCCCTCGAGCGGGACGAGAAACTCCTCGTTCTTCTCCGTATCGTGCGCGCCGACGGCCTTCCCGGGCGCCAGCGTCACGAGGCCCGACCGCATCGACGCGGTTTCGGGCGGCCCGCCGAGGATCGGAAGGTGCGTCTTGTCGCCGGGCTCCAGGAGGACGACCTTCGGTTCAGGCACGCCCGAGGGCTCAGCCGCGCGCGCAAACGAAGTGCCCTGCGAAAATCCGACACACGCGGTGAGAGCGAGCAACATCCTGACGTTCATCGCCTTCTCCCGGTTCCGTGAAGTTCCATACGTCATGCGAGCCTATCCCGAACCGGAGTTCGACCGCGACACGCTGCCCGGCCCCGGCAGCTCCCGCTCCTTCCAGAGCACGTAGACGGCCGGGTAGACGAGGAGCTCGAGCGCAAACGACGTCACGAGGCCGCCGACCATCGGGGCCGCGATGCGCTTCATGAGGTCGGCCCCGGCGCCCGTCGACCACATGATCGGGATCAGGCCGAAGAACGCGGCGCAGACCGTCATCGCCTTCGGCCGCACCCGTTTGACCGCCCCGTGGATGATCGACTCGACGAGGTCGGCCCGGTCCCGGAGAAGCCCTTTCGCCTTCGCCTCGGCGTGGGCGAGGTCGAGGAAGAGGAGCATGAAGATGCCGGTCTCGGCGTCGAGGCCCATGAGAGCGATCATCCCGACCCAGACCGCGATGGAGAGGTTGTAGCCGAGGAGGTACAGGAACCACACGGCGCCGATGATCGAGAACGGGACAGCGAGGAGGACGATCATCGTCTTCGCCGCCGACTTCGTGTTCGCGTAGAGGAGGAGCCAGATGAGGACGAGCGTGACGGGGACGACGACCTTGAGGCGCTCGGCCACGCGGAGCATGTTCTCGAACTGGCCGCTCCAGACGAGCGTGGTGCCGGGCGGCAGCCCGACGCCCGCCGCGACGGCCTTCTTCGCCTTCTCGACGTAGCCGCCGACGTCCTCTTTCGACGTGTCGAAGTCCACGTAGACGTAGCCCGAGAGGAGTCCGTTCTCGTTGCGGATCATCGAGGGCCCGCGCACCTGCCGGATCGCCGCGAGCTGGCCGAGGGGCACCTGCGCCCCCGAGGGCGTCGGGACGAGGACGCGCGCGAGCAGGTCGAGGTCCTCGCGAAGCTCGCGCGAGTAGCGCACGTTGACCGAGTAGCGTTCCCGCCCCTTGACCATCGTCGTGACCGTCTCGCCGCCGATCGCCGTCAGGATGACGTCGTTCGCGTCGTCCACGGTCAGGCCGTAACGGGCCAGCGCGTCGCGGTTCAGGTCGAAGTCGATGAAGTAGCCGCCGGCGACGCGCTCGGAAAACGCCGAGCGCGTTCCCGGCACGGCCTTCACGGCCGCCTCGACCTCCGCGCCGATCCGCTCGATCTCCTTGAGGTCCGAGCCGAAGACCTTGATGCCCACGGGCGTCCGGATTCCCGTCGACAGCATGTCGATGCGCGCCTTGATCGGCATCGTCCAGGCGTTCGTCGTCCCGGGGATCTTCAGCGCGCGGTCCATCTCGTCGACGAGCTCCTCGTGCGAGATGTGGTCGCTCCACACGTGGCGGAACGCCGCGGCGAGCCATGACGGCGCCCACGACGAGTACCAGCGGTCCTTCTTCCGCCATTCGTTCTCCGGCTTCAGGATGACGGTCGTCTCCATCATCGAGAACGGCGCGGGGTCGGTCGCCGTCTCCGCGCGGCCCGCCTTGCCGAAGACGCGCTCGACCTCGGGGAACGACTTCAGGACGCGGTCCTGGACCTGCAGGAGCCGCGACGCCTCCGTCACCGAGATCCCCGGCAGCGTCGTCGGCATGTAGAGGATCGAGCCCTCGTAGAGCGGCGGCATGAACTCGGAGCCGAGCTTCAGGAAGACGGGGACCGTCGAGGCCATCGCGAGGAGGGCGATCGCGATCGTCGTCTTCGGGCGGCGGAGGACGGCGCGGCACGGCCGCTCGTAGAGGCGGTGGAGGACGACGCTGATCGGGTGCTTCTCCTCGGCGTGGTACCTCCCGACCGCGACCGCGTTCACGAACCTCGCGAGCCACCGCGGGCGGAACGAGAAGCCGTCCATCCGTGCAAACATCATCCGGATCGCCGGGTCCAGCGTGACGGCGAGGAACGCGGCGATCGCCATCGCGAGCGTCTTCGAGACCGCGAGCGGCTTGAAGAGCCGGCCCTCCTGGTCCACGAGCGTGAAGACCGGGAGGAACGCGACCGCGATCACGAGGAGCGAGAAGAAGACGGACGGGCCGACCTCCATGAGGGCCTCGAGGCGGACCGCGTGGAAGTCCCCGGGCCGCCCGCCGTCCTTCCACTCCTGGAGCTTCTTGTACGCGTTCTCGACCTCGACGATCGCGCCGTCCACGAGGATGCCGATCGAGATCGCGATGCCGCCGAGCGACATGATGTTGATGTTCAGCCCCAGGAGGTGGAACGGGATGAACGCCAGGACGACGGAGATCGGGATCGTCACGATCGGGACGATCGCGCTCGGGACGTGCCAGAGGAAGACGAGGATGACGAGCGAGACGACGACGATCTCCTCGATCAGCTTCGACCGGAGCGTGTCGACGGAGCGCCTGATGAGGTCCGAGCGGTCGTACGTCGTGACGATCTTCACGCCCGGCGGGAGCGAGGGCTCGATCTCCTTCAGCCGGGCCTTCACGCGCGAGATGACGTCGAGCGCGTTCTCGCCGCTCCGCATGACGACGATGCCGCCGACCGCGTCCCCCTTGCCGTCGAGGTCGGCGACGCCCCGCCGGATCTCCGGGCCGAGCGACACGCGCCCGACGTCGTCGACGGTCAGCGGCGTCCCCTTTTCGTTCGTCTTGACGACGATCTTCCCGATGTCCTCGACCGACTTGAGGTAGCCGCGCCCGCGCACCATGTACTCGCGGCCCGAGAACTCGATGAGGCGGCCGCCGATCTCGTTGTTGCTCTTGCGAATCGCCTCGACGACGGTCTGGAGCGGCAGGCCGTACGCCGCGAGCGTGTTCGGGTCGAGCGTCACCTGGTACTGCTTCTGGAAGCCGCCGACGCTCGCGACCTCGGCGACGCCGGGGACGGACTGCACCGCGTACCGCAGGAACCAGTCCTGGTACGAGCGGATCTCGTCGGTCGCGTTCTTCCCGCTCTCGTCGACGAGGGCGTACTGGTAGACCCAGCCGACGCTCGACGCGTCCGGGCCGAGCTCGGTCTTCACGCCCGCCGGCAGGCGCGAGGCGATCGTCGAGAGCTTCTCGAGGACGCGCGAGCGCGCCCAGTAGATGTCGGTGCCGTCCTCGAAGATGACGTAGACGTACGAGAAGCCGAAGTCCGAGAAGCCGCGGATCGTCTTCACCTTCGGCGACCCGAGGAGCGCCGCGACGATCGGGTACGTGACCTGGTCCTCGAGAATGTCCGGGCTGCGGTCCCAGCGCGAGGTCACGATCACCTGCGTGTCCGAGAGGTCGGGAATCGCGTCGAGCGGCGTCCGGCGGATGACGCCGGCCGCGAGGACGATCGCGATCGCGTAGACCGCGACGACGAGGTATTTGTTCTCGGCCGAGAACCGGATGAGCCGGCGGATCACTTCGCGCTCTCCATCCCGGCGATGGCGGCCTTGAGCCGCGACTCGGAGTCCACGAGGAAGTTCGCGCCGCTCACGACGGCCTCGCCTTCCTTCAGGCCGCCGCGCACCTCGACCATCCCCGCGCCGCGGTCGCCGAGCGTGATCTCGCGCGGGACGAGCGTCCCGCCGGCCTCGGAGACGAAAACGATGTTCCGGGTGCCGCTCTCGAGGACCGCGTCCTCCGGGACCTGGAGCGCGACGCGCGGCCGCGCGTGGATCGTGACGTCCGCGAACATCTCGGGCTTCAGCTCGCCCTTCGGGTTCCCGACTTCGGCGCGCACCTTGACCGTGCGCGTCTTCTCGTCCACGGTCGGGTAAACGTACGTGACGATCCCCTGCCACGTGCGTCCCGGCCAGTACGAGAGCGTCATCGTCGCCTTTTCGCCGAGCGCGAGGCGCGGCAGCTCGTACTCATAGACGTCCGCGAGCACCCAGACCTCCGAGAGGTCGAGGATGTCGAAGAGGGTGTCGGACGGCGAAACCCTCATCCCGTGGTATGCCGTGCGCCCCGTGACGTAGCCGGAGATCGGCGCGTAGACGGGCATCGCGCGGATCGGCTCGCCCCGCTTCTCGATCTCCGCGATGTCGGCCGGGGTGATCTCCCACAGCAGGAGCCGCTGGCGGGCCGCGTCGAGGAGGTCCCGCCCGCCCTGGGCCACGGATGGGACGGCGGACGGCCCGAGCGAGCGGGCGGCCTTCAGCGCGAGGAGGTACTCCTGCTGCGTTGCGTAGAGCTCTGGGCTGTAGATCAGCGCGAGGACCTCGCCCCTGTGGACGTACTTCCCCGTGAAGTCCGCCGTGACGTGCTCGACGAAGCCGTCGTAGCGCGTGTGGACGTGGTGGACGCGCCTCTCGTCGGCGGCGATCCGGCCGGTCGTGCGAATGGACGTCTCGAACGGCGCGCGCGTCACGGCGACCGTCCGCAGGCCGAGACGCTGGCGGTTCGCGTCGTCGAGCGTGACCGGCGCGAGGCCCGCGGGGCCCCCGGCGAACGCCGGCGCCGGGGCGCCCGCGCCCTCGATCGGGACCAGCTTCATGCCGCAGATCGGGCAGTCGCCCGGGCCGTCCCTGACGACCTCGGGGTGCATCGGGCACTGCCACTTCTGCGCGGCTTTTGCGGCGGCAGGGGTGCCGGCGCCGGAGGCGCCGGCCGGGGACTCTCTGCTCCCGCACGCGGGCGCGAGGAGGAGCAGCGCGGCGACGGTGGCCCAAGCCGCAAGGGCATTGGGATTTCTTCGAAGGTGAAGAACGCGGCGGCCCGCGCCCAACCGGCTCGTCGTGCGGGCAGGCGCGTCGGTTCGGCTCGGGGTCCTTCTAAGCAAATCCATCTTCTTCCTTCCTCTCTACATCCCGCCGCTGCTCGGCGCGCTTCTGTCCGTGGACGAGGGGGGCGACGCCGTCCGGTCGAGCGCGGCCTCGCGGAGGTCCGCGTCCGCCCGCAGGAAGTCCGCGAGCCTCCCGGCCGCGGCGCGCCGGTCCTGGAAGGAGGTGCCGAGCGCCTCGAGCACGGTCACGAACGGGACGGAGCCGGCGCGGTAACTCGCGAGAGCCGCGTCCACGGACAGGCGGTCCTGCGGGAGGACGCCCTCGGCGTCGAGGCGCGACTCGTCGGCGAGCTGGCGCATCCGGACCAGCCGCTCCTCGGCGCGCGAGCGCGCGATCGCCTTGAGCGCGGACTCCGTCGAGGCCGCGGAGTCCGCGAGGCCCCGCGCCTCGGCGACGAGCGGCCGCGTGCGGGCCCCCGCGAAGACCGGCACGGTCACGCCGACGCCGGCCGACCACATCAGCGGCAGGCTGCCGCGGTTCATGTACCCGGCCGACACGGTGAAGTCGGGCTGGGTCCCGCGCCTCGCGAGGTCGGCGGCGAGCCGGGAGCGCTCGCCGAGCGCCGCGGCGTCCCGGATCTCGGGTGCCGCTTCGACGGCCTTCGCGACCGCCGCGTCCCGCGCGGGAACCTCGAGCGGCGTGCCGGGGAGGAGCCGCGCCGCGCCCGCGACGGGCGCGTCCGGGGGAAGGTCGAGGAGGCGGCGGAGCTCCGCGAGGGCGGTCTCCTCGGCGGCCTGGTCCCGGCGGCGCTGCTGGAGGAGGCGGGTCCTCTCGCTCTGCGCCCTGATCACGTCCTGCTGCGTGCCCATCCCGGCCGCGTAGCGGGCGCGGATCGTCTCGTCGACCTGCCGCCACGTCTCGATCTGCTCGTCGGCGAGGCGCTCGTTCTCGCGCGCCTCGAGGAGGTCCGCGTGGGCGCGGCGGACGGCTCCGGCGAGCGCGAGAGCCGCGCGCTCGGGCCGGAAGGCGGTCCGAGCGGCGTCGGCGTCCGCGACCCTGCGGGCGGCCCCGAGCTTGCCCGGGAACGGGAACGACTGCTCCGCCTCGAAGATCAGCCGCGTCATCGGCTCCGTGCCCAGCGAGATCGGGCCGCCGTCGTTCTCGTAGGCGACCCTGAGCATCGGGTCGGAGAGGATCCCGGCCGCGGGCGCGCGCGCGCCGAGGGCCGAGGCCTCCGACCGCGCGGCCGCGAGCTCCGGGTTCCGGGCGAGCGCCGCCGCGACGAGCGCGTCAGCCTCGGCGGTGGCGGAGACGGCGCCCGCGTCCGCGGGCGCGGTGGGGGCGGTCGCCGCTGACGCGGCGCCCGCCCGGGGGATTTCTGAGAATGGAAGAAGGGCGGAATCCGCTCGAGTGGCGCACAGACCAGACGCCAGCGCAGCGCAACCCGCTGCGATCAGCGCGCCGGCGACGCTCCGCGTCCACACGTCTGCTCGGGACCCTCTAAGAAAATTCTTCTTCTCTTTCGTCATCGAACCACCCCTTCGAGAAACGCCTCACGGAGCCGCGACCGGCGCGGCGGGGAGTCACGCTCGAAGAGGGATCAGATGAGGAGGACGGAGAAGAGCAGGTTGAGCGGAGCCGAGCGCGCGCGCGGCGCGACCGAAACCGCGGGCACGGCGGCAACGCGCGCCTCGACGGCGACGGGCGCCAGAGGCGCCTCGGCGGGCACGACGAGCGGGGTCTGCACCGCATCCATCACGGCGGGGGCGGGCGGAGGCACCGGCTTGAGCTGGCAATGGCACGGAGGGGCGTCCTGGTCGCCCATGCCGGCGCAGCAGTCCATCGCGCCTGGGCCCGCGCACGGGGCCGCCGCGGCGAGACGCGCGGCCGGCGCCGCCACGAGGGCGGCCGCAAGCAGGGCGAGGACGAGAACCCGTCGCATCCGCCGCATTCTAGCGTCCGGCGCGAGCCGGCCCATGATGCAGACGCTTCGGGGGGCCGGCCTTCACTTCCGCGTCAGGACGACGGTCCCCGTCACCGCGCCGCAGCAGGCCCCCCCGCCCGTCGCCTGTCCCGCGTACGTGCCCGAGAGGCCCCCGTCCGCCGTGAGGCTCATCGTGCCGCTCGCCGAGCCGCCGCAGGGCGAGAACCCGAGCGCGAAAACGAGCGTCTGCCCGCTCACGGTGCCAGTCAGGGTCCCGACGCCCGGCGCCTGGGCGACGACGTTGCAGCCGGTCTGGAAGAGCGTCACGTCGACCGTCGTCTTCGAGCCGCACGAGTCCGCGAACGTCGCGGAGTACTGCCCCGTCAGCGGGACGCACGACGTGGGCTGGGTCGGCGTGTCCTCGGTCGTGCAGCCGCCGGCGGCGAGGGCGCCTGCGAGGGCCACCGCGAGCAGCGCTTCCCTCACGCCGCCTTCCCGCGGCGCGCGGCCGCGAGGCGCTCGACGGTTCCGACGCAGTCTTTTGCGCGGTAGGCGCGGCCGCCCGTCTCGAGGAGGACGCGGTCGAGGTCCCGGCAGAGGCAGATGAGGCGGCCCGCCCCGCGGCGCGTCACGGCGAAGTCCATCGCGAGCGAGAAGCCGTCGGGCGCGTAACCGTGCGGAAACGCGTCCGCGCGGTGCCGCTTGACGACCGCGAGCGACGAGACGACCTCGGCTTCCTGCTGCAGGACGAGCGCGCGGGAGAAAGCCTCCTCGGCCGTCTCCTTCGGGACGAACATCTGGTACTGGATGAACCCGCCCGGCCGGTAGGCCTCGTTCCAGCCCGGCACGTAGTCGAGCAGGAACGAGTACGCGACGAGCGACTGCCGGTAGCGCGCGCGGCCGGCGAGGCGCCCCGCGAGGAACTTCGCGGAGTTCACGAGGCGCATCTGGGGGCCGCGGGCCGTGAGCTTGAGCCCGAGGAGGAGGAGCGGGACGGGCAGCGGCCCGGTCTTGATGTCCGCGACCTGCTCCTCGACGGAAAAGCCCGTCGGCTCGCCCGGCGCCGGAATGTGCTCGTTCGCCACGTGGAGGACGCTGCGCCCGAGCGAGCGGCCCGCCGCCCAGCAATCCAGCCAGCCCACGAGGTACTCCCAGTCGTCCTTGGCGCCGTCGAGGCCGGCGAGCGTGGCCGCGACATCCTTCGTCGCGAAGGCCTCGACGTCGAGGTAACCCGACCGGGGCTTCTTCATGTGGAGCGCGACCTCCACGACCGGATCGGGGAGGCGCGGGTTCCCGACGACGTCGCCCAGCGCAGGGCTCCCGGCCGCGACCTCTTCGAGGGAGCCGTCCGGGCGAAGGAGCGTGACGGACTCGAGGTGATCGCCGATCGTCCCGCGCTTCCAGCCGTTCTTTCCGTGGACGTTCACGGCGACCGCCCCACCGAGCGTCACGTGCATCGTGCCCGTGACGACGGGCGGCCAGAGTCCCTTCGGGATCGACGCCTTCCAGAGGTCACCGAGCGTGAGGCCCGCGCCCGCGCGGACAATCCCCGACTCGGGGTCGAGGCTCCGGATCGCGTTCAGCCGCGTCAAGTCGACGATCGGCCCGTCCGGGTTCAGCGACGCGTCGCCGTAGGACCGCCCCGCGCCGCGGAAGACTGGCGTCTCGCCGCGGGCGCGGCAGGAGGCGAGCACGGCCGCGAGCTCCTCGACGGAGGCGGGCCGGTGGACCGGCGCGACACAGAAGTTGTAGAGGCCGAAACCCTCGACGCGCTCGGGAACGGGACCCGCGGGACCCGTCACGCGGGGCCCACCCTCTTGAAGACGAAGCGCGGCACGTGGTGCAGGGCGAGGCCGAAGAGGCCCCAGCGCCGGAAGACGTAGAAGACCTCGTGCCGCCGCTCGAGCCGGTCCGCGATCGTCCTTGCGGCCACGCCGGGCGGCACGACCCAGAAGAGGCCCGTCCTGCCCTCGAGCATCCGCGTCCCGACGAAGCCGGGCTTCACGGTCGACACGGTCACGCCGAACGGAAAGAGCCGGTTCCGGAGCCCTTCGAGGAACGTCGTGAGCGCGGCCTTGGACGCGTTGTACGCGGGATTGCCCTTCCGGCCGCGGTCGCCGGCGATCGACGAGATCGCCGCGAGGTGCCCGCGCCGTGCGACCCGGAAGTAGTTCGCGGCATGGCCGAGCATGCGGACCGCAGCGACGGCGTTCACGTTCATGGTCACGGCGTCGGACTCGGGATCCAGCACGACACCGTCGCTTTTCGGCATGACGCCGGCGTTGTAAAGAAAGAGGTCGCAGTGCCCGGACGCCTCGAGCGCCTCGCGAAAAGCCGGCTCGATCCGCGCGGCGTCCGCGAGATCGCAGACGACGCCCCGGACGGTCGCCGCCGGATGGCGCGCGGAGAGCTCGGCGACGAGGGCGCCGAGCTTTTCCTGCGACCGGCCGAGGATCGTGACCCAGCAGCCGCGCGACGCGTACTCGGCCGCGAGGGCGCGGCCCAGCCCGTCCGTGGCCCCGACGAGAATCACCCTCTTCACGCGTGCACCGCGCCCATCTTACGGCGGCCGGTCACGGCCAGAGCCGTTCCCTCTCCTCGTGCCAGTCGCGCGTCACGTCGAGCCAGAACGCGAGGCCCGCGTGCGGGCCGAACGGCGCGTAGAGACGCGCGACGCGCGCGTCGGAGACCTTGCGGCCCCGGAACCGCAGCGCGGCAACCTTCTTGCGCGACCACGAGTCGAGCCCCAGTTTCCCGTGTCTCCCGAGGAGACGCCCGAGCGTGTCGGCGGCGTACGGGCCGAAGCCTTTTTCGGCGCGAATCTCCGCTTCGACGTCCTCGCTCGGACGGGACGCGTCCTCCCAGCGGCCGAGGTCCAGCGCGCCCGATGCGACGCGGTCCGCGAACGCCGCGAGGTAAGGCGCGCGGTAGCCGAATTTCAGCTTCTCGAGCTCCTTCGCGCGGAGGCCCGCCACGAACGCGGCTGGCGGGAACGCTCCGGACCGGCCGAACCGCTCGATGAGGTTTGTGACCATCACTTTCGTGAGGCCCCATGTGCAGTTCGTCGTCGCGAGGACCTTCACGGCGTCCTCGAAAATCGTCGGCGCGCGCAGGATGCGTCCCGCCCCGCGCCGCGCGATCCACGCGAAGCGGGGATCGGCGGCGCAAAGAGAATGGAAAGAGGAAAGTTCTGCTTTCAGATCGAAGACACGCCGAAGCGCCCCGAGGACGGCGGCGCGCGACGGGACGTCCGAAGAGACCGGAAGATTTTCTTCGAATGGGTAAGAGGGTGCACCCGCGGCCGGAGCCGCGGTTGCGACGAGCCCGCTCGCCGCGCGCCTGACTCGCACCTGCACGGGGCATTCACCTTCTAAGAAAACAAAACCCAGCGTCTTCTTCGGCTCATCCCAATCGAACGGCGGCAGGTCGTACCACCCGTGGCTGCGCACGACGAGGTCGAGGTCGAGCGGCGGAAGACTGAGCCTCAGAACGGGCTCGCTGCCCCGACGCCCGGGCCCGGCGCGCCCCCGCCGCCGTGCGGGCAGCGCTGCTTCGGCTCGGTCCCTTCGAGGAAGACCTCGTCGAGCGACGCGGGGCACTCCTCGGTGACGAGGAGGCCGGTCGTCGGGTCGATCGACGCGGTCACGACGCCGGGCGTCTTCGGAAACGGCGTCTCGAACCAGTGCGACGGGAGGCGGCGCACGAAGTCCGCCCAGATCGGCAGCGCCGCGCTCGACCCCGAGAGGTTCAGCCCGCGGTTGTCGTCGAAGCCGACCCACACGGCAACGAGGAGGTTCGGCGAGAAGCCGACGAACCACGCGTCGCGCCCGTCGTTCGTCGTGCCCGTCTTCCCCGCGAAGATGCCCTGCGCGCCCAGCCTGCGGGCCGAGCCGCCCGTCCCGTGGTCCACGACCCCTCGGAGGACCGAGTCGAGGATCGAGACGGCGTCCGCGTCGGCGCCGCGCACGATCGGCTCGTCCTTCGACTCCATGCGCCGGAGGGACGGCGTCAAGAGGCCGAGGAGCGCGTTCGGTCTCACGCGGAACCCGCCGTTCGCGAACGTGCAGTACGCCGCCGCGATTTCCATCGGGCTCGTCTCGAACGCGCCGAGCGCGAGCGACGGGTAGGGCCTGAGCGGCGACGCGATCCCGGCCCGGCGCGCCGTCTCGACGATGTCGGGCAGCAGGGTCCGCCCGGGCTCCGTTTCCGTGACCGCGATGCGGACGGTCGGGATGTTGATGGACTGCTCGAGGGCCTGGCGGGCCGTCATCGTGCCGCGATACTCCCCGTCGTAGTTCTTCGGCGACCACGTCTCGTCCTCGCCCTTGCCCCACACGAGCGCGATCGGCGAGTCCACGTAAAGCGACGCCGGGGTGATCGGCGGGACGAGGTCGCGCTTGCCGAACGCCGTCAGGTAGACGAACGGCTTGAAGAGCGAGCCGGGCTGGCGGCGCGCCTGGACGACCCGGTTGAACTGCGAAACCTGGTAGTCGCGCCCGCCGACGAGCGCGCGCACGGAGCCCGTCGACGGGTCGAGCGCGATGAGCGCCGCCTGGAGCTGGTCCTCCTCGCTCCGGGGACGAAGGCGCTTGAACTTCTTCTCGAGATCCTCGAGCCCCTTGTGGACCGCGGCCTGCGCGGCCTGCTGCATGTCCGGGTCGAGCGTCGTGAAGATCGACGAGCCGTCCTCCTTCGAGAAGCCCGGGACCTCCTGAGCCTGCTTCAGGACGAAGTCCACGAAGTGCGGCGCGACGACTCCCGCCGGAGGCGAGGCGATCCGCGTGAGCGGCGCCGCGCTCGCGGCGTCGAACGCCGCCTTGTCGATCTTCTTCTGCTCGAGCATCCCCCGGAGGACGACCGCGCGCCGCTGGCGGGCGTTGTCGGGGTTGCGGAACGGCGAGTACTTGCCCGGGGACGAGATGAGGCCCGCGAGCATCGCGGCCTCCGGAAGCTCGAGCCTCGAGACGCTCTTGCCGAAGTAGAAGCGCGAGGCTTCCTCGACGCCCGTCACGGACACGGACCCGCGCTGGCCGAGGTAGATCTCGTTCAGGTAGGCCTCGAGAATCTGGTTCTTCGAGTACTTCGCCTCGAGGATCACCGCCATGAGCGCCTCGACGGCCTTGCGCTTGAGCGTGCGCTCCGGCGTGAGGAACATGTTCTTGACGAGCTGCTGGGTCAGCGTCGACGTCCCGCGGACGCCCGCGCGCCGCGTCACGCTCTGGAGGACGGCGCCGACGAGGCGCCGGGGCGAGATCCCGCCGTGCGTGAAAAAGTCGCGGTCCTCCGTCGTGAGGATCGCGTCCAGGAGGACCTTCGGGACCTGGTCGAGCGTGACGAGCGTCCGGTCCTGCATCTTCTCGTCGAAGACGGTCCCGACGACCTCGGGCTCGAAGACGACGTACGGCAGGGGCGAGCCGTCCTCCGCGCGCCGCACCGACGCCACGCGCCGGCCCGAGAACTCGAGGACCGCGGGGGCGCCGGACGTCTTCCCCCACGCCGTCTCGCGGTCGTTCACCGAGACCGTGATCCGCCCCGGCGAGAGGACGTACTGCCCCGGCAGGAGCGGCGGCTTCGGCACCTCGGCGTAGCGCAGGCGTCCGAGGCGGCGCGTGACGTCGTCGGCGGCGAGGGCGTCCCCGGGACGCACGACCCAGACGTCCGAGTAGAGCCGGGTCGGGAGACTCCAGCGGCGGCCGTCCATCGTCCGGGTGACGACGCGGGAGAAGTAGAGGACGACGACGAAGGCCGCGGCCACGAGGAGAACCGCCGTCGCGCCCGCCGCGAACAGGGCCGGCCGCGGGATCCGGCGGACGAGCCGGACGCACCACGCGGCGGCCGGTTTCAGCCTCGCGGCCGCGGCGGCGGCCAGGGCCTTCACGCGCGCGGACGCGGCCGAAACGGCTCCGGGATCGGGCTCGGGCTCGCTCACCGCGGCGAGTCTAGCCGACGGCTCCCGGTGGTAAACTGCGACGAATTCTCAATGATGGCCCTCGCGGAGCTCCTCCGCCGTTTCGACGCCGTCCCAGGCCGCATCCCGCTCGGGACGCTCGAGTCCGCGCTCCGCGACCTTTCGATCAAGCTGGACGACGTGCGCCCGCATCTCATCTTCGGGACCGACACCTACCGGCGGAATCTCGTTCACGCCGGCCCCGGTTACCAGGCGCTGGTCCTCTGCTGGCGGAACGGACAGCGCAGCCCGATCCACGACCACGCGGGCTCGAGCTGCGGCGTTCGCGTCCTCGCGGGAGAGGCCGTCGAGACCGTCTTCAAGAGGACTCGCGCCGGGATGGTTTACGCGGTCCGCTCGCACGCGCACGCGCCGGGAAGCGTCTGTGCGACCCAGGACTCGGACATTCACCAGGTCTCGAACCTCGCCGACGACGGAGGCGACCTCGTGACGCTGCACGTCTACTCGCCGCCTCTCCTGAACATGGGGACGTACTCGCTCTTCGACCCTCACACGCGGCCGTTCCACGAGCCCGTGCACGAGGAAGCGCTCGTCGACGGCGGCGGGATCTGAACGCCGGGCGTCAGGCCGTCGCGCGGAGCGCGCCGCGCTCGCGGGAGGCGAGCGTGCCGTCGGCGTTCATGACGAGGAGTTCGGCTTCCGTGATCCACGCGAGGTGGCGCGCGGACTGGAGCGCCTCGTCCAGCACTTCGAACGAGTCGACCGGCTGCCCGCTTCCGACTTCGTGGACGTACCAGAGGCCCGCCTCGTAGACGACCATGAATCTCAAGCGCTTTGCGGCCATGGGCGAAAGTCTCGGTTCCGCCGGCCTCCGGCGCCAGAGCATGAACATGCCCCCTAACCGCGCCGTGTAGGCTAGACGGATGCCTGTCCCCCACCGCGACGCTTCGGTCTCCGTGCACGTCGTGAGGCACGACGGCGATGCCGTGCGGCGGGACCGGGACTCGCTCACGGCCGAGGAGCCCCTCGAGATCCGCCTTCGCGAAGGGGGCCTTCCGGCCTCGCGCTTCGTCGTCACGATGCGCACCCCGGGCGACGACGAGGACCTCGCCGTCGGCCTTCTCTACGGGGAGGGCGTGATCTCGGGAATCGGCGACGTCGTCGCCGTCTCTCCGCCCGACGAGCCCGGCCTCGACCCGGCGCTCGCCCGAAACGTTCTCGTCGTGACGCTGTCCCCGGACGCGGCCCCGAACGCCCCGAGGCGGGCTACGGTCATGGGGTCGGCCTGCGGCGTGTGCGGCCGCACCTCGGTTTCGGACGTCATCGCGCTCGCCGAAGCGGCGCGCCGGCGCGCGGCGGACCCGGCCCACGGCCCCGGGACCGCCGGGTTCGAGATTCCGGCCTCGGTCCTGACGCGCCTTCCCGACGTCCTCCGCGAGCACCAGTCGGTCTTCGCCTCGACGGGCGGCCTCCACGCCGCCGGCTTTTTCGAGGCGGACGGGACGCTCGTCGTCGCGAGGGAGGACGTCGGCCGGCACAACGCGACCGACAAGGCCGTCGGCGCTCTCCTCAGGGAGCGGCGGGCGACGCCCCCCGTCCTCGTCGTGTCGGGCCGCCTCGGCTTCGAGATCGCGCAGAAGGCCGCGCTCGCGGGCGCCCGTGTCGTCGCGGCGGTTTCGGCGCCGACGAGCCTCGCCGTGGAGCTCGCCGAGGAGGCGGGCCTCACGATCGTGGGGTTCCTGCGCGGCCCGCGATTCAACGTCTACGCGCACCCCGAGGGGATCCGGGACTAGACGGCGTCACTCGTCCACGAGCCACCGGGCTCCCGCCTTCCGGAGCCGGACGGACACGGTCGTCGGGTTCGGGAGCGCGTCGGGCTGGCGCGAGTCGATGCACGAGAACTCGGCGTCCCAGAAAGCCGTGTCGCCGTCGCGGTGGACCAGCCGCGCACCCCTGTACGTGCAGCGCGCCTTCGCCGCGTCGTCGCTCGGGTAGGCCTGCGCAGCCGCGCGCGCCGCGAGCGCGCCCGAGAGGCGCGAGACGAGCACGTTCATCTCGGACTCATCCTGCGCCGCCTCGTCGAAGGGCGCTCCGGTCTCCGCCGGGGGCGCGGCGGCGCGCTCGCGCCGCTCGATGCGGATCGGGGCCTTCGTGTCGAGCGTCTTCCCCATCCAGACCATCAGGAGCGCCACGAACGCGAGACCGAGCCCCCCGAGGATCCAGGCGCCGCGATTTTCCACGCTGCCTCCCCTGGGCGTCCGCCGCACGCGGGCGCATCCGAACGCGCTATTTCAGGAGATTCTCGTCCACGAACGTCAGCATCGAGAGAAAGAGGAAGTCCTGGTTCTTCTTCTTGGAGAAGCCGTGGCCCTCGTCCTTCGCGAGCAGGTACCACACCGGCGCGCCGGCCTTCTTGACCGCCGCGACCATCTGCTCGGCCTCCGAGTACGGCACGCGCGGATCGTTCTTTCCCGCGACGATGAACATGGGCTTCGTGATCGCGGATGCGCTCGTCAGCGGGGAGATCTTCTCGAGGAAGGCGCGCATCTTCGGGTCGCGCTCGTCCCCGTACTCGACGCGGCGCAGGTCCCGGCGGTAGGCCTCGGTGTGCTCGAGGAACGTGACCCAGTTCGAGATCCCGACGACGCAGAGCGCGCTCCGGAACCGGTCGTTGTAGTGGGTCATCGAGGCGAGCGTCATGTAGCCCCCGTACGAGCCTCCCGTGACCATGACGCGGCCCTTGTCGAGGCCGGGCTGCGCGGCGATCCAGTCGAGAAGCGCCCCGATGTCCTTGACGGAGTCTTCGCGCAGGACGCCGTTGTCGAGCTTCACGAACGTCTTGCCGTAGCCGGTCGAGCCGCGCACGTTCGGGTACAGGATCGCGACGCCCAGCTCGCGCAGGATGTAGTTGCTGCGGCCGGGAAATCCGGGACGCGCCTGCCCCTCGGGGCCGCCGTGGATGTTGATCATCACGGGCCGGCGGCCTGCGAAGCGCGCGGGCGGCCGGTAGAGCAGCCCGGACAGCTCGCGTCCGTCGAATGTCTTCCAGCTGACCAGCCGCGGCTCCGGCTGGTCGTGGAGGTCGATGCCGCCGAGCTCGCTCTCGGTCCAGCGCTCGACGTGTCCGCTGGCCGTGTCGGCGACGAACACGTCGGATGGCATGCGCGCCGACGTCATGGTCACCGCCAGCGTGTGCCCGTCGTGGTGCCAGGTGGCGCCGTAGACCGAGCCGGGGGGCAGCGCGGGCGCGCGCGTCTCCTTGCCGGTGCGCGCGTCGAACAGGTGCACGCGCCCGACGCCGTTCTCGTTGACGACGGCCGCGAGATTGCGCCCGTCGTCGGACAGGCTGACCGCCTCGACGTCCCAGTGGATGTGATCGCTGAAGTAAGTGTGCTTCCCGGTGGTCAGATCCACGCGCGCCAGGCGAAAGAACTCGCTGTCGCGATCGGTGGCCACGAACAGCGCTCGCCCGTCGGCGGCCCA
>Ga0335070_10003874_pt1 | contig 17446 bp, 14 predicted proteins | sample Lox_Sample_13_FD_206722 | JGI IMG/M metagenome (GOLD analysis project Ga0335070, IMG submission 206722) | Soil microbial communities from Loxahatchee National Wildlife Refuge, Florida, United States - Lox_Sample_1.3 | ecosystem: Environmental > Terrestrial > Soil > Wetlands | place: USA...
CCATCGTCGCCTGGTTCCAGGCCGCGGCGTCGGCGGCCCCGGCGAGCAGCTCCTGCGGCCCGCCACGGCCGAGCCGCCGGGCCACGCGGCGCACGTTCGTGTCGACCGCCGCGACACGCTCGCCGAACGCGAACGCGGCGACCGCCGCCGCCGTGTACGCACCGACTCCCGGCAGCGCCCGCAGTCCCGCCGCGGTGCGCGGCCAGCCCTCGCGCGCGACGATCGCGCACGCCTCGTGCAGCCGCACCGCGCGCGCGTTGTAGCCGAGCCCGACCCATGCGGCGAGAACCTCGGCGCGCCTGGCCGCGGCCAGCGTGTCCTCGGTCGGCCAGCGCTCGAGCCACGCCTCGTAGCGCGGGACCACGCGCGCCGCCTGCGTCTGCTGGAGCATCACCTCCGAGACGAGGATCGCGTACGGGTCCGTGGTGCGCCGCCAGGGCAGGTCGCGGCGCTCGCGCGCGTACCAGGTCAGCAGCGCCTCGTGCACGGGCGGCAGCTAGAGCGCGACGCGAAGGACGTCGGTCATCGTGAAGTCCTCGCCCTTGAAGAGCAGCGGCTCGGCACGGCTCACCGCCAGGGCGTAGGAGAAGCAGTCTCCGAGGTTGAGCCCGGCGCGGTCGCGCCCGCGCCCGTACCGGCGCCAGGCGCTGCGCGCGCGCTCCGCCTGCCTCGCGTCGACCGCGACGACAGCTACGCCGCCGCGATGGAGGAGCAGGTCCAGCTCACGTCCGCCGGCGCTTCCCTGGCGAGCCTCGACGACGATGCTCGCCTCGACCAGCGTCACGGCTGAGAGGACCGGGCTCGCGCTGGCGGCGATCGCTCGCGCGAAGCGCTCGGCCTCCGGCTCACCGAAGAGGACGGCGACCAGCGCGGAGGTGTCGACGACCATTACGCCGGGAGGCCGTGCTCGTCGTACCCGATGATCTCGTCCGGTGTGCGCGAATCGAGGACCGGCAGCGTGGCGGCACGACGGGAGATCTCCATGATGTCCTCGAATCGTCGGTCGGCACCCCGAGCAGCGCCGAGCCGGTCGAGACGCTCGCGCACCGCGGCGCGCACCGCCGCGGTGATCGTCTCGCCGGTTACTTCAACCAGCTCGCGGACCAGCTCGTCGGTCTCCTGGTCTTTGATGTTCAGCGCCATGGAAGAAGGAAGATTATCAGGTTGATTCTTCCTTCACCAACTCGATCCCCGCGTCGGTCAAGGCCGCCCGCTCGCGGCGCAGGTCGCGGATCTCGTCGCGCAGCCGCGCGGCGTATTCGAAGCGCAGGTCGTCGGCGGCGGCGAGCATCTCCTCCTCGAGTTCGACCAGCGTCCGGTCGATCTCGTCGGGCGCGAGGTCCTTGGCGCGGCGGCGCTCGGAGCGCCGGCGCCCCTTGGGCACCTTGCTCTCGGCCGTGAGGAACTCGGCGATGTCGCTGACGCCCTTCGTGATCGAGGCGGCGGTGATGCCGTGCTCCTCGTTGTAGGCGAGCTGGATCGCGCGGCGGCGGTCGGTCTCCTCGATCGCCGCGCGCATCGCCGCCGTCTCCTTGTCGGCGTACATGATCACCGTGCCCTCGATGTTGCGGGCCGCGCGCCCGATCGTCTGGATCAGCGAGGTCTCGCCGCGCAGGAACCCCTCCTTGTCGGCGTCGAGGATCGCCACGAGCGTCACCTCGGGCAGGTCCAGACCCTCGCGCAGCAGGTTCACGCCGACGAGCACGTCGTACTCGCCCAGGCGCAGGTCGCGGATGATCTGGATGCGCTCGAGCGTGTCGACCTCGCTGTGCAGGTAGCGCACGCGGAAGCCCATCTCGAGCAGGTAGTCGGTCAGGTCCTCGCTCATCTTCTTCGTGAGCGTGGTGACCAGGACGCGCTCCTCGCGGTCGACGCGCGCGCGGACCTCGTTCATGAGGTCGTCGATCTGGTTGCGCGTCGCGCGCACCTCGACGGCCGGGTCGACGATGCCCGTCGGGCGGACGATCTGCTCGACGATCCGCGCGGCGTGCGAGCGCTCGAACTCGCCGGGGGTGGCGCTGACGAACACGATCCTCGGCGTGATCGACAGGAACTCGTCGAAGGTCTGCGGCCGGTTGTCGAGTGCGCTGGGCAGGCGGAACCCGTAGTCGACAAGCGTCGTCTTGCGGCTGCGGTCGCCCTCGTACATCGCGCCGAGCTGCGGCACCGTCTGGTGGGACTCGTCGATGAAGCAGACGAAGTCCTCGGGGAAGTAGTCGATCAGGCAGTACGGGCGGTCGCCGGGCCGGCGGCCGTCGAGGATGCGCGAGTAGTTCTCGATGCCGTTGCAGAACCCCATCTCCCGCAGCATCTCCATGTCGTACTGCGTGCGCTGGCGCAGGCGGTGGCTCTCGAGCAGCTTGCCCTCGGCCTCGAGCTCGGCGCAGCGCCCGTTCAGCTCGCGGCCGATCTCCTCGACCGCGCGCTCCATCGTGCCCTCCTTGACGTTGTAGTGCGTCGCCGGCCAGATCCCGACGTGCTCGATGTCGTCCTGCAGCAGCTCGCCGGTCAGCGGGTCGAACTCCTGCAGGCGCTCGATCTCGTCGCCGAAGAGCGTTGCGCGGTAGGCCGTCTCGGCGTAGGCGGGGAAGACCTCGAGCGCCTCGCCGCGCACGCGGAACGTGCCGCGGCCGAGCGCGGTGTCGTTGCGCGTGTACTGGATCGAGACGAGCTTGCGCAGCAGCGCGTCGCGGTCGACCGTCGCGCCCTTGGCGAGCAGCTGGAGGTTGCCGTCGTAGGTCTCGGGCGACCCCATGCCGTAGATCGCCGAGACCGACGCGACGATGATCACGTCGCGGCGGGCGAACAGCGCGGCGGTCGCGGCGTGGCGCAAGCGGTCGACCTCCTGGTTGATCGCCGAGTCCTTCTCGATGTAGAGGTCCTTGCTCGGGACGTACGCCTCGGGCTGGTAGTAGTCGTAGTAGCTGACGAAGTACTCGACCGCGTTGTCCGGGAAGAACATCCGGAACTCGTTGCACAGCTGCGCGGCGAGCGTCTTGTTGTGCGCGAGCACGAGCGCGGGCCGCTGCAGGCGTTCGATCGTCCCGGCCATCGTCATCGTCTTGCCGGTGCCGGTGGCGCCGAGCAGCGTCGTGAAGCGATCGCCCGCCTGCACCGCCTCGCTGATCTGCGCTATCGCCTGCGGCTGGTCGGCGGCGGGCGTGAAGGCCGCGTCGAGGCGGAACTCGGGCATCACCGCAAGGGTAGACCCCGCGCCCGCCGTCCCGGCGGTGTTCTCAGGCCCGCAGGCTGCGCACGTGCACGGGACGCGTGACGCGCTTGGTGTTGCCGGCGCCGTCGGTCAGGGTGATCGTCAGTGTGGCGGCGCCGGCGCGCACCCGCTGCGGGATCCGGACGTCGATCGCGTGCGTGCCCGTGCCGAGATTCGCCGAGGCACTCGCGAGCAGGGTTCCCGCGCGCGTCAGGCGCGCCGCGGCCCTGACGTGCTCGGTGGCGCTGATGCTGGCACGCAGGCGCCGCCTGCCCGAGACCTTCAGCGACGTGACCGAGGCGAGCTTCGCGCCGACGCTCGTGTCGCCGGCGGTCGTGCCGCCTGAGCCGGGGGCTCCCGGCCCGCCGGCGCTGTCGTTGCCCAGCTGGCTCGTCGTCTTCGACACACCGACGCTGAACTCGGCCGCGTAGCCGCTCGCGTTGTCGCCGGTCGGCTGCAGCAGCAGCGAGCTGTCGCCGCCGTAGATGCTGTCGGTGACGTCCGTGGTGTCCGGGGTGGCGCCGTGCGCGCTGTAGCGCGGGTCGGCGATCACCGTCTTGTTCTGGGCGTCGGTGAAGAAGAGCTGCGAGGTGAACTCCAGCGTCTCGGTAGCCCCGTCGTAGACGCGCACCTTGTAATGGATGTGCACGGCGCGGCCGCTGTACCAGCCGGGGTAATTCGTGAGGAACGTCACCTTCCCGTCGCTGTCGGTCGTCTGGTAGCCGCGCAGCCACTTCTGGCCGGAGGTGTTGTTCGCGGCCTCGTCGGAGTACAGGCCGTTGTTGTTGCAATGCCAGATGTCGACGATCGCGCCCGAAAGCGGGCGGCAGTCGTTGTCGGCGTCGAAGACGTGCATGGTCAGCGTCAGCGGGATGCCGACCTGGCTCTCGCGCACGTCGCTGCGGTTGAGCTTCTCGTCGACGAAGTACGGCCCCACCGTCTTGGCCGGCGTCATGATGCAGGTGGCTGCCAGCGCCTGCTCGGGCGCCGCCTCGAGCCCACCGGACCCCGGCCGCACGCCGCCGATCAGGACCGCGAGGCCGCCGGCGCCGGCCGCGCCGATCATCTGGCGCCTGGTGATGTGGGTGTGCGTCATCGTCGTTCTGTTCCTCTCGTCGTGTCCGGGTCCGTCGGGCGTACACGATCGCCGGCCGGCCTTGGAGCCGTCTGAGAGCCCCCTGGGCAGCGCCGTCCAGCGGATGTCCACCCGCATCTCACAGAACGGGGCGAACCGCGTCCTGTGAGGTGGAAGCGCGTTTCGAGCCGGTCGGTGCTCGGGCGGGCTCCGTGCCCTCATCCCCCAGGAAAGGACATCCCACATGAGCAGCACACTCAGGAAGGCGCCGGCGCTCGCGCTGGTCGCCGCCCTGTTCGCGGCGGCACCCGCCGCTGCCCACCAGGGCGGTGGCCCCGGCGGCGGCGGCGCCGGCCAGGCGTCCTCGCGCGTCGTGCTGAAGGCGCGCTCGGCCGTGCGCGCCGTCGACCTCGCAGGCCAGCGCCTCGACGATGGCGACACGGCCAAGGCGATCTCGCAGCTCGCCGCGAGCCGCAGGTACCTCGCGGCGGCGCAGAAGACGGCGCTCTCGAAGCTGTCCGGCGACACAGGGCCCGGCAGCATCGCCGTCGTCCTGCGCGCGGAGGGCTCGATCGCGGTGCAGGCCGCGGGCCTCTTCGACGGCCAGGACGGCGCGACGGTCGACGCGCTCGCCCAGACGCTGAAGCTCGCGCTCGACGACCGCGACGCCGCGGTCGCCGCGATCACCGCGCTCGACGACAGCGCCGAAGTGGACTACGTCGGCGCCTACTCGATCGTGTCCGACAGGATCGCGGACGAGCTCGACGGCTACGACGGCGCGATCTCCGACGACACGCTGTCGGCCGACGCCAAGACGGCGCTGACGGCGGCGAAGACGCAGGCGACCGCCACGCAGACGGCGGTCGAGGCGCGCATCTCGGCGCTCGACGACTCGTCGAGCAGCGGGAATGACGACCAGGGCGACGGCCCGCCGCCGGGGGGCCATGGCGGCCGTGGCGGCGGCCCGGACGCCGGCGGCGACTTCGGCGCCGGCGGGTTCTGAGGCTGATCGGCCCGAACAGCCGATCGGGGGTCAACGCGGTGCGGGGCCGACGGCGACGCCGGCCCCGCATCGTCCGAACGTCCAGGCGCGCGCCCGATTCTCAGCGGCCTCTCAGGGCCGCGCCTGAGCATGTCTCGTGCCCGATGAGCCCTCAGGCACCTCCACGCGCACTGCTGCGCATGCTCTCCGACGAACGCCTGGCGCGCCTTGCGGCCGGCGGGTCGGAGACGGCGTTCGACGTCATCCACGACCGCCATGCGGGCGCGCTGACGGCGTGCTGCCGCGCGATCGTGCGCCACGAGGACGACGCGCTCGACGCGCTCCAGAACACGCTGCTCAAGGCGTGGTGCGCGATCGGCCGCCGCGGCGACGCCCCGGTGCGCGCCTGGATGCTGCGGATCGCGCGCAACGAGTCGATCGCCGTGCTGCGCCGGCGCCGCGCGGTGAGCGAGCTGCGCGACGAGCTACCCGACCACCGGCAGGACCTGCACGAGAGCGCCGCCCGGCGTGCTGAGCTCGCACGGGTGCTCGACGGGCTGGACGACCTCCCGGCCCGTCAGCGCCAGGCACTCGTGCTGCGCACCCTCGGTGACGTCGGCTACGCCGAGATCGCCCGGATCCAGGACACCAGCCAGGACGCCGTCCGCCAGTCGGTCTCCGTCGCGCGGCGCTCGCTGCGCCGTGGGCGCCTCGCCGGGCTCGCGCCGGTGCCGGCCTGGCTCGCCGAGCTCATGGCGGCGACCGGCGGGGGCGGCGCAACGATGCCCGGCTCGGTCGGCCGCGTCGCCGTGGCGGTCACGGCCACGATTGCGGCGGCGGGGTCGCTCGGGACGGCTGCGCTTCCGCACGCGCGTCATCGCAACGAGGCGGCGACCGCGGCCGTCCCCGCCCGCACGTCGCACGCGGCGGTCGCCGCGCCCGCGGCCGGCACGGGCCGGGCCGTCGCCGCGGCGCCCCGCGGGAGGAAGCTGCGCCCCTTCTCGACGCGTCGCGTGCGGCTCGCGCCTGCGCAGAACGCCGGCATCCGGTTGCTGCGTACGGCACGCGGTGACGCCCCGCCGCGCTCCCAGCGGGGCCGCCTCCCCGACGCGGATCCAGGCGCCGGGCATTCCGCCCCACCTGCCGGTGACGGTTCCGGCCCCGACGAGGCCGTGCGCGTTGATGCCGCGGGCCGCGTCGCGGCCCCGCACAGAGCGGGCCGGCGGGACGGAGACGGTGGCGGGGGCGGCGGCAGCGGCGCGGCCCAGGACGCCCGCCCGCCCACGCAGGCCATCGGGGCGACGGACGGCGTCGCGCCTGCGCCAGACGCGGTGGACGGAGGCGACGGCAGCGGCGCCGGCACCGGGACCGGCGCAGACACCGGCACCGGGACCGGCGCCGGCATGGGGAGCGGCGCGGGCGCGCCAACCGTGAGCACCGGAACGGTGCCCGCGGGACCCTCCAGGGGCTGACTCCACCACCGAACGTCCCTCACGACCCCGCAGAGGCGGCAACGCGGGACGCTCGACACGGACCCCCGCGCCCGCCCCACCACCGAACGTCCCCCGCGACCCCGCAGAGGCGGCAACGCGGGACGCTCGACACGGACCCCCGCGCCCGCCCCACCACCGAACGTCCCTCGCGACCCCGCAGAGGCGGCAACGCGGGACGCTCGGCGCGGGCGCCCCGCGCCCGCCCCACCACCGAACGTCCCCCGCGACCCCGCAGAGGCGGCAACGCGGGACGCTCGGCGCGGGCCTCCGCACCCGCCACCACCGAAGGCGTGGGCCGACGCCCTCGGGGTACCCGAGGCGCCGTGGGATCCGGGCGGACCCTAGTAGCCGAGCTCGCGGGCGTACGAGTGGCGGTAGCGCTCGCGCGCGGAGAGGACCTTCTTGACGTAGGCGCGCGTTTCGGCGTACGGGATGTCCGCGATCCGCAGCGCCGCGCCGCCCCAGCGGTCGGCGTTCCCCGGCCCGGCGTTGTACGCCGCCAGGGCGGCGACCTCGTTGCCGTCGTACCGGGACATGAGCTCGCGCAGCAGGTAGGAGCCGTAGGAGATGTTCACCTGGGGTGTCGCCAGGTCGGAGGTCACGAACTTCGTGCCGCCGGAGCGCCGGGCGATGTCCGCCGCGGTCGCGGGCGTGATCTGCATGAGGCCCTCGGCGCCCGCGCTCGAGGTGCGGCCGGGGACGAAGTGCGACTCCGCGTAGATCACCGCGGCGATCAGCGCCGGGTCGAGGTCCTTCTCGGCCGCCTGCTGGCGGATGATGTCCTCGTGCTGGAGCGGGAGGGTGATCTCGTTCACCGCGTGATGGAACACACCCTGGAGCGTGAGCACCGCGACGACCAGCAGCGCGGCGGCACCGAGCGCGAGCCCGAGGCGCCGGCGGCGGGTCGCGGCCCTGCCCGCCGCGGCGCGGCGGCGCGGGCGTGCGGCGGCGGGATGCGTGTGGGTGTTCATCGGCGCAGCTGCTGCAGGATGACGGCCAGAGCGGACTGCAGATCCTCCGGCGACCCGTCGTTGCGCACGACGAATGTCGCCCGCGCCGCCTTCTCCTCCTGGGTGAGCTGTCGTGCGGCGCGCTCGTCGACGGCCTCGTGCCCGCGGGCCGCGGCGCGCTCGGCGCGCACGCCCTCGTCGGCCACGACCGCGATCGTCGCGTCGTACGACGACTCCATCCCGGCTTCAAACAGCAGCGGTGTCTCCACAATAGCGGCGACTGGGGGCGGGTCGCGCCGCTCGAGCTCCTCGCGCCAGGCTGCGACGCGCGCGCCGACGCGGGGCCACAGGAGCCCCTCGAGCCAGGCGCGCTCGTCACGGTCGGCGAAGGCGTGACGCGCGATCGCGGCGCGGTCGACGACGCCGTGCGGCGCCACCTCCGGGCCCCAGCGCGCGACGACCGCGTCGCGCACCTCGTCGCTCGCGTAGAGCTCGTGGACGAGCGCGTCGGTCGAGAGCGTCGCGGCCCCGAGCGCCTCGAGTGCCGCGAGCGCGGTCGACTTGCCGGACCCCAGCCCCCCGGTCAGCCCGACGAAGGGGATGCGGGCCCGGGTGGCCAGGTCGTCAGGCCTGCTCGGTCTCGGCGGGAGCCTCGACCGGCTCGGCGGGAGCCTCGACCTGCTCGGCAGGAGCCTCGACCGGCTCGGCAGGAGCCTCGACCGCGTCGCCGGCGGGCTCGGAAGCCTCGGCAGTGCCCGCCTGCGGAGCCTCGGGCGCGGCGGCCTCGGCCTCGACCTCGGGCGCGGCGGCCTCGGCCTCGGCCTCGGGCGCAGCAGCCTCGGCCTCCGGCGCAGCGACCTCAGCCTCGGCCGCACTGCCCGCGAACACATCGTCGCTCAGGCCAAGCTCCGGCAGGTCGTCAAGGTTCCCGGCACCGACCGGCTCGAGGTCGCCGGTATGCGCGGAGAGGATCTGGCCCTCGACGCGCTTGACCGACAGCGACAGGCGCCGGCGCTCGGAGTCGATCTCGAGGATCTTGACCTTCACCGTGTCGCCGGGCTGGACGATCTCGCGCGGGTTCTCGACGTGGTGGGGCGCCAGCTCGGAGATGTGCACGAGGCCCTCGACGCCGTCGAGGATCTCCACGAACGCGCCGAAGGTGACGACCTTCGTGACCTTGCCCTCGAGGTCGTCGCCGACGTGGTAGGTGTCGACGACCCGCTGCCAGGGATCCTCCTGGGTCTGCTTGAGGCCCAGCGAGATGCGCTGGCGATCGCGGTCGATGTCGAGCACCTTGACCTGCACCGTGTCGCCGATGCTGAGGATCTCGCTCGGGTGATTGACGTGCGACCACGAGAGCTCGGAGATGTGGATCAGGCCGTCGATGCCGTTGAGGTCCACGAACGCGCCGAAGTCGACGATGTTCGAGATCTGGCCCTCCACGACCAGGCCCGGCTGCAGACGGTCGAGGATCTCCTGGCGCTGCTCCTTGCGCTCCTCCTCGAGCACGGCGCGCCGCGAGAGCACGACGTTGTTGCGCGCGCGGTTGAGCTCGATGACCTTGCACTCGATCTTCGTGTGCAGGAACTCGTCGAGGTTCGCGACGCGGCGGATGTCGACCAGCGACGCGGGCAGGAAGCCGCGCACGCCGAGGTCGATGATCAGCCCGCCCTTGACGACCTCGATGACCGTCCCCTCAACCGGCTGCCCGGACTCGGCGGCCGCCTCGATGCGCCGCCAGGCCTTCTCGAAGCGCGCGCGCTTCTTGGACATGATGAGGCGCCCGTCCTGGTCCTCCTTCGTGAGGACCAGCGCGTCGACCTCCTCGCCCAGCTCGACTTCGTCGTTGGGGTCGACGTTCTTGCGGATCGACAGCTCGCTCGAGGGGATGACGCCCTCGCTCTTGTAGCCGATGTCGACCAGGACCTCGTCCTTGTCGATGCGCACGACGCGGCCGGAGACGACCTCGCCCTCGTTGAAGTGGGTGAAGGTCGCGTCGTAGTTCGGGACGACGTGACCGTCGACCTCGATCAGCAGGCCGTCGCTGCCCGGGACGACCTTGGGCTCGGTTGCGGACTCCGCGGGGGTCCCGGGAGTGTCGGTTGTGGTGGTGGTCATGTACCGCGCAGGGTAGCGCGATCGATGCTTCGTAGAATCCCGCCCCGGATGCCGGTCAGAGCGACCAAGCGCGGCCCCGAGCGCACCCCTTTGACGGGCTCCTGGGACGTGATCGTCTGCGGCGCGTCGTTCGCCGGCCTGACGGTTGCGCGCGAACTCGCGGGCAGCGGCGCGCGCGTGCTCGTGCTCGACCGCTACGAGATCGGCGAGCGGCAGACCTCCGCGTGCGCCGCACCGACCGACTGGCTGCACAACCTCGGCGTGGACGCCGCGATCCGCCAGACGTTCGGAGAGCTCGTCATCAACACGCCGCTGAAGCGCTTCCGCTGGCGCCTGCCGTTCACCTTCTCGACCTTCGACTACCACGAGCTGTGCAACCTGCTCTGGGCGCAGTGCGGCGGCGCGGTCTTCGAGACCGCGACCGTCGGCGGGCGCTCGTCACGCAACGGCGACACGGTCGTCGTGCACACCGACCGCGGCGACCTGGAGGCCCCGCTCGTCATCGACGCGCTCGGCTGGCGGCGCGTGCTGGCGGCCGGCGCGAAGCCGATCCAGCCGCCGGACGCGCGCCTCTCACGCGGCCTGGAGGTCCACCCGCCCGGCGCGAGCGAGGACCTCGAACTGTGGCTCGACCCCGCCTACGTGCGCCCCGGCTACTCCTGGTGCTTCCCGGCCGGCGACGAGCTGCGCGTGGGCGTGGGCTCATTTGATCCGCGCATCCACGTGCGCGCGCCGACCGTCGCGCTCGCCGAGCACCTCGGCGTGGCGCCCGAGGGCTACCAGGGCAACTGGATCCCCCACCAGATGCGCGATCCGGTCGAGGACGGCGTCTTCTTCGTCGGCGACAGCGCCGGCCACTGCCTGCCGACCACGGCGGAGGGCATCCGGCCCGCGTTCTACTTCGCGATCGCCTGCGGGCGCGAGCTGCGCCGGGTGCTGGAGGGCCGCCAGACCCGCGCGCAGGCGCTCGAGCGCTACGCCGCCTTCTGCGAGGACAAGCGCTACGCCTGGCGCTGGCTGCTGCGCGTGCAGCGTCTGGTCGGCCGCATCAACCCCTACCCCGCGATGACGAGCGTGCTGGAGGCGATGACCCACACGCGTCTGCTGCGCTGGGCCTTCTCGCACTACCTCGACATCTGCCCGCCGGCGTACGCGCTGCCGGCGCCCCCGGCGTCCGCTCATCATCCCGCGGCGCCCGCCGAGGGGGAGCCGGCCGGCGAGACGCAGGCGACGGCAGCCTGACCGGCTCACCGCCGACGCCGACGAGCCGCCGAGTCGCTGAGCGCCGGTGGGCAGGATCAAGGACGACAAGCGTCCGAAACCCGGCCCACCACCCGCGACCGGGCCGCCGGCGAACGGCCGAACCGGCCACAGACGCTCCAGCCCGTCCCCTCCCCAGCCAGCCAACCTGGACCCACCCCACACGCCCGGCGTACGAGCCCGCCACCGACGCCCGCCACACAAGCCCGCCCACAGCCCGCGCTCGAGCGATCCGCGGCGCCGACCCCCGACTCAGTCGCGCACCACCAGGTAGACGCCGAGCGCGAGCAGCGCGATGCCCGCGATGCGCGTGGCGGTCACCGGCTGGCGCTCGACGCCGAACAGGCCCAGCCCGTCGATCAGCACGCTCGCGGTCAGCTGCCCCGCGACCGTCGCGGCCGTCACCCCGCCCGCGCCCAGCCGCCCCACCGTCGTGAGCGCAACCGTCACATAGACCGCGCCGAAGAGGCCGCCGGTCAGCGCCCACCACGGCGCCCCGGAGATGTTCGCCACGCCGCCGAAGCCGCTCGCCGCCGCGGTGACGACGAGCAGCACCGCCAGGCCGACGGCGAACGAGACGGTGGCCGCGGGCAGCCGCCCGATCGAGCGCCCGAGCGTCGCGTTGATCGGCGCCTGCGCACCCACGAGGCAGCCGGCGCCGACGACGGCGATGACCGCGCCCGTGCGGTCCACCTACTTGGCCTCCAGCCAGGTGCGCCCGCTGCCGACGTCCACCGCCAGCGGAGGCAGGCGGTCGCCCCACGGCGCGACCATCTCGCGCTCGGCGAGCGCACGTACGTCCGCCAGCTCCTCGGGCGGGCCCTCGAACAGCAGCTCATCGTGGATCGTGAGGATCAGCCGCGTGCGCAGGCCCGACTCCCGCAGCGCGCGGTGCACGTCGATCATCGCGAGCTTCATGACGTCCGCCGCAGTGCCCTGGATGACGGTGTTGACGGCGAGGCGCTCGCCGAGCGAGCGCACCTGGTAGTTGCGCGCCCGCAGCTCGGGGATGTTGCGCCGCCGGCCGAACAGCGTCGTCACGTAGCCCTGCTCGGTCGCCTGCTCGATCGTCGCGCGCATGAAGGCCGCGACGCGCGCGAAGCGCGTCAGGTAGGCGTCGATGAACGCCTTGGCCTCCTCGCGCGGGATGTTCAGCCGGTCGGCGAGGCCGAAGTCGCTCAGGCCATAGACGATGCCGTAGTTGATCATCTTCGACTTCGAGCGCATGGAGGGGTCGATCTCCGACTCGCCGACCTGGAAGACCTCGCGCGCGGTCGCCGTGTGCACGTCCTCCCCGCGCATGAAGATCTCCTTGAGCACCGGCTCGTCGGCGGCATGCGCCAGCACCCGCAGCTCGACCTGCGAGTAGTCGGCGGACAGCAGCATCGCGCCCGGCGCCGCTTCGAAGCAGCCGCGGATCTCGCGGCCCAGCTCGGTGCGGACAGGCACGTTCTGCAGGTTGGGGTTCACCGAGGACAGGCGCCCGGTCGTGGCGACGGCCTGCACGAACGTCGTGTGGATACGGCTCTGCTCGTCGACGAGTTGCGGGAGCACGTCGAGGTAGGTCTTGGTGAGCTGGTTGAGCTCGCGCCAGCGCTCGACCTTCGCGACCACCGGGTGCTCGTCGCGGATCGACTGCAGCACCCGCGCGTCGGTGGAGTACCCCGTCTTGCCGCGCCGCTTCTTGGACAGGCCGAGCTTGTCGAACAGCACCGCGCCGAGCTGCTGGGGGGAGCCGATCACGAACTCCTCGCCAGTCAGGTCCCAGATCTCGCGCTCGAGCCCGGCGATCTCCTGGGCGACGCGCTCGCCGATCTGCGCGAGCCGGTCGCAGTTGAGCCGCACCCCCGCGACCTCCATCGAGCGCAGCACCGCGACGAGCGGCAGCTCGACCTCGTCGAGCAGCCGCTCCTGGCCGCGCTCGGCGAGCTCGGCGCGCTGCAGGGCCGCCAGCTCCTGGATGAGCACGGCGTCCGCGGCGGCGGGGTCGTCCACATCGGTCGCGAGCCCGCGCTCCTCACACAGCTCCGCGAGCGGGAACGCGCGCCGCGCAGGGTCGAGCAGGTAGGCACCGAGCAGCGTGTCGTGCGCGAGCACCGCCGGCACGACGCCGAGCGCCTTGGCGTCGTGCGCGATCACCGGGCGCCCGCCGAGCGCCGCGACGAGCTCCTCCGGGCCCGAGAGCTCACCGCCGAGCGCCTCCCCCGCGCACGCCGCGCCGAAGCGCCAGGCCTCCTCGCGGGCGAACAGCTCGCCGTCCTGCGCCTCTGGCGCGTGCACCGCGATCGCCACCGGCGCCGCGCCGTCCCCGAGCCGCGCGACGTCGGATGCGCCGCCGGCGCGCAGGCGCACCCGCGGCACGCCGGCCGTCGCGGCCGTCGCAGGAGCCGCGGCCTCCTCGCCAAGCGCCTCCTCCAGGCGCCGCAGCGGGTCGCGCAGCTCGAACTCGCGGAAGACCTCGCGCAGGCGCGAGCGGTCGGGCTCCTGCGCGGCCTCCTGCGCCGGGTCAAGGTCGATCGGCACGTCGCGCTTGACGGTCGCAAGGCGCTTGCTCACGCGCGCGTCCTCGGCGTGGGTCGCGAGGTTCTCCTTGCGCTTGGCGCCGGAGACCTCGTCGATGTGCGAGAGCACGCCCTCCAGCGAGCCGAACTGCTGCAGCAGCTGCGCCGCCGTCTTGTCCCCGATGCCCGGGACGCCGGGGATGTTGTCCGACGTGTCGCCCTTGAGGCCGTAGAAGTCGGGGATCAGCTCCGGCGGGATGCCGTAGCGGTCGATCACGGCCTGGTGGTCGTAGAGCTTGGTGTCGGTGATGCCGCGCGCGGTCGCCATCACCTTCACGCGCGAATCGGGGTCGATCAGCTGGAAGGTGTCGCGGTCGCCGGTCACGATCACCACCGGTATGCCCTCCGCGCGCGCGCGCTCGGCGATCGTGGCGATCACGTCATCGGCCTCGTAGCCCTCGACGCTCACGTTGCGATAGCCGAAGGCCTCGACGAGCGGCTCGAAGTGCGGCCACTGCTCGCGCAGCAGGTCGGGCCGCGAGACGCGCTGCGCCTTGTACTCGCCGTAGAGCTCGTCGCGACCGGACATGCCGGCGTCCCAGGCGACGATCGTCGGCTTCACGCCGTGCTCGGTGAGGAGCTTCACGAGCATCGAGGCCAGCCCGAAGATCGCGTTGGTCGGCTGCCCCTTCGAGGTCGCGATCGACTCCGGCAGCGCGAAGAACGCCCGGTAGGCGAGGCTGTTCCCGTCGATGAGGTAGAGCTCGTCGGGCACCGGGGCTGACGCTATCGGAGCGCGCGGCGCGGCCCCGCCCCGCGGCCTGGGTAGTGTCGGCGCATGGAGCCCCCACCGCTGCCGGACGATCCGGTGCTCGCCGACGCCGCACGGCGTCTCGAGGACCAGCGGCACGTGGCCGAGCTCTATGACGCGCAGTGGCGGCTGCGCTACCTGACCTCCGGATACCTCCTGAGCGCCGGCATCGCCGACGCCGACCCGCAGGCGCTCGGCCTGGGTGAGCGGATCTGGAGCGCCCGCACCGCGGACCTGCGCGACAGCTGGCCGGCGGGCGGCACCCGCGAGAGCTTCCTCGAGACCGCGCCCGCGCTCCTGCGCGCCGCCGCCGGCGACGTCCCACCCGAGGTCATGCGCGCCGAGGTACCGGCAGAGCTGCGCGACGCCGTCCCGGACGGGCCCGTGGACCGGCCCGCGCTCGTCACCAGCTGGGCGGACATCAAGTTCGGCCGGCGAACGATCCGCGCGAACGTCGTCGGGATCCCGGTCCAGGACGCTGCCGGGCGGCGGGCCGGCTGGGTCGCGCTCGTGCTCCCGTCGCTCTCCGGCACGCTGCTCTCGCTGCTGAACGCCGGCGACCACCGCTCGCTCGAGCGGTTGATCGAGCTTCGCGCGCCGGGCCGGCGCCCGGCGGCGCTGCTCTTCGCCGACCTCGAGGGCTCGACGGCGCTGGCGCGGCGCCTCCCCGCCGCCGAGTACTTCGCGCTCGTGCGACGCACGCTCGCCCGCATCGACGACGAGATCATCGGCCGTGACGGCCTCGTCGGCAAGCACGCCGGAGACGGGGCGACCGCCTTCTTCCTCAGCGACCGTGCCGGGGGCGAGAGCGCCGCCGCGCGCGCGTGCATCGAGACGGCGCGGGCGATCCGCGCTGCCGAGGACGAGCTTGCGCAGCGAACCGGCCTGGAGCCCGGCGAGCTGCGCCTGCGCTTCGGGCTGCACTGGGGCGCGACGCTCTACATCGGGCGACTGCTGACGGCCGGCCGTGCAGAGGTGACCGCGCTCGGGGACGAGGTCAATGCGGCGGCGCGGATCGAGTCGTGCGCCAGCGGCGGGCTGATGCTCGCCTCCAAGGAGCTGCTCGAGCGCCTGGAGCCCGCCGATGCGCTCGCTGCGGGCTTCGACGCCAGGTCGGCGCGCTTCACCCTGCTGACCGACCTGCCGTCGGCCAGCGAGAAGGCCCGGCGAGACGCGCCGTCGATCGCGGTGACGACGCTGTAGAGCCCCAGAGGCACGGAAACCGGACCTTCTCCCTAGACTGCCGTTCCCGTGAGCCAGACCCCGTCCGCCCAGTACAGCCTCACGATCCGCGTCGAGATCGACGACGTACCGGGCATGCTCGGGAAGGTCGCCGGCGCGATCGGCGAGGCGCAGGGCACGATCGGCGCGATCGATCTCGTGTCCGTCGGCGACCGGCTCGTGCGCGACATCACCGTCGACGCCAGCGACGCCGAGCACTGGCCCGCGATCCTCGACGCGATCAACGCCGTCGAGGGCGCGCGCGTCGTCGACTCCACCGACCGCACGTTCCTGCTGCACGTCGGCGGCAAGATCGAGATGCGCAACAAGTCGCCGCTGAAGACGCGCGACGACCTCTCGATGGCCTACACGCCGGGCGTCGCGCGGGTCTGCAGCGCGATCGCCGAGGACCCCGACAAGGCCTTCCAGTACACGATCAAGCGCAACACGGTCGCCGTGGTCAGCGACGGCACGGCCGTGCTCGGTCTCGGTGACATCGGCCCGCGCGCGGCGATGCCCGTGATGGAGGGCAAGGCGATGCTCTTCAAGGAGTTCGCTCGCGTCGACGCCTTCCCGATCTGCCTGGACACGAAGGACACCGAGGAGATCATCGACACCTGCGTGCGGATCGCCCCCGGTTTCGGCGGCATCAACCTCGAGGACATCTCGGCGCCGCGCTGCTTCGAGATCGAGGAGCGCCTGAAGGGGCTGCTCGACATCCCGGTCTTCCACGACGACCAGCACGGGACCGCGGTGGTCGTGCTGGCCGCGCTGCTCAACGCCTGCAAGCTCACCGGCCGCGACCTCATGGACCTGCGCGTGCTCGTCGTCGGGCTGGGCGCAGCCGGGATCGCGGTGACGAAGATCCTGTTGCAGGCCGGCGTGCACGAGATCATCGGCTGCGACTCGCGCGGTGTCGTCAGCACCGCCCGCCCCGACTACGTCGACGGCACGATGAACGCGATGAAGCGCTGGTACGCGGAGGTCACGAACCCCGAGCGCCTCTCCGGGACGCCGGCCGACGCGATCGCCGGGATGGACCTCTTCATCGGGCTGTCAGGGGCCAAGGTCATCGCCCCGGAGGCCCTGGCGAAGATGCGCAAGGACGCGATGGTGTTCGCGATGGCCAACCCGACCCCGGAGGTCAGCCCGGAGGAGGCGGCCCCCTACGCCAAGATCATCGCGACGGGCCGCTCGGACTACCCCAACCAGATCAACAACGTGCTCTGCTTCCCCGGGGTCTTCCGCGGCGCGCTCGACGTGCGCGCGGCGCAGATCACCGAGCAGATGAAGATGGCCGCCGCGCGCGCGATCGCCACGATCGTGCGCGACGATGAGCTGCGCGAGGACTACATCATCCCGTCGGTCTTCAACCGCGACGTGGCGCCGGCTGTTGCGGCGGCGGTCGCCGACGAGGCGCGCTCGACCGGCGCGGCACCCGTCGACAACGCCGCGATCGGCTTCGCCCCAGGCGACGTCGAGATGCTGCCGAACGTCTGAGCGACGCCCTCAGGCGCGCTTCAGCGGGTAGATCGAATAGCTGCCGATCGCGGTGAGCAGGAGCCGCCCATCGTCGGCCTCGACGGTCGCGCGCAGCGTCGCGGCCGAGCGGTTCCGCCGGTCGACGGAGGCGCGGCAGACGATGTCGCCCTCGCGCGCGGTCTGCAGGTAGTTCACCGAGATCGACAGCGTCGCGATGCCCTCGCCGGGGTTGCGGTACGCCCACAGCGCGGACCCCATGGCGTAGTCGACCATCGCGTAGCTCACGGCACCGGAGAGCAGCCCCGCGCGGTTCATGAGCTCCGGTCGGATCGTGACCCGGAT
>Ga0335070_10003876_pt1 | contig 17441 bp, 15 predicted proteins | sample Lox_Sample_13_FD_206722 | JGI IMG/M metagenome (GOLD analysis project Ga0335070, IMG submission 206722) | Soil microbial communities from Loxahatchee National Wildlife Refuge, Florida, United States - Lox_Sample_1.3 | ecosystem: Environmental > Terrestrial > Soil > Wetlands | place: USA...
TTTCAACGGGCTGCTAGCCTTCTCCCAACGCCCGTAGCGCCAGACCGCGGGCGACGGTCGTCAGCTCATCACCGCCACGCAAGCGGGCAGCGCCGAACTTCGCTTCGAACAGGCGCCGCACGGCAGGCACAAACGACGAGCCCCCCGTGAGGAAGACGCTGTCCACATCGCGCGCTTGCACGTTGCACCGCCCCAGCAGGCGGTCGATGCAGGCCGCCAGGGCATCGAGCTTCGGCCGCAGCCACGTCTCGAACTCCGTGCGCTGCACCGCGCGGTCGATCGCAACCGGTGGATCCGCGAATTGAAAGGTTCCCGCCACGTGCTTGGACAACTCGAACTTCGTGTGCTCGACGGCACGGTAGAGATGGTAGCCGAGATCCTCATTCACGAGGTGAATGAGGGCATCGATCTTCTCCGGCGCTGCGGCCCCAAAGCGCAGGCGCCGCAGCGTCTCCATGGTTTGCTTCGTCTTGAGAAATGACAGGTGCTCCCAGCGCTCGAGACGCTCGTAGAGCCACTGCGGAATGGGCAGCGTCTGATCGAATGCGGTGCGGTAGGTCGATCCGAGCCCCAAGCTCGGCGCCACGGCGTGGCGCACGATGGTGCTGTCGAACGCATCACCGGCGATGCCCACACCGTCGACGCCGAGGATATCGTCGCGGCGTTGGCCGCGCCGGCGCGCCGCGGGACCAAGGCGGATCAACGAGAAGTCGCTGGTGCCGCCGCCGAAGTCGCCGATCAGCACCAATTCGTCGTGGTCGAGCTGTTGCTCGTACTGGTACGCGGCAGCCACCGGCTCGAACTCGAAGGTAATGTTCTCGAACCCAGCCTGTTGCAGCGCCGCACGCAGGCGGTCGAGAGCGAACTCATCATCCTCCGCGCTCGCCGCGCCCGAGTAATGCGCGGGCCGGCCCACAACGGCGTTGGCGTCGAGTCGACCGAACTGCTCTTCGACACCCGCTTTCAGGCCTCGCAGGATGATCGCGATCAAATCTTCGAGTGTGTAGAAGAAGCCGAACAGGTTGGTGTCGGTGAACAGCCGGCTGGCGAGGTGTGACTTCATCGACTGGATCAAGCGTCCGCGCCCGCCGGCAGCCAGGTAGTTGCGGATGGCGTCCGGCCCTGCCACCCCGTCCGGGCGGCTGCCGGGCCGTACGGTCTCGGGGTTGAAATAGAGAATCGAGCGGAACGTGCTGGTGCGCCCCGCCCCGTCGGAAAAGGTGGCGAGCACCGCGCTGCTGTCGTCGCGAGCAACGGCAACGGCACTGTTGGTGGTGCCGAAATCCAGACCGATCGCTGTACGCACCGTGCTGGTCTCAGCGGCCCAGCGCAGCCTCAAAGACCCGGCGCGCTTCGGCGTGGCCGAGGCGCCGGGTGGTGCGGTGGGCAATTTGCCATTCGCCGTTGCGTCGTTCGAGTTGCCACGCGTTGAGACTCACCCTGTAGACCTGGAGGTTGCCGTCCTTGTGCAGATAGACGCGCGAGTAACCGGTGGCGACGGCGCGGTCCCCATCGATCTCGACGACGGCCGGACCGATCTGGTGGGCGCAATGGCCGACCATGTCCTGGTGTCGTTCGCTGCGCACCATCTGGCGCACACCGTCGCGCCCGCGCATGAGGCCGACGTCCACGTCGTACACCGTGTCCTCGGTGAACGTGCTGGCGGCAGCGTCGGCGTCGCCAATATCGACGGCAAGACCATAGCGCACGATGACCCGGTGAATCGCCAACTCGTCTTCGAGCGCCTGCACGCGGCGGTTCAATTCATCGAGCTGCTGCCGGAGGTCTTCCATGCGGACTCCTTCAAGGCACCGCCCCGCCGCGCGTGCTGGCCATCAGTCGGGCCGGTTCCAACGGTCACGCGCGTCTATGGTCTGACGAGCCGCCGCACGCGTCGCAGCAGGAGCAGCATGGGCACCACTGCCCCCCAGCAGCCGCCCGCGGTTTCCCCGCCTTCGGCAATCTGACAACCCGGGTTGGCGCTGCCGCTGCTACCACTCGGTGCGCCGCCGTTCGGGTAGAGCGAAAACAGGCCGCTGATGTCGTCCGGTTGGAGGCGGTCGATATCGCTCTCGTGGCTGTTCATGATGGCAACCACCGACTGGCCGTTTCTATCGGGGTGGTCGAGCCCGAGCACGTGGCCAAACTCGTGCACCAGAACCCGGCGGATGTCGTTGACAACCACGTTGTTCGATCCAACCCGGATGGGACCATCGTAGGCGTTCCACGGCACCGTCGAGTTGACGAACACCGGGGCGTTGAGCATGGCGCCGGTGTTGCTGTTGGCGCAGTTGTTGGTCAGCTCGATGATGTCGCCGAAGGCTTGGCCACAGAAGCTGGGGGCGAAGAACACCGGGTTGTCGCCGACGGGTCCGGTGTTCGGGCAGGCGTGCGCAGCTCCCGGCGCACCGCACGGATTGTTGAAGGTTCCACCGACCGCAACGTCGAAGTGGAACGCGGCGCCGGCAGCGTTCCAGTCATTGGCTGCGTTGATCGCATTCTGGTCCCAGGACAATGTGCCGTTGATCAAGGCAGAGCCGGGGTTACCCAGAAACGAACGCAACGTCGCGCCACCCTGTGTCCAGCGGGTACAGTGGCCGTTGATCTTCAGGCAGACAAAAGCGTGGGCCACCGCAGCGGGCAGCACGAGCACAGTAAGCACGGTGACGGCGACGGTGCAGCGCCGCAGGACAAAATGACTCACGTTCATCTCGCCGGGGTGCCAGCGGCCGCAGGCTGCGCCAGCTCGCCGGCGATCGACTCGAGAAAGTCGCCGAGCGGCATGGCGGCAGCCGTTGGGCCTTCTGCTGTGGCGGGAGCCCGCAGGATGCGACGGCCAGCGAGACCAACCACCGGCGTGCGGTCGTCGGTCTCGACGACGTCCGTCTGCTGGTCCGCATCGAAACGGACATGGAAGCGGCCCTGCCACACACCGACGAGCGGGCACACGGCCTGTCCGTTGCCGGCGACGAACAGCACGGCACGCTCCCCGAGGGTGAAGGCGGGCATGTCGGCGATGTGCACCACCACCCCACCGCTTTCGCCACCGTAGAAGCGCAGCGTCAAAGTGTCGCCGACGTCACCTTTGAGGACGGTAAGGTCAGAGAAGGTCACGTACGTGGCCGGGGCGCCCGACGTGTCGGCGGCCTGCTTGATGTCGGTGACCGTTCCAACGACGATTTGTTCCGCGAGCGCAACCAACTCTGGAAACTCGCGCTGCACAACCACCATCGCACCGGCAGGCCTTCCCACGCCCAGCAGGAATGCCAGGAGCGCGATGTACCTCGCTACCTTCATTGCGCCCGGAGGGTAGCAAAGGGGTGTACGAGATACCATGCCGTAGGGGACAGACGCCGCACTAGAAGGTGTATTCGATCTCTCCGCTGTAGATCACGTCGGCACGGATGCCGTCGCGGTTGAGCGGGAATTGGAAGGTACCGCCGGCGACGAACTTGCCGAACGGGTTGACCCTGAAGCCGACGGCGGATTGCAGGACGTTGTCGTTGATGCCGTCGCGCTTGTCGTCGAAGTAGCCGAGGAAGTCGGCCGCCAGCGTCAGCCATTTGGTGGTGCGCACGTCGGCGCCGGCGATGCACTCGGCCTGACTCACATCGGCACCGCTGCGGAACGCGTAGCCGATGTTGAGGTGCGGTGACACGCGACCAAAGTCTTTCGAGGCGATCAACAGCGGTGTGAAGGTCGGATCATTGAAGCCAAGGAAATTGTCGGCGTTCCCCGTCGGAATCGTCAGCACGCCCTCGACGGCAAGATCGGCGTACTCGGTATTGTAGAGGTGCCATTTGCTGCGCAGAAACAGGTCGCCAGTGCCGAAGGCCGTTTGATCGAAGCCATCGGTGGCACATCTGGCGCTGATTGGCTTGTTGGGTTGCTGTGGGTCGAAGCCACACAGCGTTCCCGATTTGGCCACCAAGCGGTTGTTCTCCTCGAGAAAGAAGCCCGGGGGGAACTGGACCTTGACGGCCGGGTTCTGGATGAGGTTCGACGTCACGGTCGCATGCATGTGGGCCTGGCTGAGGGACAAGGCCATGCTGACGTCGATCGAGTCAGTAATCCCGAAGGCGCCCGTAAGGAAGATGGTGTCAAACGACAACCCCATGTTGAGCTGTGACTGAATCAGATTGTTGCCGAAGCGCACCTGATCCAGAGGCGTCAATTGGCTCACGAAGGCCGGCGAGAACGCAGACTGGGAAAACATCAAGTTGCTCAGAGAGCTGCCTTCCATCGTATCGAAGTGGATGTGGGTATACGTGACATTGAACGTGCCGGTGTACTTCCCCAGGGTTGTTGCGCGCTCGGCGACGCTGTCACCCAGACTCTGCGTCGACCGTACAAAGGTGTCGAGTTCGGGATCCCAGGCGAAGCGAAAGGCACCGCTGGCCGAGGGGACGGGGGCCTGGGAATGCGCCGTCGCCAATTCGGCCGACAGAGAGTTGAACTGCGAGGCGAAGCGCAGGCGCTGACTCTCGGCGAGCCGCGGATCCGCAACACTCTTCTGGATGGTGGTGATCAGCGTCCCACCGAACAGCCCCGGGATGAGCTGATCGAGGGGGACGGCATGTGCCGCTGCGGCCTTGAAGCACATGTGCGCAATCAAGACCGCCAGCGCCGCCAGGCGGGGTATCCAGACGCGGCGAGCTGCGCCGCACCGTCGTTCCGCACCATACCTCTGGCGCCGCGATACACAACTGCAAGCCGCGCGCGGCTGCCGACCGGTGGTGGTTGATCGGATCGTCATCACAGGCCGTCCGTGATCTTCCACCCGCCGTCGTCGGGCACAAGAATTTTAGTGAGGCGCACTTCCAGATGCTGCGGCTTGCCGCTCTCGCGATCGATGAAGTGATCGCGGCGCGTATAGGTGACCGCCACCGCATCGCCCAGGGGTGCCACGGTGACGTCTGCCAGTTCGACCGTGAGACCGGCGGCGTTCTCCAGGTACGCATGCAGCGCCTGGCGCTGGCGTCCGGAGAACGCCACGTACAGGCCGGCGAGCTGCTCGAGATCCTTGCTCTCCAGCGCGATGCGGTACTCTTCGAGCACCTGACCCACGGACGACGGCGGATTGAGCAGCTGCGCGTGTCCGTAGCCGCCACGCGACAACAAGCTGAGCGCGGCGACCGCGGCGATGATCTTCCCCCACCCGGAACGGCGGCGGTCACCGGCAGTCACGCGCGCTTGTCCTGCGGCAGCGGGCGCTGCACCCTTCATTGCCCGCTCGCCATCTTCCACCGGCCGTTGTCGCGCACCAGAATCTTGGTGAGGCGGACTTCCAAACGTTGCGGCCTCCCGCTGACGGTGTCGATGAAGCGGTCGCGGCGTGTGTAGGACACGGCAACGCCGTCGCTGTGGGGCGCCACCGTGATGTCCGACAGCTCGACGATCAGCCCTGCCGCATTCTGCAGGTACTCGTGGAGTGCTTCACGCTGGCGCGCGGAGAAGGTCACGTACAGAGCGGCCAACCGATCGAGGTCCTTTTGCTGCAAGGCGCCGCGGTACTCCTCGAGCATTTCGCGGACCTGCGTATCGACAACAGCGTCTGCTGCTTCCTCGGCGTACGCCGGACTGGACAGCAGCGTAGCGAATTTGAACAAGTGGTCGGCTGCACGAGACTGCGGTCCCACGGGTGTCGGCGTCCGCGGGCTGTGTCGTTCCGGTTCCCCGACGACGCCCTCGGTCTCGAGCAAGAGGCGATACGCATCGACGTCGGTGTTGGTCTCACCCTGGATCGATTTGCCCTCCTCGGGCGACAGCTCCACGGGCAAGCGACGGAGCATGCTGATCACCAACCTCTTTTGCAGCTCGAAGAACGCCGACTGATCGCCCTCGACGCTGTCCGAACCCTCCTGCACCCCGGTGCCTGCGTCGATGATGCGCGCATCGATGCGTATGGTGTTGCCCACGACGTGAAACGAACCGGTGAGGAACTTGCCGATGCCCAGCTGCTGAGCAACCGAGAGATTGTCGATCGCGCGCGCACGCACCACGCGGTCGATGAGCTCAGGCGAATACACGTGCAGCGCCTTCACTTTGCTCAGCTCGGTGTTGAATGCCACACGCAGCGCCTTGCCCATCCATTCATGCTGCGGATCGCCGCGCAGGTCGTTGAACTCCATCACCCCGACCGTGTTGGCCGCCGGTGCTGAGGGCCGTGGCACCGCTGGGTTCTGCGCCATCACGACCGGCGCAGGTGACTCGGCCGCTCGAGCGTCGCGCGGCACGGCGGCGAAGGCCAGATCCGTTCCCTCCATCTTGTGATAGGGATGCTGTTGCTCATCGGTGAGCCGCGGCACGCGGCGGGCGACGTGACCGAACAGCTCGGACACGGTCACCAAGCCGTCGTTATCGGCGTCCGCCGGACCCTGAAGGCCCTCGAGTACTGCGTAGGTAAAGACACCGTGGCGCAGTTCGGGTTTCTCCTTCGATTCTTCGCCCGGTTTGGTGGCCGCGAGCAGAAAGAACCCTTCACCGGCGGACAGCCGAGCCGCCAGGTCATCTGCCGATGCCAAGCCGCGCGCCGCCAACCGCAGCGAGCCGGAGTGACAGGTGTCGAGCATGACGACGATGCCGCGCACATTGCGCCGCAAGACGCGGACAACTTCGTCGAAGTCGGTCATCCGCAGGCCGGCGGTGAGGAGGTTCGTGGGGTTGGCTGGATGCGGCAGGAAGTAGTAGCTGCCGGTGGTGAGATCCTGCACGCCATGGCCGGCCATGAAGATGAGCACAATGTCATTGGGACCTGCCTGACCCAGGAAACGTTCCATGCTGTCGAGAACGCTCTCGCGGGTAACCTCGTCGTCGGTGAAGACAAGCGTCTTGACTTGGCTGTACAGACGGCCCCCGGCCTGGCGTTGCAAAGCAGCTTCGATGGATTGGGCGTCCGCCGCCGCGAACTGCAGGTTGAGGTTCGGGTCCTGATAGCGGCTGACGCCGATCGCCAGCACCCAGAGTGATGACACCGCCTGGGCTTGCGCCCCGGCAGCCGGTGGCGCCGCCGCAAGGGTTTCCGGGGGTGCCGGGCTGCGTTCGGGGCGGTGGAGCGTCCACACTACGGCGATGCCGGCAACCGCGCACCCGGTGGCGACTACCAATAATCCACGCGCCGTCATACAATCACTGAGGGTTTATCATCTCTTACCGGGACGGCGGCTTGCAAATACAATTTCCAGCTGGCGAAATGAGACCAATCTCGCAAAAGAGCTGCGCCGGGCGCTTCCCCCACTGCTGCGCGGCCCAGACTCTTTGCCCGAAGTGGTCCCGAAGTGCAATAAATCGACGGCTTTTTGCATCTCTCGTTGCAGCAGCACCATGGAAGCACCGGAGGATCTGGGCCTGCGCGGCTGGGTAGGTTTGGATGGAGGACCCACTCCGCGACGCCCGAGAGGCGCGGGCGCTGATCGGCTCCTGCCTGTCGGGAGACCCGGAAGCCGTCAAGCGCTTTCAGCAAAAGTACGGCGAGCTGATCTACGGGTATCCGATCCGCGTGTACCGCACTCCACCCGAGGATGCGGGGGATTTCTACGTCTTTGCCTTTCAAGACGGGCGGATCTTCCGCCGGTTGCGCACCTTCGAGGGGCGTGCGCCGCTACGCGCGTATCTGCTGGGGTTTGTCCTCGATGACCTGGTGCTCGAATGGAAGCGTGGCGAGCGCACGGTGGAGACCGTCTCCATCGAGGGCCTGGGGGAGCTACCCGACAACACGGCTACAGCGAACTCTCCGCTCGCCAACGACGGAGCGCAGGCGACTGCTCCGGGAGCGCCCGAGGACGCGCTGGCGGTCCTCACGCCCGCGAAGGCTGTCGTCATGAAACTGCTCTACGTGGAGGACTACGAACTGAAGGCCGCCGACGTCAACTACATTGCCGAGACATCGGGCCGCAGCGTACCGGAGGTGCTCGCGGCCGTGGCGCGCCTGCGGGACCGGGTCCGAGAGCGCGAGGCGGGCTTGAAAAAGTTGCAAGACGGCATCGACGCGGTGCAGGCGTGGATTCGCCTATACGAACGACGAGTGGAACGCATCAGTGAAGACCTCGCCTCGCTCCCGCCGAACGCCGGAGCGGCCGTTCGGCTGCGCGCCGAGCTGGCCCAGATCGAGCAGAAACAACACCGCCGCCAGCAGCAGCGCAGCCGGTTGCTGGCACAGGCGCAACGGCGCAAGGTAACCGCCCCGTACAAGGAGATTGCCACGCTCTTGAATACCAGTGTCGGCAACGTCTGTTCCCAGATTGCTCGCGTTCGTCGAGAGCTGCTGGCCCGGTCCGCAGGAAGATATTCTGGTATTGAAAAAGCAGACGAGAAAGGTGTACGCTCTGACGAATCCAACTGCTAGGTCGTGTCCCATGCCGAGGGGCAATTCCACGCATGGGCATGTCCCGGTTGAGGTGCAGACACTGCTACGAAACTCCAAGGGAAGAGGAGAGCTACGATGACTGATTCTCGGTACGCCATGCCGCAGTCGAAAACGGATCGCACCGCGAGCTGTCCCGACTTCGAGGACCTCTCTCGGTTTGTCGATGGCGAGGTCGACGGTGATCGGGCGGCCCACATCGCCGCGCACGTGACCCACTGCGCGTGGTGTTCCGGGCTGGCAACGATGATCCGCGCCTATTTCGAGGCGGCGGCAAGCGCCGAAACCACGGTGGGCGGGCCGGGTTGCAGCACCACCGAGCTCCTGGTGAGCTACTTGACCACCGGTCTCTCCGATGCGGAGCGGCACAGCATCGATACACACGTCCGCGGGTGCGATCAGTGCATCGGCACGCTCACCCTCTTGCAGCGCCGTTTGCTCAGTGCCGAGGAGGTTCCGGCTCCGGTGCCCGCTGCCCTCATGGAACGCGCGACGGCGGCGGCCACGCGGGAGCTCCGTCCTGCCAAGCCGGCTACCGGTCTTGCCGAGGCGTGGTCGGCACTCTCATCCGTTGGTCGGCGTTTGTCGGCGCATATCCGCCTGCCGGCGTTGGTCCCCGCGGCCGTCGCTGCAGGGGCGCTACTGGTTGTGGCCGGCGAGCACAACTGGATGAAGCCTGAACCGCTGAAGGAGATGACCCGCGCGGTTCCATCGCACCGCACCCTACGCATCACGGCCACCGAGGCAGTGGTGCGTGCGCAACCCAATTCACGGACCGAGGTCGTTGCCACACTCGGCCGTGGCGCGACGTTGGAGGTTACATCCCTCGAAAAGGATTGGTATCGAGTTACTCTGCCCGGCGGTACCGAGGGCTGGGTGGAGCGCCAAGCGTTCGAGTAAACTCACCTCCGTTTCAAGATGACGCACCACACCACCGGGAGCACTTGTAGCCCGGCCGGGCAGACTCGTACCTCCAGCCGGACTGCAACCGCCCTGGTGGTCGGACTGGCGGCGCTGGCGGCGGCGCTGGGACGCCCCGCTCCGGCGGCAGCGGCGGATCAGAACACAACCGACGCCATCTTTTGCGGGATGCCGCTCGCCCGTCACCTGGAGAGCGGTGCAACCAACAGCTTCAACGCGTCGCTCTCACCCGGTACGGTGGTCTCAGCAGACGTCATCACCACACCAGCCGTGGGCTTCCTCAAGATGGAATCGGTGAACTTCACGCCCGCGACCGCAACCTGTGCTGGTGACCTGCTGCTCAGCATCCCTTCCCCCACGCCCCCGGCGACCGACGTGGCGCCCGGTACGATCAACGTGACCAATTGCTTGGACAACGCCGCCCACGACTATACCATCACCCTCTCCGTCGTGTCACAGGGACCGGACACCTGCGCGGCTGCACTGCCGTGCGGAACCCCGCTGACCGCTGCCTTTGGGGTGAGTGGTGAAGTCGACTCGTACACGTTTCAAGGCATCGAGGACGACAAGGTCACGCTGGCAGTAACCAACATCGCCCCGGCCATCGGACAAGTACGGCTACGCCTCTTCGACCCGGCGGGCGTGCTGCTCCATGACGGGCAGAACGACAATCCCACCTGTCCGGGCTCGCTGCAGATGCCGCTGCCGTCTACCGGTGCCTACACCCTGCTGGTCAGCTCGTGCAACGGACCGAAGCAAGGTCAGTACAGCGTGACCTATCAGCCGCCGAGCTGCACCCCCAAGCAGCCCGCCGGGCAGTTCGCGTACGTGACGAACGCCGACTCCGGCACGATGAGCGTGATTGATCTTTCAACCAATACGGCCCAGCTCACCGCACCGATTGCGCCCGCCGGACGCGCGGCATTGGCCTCACCCACCTTCATCGCCATCACTCCCAACGGTGGCTTTGCCTGGGCCACCTATGGACCCGCCAGCACCACCTCCGTGTTCAACACCAGCACCAACCTGCTGGTGGCCTCCGTCCCGACCGGGCTCGACGCCAACGGGGTCACGATTAGCCCCGACGGCAGCACGGCCTACGTCGTGTCGAACTCGCTGGGGGGAATTGAACTGGTCGACACCAGGACAAACAAGGTGACGCGGCTTGTGGCCCAGGACATCGGATCCTCTGCTCAAGGAATAGCAACCGCAACCACTCAAGACGGCACTTTCCTCTACGTTGTGTCCGACGACGCGTCGGGGCTCCTCAAGATCAACACCCAGGACTACCTGACTGATGCGGTGACGAACTTGGACCTCGGCCTCTACGATGCATTCGCCGTGAGCCCGGATGGAGCCTTCGTCTACGCAGGCGAGCTCAACGATATCGCGGTGGTCGACACCACCACGAACTCGGTGGTCACCACCATCCCGACAGGCGAACCGTTCGCCATTGCCTTCACGGCCGATGGGCGGACGGCGTACGCCACCATCGCCGACGGCGATACGGTTGCGGTGATCGACACGGCAACGCAGCGGCAGATTGATTCGATTTCCAACGCCGGCCAAGCCCCAGGGGGCATCGCCATTTCACCCGAGACTGGGCTCGCCTACGTCACCGACTTCACCGCCGGCGCCAACGACCCCGGAATCTTCGTCATCGACACCAAAACCAACAAGGTGATCAATTCACTCCCCTCACTCGGCGATGGCCCCACGGGCATCGCCCTGACCACGGCTCCGACCGGCTTGTGCGTCGGCGACGCGCACGGCGAAACCAAGGTCACGATTGATGAACTCGTGCTGTCGGTGAACTATCTCCTCAACGGCTGCCCAGGACGCTTCCCGTCGGTGTCCGTTCCGTTCCCTTAGAGACGCCGGGGCCAGCGGCCGGCAGTGTCGCGCCAGCGCGGCGCCCGGGGCGCCACCGCCTTTGCGTGGTGCCTGTGACCTGCTATGAAGACCGCCATTCTCAACGGAGGATGCGGAGATGGCGAGGATCTCATGGACATGTCTCATGCTCACCGTGCTCGCGGCCGGACTGGCGCAAGCAGAAGGGAAGAACCCGATGGTACTGATTTCGACGTCAATGGGCGACATCAAGGTCGAGTTGGATGCACAGAAGGCGCCGATGACGGTGCAGAACTTCCTCAGCTACGTGAACGACAAGTTCTACGATGGCACCATTTTCCACCGGGTGATCCCCGGCTTCATGATCCAAGGCGGCGGGATGGACAAGGACATGAAGGAGAAGGCAACGAAGCCGCCCATCAAGAACGAGGCCGGTAACGGCTTGAAGAATGCCGACGGCACGATTGCCATGGCGCGAACCAGCGTCGTCGACAGTGCCACCGCACAGTTCTTCATCAACGTGAAGGACAATGCGTTCCTCGATCACCGCGACGAGAGCCAAGCCGGTTTCGGCTACGCTGTCTTTGGCAAGGTCGTCGATGGGATGGACGTCGTGCGCAAGATCGAGAAGGTGCAGACGGGCAACAAGGGCATGCACCAGAACGTTCCGGTCGAACCGGTGATCATCAAATCGATCACCGTCATCAAGTGACGCGCGCCGCCGCTGTGGCGTGGCCTGCTGGCGGGTGCACCGCGTCCCTCATGAGCCCATGGCACATGCCGCGGTGATCTTCGATCTCGATGGCGTGCTGATTGACTCTGAAGCGTTACACTACAAGGCCTACTCGGAGGTCTTGGCGCGTTTCGGAATCAGCGTGTCGCTCGAAGAGTATGCGGTGCATTGGATCGCGGCGGGACAAGGACCGGAATACGCCGTCCGCACACACGGGTTACACATGCACCCCGACGAACTGCGGGCGCTGAAGCAGCCTGTCTACCACGACATCCTGCGTCGCGAAGTGGCGTTGATGCCTGGGACGGTGGCGGCGCTCACCCGCCTGCAGCCGCACTTTGCGCTCGCTCTGGCGACCAACTCGAACCGGCAAGACGTGTCGGTTGTTACCGAACGCTTCGACCTGCAGCGCTTCTTCACTGCAATGGTGACGCGCGAAGACTACCGCAACGCCAAGCCGCACCCGGACGCATTCTTGACAGCTGCGACGCGCTTGGGGATGACCCCAGCGGCCTGTCTCGTGGTGGAAGACGCCGAGCGTGGGGTGCTGGCAGCACATCGCGCCGGCACAGCCGTCGTTGCGATACCCAACCGCTTCACCTGCGACAGCGACCTCTCCCTGGCCACCGTCGTCTTGCCCAGCCTCGATGCGCTGAGTGTCGACCTCGTCACCCAGCTCGTGGCGGACAACCAGAAGCGCGTTCGACTCGGAAGCCCCCAGTAACCATCGAGAGCGCCAGAAGCACGCCGGCCACAGGTCCTAGAATGGGATGCGCAGCTTGCCGGTAGACCCAAAAACAGCGGGGGTTTCCTGTAGCAGGTCACTGACATCACGTCGTTCACGCAGGAGTTGCCGTCGCTGCGGAGCGACCGCGGTGACCGCCACCGCGGCACGATCGGCTTTTGGCACTACCTGCCCGGCCAACAGCGGGTTGTTCAACGTGACGCTCTCTGCCGCGCCGGCGCCGACGAAATCCATCCCCTGGATGTACTGGCGAAACAGGCTGTCGGACAGGCGGCGCGGTGCGCTCGGCAACTGGTTGCGCGTCACAGTCGTGACTTCTTGCGCAGTCACGAATACACCTCGACCACTGCGGTCGAAGGCACTCGTCACTTCGACCGAACCACTGAGACCGGTCACCTCAGTACGGTCATCGGCCGGGTCATAGCTCACCACGAACTCTGTCCCGCGCACACCGGCGACCGCGGTGGCGGTCTTGATTTCGTACACCGCGCCGGCCCGCTGATAGTACTCACTGACCAGCGCACTCACCTTGCCTTGCAGCAACCCCAACACCGAGCGCGCCTTGCCTTGGTCGGGATCAAACAGTTGCTCGTTGACCACGACGCGGGAGTCGTCACTGAGGGTGAGGACGGTGTCATCCTGGAAGACGATACGCAGCCGGCCCGGCCGCCCGGTGTTGATCTCGTCGCCGCGCCGAACCGCAAGCCCCGGAGTCACGGTGAGCCACACGTCACCGCGGCCGATCCGGGCGCTGCCGTCGACTGCAGCGACGGTGCCCACTTCCTGGGCCAGCAGCGCACCCCTCGTCGACAACAGCGCCATGACGAGCACCAGCGTTCCACCGCGCAACCGTCGGCGCACACGCTGGCAGCAGTTGGCGAAGGCTGGTCGATCGAAATCCATCGTCGTACCCCCTGTTGGAACTCGCAGCTGATTGTACACGGACTGCCAGTCAGCTCCTAGTGGAATCGCGCTTCCAGCGCTAGCGAACCCACGTTGCGCGTGTACTCGTACAAGGACTGGTTGGAGTTGTTGAAATCGCCGAAATACCCCGCCGTGACTGCGAGGTATTCGTTGATCGGTTTGGAGAGCGCAAACAGGACGAGGTTCTCGTTGTCGTTGCGCACCGGCACCCCTGGGGCAGTTGCGCTCTGCGACGCGTAGTCCTCCCACCGATAGCTGTACTCCAGCTCCGCGGTGATGCCCAGCGGGAACGACCAGCCGCCGCCGGTATCAATCTCGTACCCATTGTAGGCAAACACGTCGCCGTCTGATTGGGTCGGCGACTCGTTGTCGTAGCGGAATCCCAAGGCGACATACCGTTCCGGCAGACCGAACGAGTAGAGCTGGCGAAACCCCGCCTCGTAGTTGTTGGCGTCGCGCAACTGGTACGCCAACTTCTTGAAGTCGCGATACCGGTAGCGGAAGAACACGTCGGTGCGCAGGTTGTCACCCTCGTTGATGGCCACCCATGGAAGCGCGGTGGCCTCCTGGAGGAAACTCTGTTCGTCGCTGACGAAGTAATAGTCGTACCGTGCCAGCAAGCCGAACTGGAAGATATCGGCATTGATCACCCCCTGTATCGTCGGCCGGTGATCCTGCAAGTTGAAGTCGGTCAGCTCAAACTGCAGACTCTGGTAGAACTCGTAGCCGACCGACAACTCGGCAGTTTGCGTCCGCCACGGGATGTAGACGCCACCGACAGTGATGACCCCGCGCCCGTCGTTCTGGTGGCTGATGTTCACCGCGTTCAGAGCCAGGGAGTTGAGGGTGCTATCCGACGGCCCGAGAATGACGTTGCTGTCGTACTGCAGGCCGAAGAGGCCGTAGACTTCCCAGTTCGCGTACTGACCGCTGCGGATCTTCTCCAGGAACGACGCGGCCTCTCGGCCCATATCCGACTCGGGATCGTACGCACGGACGTATTCAAAGTCGCCCTCCGCATCCGACCACTTACCGTCCTGGAAGTCAGCAACGCCCCGGTAGTAGCGGGCCGGCAGGCGCAACGACGTATCCCTGTCCTCTGCGCGCCGCAAGTTTTGGCGTGCCGCCGATGAATTGCCGACGCGCAGCTGTGCGATGCCGAGGAACATCGAGGCCCGGGCATCCAGCGTCGGCACCTTCTGCGCCTCCTGGAGCCAGGGAATGGCTTGCTCGTAGTCGCCCGCCTGCACCATCACGACGCCGAGTTCGAGCGGCGCCTGCTTCACCGCGTGCGACTCGGCAACGGTGCGCAGATCGTCGATCGCGCCGCGGTCGTCATTGAGGCGGGCGCGCGTGACGCCGCGATAGTAGCGCGCGTACATGTCCGATGGGTCTGCCGCAACCGCCCGGTCGAACAGCGCCAGCGCCTCCTGCATATGTGCGGCGTGAAATTGGACGAGCCCCTGCGAGTACAACCGCTTCGACTCGTCCGAGGCCATGGCTGTGCCGCTCGTGACGGCCGTGGCCAAGGTGAGAGCGAGAGCAAAGAACCGCCGCACGAGGCACCGCGATGCAGGATGGGCGGCTGCCGGTCAGGCGCGGCGCGTCGGCGTCGGCGACCGCGTTGGCGTACGGCTGGGCCGGGGCGGCAGCGGCGTCGGTGTCGGCGGAACTGCCGGGTAGTGATATCCAAGGTCAATTGGCGGCGAATCCGCCGACCCATCCGTCTGTGTCGTGCGCTGGCCGAGCGCCGCGGCAACCTCCGCGTCGATGTTTGGATCCCCGGCGTCGGCGGCAGGACTCTGCGATCCGGATAAGCCTCTGGCCAGGTGAAAATCTTCAAGTGTCGGGGCGATGAACAGCGGGTTGGCGATATTGCCGATGACGTCGTCGACGCCCTGCGGCGTGTCGGTGCCATAGCCATCAGTATTGAGGTTGTAGTCGGCGTCGTAGCCGCTCGTTGAAGGATCCGCCGTGAGGCCAACCGGCGTGTTGAGGTTCACGATGTTGTTGCGCAGCATGATGGCGTTTGACGGCTGGGCGGCGTCGCCGACGCTGATGCCCGCCGCCTGGTTTCGGTAGAGCGTGTTGTTGATCACCCGCACGTCGGAGCTGCCGCGCACCAGAATGCCGCTCCCGGAGTTGCCAAAGACGAGATTGTTGAGGGCCAGGACGCTGCTCGAACCGTCAAGCTCCACGCCGTCACCACGCGAAGAGGTGATCAGGCAGTTCTGCACGGCGACGTTGGTGCTCTGCTCAACAAGAACGCCGGCGCCAGACCCGCCGCGCACGGAGAAGCCGTCGATGGTCACGTTGCTCACTCCCGAGAGTTCGATGCCGGGCACATTCCCCCGCACGCTGATGGTCACCGCTGCGGCGGGGCTCTCACTGTGCGACCCGTTGACGTCGGCAATCAAGGTAATCGGCCCGCGCAGATCGCCGGCCCCGAGAGCGATGGGAGCGTAAACGCCAGGCTCGACGAAAAGCGTGGATCCGGCCCGCGCCGATCGTGCGATGTCGCTGATGCTGGCACCCGGATGGACAACAAGCACATCCCCCGCCGGTGTGCCGGTTGGCGAGGGCGTCGGCAGGCTCGCTTGCACGCTGAACGCGTAGCTGAAGTCGAGCGTCCGCGGTGTGGTTGCAAGGTTGCGCGCACCGATGTGCGCCGTGGCGTCACCAAGCGGAAGCGCCTGTGCTTGACGGACCACCTTGAGGCCGGCGACGTGAAGCGCCCCGCCGCTGCTGCATTTCGTGTTGGTGGCATCGTCGCACGCCGTCAACGTCAGTGTTGCGCTGGAGGCCTGCGCGATGTCGTAGCTCACCGACTGGGAGTCGATGCCACTCGCCGCGTCCGCCACCGTGAAGGTGGCGGTAACGGGATTCACGGTGTTGCTACCGACGTCGGGGTTGAGATTGAAGACGAACGGCACCGCGAACACCGGAATGTCGCCAGCATTGGTCTCCGTGCCCCCGGCGATGTTGACTCGTTGCGGATCACTCAGGAAACTTGCCGGCGCGATGCGGGTGGGATCGCACGCCTGACCGCTACCTGCCGGATCGGTCGGACACGCCGCCACCTCATTGGCAATGGGCGCGAAGTTCACGGCGAACCCGGCGAGCGCAACCGTCGCACCGCCAGTCGGAAGTTGGTCCAAAACCAGAAAGCGGCGACCGGTACCTGGGTCGATTGGCAGGGTCGTCGGGTCGACGGCCAAACAGCAGTGCAGCCCGGCATCCGAATCGAAGGAAATGCGGACGGTCTTGACCGCCCCGGGGAGATCAACGCCGAAGCTCCCGCGCGTTACTGATGTCGTTTCCCCGCTGGCCGCAGCGCTGGTGCCGCCGGCCACGCCGCGCTGCTCCCAGACCGGACGGAAGTTGAGGCTGCCGCCACCGCTGCCGCTCGACGAACCGCCGCACCCCAGAGCACCGAGCACACCTGCGATCACCACAAATTTGGTGACTGATCTACACTGCACGCAAAACCACCGTGTGTGAGCTGACATATCGTCTTGCACCGGGTTTGTCCAATGGCAACTTGCGAGCGCCCGCTGGGTAGAACACCTGCGTAATCCAGGCTAAAGTCCGCGCGATGGATCGGCGACTCGAGGTAGCCATCGCCGCCGCGCAGGCGGGCGGTGAGGTTGCACTGCGCTACTTCCGCACCGGAGTGACGGTCGAGTACAAGGGCGATCGCTCGCCGGTGACGCAGGCAGATCGCGACTGCGAGCAGCGCATCGCCGAGGTGCTGCTCGACGCGTTCCCCGACTACGGTGTGGTCGGCGAGGAGTTCGGTGAACGCCCCGGCGCCCGCGCCCGTTGGATCATTGATCCCATCGATGGCACCAAAAATTTCATCCGCGGCATCCCGTACTTCGCGACCTTGATCGGCTTGGAGGAGG
>Ga0335070_10003877_pt1 | contig 17440 bp, 22 predicted proteins | sample Lox_Sample_13_FD_206722 | JGI IMG/M metagenome (GOLD analysis project Ga0335070, IMG submission 206722) | Soil microbial communities from Loxahatchee National Wildlife Refuge, Florida, United States - Lox_Sample_1.3 | ecosystem: Environmental > Terrestrial > Soil > Wetlands | place: USA...
GGAAATTCCAAGTCATTCCTGAATCTTTCAAACGTTCTATCAAAGTCTCGCCATGGACTAAAGTAATCGTAAGGAGCCAACTCACTGCTTCTTGGTCTTTCGCGCTGTGTCACAGGTGTCTCTTTCTCTTCCACTTTGACTATTTCTTTTGTCTTAGATAGCTTCTTGGGGGTCTCTTTTCGATTTTCGGGTTTTTTCTCCATTTTCATTCCTAATACTTTCAGCGTTCTAGTAATATTTCTTTATGTGTGACTGCAAGATTGACAGCACAGAGGCAGAGACGATGGAGCGTGGTTCAACTCAGAATACTCAATCATAGAGAATTGTTCTAGAACTTTGCTCTAGAAGGATGCGTCAATTGATCTTTTCAGCGGGCCGGGCGCGCTTTGTGAGTTTCTTTTGTAACGATGTCCTGAAGTGCTTTGGATATTTCGCGAGGGTAATCTGATCCATACTGCGATTCCAATAATCTGGCTTTTTCAACCAGCTCCTCGAGATAGTCTCTCCGAATTACTTGTGCAAGAATTGACTCTCTGACTTCATCGATTCTTCTTGAAGCAATAGAATCAGCCATCACTGTCGCCAAGCAAAAAAATATACGACATACTCCATAAACATGTGTGACTGCGGGATTGCAGCTACAAGTTGATTGGCGTCATTATGCGGATAAAAAATTCTAGAATGACGTCAGCTCGCGCTATTGTTACTGTTGACTAGCAATCACACATTGTTAAATCATGCTTGGTGGTGTTGTCACAATTTGGAGTATGCTAAACTTGAACGGGAAAGTTGTTCTTGGAACCATCTTTCTGTTGGCTTTGGTCTCAGGAATGCTTGCAAGCCCAACACTCGGAGCAACGCCAGTTAATCGCAACTTTTTTGCACACCTTTCAGGAGAGACCTGGACCTCTAAAATCTCGGGAGCAACGTACACTATAGATACGCAGGCTCAGGGTCAAGCAATCTTTCACGTCAGTAAGGATGGTCAATCAATAGAGTTCGTGTTGATTGCCGCAAACATTGAGAACATCACTATGGCGCACATCCACGTCGATGATGGAGCAGTTGTCGGACCGATCGTTGTGTGGCTTTATCCGAGAACCCCGCCGCTCCAGCTGATCCCGGGCAGATTCGACGGAATCCTGGCAAAAGGCACAATCACAGCAGCTGATCTAGCAGGCGTAATGGCTGGAATGACCATAAACGATCTGGTAAATAAAATGAGCGAAGGTCTCACGTACGTCGTTGTTCACACAAGCCAGCACCCTCTTGGAGAAATCAGAGCCTTCATCCGCTGAAGGCAAATTTCACCTTTTTTTCATTTCGTACTTTTCAACATAGAATGTTTGCGCGCTAACAACGACGAACGGCTTCGCCAAACGATTTGTGTGCCTACATTCACTCGTATCGCGTGAGATAGAGCGGTTTAGCCGCCTGTTTTTTTCTCTCCGCCTGAGGCACGTCTCTTAGACACTTGAATTTTTTTGTCAACTCCCTCAAGCCACCCATTTTCGATCATCGCTTGCGCATGTCGTCTCTCTTGCGTCCCGTCTGCATTTTGGGACTGGAAATCTGTTGCGCTGGATGAGTGTTACTCAATTTTTCCAGTCTTTTTGAAACCATTGAGTGAAGCCTATCCCGAAGATTATCGCTCGGCACAAAGGTTTCTCGAAGCTCTTTCATTTGCCTTGCCAGCTCTTCGTCCTTCAGGACCCCGCCGATCCACTTTTCGAAGTCTCCTCGCTGGAGATGAAATCTCAAAGATTTCTCGTCCAATTCCATGATCTTCTCGCCGAAATCTTTCAGTGACACGGCACTCTTTCCCGCGTATTTTCCAATTTCGTTGTAGAAGTAAAATGCCTTCTCTGCTGAAACGGTCTGAGGAACAGATTCAGACTTAATCATACCCTTCGCTCCAAAATGAGATCACTAGTTTTCTGGCAAAAAGCTATGTGACTGCAGGGCTACAGTAACATCCCACATCTTATGCTTTCAAACCAGAGAAGAATGACTTGACGTTTTATTCAGTATTTCTCTTCAGGCAGATCGGCTTACATCGAAGCGCACACGTGCAGAAGCTTAACTCATGGAAAATGGTAATGTTTAGTTTCGCTTATTTGGACATCAAGAGTTCCGCGTTTTTGACGTAATCGTACAGGCTCCAACCGTTGTTTCCTTCGAATTGCAGGTTCAGCATTTCGTAGAATTCACGGGCCATTCGTCTTTCAAGAATGATGGCTCCCTGGTAGAACATGTCAACAAGAACTTCGTGGAAAACGTCTAGGTTGTTTGGAATTTCTTTACGCGTCATTTTCGCTCGTTTCTCAAGTTGAAAATAGAAGGCGCGTTTGACTGGTTCATCCCCGAGAATCGATAAGCCGTCATCTACGGCTTCGAGAATTGCCTGTCTGTACTTTTGCAGTGACTCAGGAAGAGACATTCAATTAGCGCCCGAATTCCGCCCTTTTTTCCCCAAATGACTGAATGATGTCTCACTTAAGTGAGTTGTGCACAGAAACGAAAAAGGGGGTTTTGCTCGATGCGAGATGCAGGTTCGGTTTTTTACATGAAAGTGATATCTTGAATGACACGAGCTCCCATGCGTTTCTCAGCTGATCTTGTGCTTCTTGCTGCTGGGTTCTTTGTCGCGGCTTTCCATGTACGCGATTAGTTTTTTGCGATCCATTCTCAGTTCTTCATCCTGTTCATTGAGCTTCTTTTCTATTATTTCCAGCAGTTTTTTCGGTTCTATCGGTTTCACCAGATAGGCGTTTGCTCTTTTGTTCACAGAATCAACGGCGTTTCCGAAATTGCCGTAACCGGTGAGTATTATCTTGACCATTCTGGGCTCAGTGTCGTGTATCTTGGTGAGCAATTCTGTTCCATCCATATCTGGGAGCTTGATGTCTAGAATTGCCAGGTTGAAGAAATGTTTGTTTGATTTTTCTATGGCTTCCTTTCCAGTTTTGGCTGTTTCCACATCATAACCTTTCAAAGCGAGGTAGTCTCGGATGGATCTGAGGATGGTTTCATCGTCATCCACGATCAGAATGCTCTTCTCTTTTTGAACCATAGACGAACCCACGATTGAAAATGCCCTTCTGAAACTTAAGCTTTTCAGCCAGTCTCTGTTAGCGGAATTCGCACTGTAAATTTGCTGCCCTTGCCGACTTTGCTCCTGAAAGCTATCGTCCCGTTGTGGGCTTCGATCAGCTTCTTGCAGACCGGCAACCCCAGTCCTTGCCCTCTGGATTTTGTCGTGAATAACGGTTGGAAGATTTTCGACCGATCTGCCTTGGAAATACCCAGACCCGTGTCTTCCACGTAGATTATGAGCGTTTTTGGGCTCCTTTTTCGGGACACTTTGATGATCAGTTTACCCCCGTTTGGCATTGCCTGCAGTGCATTCGTTACCAAGTTAGTGACCACTCTTCTCACGATTGTAGCGTCGATTTTCACTTTGGGCAGGTTTCTCGGAATGTTGACAGATACAGACACGCTTTCTGGCACATTCGACGCGGACAAAGTATCATTGATCAGTTTTCGGAGATCGGTTCTTTGAGGCAAAGTCTTTACGGGTCCAGCATAGTCTTGCAGATCTGAAACGATTTTGTTCATGTAGAATGCCTGATCTCTTATCGACTCCAGCCGCTTTCTGCTTTCCTGTCTCTGTTCCGATGAGATGCTCATCTCTTCCAAGCGTACCTCAGCCAGATCCAGAATACCAACGATGCTTTGTAACGGGTTACGCAGATCGTGGCCCACCATTGCCGCAGTTTCCCCTATTCCTGCCATCCGTTCACTAGTCTTCAATTTCTCCTCCAATTTTTTGCGTTCAGTGATATCTTGACCTTGAGCAATGGTCGCGATGATTTTCTTGCTTTCTGGATCACAGACGTTAGCCGAGTTCCACAAGGCGATTCTAATAGTTCCATCTGTGCGAATAATCGGAATTTCAACAGCTTCCCAGTATTGACCCTGAAGGGTGCGTTGGATATTTTCTAGCGCTTTTTCTTTTCTATCTTTCGGAAACAGTATATCCAATTGCTTGCCTATGGCATCATTCGAGTTGAGGCCTGTGAGACGTTCAAAAGCATGATTGAACTTGGTGATTCTGAAATCAGGGTCCCACACAATGATTGGTGCATTCGCGTAATTCAGCAAGCTATCCAAGTAATCACGTGTCTCACGTAGCTCGTTCTCGGCTTGTTTCAATTCATTGATATTGATTGCATAGACACGCACACGCTGAGCTTCTGGAACAAGATAGAATCGCTGATAGAACCAGTTCCCACCAACTCTTACCTCTCTACCAGAGCTAGGCTTCTGAACTGTCAAGGCACTGACTACGTTTTTGAAGTCAGAAAGGAAAGGATGATTTAAACCTGAAGTCGCCAAATCAGGAAGAATCGACTCGGCTGCCGGGTTAGAATAATAAACGACACCATCGAAGCCCATTTCAATCACAGGACTAGGATTAAGCTCAGGAAATGAAGCCAGTCTATCAATTTCTGCTTCTGCTTTCTTGCTTTCAGTAATATCTGCTGCAACATAGCCGAACCGTGGCTGTCCGCTCTGGTCTATACCAAAATAACTGACGGTAACAGACAGCCAAATCTCACGGTCTCTTCGCTTGTCGAGATACTCGAAGTGAACTGGCTGTCCGCTACGCCTGCTCAGCTCATAACGTTCAATCCAGAAGGACATAATTTCCCGTGGTTCCCCAAGTTCCGAACTCAATCTGTTTGGAATCGCCTCTTGAGGCACTCCAAGGAAACTGGCTGCCAATGAGTTGCAAGTAATGTGCCGAACGTCCGCACCATCAATCACTTCGACAATTCCTCTAATCATTCCTGGACTGTCGAAGAAACTGTGCAGAAGAGATTCGTTTTGGCGCAACGATTCCTCAGTTCTCTTCCTATCCGAGATATCCGTGAAAATAGAAACAAAATAGCCCCTTCGAGGGCTGTACACGTTGATATCGTACCAGCGCTTCAGGTAGGGTTCATAGAGCTCTCGATGAGCAGGCTCTCCAGTCATGGCAACATGGTTCTGCCAATCAATCTCAGTTTGAGCAAAACCTTGTATCGCCTCTGTGATCTTCTTGCCAACCACATTTTCCTTTTTTAGTCCAGTAAGAGCCTCATACGTATCATTAACATTGAGTAAGACAAAATCTATAGGTTCATTATTTTCGTTCATAACTACCTTGCAGTATGTCAGTCCTACACCTTTGTTGTTGAATAGAGCTTCATAATTCTCAGCAGCTTCGTGCATGGCGTCCTGCGCTTTCTTTATTTCGGTTGTTTCAAGAAGGGTGAGCACAAAGCCTTGCGCGTGACCCGTTTCATCTTTCACGGGTGTGAGCGTCCAATCCCAAAAGGTGACTCCTCTTTCGGGCTGATTTGGAAACTCGAATGGAAAATCATGATACTGAACAAGTTCCCCAGTACTTCTTACTCTCTCAAATATGCGTTTAGTTGGTTCATCAGGGTGCACTGAGAAGAGATTCTTGCCTATCAACTCTTCTGCAGGCAACTTCGAACTCACCGTGAAGGCACGATTGACCGCGGTAATAGTGAACCCATTGTCCAAGTAAGCCAGAGGAACGTACACGTTATCACTCAAAGCTTGGGAGAAATTTCTTTCTCTTTGCATCTCTTCCTCGTTTTTCTTGCGTTCTGTAACGTCACGTATTACGGCCATCAACCCAATTTTCTTGCCTGAAGTTTCCCTTACGACGTTGAATTTCAAGTCAACAAAAATCCTCTGCCCATTCTTCTTTACGTGAACGTTCTCGCCGTGCCATTGCCCCTTTTCTTCCAACGATGCGTATGCGAGTTGAGCATCTTCAGGCTTCAGCCAAACAGATTCGTACAAATCGGTCAACTTCAAACCAATCGAACGCTCACGATCTACGCCGTAGAGCTCCGCCGCAGCTCTGTTCAAATAAACAACCCTAGAATCATTGTCAACACTGATGACGGCATCCATGAGTTGATCAAGAATCTCGCTGGAAAAAGACATTTCATGCTGACGTGTTTCTGTGTTCAGATTCTTCTGTTGCATCTCGTCTACACTGGTTCCCATTCAACTCACCCATCTCAACATGATCAAGCCAGGCACGACCACTGTCTAACACAGGGTTGAAGAGCACAGAATAAAGTTTCTGTACAGTTCATCGTTCATTTCTACACAGTACTCCAGCACTAGGCGCCACTTGGTTTGCATGCTCATCCTCACCTATTTCGTGCCTTAGCCGATTCATAACTCATTGTGACTGCGGACTTGCAGAAACATTTGACATGCCTTGGGCATTTGGCCTAGAGGGTTGCATGCTGGGGCTTTTTTGATCGAGTCCTCACGAAACTGCGTGACCGCGAGTTGGCAGCAGAGGAAATAAACCAACGTAGGCATCCGAACAAAATTGAACCGCGAATGGGGCTCTCGTTACTGCCACCAAGCAGTCACACGCGTTTAATTAGGTTCTTCTGTAAGATCATTGAGTGATGGCAAGAGAAGATTTCTTTGATTCGAGGAATCAAGTCTTCTCACACTCATCAGTAGAAGTCAATTTGACATGAAGACCTTAACCGGAGGAACCAGAGTCTCATGAAGAATAGTTTCCCTATAGCAAGGATTTTGGTCCCAGTGGACAGATCAGACTCAAGTCTCGTAAGCCAAGAAACCGCTGCGTTTATTGCAAAGAAGACGCAGGCCGAAGTGACCATTCTCCACGTCATACCAAGTGCAGTGTCATACGGCAAAACAGAATCTGCAGAAGCTAGTTCCGAAATTCCCTCCACGATCGAGTCGAAGGTTCTGCAGGCCCGAGAACTGGAAATGACAATCTTGGAAAGTCTGTTTCAAGAGGGCCAGAGAATCGTGGCGGAAGCGAAGGCTCTTTTCGCCGAAGAGCAGATTGATGCGGAGACAGAAATCGTTCGAGAACACGATCCTGCAGAAGCCATTCTCGATTATGCAGAAAAATTCGATCTGACCATAATGGCAGCTCATGGAGAAAGTGAGAAAGAACTATTTGCACTGGGAAAAGTGACAAAGAAAGTGATAAGGCACACAAATTGCCCCACGTTGATCGTCAAGAGAGCCTCGGCTTTGTTGAAGATACTCGTGGCTATAGACGGTTCTGAAAATTCGAGGAATGCCCTAAGCTACTCTTCCAAACTCGCGGAAAAATTGGGTTCAAAAATAACAATCTTGAATGTCGACGATACTCACCTACCTGAAACGTCACCGACGCTGGCCGAAGAATTAGGAAACCAAATTCTTTCTGATTCGCTCGCTGCTTTTGGGATAGTGAAATCAAGCGTTAACCAGATGTCTAAGTTCGGTCAGCCCTCTGACGTTATAACAAAAACTGCAGAAGAAGGGCAATATGATCTCATCGCTCTGGGCAGCAGAGGCTTGGGAAAAGTCAAGAAATTCACGTTTGGAAGCGTGAGCGACAGCGTCAGTGCAAAGGCAAAGTGTTCTGTTCTCATAGTTCCCCCGAAGAAATAGCCAGCTACTCATTCGGGATCAGAGAAATAGGTCGTTTATGACCAAGATCACATAACAGATGCTCACAAGAAGAACGGGATCCCATGTAATTTATGAATAGTGTCCGTCACACGGACTCAAATATGCTCGTGTCCACCTTCTCGTTTTCTTTCTTCGTTATAAAGACGGAGTCTCCGTTCTCAACATGCATCTTGATCTGTTGAAAATCGATCTCTTCAACTTCAGCCACCTCGACGCTCTGACTTTTGTCATCTGACAAGAAAACGAGTTGGAACATAGGCTTCTTTTCAACCGCTTTGAAGATGTCTTGGAGAATTTTCTCTTCAGTCTTGTATGTCCTAGAGTTCCGAAGACGTCTCCTTTGGTATTTGTGGGGTTTGGAGAGGCTTGGCGGAAGAGGAGAAAGGGGAGGTGTTAAGAAGAGGGGAGAGGAAAAATCCGTAAAGGTTTCTCTCCAAACCTTTCCACTGGAATCGCTCCCTTCTTTTGCGCTCATTGTGCTTCAACCTTCCGTTGCTTTCAGGAAGCACATTCGATACTGTGCACTCAGTCAGTCATAAGTCTGTGTTACTGTAGGGCTGCAGCAACAGACTCTCGATTTCCACAAATTGGGTAAGATACAGTCGCAGGTCTCACTTGTCAATCAGGTCACTTCTTCGGATGAAAATTTTTCCTTCTTACTGAAACCGCGTTGACTTCATTCATGATACTCTTTTCTAATTGTGTGGCATTCTCGGCATAGACGAGTTTGGCGCCGAATCGGGCCGCCAGTTCAACCTCCCCTTCATTAGGTTGATGGTTCATTGCTAGAAGCTGAACCGTCGGTTTCACTTCCATGGACTTAAGATTGAACGCGAGAATCTGTTGCGAGCCACGTTCAGCGAGCACATCGACGACCAAGCACACGTTTTCTCGATCTGGAAGCCTTGCTACAAGATCAAACGCGTGCTCCACCCCTGATTCGCCGACCAATTTTCCACCAACTGACACGACCCAACCTTTGGCCTCGAGGCGTCCTCGGACAGAATCCAATCCATCTCTAAACATCTGTTCCGTAGCAATGGTTGAAAGCCTCTGCTGCGCTGGGACACCTTCGTTCCATAGGCCTTCAAAGGACAATTTCAGGCTCTTGACATAGTCTGGGGCGCGAACCCACATGGCCGTTTCCTTTTCTGTCGTGAGACCTCCGGAATCGTCCCGAACAAAACTCGTCAATGCTTCCTTTTCATCAACAAGAACCATCCGAGTTGTGAAGGGCATAGAGATGTGGCGCACTTGAGCGAAGCCCAAGTAATGTCTAACAGCTTCAGTTGCAGAAGCATCAATTTCTGTTATGATCTTGACTTTGACACCCCTTGTGCGGAGTCTTTTCAGTTTGTCGTCGAGGCCTCTGTAGATTAGCCGAAACAAGCCGTTTCTGGTTTGGACAAGGCAAACCTCAAACTCGACTTCGTCCAGCATCCTAGAAATCTGATCATGAATATGCTTGCGTCCTTGAACTATGCGAAACCTGGGCTCCTCGACAAGTCGCTCACTCCTACTCAGATGCTCAAAGTAACCGATGATCTCATCTTTGCTCTTTTCAAGAGAGGAAGCTTTGGTCTTCAAATCTTCAAGGCCGTGGTTCAGGAATTCGGTTATGGGAAGTGCTAAGAACTTTGATGGTCTGGCTACAGTGGATTCAACTAGCTCCCTATCCTGCAGCGTTCCGAGAACTCGGTAAACATTCATCCGGTTCGTTCCTAGGTTTCTCGCAATTACTCCAGCGGAAGATGATCCCATCTTTACCAAGAACAGATAGACCGCCGTCTCATTCTCAGTCAAACCAAACGCTCGAAGCTCCCTAACCGCTTTCTCCTCTGTCACGGTTAATCCGCATCACATGTAGTGATCGATTCTTATAAAAGTTGCACGAACAACTGTTACAACCAAATCCGTATTTTCAGAACGGCACTAATGCTGTCTCGGAGAAAAGTTGGAGGAACTCAGTTTGGAAAAGAATGATCGGGACCGTGATGACGCATGACACCTCTCGAAGAAGAAGCAGACACATTGGTCGATTTCGGGTTCACTTACAATCAAGCTAAGATATACGCTGCGATCGCAAGACTCCATTCAGCCTCGGTCGGCTACATATCAAGAATGGCTAGAGTGCGCAGAGAACACGTTTACAGAACATTACCAAAACTAGAGAAGATGGGTCTGATAGAAAGAGGGCTAGGTACACCCGCCAAGATCAAAGCCTTGCCAGTAGAACAGGCCTTCTCCGTTCTAGTGAAGAGACAACAAGAAGAAGCAAACCAGAAAGTGTCTGTGCTCACTAACGAAGCAAGACGATTCGTAGAACACTTCAACAAGGTTGATTGGCGAACTACATCCCAAGAGGATGAACCGGAATTCACTTTACTGTCAGAAAAGGATGCGGTGCTTAGCAGAATGGCAGCAATCGTTGAGAAGGCGCAAACAGAAATCAAGATCAGCGCATCGAGAAGAAAATTGGCCAGAATCATCTTCGACCTGGCGGACTCGCTGAAAAAGACTATGAAAAGAGGCGTCAAAATACAAATGATCACGGAAGTACCTGCGGACGGCGACAATCTTCCCAGGATCATTGAAGAGACTACTCTGCCAGGCAAGTCTCTGGAATTAAGATATGCAAATGAACTGGCGAGCCACTATTTGGCTATTGACGGAAAGGAAGTAATGTTCGCAACTTCGACGAATGACACCGCAGATGGCAGTTCGCTGTGGACGAACAATAGCAGCTTTTTGACGATGATCCTGAAGAGTTTTGACGACACTTGGAACAAGTCTGCAAGCTGGAACCGACTCAACGATGGACCAGTCTCAGAGAAAGCAGCCACGGTTCGTTCGCGAACATGATATCGCCCGTTGAAGACACTACTCTTCCCTCAAGTGTTGCCACTGAAATGTTCCATGAGCGGGGAAAAATCTCTTTGAAATACTTCATTGAGATTGACCGAGAAGGATGCATAGCCTGTGCAACGTGCTACACCATCGATCCAGAACATTTTGAGAGTGACTCGGAAGGCAAGTCAAAGGTCGTCGGCGGAACAAGCAACGGAAAATCGACGGGAAGCTTTGAAGATCAGCTTATCAGTCAAGCCGAAGCCGCAGAGTCCTCGTGCCCAGTCAGCGTCATAAGGGTCACCAAAAAGGAACAGTGACAGACCCGTGACTGCGCAAAACTGTTGTTTCACTCTGAACCGACTGAGGATATATGAATCGCAATGATTAAAGCAAAAAGAGTGTATGAGCAAGCATCCGAGCAGGATGGCTTCAGAATACTCGTGGACAGGCTGTGGCCGCGAGGAGTCTCGAAGGAAAAGGCCAAGATAGACTTGTGGCTAAGAGAGATTGCCCCAAGCAGTGAATTGCGAAAATGGTTCGCTCATGACCCTAAAAAGTGGGAAGAGTTCAAGAACAGATACAAAGCCGAACTGAGGGACAAACACGATCTGCTAAGCAGAATAAATGAAGCAGAAAGAGATCGAACTACCGTTACTCTTCTCTATTCAGCCAGAGATGAGGAGCACAACAATGCGGTTGCTCTGATCAAAATGCTCAATACCGCATAGATTGCAAAAGGTGTGTTTCATGGAAAGTACCAAAGATCTGTGTTTCAAAATCAAAGGCCAGACGGCAATAGTTACCGGTGCCTCAAGCGGATTGGGAGTATCCTTTGCCGAAGCGCTTGCTGAAGAAGGAGCAAATCTTGTGATTGCCGCACGAAGATACGAAAAACTAGTCGAAGTTGCGGAGACAATAAAATCCAAACACGGAGCAAAAGTGATCCCCTGCAAGACGGATGTGAGTAATGAAAACGAAGTATTGAGAATGGTGAAGACAGCGGTTGAAAATTTCGGGTCAATCGAAATAATAGTAAACAACGCAGGCATCGCGTCCATTAGTCCATCCGTAGAAATGACAGTGCAGGAATGGCAGAACGTCATAAACGTTAACCTGACTGGAGTCTTCCTGTGCGCAAGAACAGCCGCACGTGAAATGATGAAGCACAACTATGGCAAAATAGTCAACATAGCATCAATCTACGGAGCCGTAGGCGACATCTTCCACGCAGCACCATACTACGCATCCAAAGGTGCAGTAATAAACCTGACCAGAGGCTTCGCCATCGAATGGGCACCCTACAAGATAAACGTAAACGCTATCGCGCCAGGCTTCTTCCCAAGCGAGATGACCGAACAAGTCTTCAAGGACGAGGACGCTATGAAACACATTCTCTCTCGAACTCCCTTGGGCAGGACCGGAGAACCGTTAGACTTGAAGTCCGCACTTCTGTATTTGACATCTCCAGCTTCGAATTACGTAACGGGTCAAACGATATTTGTCGACGGCGGATGGACTGCACTGTAGAAGCGCGCGCGAGATTATTCTTTGATTGCGTTTTTCATAAAGTCTTGTATTGCTTCACTTATGCCGCCTGGATACTTGTATGCAACTTTCAAAGCAAACTCCCGCACCAGATCACTTGGCACTCGATAAAGGGTTATGTTGATGAAAAGGTCTTCTCTAAAATTCTCATTGCCAGTAAGATAGTTCAGGATCCCTTTCTGGTTCATTTCGATTCACTCGTACCTTCTATTCAGATAGATGGGTTTGTCATCAAGTCTCAGCAGTCTACGGTAAGCTTTGACAGCCTCTTCTCTCCGTCTACCTTTCAGATATAGCAGTTCCTGTTCTAGTATTTCGATTTCGGTTTTCATTGCATTTTCATTGCAGAGACTCATTCTCAAGTTCTCCCCCCAGGAATTGATCTACACCTACAGCGCGCGCGGGATGGCGCGGGTCTGAAACCTAAATTTAAGCAGTTTCGCAGTCGCGCCCACTTGTTTTTGTTCTGTTTCTTAAGCTATTTCTTTTCTGTTTCCATGATCGATTCTACTGGAAACTCTATCTTGTTCAGAGCCTCCGACAGAGCATCTTTGTTGTCTGCGTCTACTTCAAAAACGACCTTTCGATCTTGGTTGCAGCAATAGCACGTTTTGATCTTGATGTTCTTGTAGCCCGCCCCCATGAGCATCTTTGGAATTGCCGTGTTGCAGGAGACCGTATCGATTTGAAGAGGGAGAATACCTGAGTTTACGATGAATTTTTTCATTCTATCATCCACAGATTACCTGTATTCGAGTTCTCTTTGTCATAAAGACTTGTGACTGCAAGTTCGCAGTATCACCTATAGATTAGCGCGCTTGTCCAATGGCAGACATATTGGGATTAGTTAACTACTTAGATCCATGCAAGAAGCCAATTCGCGCGCGCTACTCTGGCTAAACAAGCACCATCGAAGTAACGGGTCGGACACGGTCTTGTGAGTGACTCAGAGAATATCCAGGCGATTAGGGCTGACGTTCTTCATAAACCTTGGAACCTGTTCAATGAGTGTTAATGCGTAAAGACTTTCACAAGCGAGCGACATCTACATTCTGCCATCAAGGTCGCCTGCTGCAGTTGGGATGTTAGTCCCTGTTTCCAAAACTGGGATTTTCTCAAATCCCTTATATCTGTAATAGCCAATGGAAACGAGCCATGAGATCACGAAGATTGCTACTATTCCATATCCCATGGCCTCGAAATCAAGATTGTTGAGCCAGCTCCATAATCCTCCCGTCCAGCCGAATTCAAGCGAGAGTACTTGGATGAGTTCAATGCCTCCAACGACAAAAGCTGCTAAGACCGAGATTATAGTTATCGTAAGGTTGTAGTATATCTTTCGGATCGGCTTTAGGAATGCCCAACCATACGCCAACCGCATCGATAGTCCGTCTGATGTGTCAACCAAGACCATTCCAGCAGTGAACATGAGCGGCAGCATGAGTATCATCCAGAGTGGTACATTTGAACTTACACCCACGCCAACGCTTATGGCTATCATTGCAACCTCTGTAGCTGTGTCGAAACCCAACCCGAAAAGAAATCCCACCGGATATATTTGCCATGGCGCCTCCACTATCTTGAATAGTTTTCCGAAATGTCTATTCAAAAAGCCATTCTTGTTCAAGGCTTCATCCAGTTGAGTTTCGTCAAGCTTGCCTTGTTTAAGTCCGTTGAATACTCCATAAATCTCTCGGACGATGATTAGGTTGACCAGCCCAATGAGGAAAAGAAACACCCCAGAGGCAACTGTGCCGACTATGGCTCCTGCGATCTGCAAGGTCGGTATCGAGCCGGCGACCGCCCTCGTTGCAACCACAAGAGCTGCGATTAATCCGAATACGACCGTGGAATGACCGAGAGAAAACCACATTCCGACAGTTAAAGGGCGCTTTCCTTCTTGTAACAGTTTTCGCGTGGTGTTGTCTATCGCAACAATATGATCAGCATCAGCTCCATGTCTCAACCCGAGTATGTACGCCACAAGACCTAATCCCGCTAGCTCGAGATATGACCGGCTGATCAATGTGGCCCCTGCAAATCCTAAAGCAGTCACGATTGCCATTACAATGTAAAAGCTAAGAACTTTCACTTTCTCCGATCGCAGAAGCCCAGACATCGGCTGCCGTCTTTCCATCATTACCTCAGACCCTCTGACGTTTAACCTGCCTTCGACAGCGCGTGCTCTGTAACTCGGCAGAAACGTTGTTGCATTCGTCCCACCAGCACGTTCGTCAGTAACACCCTTTCAGATGAAAGTGCTACCACTAATAAGCTTCTGCGACTGACAGCCTGCAGTCACACTCGGAAGTTCGGAAGCATGGGTTGTGCCGCAAGATGAAGGATCATCAGAAAAGGCTCCATTTCTCTGAACCGTTGCTGCAGACCGACAGTCACACACCCTTAAGAGTTTTCAACGCGGAGGAGCTATTGCGCACAATAGAAAAAAGAGAAAATGAAAGGTGAATGCGAATGAAACTAGCTCCACGTGAATTGGACAAACTCTTGATTTTCACTGCAGCAAGAGTGGCTGAACGCAGACTCAAGGATGGCGTCAAACTCAACTATCCAGAAGCAGTAGCATACATTGCGGATTGTGCCCTCGAAAGAATAAGAAGAGGCGACAGTGTGGCGAAGGTGATGGAAGAAGGTAGACACTTTTTGACCACGGACGATGTGATGCCAGGCGTCGCAGACATGGCTAGCCTAATCGCAATCGAAGGAACATTTCCAGACGGGACTAAGCTAGTGAGCATACACAACCCAATCCAGCCCAAATCAGGAGGTAAGAAGAAATGACAGATGAAACAGTAGGCAAGATATACCTTGCACAAGGTGACATCGAAACATTCCCAAAAAGAAAACGCGTAACCCTGAAAGTCAAGAACATGGGCGACAGAGGCATCCAGGTCGGAGCACACTTCCACTTCTTTGAGGCAAACAGAGCACTGGACTTTGACAGAGAAAAAGCCTACGGCATGAAACTTGACCTTCCCTCTGGAACCGCGGTAAGGTTTGAACCAGGACAGGAAAAAACGGTTACACTCGTGGAATACGGAGGAAAACACTACGTCTACGGCTTCAACAACCTGGTCAACGGCAGCGTAAAAACAAAATACAGAAAAATCTTGGCCTTAGAAAAGGCTAAGAAACTTCTTTTCAAGGGAGTGAGAGAATGAAAATTCCAAGAAAGCAATACGTAGATTTGTACGGCCTGACAAAAGGAGACCGACTACAACTCGCCAACACGAACCTGATAATCGAAGTGGAAAAAGACTACACGGTGTACGGTGACGAAATAGTCTTCGGCGGCGGCAAGACAATCAGGGAAGGCATGGGACAGAGCCCTGGTTCTACACAGGCGGACGGAGCACTGGACCACGTCGTAACCAACGCCCTCATCATGGACCCCATAATGGGAATATTCAAAGCTGACATCGGAATCAGAAACGGCCTAATCGCCGGCATCGGAAAAGCAGGAAACCCAGGACTAATGGACGGCGTGGACAAAGACCTCGTCGTAAGCTCCGTGACAGAAGTAACAGCGGGCGAAGGCCTCATAGCAACACCGGGCCTCTTCGACACCCACATCCACATGATATGCCCACAACAAGCGTTTGAAGCCTTGGCAAACGGAATAACCACATTCATAGGCGGAGGAACAGGACCAGCAGACGGAACCTGTGCCGTAACGTGCACGCCTGGTCCGTGGAACATTCGCAAGATGATGGAAGCCGTTGAAGGACTGCCGCTTAACTGGCTTTTCTTGGCCAAGGGCAACGACAGCAAGCCGGAACCATTGATCGAACAACTTGAAGCTGGCGCAGGAGGCTTCAAGATGCACGAGGACTGGGGCGCAACTGCTGCCGCTCTGGACGGTTCTCTCACTGTTGCCGACGAGTATGACGTGCAGGTCGCAATACACACGGATTCGTTGAACGAAGGAGGCTACGTTGACGACACAATAGACGTGATAGATGGCAGAACGGTGCACACTTATCACACTGAAGGAGCGGGAGGAGGACACGCACCGGACATCATGAAGATAGCTGGAGAACCAAACGCACTGCCCTCATCAACCAACCCAACCAGACCATACACGGTGAACACTATAGACGAACACTTCGACATGATAATGACAACCCACCACCTGAATCCTGCAGTCCCGGAGGACGTAGCCTTCGCCGAATCAAGAATACGAGCCGAAACCATAGCCGCGGAAGACGTTTTGCACGACCTGGGCGTTCTCAGCATGTACTCATCGGACAGCCAAGCAATGGGCAGATGTGGTGAAGTGTCAACAAGGTGCTGGCAAACCGCTCACAAGAACAAACAACAGTTCGGAAAGCTGCCGGAAGACTCGCCTAACAATGACAACTTCAGAGTGCTAAGATACCTGGCTAAGCTCTGCATCAACCCAGCTATCACCGCTGGGGTGGCCGATTATGTGGGAAGCCTAGAGGTTGGCAAGATGGCGGACCTCGTGCTGTGGGAACCGAAGTTCTTCGGCGTGAAACCGAAAATGGTCATCAAGGGAGGCTTCATAGCCTATGCAATGATGGGAGATCCCAACGCTTCAATCCCAACTCCTGAACCCGTGTACTGGCGTCCAATGTTCGGCGGCTTCGGCCTCGCTCAGAAACGAATCTCAGCGATATTCGTATCCAAGGTTTCAATCGAGCTTGGTATCGAAGAGAAATACGGGTTGAAGCGACAGATACTTCCAGTCTGTAAGACCAGAAACCTCGGCAAACAACACATGGTCAGGAACGACAGAACGGGAGAGATAACTATAGACCCAGAGACTCACAAAGTCGTTTTGGACGGAAAACTCATAACCTCACAGCCCGCGAAAGAGCTTCCGATGACACAGCTCTACTACCTCTTCTAGACTGACCAGCGGCGCTTCGGTTGATAAGACACATAACAGCCCTCGACAACGTGAGAGACAACAAAGTCATCGACCCCAAGAAAATAAAACACGGTGTGGTTACAGCGCTCAAAATTTCCGACCTGTCGGGGTGGATTGACCCTGTAACCCACCTCAACCTCAACTTTTTTTCTCATTTAATGAAGATAGTTTTTGTTGCGGAGAAATTGGAGAAGGGCGCGAGAATGATTATGGACGGCGACAAATTCATGCAAGCTTCGATTAGCCCTAACGCGTACGGCAACTATGGCGATGTTGACGTGGAAGCGAGAGCCCTTCAAATGAGGAATAACATTCATGGCTTAACTTGGAAAACAAAAAAGGACATAGCCCCCGAGGTGTAGAAATGATTCGGTTTGAAAAATCGGCAGAGAAAGTGAAGGGCGGAGAAGTGGTTGAAGTCAAGGCCAAAAGGGAAGATGCAAGGAGAGGCAGACTGCGAGCAGAGACAACCGATGGTGAGGACCTGATAATAGACCTTCCTCGCGGCGCAGCGATTAACGATAACGACGTCTTCGGCCCATCGCAGAAAGGTCGTTACTACAGAATTTCAATCGAGCCAGAGCCTGTAGT
>Ga0335070_10003878_pt1 | contig 17437 bp, 21 predicted proteins | sample Lox_Sample_13_FD_206722 | JGI IMG/M metagenome (GOLD analysis project Ga0335070, IMG submission 206722) | Soil microbial communities from Loxahatchee National Wildlife Refuge, Florida, United States - Lox_Sample_1.3 | ecosystem: Environmental > Terrestrial > Soil > Wetlands | place: USA...
ACGGAGCTGGCGTTCCGCCTGGGCCGCCAGCTCGTGGCCACGCTCCACGAGCATCATGGGCTCGCCAAGGTCCGGCTCGTGGTGGGCCGCGACACGCGGCTGTCCGGGCCCATGATCGAGGGCGCGCTGGTCTCGGGCGCGCTGTCGGCCGGCGCCGATGTCTTCACGGTGGGCGTGCTGCCCACCCCCGGGATCGCGTACCTCACGCGGAGCCTGGAAGCGCAGGGCGGGGTCGTGCTCTCCGCGTCACACAACGCGTTCCAGGACAACGGCATCAAGATCTTCTCCTCCGAGGGCAGCAAGTTCCCCGACACGTGGGAGGACGAGATCGAGGCCAAGCTCGCGCAGCCGGACCACGCGCCCAAGCCCACGGGGGCGGCGGTGGGCCGGCTCGTGCACTACGATCGCGCGGAGTCCGACTACATCGCGCGGGTCCGGCACACGTTCCCTTTTGACCTGGGCGGGATGACGGTGGCCCTCGACTGCGCGCACGGCGCCACCTATCGGGTGGCGCCTCGTCTCTTTCGCTCTCTGGGCGCCAGGGTGGTCGTGCTGGCCGCGCGACCCGATGGCCTCAACATCAACCGCCATTCGGGCGCCCTCCATCCGGAGCGGCTTGCGCGCCGCGTGCAGTCGATGGGCGCGGACGCCGGGCTGGCCTTCGACGGCGACGGCGATCGCCTCATCGCCGTGGACGAGACGGGCGAGGTGCGCGACGGAGACTACGCGCTGGCCATCTGCGGCCGCCATCTGGGCGCGCGGCGCCGGCTGAAGGGCGACGTGGTCGTCACCACCGTCATGGCCAACCTGGGGCTCGACAAGGCGCTCGCCGAGAAGGGCATCCGCACGGCGAAGACCCAGGTGGGCGACCGCTACGTGCTCGAGGAGATGCTCAGGCTGGGCGCGAGCCTGGGCGGCGAGCAGTCGGGGCATCTCCTCTTCCTCGACCACGCCCCGACGGGCGACGGCATCCTCTCCGCGCTGCAGCTGCTCGCGGTCATGCGGGAGACGGGCCAGCCGTTCTCGGCGCTCGCCGCCTGCATGACCAAGTTCCCCCAGGTCCTCGTCAACGTCGCGGTCCGCGAGAAGCCGGCCCTCGAGTCCATTCCCGGCCTCGCAAGCCGACTGGCCGAGCGCGAGCGCGAGATGGGATCGGCGGGCCGCATCCTGCTGCGCTACTCGGGCACCGAGCACTTGGCCCGCGTGATGGTCGAGGGCGAGGACCGGTCGCACGTCGAGGCCGTCGCCGCCGAGCTGGCCGGCATCGTCAAGGGAGCCATCGGCGCGTGACGGACGTGAAGGGCGTGGGGGTGGATCTCGCGCAGATCCGGCGCATGCGCCGCGTGGTGGAGCGCTGGGACGAGCGGTTCCTGCGCCGCGTCTTCACCGACGAGGAGATCGCCTACTGCCGCCGCCGGCGCGACCCGATCCCGCACCTGGCCGCGCGCTTCGCTGCCAAGGAGGCCACGCTGAAGGCGCTCGGCACCGGCCTCCGCATGGGCGTGAACTGGCGGGAGCTCGAGGTGCGCCGCGAGCGCGGGCAGGCGCCGACCATGGTGCTGACGGGGCGGACCATGGCGATCGCGCGCGCCCGCGGCGGCTCGCGCGTGCTGCTCTCCCTGAGCCACGACGGAGACTACGCGATGGCCCAGGCGCTGCTCGTGGGAGACTCGCCTGATGCTCCGGCGGGGCGCCTGTAGCTTCGCGCTCGCGCTGGCGGTCGCAGGCTGCGCGACCGTGACGACCGACAGGGAGTCCGCGCCCGGTCCCGACGTCTCGCGATCCCTTCCACCCGGGCAGGGGAGCCTGACCGCCCAGAGGGGCCGCCCCGGCTACGTCATCGGCGCGCCGCACGGCACCACGGACACCGCGACCGACGTGATCGGGCTGGATCTGGCCCGGCGCACCGGGTTCGGCGCCGCGGTGGGCCGGGGATTCGGCAAGCTCGACGCCGAGGGTCGCCGCTACAACGTCAACCGGCCCACCGAAGGCGTGGCGGGCGCTCCGCCGCGCAGCGAACTCGAGACGCCCGAGGCGCGCCGGGTCTACGAGGCGTACAACCGCACGGTGGCCGAGGCGAGCCAGGGCCCGCTGCGCCTGTACGTCGAGATTCACGGCAACGTGCACGAGGACACGGCCGGCCGCGTGGAGATCGCCACGGTCGGGCTCGACAAGGAGGATGCCTGGCAGGTGAAGACGCTCCTCGAGCTCATCCGCGACTCCTACCTGCGCGGCCATCCGGAGACGCCCAGGCTCGAGATCTTCGTCGAGCCCGTGGACACGCTGCGGTACTCGGCCTCGGCCTCGAAGTCCGGCGGCATGCTGGGGCGCTCGGAGCGGTCGCTCCACGTGGAGCTGCCGAAGGTCGCGCGCACGACGGCCCGGGACGCCTACACCGCCATGCTCGGGGACTTCCTCGCGCAGTGGGCCGATCTCCTGGCCACGGCGCGCGGGAAATAGCCGTGCAGCCGCTCTTCACCGCGGCCGAGATGCGGGCGCTGGATGCCCGCGCCATCCAGACCCTCAAGATTCCGGGGCCCCGGCTCATGGAGCACGCGGGCCGCGGCGCCGCTGCGGTCATCGCGCGCGAGTGGGCCCCGATTCGCGGCAAGCGCGTGCTCGTGCTGTGCGGCAAGGGCAACAACGGCGGCGACGGCTTCGTGGTGGCCCGGTACCTCCGGGCCAAGGGCGCGCGGCCCCGCGTGCTCCTGTTCGCCCGGCGCGCGGAGGTCGGCGGCGATGCGGCCCAGGCGCTCGCGCGATGGCGCGGCGCCGTCGAGGACATCCACGACGAGCCGGGCCTGGGCGCGCTCGCGCGCGCGCTGGAGGCGACCGATCTCGTCGTGGACGCGCTCCTGGGCACGGGTCTCACGGGGCCGGCGCGAGGGATCGTCGCGGAGAGCATCGAGCGCCTGAACGCGGCCAGCGGGCGCAGCGGCGTGCCCGTCGTCGCGCTCGACGTCCCGTCCGGGCTCGGCTCCGACAGCGGCGCCGTCCTCGGCCCGACCGTGCGCGCCACGCTGACCACGACGTTCGCGGGGCTCAAGCGCTCCTTGATGCAGGAGCCCGCGGCGACGCTCGCGGGACGTGTCGTGATCGTGCCGATCGGCATCCCGGCCGACGAGGCGGCCCGAGGTCTCAACACCTTCGCGCTCGAGGAGGGCGACGTTCGCCCGCTCTTTCCGCCCCGGCCGCCCGAGACGCACAAGGGCACCTACGGCCACCTCCTCGTGATTGCCGGCTCCGTCGGCAAGACGGGCGCCGCCGCGCTGGCCGGCCGCGCCGCGCTCCGGAGCGGCGTGGGGCTCTGCACGGTGGCGACTCCGGCCTCGCAGCAGCCGGTGGTGGCGGGCTTCAGCATGGAGCTGATGACGGAGCCGATCGCCGAGACCTCCGCGCAGTCGCTCGCCGTCAAGGCTCGCGAGCGCCTCGTCGACCTCGCCCTCGCGCGCGACGCCGTGGCGCTGGGCCCCGGAATCTCGCTCGATCCCGAGAGCCAGGCCCTGGCGCGCGCGCTCGTGGCCGAGGTGCCGCGGCCCATGGTGGTGGATGCCGACGCGCTCTCGGCCCTGGCCGGCCACCTGGATCTCCTGGGGCAGGTGCCCGCCCCGCGCGTCCTCACGCCGCATCCCGGCGAGATGGCGCGCATGCTCGGCACGAGCGTCGCCCAGGTGCAGGCCGACCGCATCGAGACCGTCCGGCGGTTCTGCGCGCAGCACCGCGTGCATCTCGTGCTGAAGGGCGCGCGGAGCGTGCTGGGCGCGCCCGACGGGCGCGTGTTCGTCAACCCCACGGGGAATCCGGGAATGGCAGCCGGCGGCAGCGGCGACGTGCTGACAGGCATGATCGGCGCGTTCCTCGCGCGGGGCTTCGAGCCGCTGGCCGCGCTCCAGGCCGGATGCTACCTGCACGGCCACGCCGGAGACCTGGCCGCCGCGGATCGCGGCGAGGAGGGGCTCCTGGCCGGCGATCTCGTCGAGACCATACCGGCGGCGATCAACCGGACGCCGCGATGAGGCGCGCCTCGCGGAGCCCCGAGGAGACGCGGGCTCTCGGGGAGCGGCTCGGCGCCGCGCTCGGCAAGGGCGACGTGGTGGCCTGCGTGGGCCCGCTGGGCGCGGGCAAGACCTGCTTCCTCCAGGGCCTCGCGCGCGGCCTGGGCGTGCGCGGAGACGTCACGAGCCCGACGTTCGTCCTCGTGAACGAATACCGCGGGCGGCTGCCTGTGTACCACGTGGACGCCTACCGGACGGCGAGCCTCACCGAGCTGGTCGATCTGGGGCTCGAGGAGATGCTCCACGGCGACGGCGTGACCATCGTCGAGTGGGCCGACAAGCTCCGGCCGCTCCTGCCCGCCCGCGCCGTCACCGTCACCATCCGCGGGCTGGGCGACGAGCCTCGCGAGCTCGACTTCGAGGGGCCGCCCGACCTGGTCGCCGCTGTCTCCGAAGCTGGACATTGACGGCAGCGTCGGGCGCGCCATACTCGCGCCCATGCCGGATCCTTCCGGGCTCGACGAATGGGCCGCCGCCGAGCGGCCGCGCGAGCGTCTGTACCACAAGGGCGCGGCCGCGCTCTCGGACGCCGAGCTCCTGGCCATTCAGCTCGGGACGGGCACGGCCGGGACGAGCGCGCTCCAGGTGGCGCAGGCGCTCCTGGGCGCGTACGGCGCCCTCCAGGAGCTCGCCGGGCGCGACGTGGCGGAGATCGCGGCGGTGCGCGGCGTGGGCCGCGCCAAGGCGGTGCGCCTGGCCTCGGCCTTCGAGATCACGCGGCGTCTCCGCTCCCGCAACAGACATGCCCGCCCCGTGCTGTCGAGCCCCGAGGAGGTCTACACGCGCTACGCGCCGCTCATGGAGGACCTGAGGAGGGAGGTGTTCCGGCTGGCCCTGCTCGACGCCAAGAACGGGCTCCTGCGCGACGTGATCGTCTCGGAGGGCACGCTGTCGGCGAGCCTCGTGCATCCGCGGGAGGTCTTCAAGCCGGCCATCCTCGAGCCGGCCGCGTCCATCATCCTCCTGCACAACCATCCGAGCGGCGACCCCACACCCAGCCGGGAGGACGTGAGGCTGACCCGCCAGCTCGTGGAGTGCTCACGGCTCCTGGACCTGCCGGTCCACGATCACGTCATCATCGGGCGGGAGCGCTTCGTCAGCATGGCGCAGCGCGGAGATCTCTGAGGCGGGGGCTCCCGGCGCTAGGGGACGCGGCGGAGCGTGACCGTTGCGCCACTCATCCCGGCGATCTGGCCGGTCATCTGGTCGCCGACCACGGTCAGCCGCCCCGTGGCGCCGGCAGGGACGGCGATCTCGACCTGGTTGCCGGTCACGAAGCCCTCCGTGAGGCCGCTCGGGTCGTTGAAGCCGCCGGTGACGAGGAGGTTGCCCGACCATTTCGAGCCGGTCTGCTTCACGGTCATCTCGATCTGGCCGCTGCCGCCCGCGGGCTGGTTCGTGCTGACCCAGGTGCCCTGCCACTTGCCGCTGATGTCGACGGTCGGCGGCGGCTGGGTGCTGGCGCATCCGGCCGAAATGCCGGCGAGCACGACGAGCACGAGCCAGCCGCGAAATGTTTTCACGGCTCTTTGCTAGCCCTTCGCCAGCTTTTCGACTTCCTTCTTCGACATGCCCTGGATGCGCGTGAGGAGGCCTTTCACCTTCCGCTCCGAGGCGTGATCGGCCAGGATCAGCTTCTTCGACTTCGTGCCGTTGGCGATGTAGGCCACCCAGTCGTCGAGGCTCGGCGTGCCCCTCCACACCACCGTCAGCCCGCTCAGGCGCATGCGCTTCCTGCCTTCGACCTTCGCCAGTGGCTTCCGGCTGGCCTCCATACTCGCCTTCTCCTCAGCCGCGTGTTCGCGTGTGCCGTGTGGCGACTAACCTCGAGAATGCCGCGCAGGCGTCAACCTTAGGTATCGGCACAGAGCATGTCAAAGCTTTTTTTCGCCGCGCGAAATGCGGCTTTTCGCGCGGCGAACGCGCGGGACACGCATCAATCCTGACTGTCGTCGTCCCCCTCCAAGCGGTGGACGGCCAGAGCGTCATATTTTCGATACGGCCCCGCGAAACCGCATCAGACCGTCGTTTTTTTCGCAATGTGGATGTCTGTGGATAAGTGGATAACCTGTGGGTTACTTTTTCGTCTTGACAAGGGCGTCGAGAATGCGCCGGGCGAGGAGCGGACCGCGCGTGATGAATCCCGTGAAGTACGCGCACGCGGTCGCGCCCGCGCCGAGGATCTCGAGCGCCTTGGCGGGCGTGTCAATGCCGCCGGTGGCGATGATCTCGATGCGGTCGGCGAAGCGCTCGCGCAGCCGCCGCACGTTGGCGAGCGTGTCCTGGAAGAGCGCGGGCCCCGAGAGCCCGCCCGCTTTCTGCGAGAGGCGCGGCTCGTCGATGCGCCGCGTGTTGCCGCAGTTCACGATGGCGATGCCCGCATCCAGCGCGGCGGGAATCGTCGTCTCCTCGTTGGTGCCCCGGAAATCCGGCGACACTTTCACGATGACGGGCTTGTCCGTGGCCCTGCGCACGGCGCGAAACATTTGAGCGAGCGCGGCCGGGCGCTCCGACCACGCATACACGAGCTTCGTGTTGGGCGAGGAGATGTTGATCTCGACGAGGTCGCCGAACGGCCCGAGCCCCGCCACCACGGCGGCGTAGTCGTCCGCCGACTCGCCGGCCGCCGCGACGATGAGCGGCACCCGATGCGGCAGGCGCGCGATGTCCCTCCGGTAGGCCTCGAGCCCGGGGTTGTGGAACCCGTTGCAGTTGACGAGCCCCGGCCCTTCGGCCGTCTGGATGCGCACGAGGTTCGGCGCCGGATGGCCCGGCCGCGGGCCCGGCGTGATGCTCTTGGCCGTGACGGCGCCGAAGCCCAGGCCCATGGCGCGCCGGAGGATGCGCGTGTCGTAGTACATGGACGAGAGGATGAGGGGGTTGGGCAGGCGCACCCCGCCGAGCGTGATGGCGAGACGGGGATCGTCGCGACGGAAGATCGGGAGGCGGTCGAGCGGCAGGAGCCGCAAACCCCACTGGCCGAGCGGCACCGCGATCGACTCGGGCAGGCGGGAGAGCACGCCGCCGTAGAGCAGGCGATAGAGGAGATCGGCCGCGCCGACCATGGTCGGCCCGCATGGTATCCTAGCGCGCGATGGAGCGCTACGACGTCAGCGGGCCGCCGCCCCTGCGGCGGCGCGGCGACTGACGCAGGCCCGCGCATGCCGCTCGGTCCCTTCCTCGATGCGCTGGGCGATTCCCTCACGCTGCCCGCGCCGCCGCGCCGCATCGTCTCGCTCGTGCCGAGCGTCACGGAGCTGCTCTTCGCGCTCGGCGCCGGCCCGGCCGTGGCCGGCTGCACCGTGTTCTGCACGGAGCCCGCCGAGGGCGTGGCCACCAAGCCGCGGATCGGCGGCGAGAAGAATCCGCGCCTCGAGGCCATCCGGGATCTGGGCGCCGATCTCGTCGTGGCCAACGTCGAGGAGAACGTGCGCGGCGACGTCGAGACGCTCCGGAGCTGGGGCATCGCCGTCTACGTCATCTATCCACGCCGCGTCGTCGACGGCATCCGGCTCGTCCGCGAGCTGGGCGAGCTGACCGGCCACGCCGACGAAGGGCGGCGGATGGCAGCCGATCTGCTCGGGGCGCTCGAGGCCAGCCGCCTGCAGCTGCAGGGCCGGACGCCGCGCCGGGTCTTCTATCCGATCTGGCGGCGCCCCTGGATGACGATCAGCCGGGACACGTACGCCCACGACATGCTGCACGTCTGCGGCGGCCTCAACGTCTTCGCGGGCTCCGAGACGCGCTACCCGGAGGTGACGCTGGAGGAGGTGGCGCAGCGGGCGCCCGAGGTCATCCTGCTGCCCGACGAGCCGTACCGGTTCCGGCGGGCCCACCTCGCGGACTTCGACGCGCATGGGGACGTGCCCGCCGTGCGGTTCGGGCGCCTGCACCTGATCGACGGCAAGCTCGCCACGTGGTACGGCCCGCGTATCGCCCAGGCGCTCCGCGAGCTGCCGCGACTGCTCGCCGAGTCGTGAGGCGTCGCCGCGCGAGGCGCTACTCGACCTCGAGGATCATCTCGATCTCGACGGGAATGCCCGAGGGCAGCTCGGCCATGCCCACGGCGGAGCGGGCGTGCCGGCCATTCTCGCCGAAGACCTCCACCATGAGATCCGAGAAGCCGTTGATCACCTTCGGCTGATCGCCGAACCCCTCCGCGGAGTTCACCATCCCGAGCACCTTGACGATGCGCTTGACCTTGTCGAGGCTGCCCAGGAGCGAGTGGGCGGAGCCCAGGAGATTGATGCCGACCTCCCGCGCCACCTGATAGGCCTCGTCGACGGAGAGGTCACGGCCGACCTTGCCGCGAGCTGCCGGCTTGCCGTCGACGCGGCTCGGCCCGTGGCCGGAGAGGAAGAGCAGGTTGCCGGCCCTGACGCCCGGCACGTAGTTGCCCATGGGCTTGGGCGGTTGGGGGAGAGTGAGACCGAGCTCCTTGATCCTTGCTTCCGCGCTCATGGTGAGCCCTCGCTGCAGCGGGTGAACGACAGGGTTACCGTGCGAAGCGCCTCGCGGGCGCGAGGAGCGCTCAGGCCTGCGGGCGCAGCGGGCGGGCGGCGGCTTCGGCGTAGACGTCCTGGTCGCCGTCGACGCCGATGAAGAAGAACGCGGAGCCGTCCCGATCGGCGCGCCACACGATGGCGCTGATGTCGACGGTGCGCCCGCTCGGAGGACGGATGCTCAGCCGGGCCGAGCTGCCGACCTCGAGAGGCTCCTCCACGGGCCCGACCTTCGTGCCCATCGGGCTCAGATTCACGGTCTGCAGATGGAAGTGACGGTCTCCGACCTCCAGGACCACCGGCCAGTTGACCTTGGCCCGCGGGTACTTCCTGAGATCGGCCATTCGCTCTTCCATGTGGAGACTCCCTCGTTGATTGCGGATTCTCTCATCGCATTCCGGCTCGCGCAAGCATCTTTTCCACGACGGAGACGCGTCTCAGGGCGACTCCGCGCAGAAGAGGAAGAACATCGGCCGGCTTTCCCCGGTCTCGCTCGGATTCGTCAGGCACCGGGTCGTCGGCGCTCTCCCGGTGCGGGCGGGCGGCGGATTGCCCGAGGCGCAGCCAGCTGCTACGAGCATCAGGGCGAGCAGGCTCCAGGTCGCGAGGCGCGTCTTCATCTTGCAGCACGAGAGTAGCACGCGCTTGGACAGGCTGCGGGATCCTGTGTGACAATGGCGGTGATCGCGCCATGACCACGCCCGTGACCCCGTCGCCCGCCGCCACGCTCGTGCTGCTCCGTGACCGGTCCCCCGACGCCGTGGAGGCGCTGCTGCTCCGGCGCCACTCGAAGAGCAAGTTCGCCGCCGGAGACTACGTGTTCGCCGGGGGGAAGATCGAGTCCGACGACATGCCGGCCGACGGCGAGCGATTCTGCCGCGGGCTCACGCCCGAGCAGGCCAGCGCGCGGCTGAACGGCGGGCTTGCGCCCAAAGAGGCGCTCGCCTACTGGGTCGGCGCCATCCGCGAGGCGTTCGAGGAAGTGGGCGTGCTCCTCGCGTACGGCGACGACGGACGGCTCCTGCGCATCACCCCGGAGTCCCGGCAGCGATTCGAGACCTATCGGGCGGCGTGCCAGAAGGCCAATCCCGCCTTCTTCGAGATGCTGCGGGCGGAGCGGCTGACTCTCGCCACGGACCGCCTGGCGTACTTCGCGCACTGGATCACGCCGGAGGAGCAGCCCATCCGCTTCGACACGCGATTCTTCGTGGCCTTGATGCCGCCCCGGCAGGAGCCCGTCGTGGACGGCCACGAGATCGTCGATCTCAAGTGGCTCACCCCGGCCGAAGCCATCGCCGCGTCCCAGCGCAAGGAGATCGGCCTGCGCACGCCGACCATCAAGAATCTGGAGCTGGTCGCAGCGGGCGGCGCTCCGGCCGCGAGCGTGATCGCGACCCTGGGCGTGCGTCAGGTGTCGACCATCCGCCCGCGGGTGCTCCAGGTCGACGGCAAGCCCGTGCCGGTCCTGCCCGGCGACCCGCGCTGGTATTGAGGCTCGGCTGACAGGTTCGCGCGCAACCACGACGACCGTCTCGGCCACTTCGCCCAGGGCTTCGTGCCGGCCATTCTCGCCCGGGAGATCCTGCTGCGGCGCACGCCGCTTCAGCCGGGCGGCTGGCTATTCTTCCTCGTGACCAGCGTCTGCCTGGCGTTCTCCGCCTTCTACGAGCTCGTGGAGTGGTGAACACGACCTTCGACTCGTCGCCGTACATGACCTTGTGGCGGCTCGAGCGCACCCACTCCTCGATCTGGGCATCGGCCATGAGGTTGGCGGTCTAGGAGGATGCGCTCGGCGTTCTGCTTGTAGAGGCGATCGGGCTCGGCGCCGTCGTTCAGCACGGGAAACGCCCTGATGAACCGGAAGTCCGCCACCACGACGATGAGCCCCGGCGCCGTCTTCCCGCCGTTGTGGTACCGGTCTCGTCCTCCGGATGTGGCAGAATCGGCCCATGTCGCGTGCGCCCGATCCCCTCGACGCTCTCGTCCGTGCCGTGCGGGAGTGGATCTCCGGCGCGCGCTCGCTCGTGGCGCTGACGGGCGCCGGCATCTCGACCGACTCCGGCATTCCCGACTTCCGCGGCCCGCAGGGCGTGTGGACCAGGAACCCCGAGGCGGAGAAGCAGGCCACGCTGCACCACTATCTCTCCGACCCGGAGATCCGCAAGCGGGCCTGGCGCCGCCGGATCGAGTCGGCCGCCCAGAGCCCCCAGCCGAATGCCGGCCACCGGGCTCTCGTCACCCTCGAGCGCCGCGGCAAGCTGGACACCCTCATCACCCAGAACGTGGACGGGCTGCACATCGAGGCCGGCACCTCGCCCGCGCGCGTGGTCGAGATCCACGGCCACACGCGCGAGGTGGTGTGCATGGACTGCGGCGAGCGCGCGGCCATGGAGCGGGCCCTCGCCCGCGTGCGGGCGGGCGAGGACGATCCGCCCTGCCGGAGCTGCGGCGGCGTGCTCAAGGCGGCCACCGTCTCGTTCGGTCAGAGCCTGGTGGCGGACGACCTGGCGCGCGCCCACACGGCGGCGAGCCGCTGCGACCTGATGCTGGCGGTGGGCTCGACGCTCTCCGTGTTCCCGATCGCCGGCGTGGTGCCGGTCGCCAAGGAAGCGGGCGCCCGTGTGGTGATCGTCAACGCGGAGCCGACGGCCATGGATCACCTCGCCGATGCCGTCCTCCGCGGATCGATCAGCGCTATCCTGCCTCGCCTGGCGGAGGCGTGACCGACCGCGGGAACCCCGCGGGCACGGAGTCGTAGCGCAGGCGCACCCGCTGCACCACGCCCTCCGCCAGATCGTAGATGTCGCACTCGTCGTATGGCTTCGCGTACACGTGCACGCTGACCGCGGGCCCGCCGAAGCCCGGGAGATTCTCGACGGCGTGAAGGTCCGCGGGCCCATCGAGGTGTCCCGCGCCTCCCACGATGGCCGGGCCCGCCGGTGTCACGTGCAGGGGACGCCGCGAGACTTCCCGATAGTTCGTGAAGGAGAGAGCGCCTCGCTCGACGCGGGCCCAGCAGAGCTCGCCCTCGTGGCCGTGGATGGGCGCCCGCGAACCCGCGGCCCAGCAGAGCACCAGGATCTCCACCTCCGCGCTCTTGTGGACGAGATGACGGGTGTAGCGGCCCGGCTCGAAATTGACGTAGGGATCCAGCGACTCGGGCTCGACGAGGGTCGAGGACAGGAGTCGCTGCATGCGGCCGGCGTCGACCGTGCCCGCGGTCAGCCGGCCGATCTCGTCCACGAGCCGCGCCATGGGCACGAACGCGGGCGTCTCACCCATGTGGTGTTCTCTACGACTCCGCGCCGAGCCCCGCCTTGGGGGCGTTGACGAGCACGCCCATGTTGCCGTAGGGGTGCTTGTTCTCCAGCATGATCTGGTGGCAGTTCGGGATGTCGTCGAAGCCGTACGTCTCTGACAGACACGGATCGACCTTGCCCTCGGCCACGAGCTTCGTCACCGCCGCCGCCTGCTGATCGTTCGAGAGGTGGCTGCCCTGGAAGCGCTTCTGCCTCATCCAGTGATAGCGAAGGTCGAGGGTCACGTTGTAGCCCGTGGTGCCCGCGCAGATCACGATCATGCCGCCGGTGGCGCACACGAACTCCGAGGTAGGCAGCGTCGCCTCGCCCGGGTGCTCGAACACGATCTTGGGGTTCGTCTTCTCGCCGAGGGCGTCCCAGATGGCCTTGCCGAAGGCGCGCGCCCCCTTGGCCCAGTTGCCGTAGGCCTTGCCGTCCTTGGTGTCGGGCATGGGGCCCCAGTGATCGAACTGGCTCCGGTTGACGACCCCGGCGGCGCCGTGCTCGACGCAGAACTTCCGCTTCGCCTCGTCGGAGACCACGGCCACGGCCCGGCCGCCCTCGGCGCGCGTGATCTCGAGGGCCATGCTGCCGAGGCCGCCGGTGGCGCCCCAGACGAGCACCACGTCGCCGCGCTCCACGGTGTGCGGCGCCCAGCCCATCAGCATCCGGTACGCGGTCGAGGCGCAGAGGAGGAAGCAGCCCGCCGCCTCCCAGGTGAGGCGCCTGGGCTTGGGGATGCACTGATGTCCCTGGGCTCGGGCGAACTGGCAGTAGCTGCCGTAATTGGTCTGGTAGCCCCAGATGCGCGTGCTCTCGGCCAGCATGGGATCCTTGCCGGAGAGCACCCACGGATCGTCGGGCCGCCACCAGCCGCTGTGCACGATGACGGGGTCGCCCACCTTCACGTTCCTCACGTCCTTGCCCGCGGCCCACACGATGCCCGAGCAGTCGCTGCCGCCTGCGTGGAAGTCCTCGGGCTCGCCCAGCTTCTGCCGCTCCGCGATGACGTCGAGGGGCTGGCCGAGGGCCGCCCAGACGTTGTTGTAGTTGATCCCCGAGGCCATCACGTAGACCAGCACCTCGTCGGGGCCGATGGCGGGCGTGGGAATGACCTCGCGCTTCCAGGCGTCGCGGGGCTGTCCGAAGCGGCTCTGCCGGACGAGGTACGCGTGCATCCGCGCGGGGACTTCTCCCAGCGGCGGCCTGTCTCCGAGGTCGTAGAGATCTGCCATGAGCCCTCCGTCAGCCTGGTCTAGTTGTTTGTCGGAGCAATGTGTCCGGTGCACGTGTTCGAACCACTCGTTGTCTGATGTTCCGCTTCGAGCGCTGGCTTGGCCCGCGCAATCCTCCTCCGGGGAGAGGTTCGGAAGCGGAACCAACTCGGTCCTCGTCTCGCGTCGGCCGAGGGCCGCCGCTCAACTCGAACCGCGGCCCCCCTCCGGGCATTCTAGTTGCCCTGGAAGTCGGCGCGCTTGCGAAGGGCGGCGGCCTTCATGCCGGCCTTGCGATCCTCGGAGAGGAGCGGGCCCACGGCCTGCTCGGCCTCCCAGCGGAGCCACGCGTCGCGGTCGTGCCAGTAGGTGCCGTCGATGGATCGCTTCGCCGCGCGCACGGCCAGCGGGCCGTTGGCGGCGATCTCCGCGGCCAGCTCGGCGGCGCGGGCGCCCAGCTCGCCCGCCGGGTACACGTGGTTCACGAAGCCGATGCGGAGCGCCTCGGCCGCGTCGAATCGGCGGGCGGTGTAGATGAGCTCCTTGGCCATGCCGACGCCGATGGTGCGGGGCAGGCGCTGCGTGCCGCCCATGTCGGGCACGATGCCGAGCTGCACCTCCGGGATGGAGAAGACGGTGCCTTCGGCGGCCAGACGGATGTCGCAGCAGAGCGCCAGCTCCATGCCCGCTCCGATGCAGACGCGCTGGATGGCGGCGATCACGGGGACGCGGATCTGCTCGAGCCGCGTGAAGCACTCCTGGAGATGGCCGAGGTGCTCGCGGATCCTGGCCATCGCGGAGCCGGGCGAGACGCCGGTGAGATCGCCCAGCGTGGAGCCCGCCTTGACGTCCAGGCCCGCGCAGAAGGCGCCTCCCGCGCCCTGGACGATGGCCACGCGGACGCCGGGCGCCGCATCCACCGCGATGGCGGCCTCGCGGATGCCTTCCCACACCTCGACATCCACGGCGTTGAGCCGCTCGGGCTTGTTGAGCGTGATGGTAGCGACGGGCGCCTTGATCTCGACCAGCACCTTGCTCGTCATGGCTTCTCCTATCCGTTGAAGGCCTTGACCAATGCGGGCAGGCGCGGATCTCCCACGTTGGGCTGATAGGGCTGGTAGAGGGAGGTGCAGTCGAGGAGGCCCGCGTAGCGCTCCATGATCTTCTCGTGAAGCTTGTCGTAGGTCGCCGTCACCGCGTAGGTGTCGAGCATCTCGTCGGTGACGAGGCTCGCCATGCCCTGCCAGTCTCCCTCCACGCTCTTCTTGTGGAGCTGTGCGGTCAGGCCACCCCAGCCATGCACGTCGAGCACGGGCTGATAGGTGCGGGTGGAGGCGTAGAAGGAGATCTGCTGCTTCACCATCTGGGCCTGTAGGCTGCGCTCCTTCTCCGTGTCGCCCACGATCACGAAGCTCGCGGTCGCGTACGTGAAGTCCTTGCGCGAGCGCCCCGACTTCCTGAGCCCCGCCTCCACGGTGGGGTGCACGACCTCGCGGAGGTATTTCGGGCTGTTGAATGGGTGCACGTGCATGCCGTCGCAGAACTCGCCCGCCACCCCGCACATGTACGGGTTCACGGCCGCGATCATGATCGGAATCTTCGGATGCTCGATGGGACCGGGATTGAAGAACGGCGTCATGATGTCGAACGTGTAGAACTGCCCCTTGAAGTTGAGCTTGGCGCCGTTTTGCCAGCAGTCCCAGATGGCCCGGATGGCGCGGACGGCCTCGGCCATCTTGGGGCCGGGCGATTCGAACTTCACGGAGAACCGCCGCTCGTTGTGCGCCTTGACCTGGCTGCCGAGCCCGAGGATGAACCGCCCGGCCGAGGCCTTCTGGAGATCCCAGGCGATCATGGCCGTGATCATGGGGCTTCGCGAGAAGACCGTCGCGATGTTGGTGCCGAGCTTGATCCGCGAGGTGACGGTGGAGGCGACGGCCAGGGGCAGGAAGGGGTCGTGCTGGGTTTCCGCCGACCACAGCGTGTCGTAGCCCATGGCCTCGACCTTGCGCGCGTAGTCCGGCAGCGTCTTGAGGTCGTGGGTGAGCATGCCGATGTCGAGCTTCACGGTGAGCCTCCCTGGGTACGGCGTGGGCCTCCGATGCCCCCGCAGCATACTCGACGGGGCGGAGGGCTTTCAACCCGCAGGGAGCGACGGCGAGCGGGGCTCGCGGCGGCGAATGGGGAGGGACTGCGCCCGGGCGAGAAGCCGGCTGGAGTTCGGCTTCCCGCCCGGGGTCCTGCGTGCGGCGAGACTACCCCTTCACGATGCTCTTGACGGAGAGGCTACAGGCCCAACGTGAGAGGGCCGTGAGAGGGGAATGAAGAATTTCTCATCCTAGGGTGCGGCCGGCCCCTCGCGCTCATAGAGCACGAGAGCGGCGCCGCCGCGGACGGTGGCGCGCTTTACCAGGTGGAGAAAGCGGATCTCGGTGGTTGCCAGCGCGCCTGCGTATGCTCGGCGCGCCAGCCGCGCACGCAGGTCGCTCTCGCGTCGCGCAAAGGCCTGGCCTACCGTACCCCCAACGAGAAGCCGCTCGGGGTTCAGGCCGTTCACGATGATGGCGAGCCCCGCCGCGAGGGCCTCAGTTGCTTCGTCGAGGACCGCGGCGGCCAGACTACGCTCGGCCGTCGATCCGCTCTGCTCCGCGAGGTCGAAGAGCGCCGCGGCGTCGACCGGCCTCCCGAGGCGCCGCGAGCCTTCCGCGCCCAGGTCCGGCCCGGCCACGAAGGCCTTGAGGCAGCCGCGCGCGCCGCAGATGCACGGCCGGCCGTCGAACGCGATGGGCACGTGGCCGAGCTCGCCGCCGAAGCCGCCGGCGCCGCGGTAGAGCCGTCCGTCGAGGACGATGCCGCCGCCGACTCCCGTCCCGATCGCGACGAGCACGAAAGATCGCGCGCCGCGGCCGGCGCCCCAGCGGCCCTCGGACAGGGCCAGCGCGTTGACGTCGTTGTCCACGAATGCCGGGACGCCTGCGGCCTCCGCGAGGAGGGATGCGATGCGCACCCCGGCCAGCTCGGGCACGTGATGCGCCTCGCCGCCCACCGTCCCGGCCGCCACGTCGACGACTCCAGGCAGCCCTGCGCCCACGCCGACGAGCCCGCGCGATCGCGCCGCGGGGAGCGCCGCGACGTCCGCCGCGATGGCGAGGATCCGCGCGACGGCGCCGTCGCCATCCGCTCCGTGCGTGGGCTGGCTGCGCGTCTCGAGCACCTGTCCGTCGCGGGTAACGAGGCCGGCGGCGGTGCTGGTGCCTCCGACGTCGAGGCCGAGCAGGAGGCCGTCCCGGGTCATCGGCGCGCGTATCCGGCCACCACGTAGCGGTCCACGGTCCGGGGCGGAGCTCCGGGAGGGATCGTGCGCTCGACGTCGAGGCTTCTGATGTGCTCGAGCCGCTCGTAGCCGATCCGGGGAAAGGCATGGCTCTCGCGGGCGACGATCCTCGGCTCGAGGCCCGCGGCGCGCAGCCGTGCCTGGGCTCGTTCGATGCCGAGGAAGCCGAAGAGCGTGAACAGGAGGCGCCCGCCCGGCTCGAGATAGCCGGGGGCCTCCCGGATCACGCGGTCGAGCAGAGACCAGCCGTCGGGCCCGCCGTTGTCGGCGGCGGCCTCCGCATCGTCACGCTCGCGCTCGGGCGGCGTCGGCATCTGGGGCGGGCTCGTGCAGATCAGGTCGAAGCGGAGACCGGCCACCGGCCCGAACCCGTCGCCGAGCCGGACGTCGACGCGGTCGGACACGCCGTTGTCGGCCGCGTTGTCGCGCGTGCACGCCACGGCCTCGGGGCGGATGTCGGTGGCGACGACATGCGCGCCCGCCCGTGCGGCGAGCACCGCCGCCAGCCCCGTGCCGCAGCCGATCTCGAGCACCGTCTCGCCGGGGCATGCGTCGAGATGACGGCAGAAGAGCAGGGAGCCGGCTTTGGGCGGTTGAGCGCCGGCGCCCAGGCGAAAGACGCAGCCCTTGTAGTGGAAGAGGAGCAGGCCCTCGTCGTCGCTCATGCGAGCGCTCGCCCCGCGACACGGGCGTAGACCTCGAGATAGCCATCCGTCTCCCTGGCCGGAGGATACCGGGACTCCACGAGCTCCCTCGCTGCTTCACCCAGACGCCGTCGGAGCCCGGGATCCCCGGCCAGCTTCGTGGCACCGCGAAGGAGCTCCGCTTCGGATCCGAAGGTGAGCCCCGTGACGCCGTCCTCGACGAGCGAGCGATTGCCCGGAATGTCGGAGGCCAGGACGGCTCTGCCGAGCGCGAAGGCCTCGAGGACGGCATTGGCCATACCGCCTTCCGAGAGCGAGCAGTTGAGGACGATGTCGGCGCGGCTCAGGAGCGAGGGCATGGCGACGTGGGGCACCGGGCCCAGGTAGCG
>Ga0335070_10003879_pt1 | contig 17437 bp, 14 predicted proteins | sample Lox_Sample_13_FD_206722 | JGI IMG/M metagenome (GOLD analysis project Ga0335070, IMG submission 206722) | Soil microbial communities from Loxahatchee National Wildlife Refuge, Florida, United States - Lox_Sample_1.3 | ecosystem: Environmental > Terrestrial > Soil > Wetlands | place: USA...
CCAGACGTCGTAGCGGACCATCACGGCGACCGTGGGCCGGACAAGGTCGAGGAATTTTCCGGCATTCCCCGGCGTGTCGAAAGGAAGATAGGTAATCACATCGGCCAGGTGATATTTGCGGGAATGGTCGTAGCCCGAAGGGGAGAAGAAGCTCGCGACGATCTGCATATCCGGCCGGCGCCGCTTGAGTTCGCTGATGATCGGTTTTGCCTGCTCAAATTCGCCAAGCGAAGAAGCGTGGAACCAGACGCGGGGGCCGGGCTTGAGGTTGTTCACGCCGCGTTCGAGGTCCTCGAAGAGCGTGACCCGTCCGGCGATGCCTCTGCGCACTTTTGGGAGCACGAGACCCAGGAGGTGAAGAATGATCCAGAGCAGGGGGATGACGAGAGCGGTATAGAGGATCTTCCAGAACGAGCGCATGAAGAGTCAGGAGATCGATGAGGACGCGGAGACGGGCGGTTGATCCCGGCCGACCAGTTCAAAGACGGATTCGAGAACCTGCTGTGGCGACACGTCCAGCATGCAACGGAAATGTTTGCGCGGGCATGTTGATCGTCCGATGTGCGAGCATGGCCGGCAGGACAGGTGCAGGTTCTCGACGACTCTGTGTTGGGTGCCCACCGGGAAGAACCCGAGCTGCCGCACGGTGGAGCCGAAGACTGCGACAACCGGTCGTTTCCTCGCGGCCGCGACGTGCATGAGCCCCGAGTCGTTGGTGACCACCACTCTGCAGAAGTCCATGATCGCGGCGGTCTCGAGAAGAGTGGTCGTCCCTGAAAAATCGGCGATGCGGGTCCCGGGGGATTCCTCCGCGATCTTCCTGGTGATCATGCCACAACGATCGCGATCGTCGCTTCCGCCGAACACGGCCACGGGCGCATGCCACCGCCGCGCGAGAGACACTGCGACCGAGATGAAACGGTCTTCAGGCCAGACCTTCGTGAAATGCCGCGCCGAGGGACAGATGCCGACGGTTCCTGCATCAGTACCGATTCCCGTCGCATCGAGCAGCGCACGGGCGCGCTCCTGGGCGGCCGTCGGAACGAAGAGATCGAGCGCAAGATCATCATGGACGACGCGTGGGGGTGTCATTGTCTCGAGATACCGCTCGGCGACCCCCGGCGATCCCCCGAACAGCGGATAGATGTCGCGCTTAAAATGCACAAGGACGGCACGCGCGATGATGCGCTTGTTGATCCGCCGCACCCCGCGCAAACCGAACGTCAGGAAGCGGCTCCGGAGACTTCCATGAATGTCCAGCACCGTGTCATACCGGCGTTGTCGGATTTCTTTGCGCAATCTCAGGAGCGGTTTCAACCCGCGGTCTCTTCCCGGTGTCACAATGTTCGTGAGGTGCGGGTTGTGTCGCACCAGGTCCGCGTATGCATCCTTGATCAGGAAATCCACCTGCGCTTGCGGGTCCCGTTGTCGAAGCTCACGAATCAACGGTGAAGAGAGGACAATGTCGCCGACGGAACTAAAGCGGATGACTAATGTTTTATTATAGTGTATCATGCATGCCGGCTTGTAATGGTACCAATTTCCACCTGGAATTGCAATTCAACGGCGGTGCCCGACCTGCGCCACGGGTCTTTCACGATTAAGACGATGGTGATGCAATGAGCAAACCACAGACGTTGGGTGATCTTCGAGCGGCGGGGTACAAGGTCGTCCCGGTCAAGGATGAAATGCGGAACACCCTGATCGCAAAACTCCGGAAGAACGAGAAGTTGTTCCCGGGCATCATCGGGTACGAGCAGACGGTCATCCCCGCCATCGTGAACGCGATCCTCGCCCGGCACGACATTATTCTCCTCGGCTTGCGGGGGCAGGCGAAGACCAGAATCGTCCGGCAGCTCACGTCGTTGCTGGACGAAGAAATACCGATCGTCCGCGGTAGCGAGATGAACGACAACCCCTTCTCGCCTGTCAGTAAGTTTGCGGTCGACCTCGTGCAGGAACGCGGCGATATGACGCCGATCGAATGGGTCCCCCGCAACCGGCGCTACGGCGAGAAACTCGCCACCCCCGACGTGACCATCGCCGATCTCATCGGCGATATCGATCCGATCAAGGCGGCGTCGCAACGGCTGCATTACGCACATGAGGGAGCGATCCATTTCGGCATCATCCCCCGGTGCAACAGGGGGATCTTCGCCATCAATGAGCTGCCCGATCTGCAGCCCCGGATCCAGGTCGGCCTCTTTAATATCCTTGAAGAGAAGGACATTCAGATCCGGGGATTCAACATCCGCATCCCGCTCGATGTCATGCTCGTGTTCACCGCCAACCCGGAAGACTATACCAACCGCGGCAACATCATCACGCCGCTGAAGGACCGCATCGACTCACAGATCCTCACGCACTATCCGAAGACGCTCGACGATGCCATCCAGATCACCGAGCAGGAAGCGGTGATCCGGCGCGAAGGGAAGTCGGTGATCGTGCCCTCGTTCTTCCGGGAGATCATCGAACAGATCGCCTTCGAGGCGCGGAAGAGCGAATTCGTCGACCAGAAGTCCGGCGTCAGCGCGCGGCTCACGATTTCCGCGATGGAGAACCTGATCAGCAACGCCGAGCGCAGGGCGATCATGCGGAACGAGGACCCGATCGTGCCTCGCGTGTGCGATCTTCCTCATGTCCTCCCCGGTCTCACCGGGAAGATGGAACTCGTCTTCGAAGGGGAGCAGGAAGGCGCCGTGAAGGTGAGCAAAGCGCTCGTGGGGAAAGCCGTACGGGAAACCTTCAAACATTATTTTCCCGATCCGTTGAAGAAACGAAACCGCGCCACGCACGAAGGCGGCCAACAGCGATCGCAGGGGAACGAAGACCCCGAATACGGCCGCATCATCCAGTGGTTCGAGTCGGGGAACAAGGTTGAGGTGTCCGACGACATGCCGCGCGACGACTACTTCAAGGAATTGGACCGCGTCAAGGGGCTGAAGGAGCTTACGAAAAAGCACATGGCGGGCTCCGAGAATCAGACGGAGCTTGCGCCGATGATGGAGTTCGTGCTCGATGGGTTGCACCAGAACTCGAAGATCGCCAAGGACGAAGTCGACCACATCACCTCCTACAAGGACATGGTCGGCAGTATATTCGTCGGTCAGGGGAAGATGTACGAGGAAGACTGATCCCGATGAAATTCCAGTATTCACGGTGGACGCCGTCGTCGCAGACGGATGAGCAGCGGCTGCAGCAAATGGTGTCGCTGTTCAGCTATCTGCTGATCCAGACCAGCGGCGATGTCGAAGAGGCGATGGAATGGCTGAAACAGCTTGCCCAGGAGTACGGCCTGTTCGACGAAAACCTTTCGATGGAGGACCTTCTTCAGAAACTGAAGGAGATGGGGATCATTGAGGAGACGGAGCTGGGCGTGCAGGTCACCCAGCGGGGAGTGCAGCGAATCAGGCAGGATGCCCTGCGCGAGATCTTCACGTCGCTGAAACGCGCGCCGATCGGTTCGCACGAGACGCCGTATACCGGCAAGGGCGTGGACCGGCTGAGCGAGACGCGCAAGTTCAATTTCGGCGATCAGCCCACGGACATCGATCTGACCTCGACGATCACCAACGCGCTGAAGCGTGACGGCATCGACGAGTTCAACCTCAAGGAAGAAGACCTCGAGGTCTACGAGACCGAGTACCAGACGTCATGTGCGACGGTGCTGATGATCGACATCAGCCACAGCATGATCCTGTACGGCGAGGACCGTATCACGCCCGCCAAACAGGTCGGCCTGGCGCTCTCCGAGCTCATCATGACGCGCTTCCCCAAGGACTACCTTGCGCTGGTGACGTTCGGCGACGACGCCAAACTTGTCAGCATCAACGAGCTGCCGTTCCTGAACGTCGGCCCGTATCACACCAATACGCGGGCCGGACTTCAGCTCGCGCGCAATCTGCTCCGGAGAAGGCCCAACGCGAACAAGCAGGTGTTCATGGTGACCGATGGGAAGCCGTCGGCGATCTTCGAAGAGAACGGGCGTCTCTACAAGAACTCCTTCGGGTTGGACCCGAAGATCGTGAACAAGACGCTCGACGAAGCGGTCGCCTGCCGGCGGGAGAAAGTCACCATCACCACCTTCATGGTCGCACGAGACCCGTATCTCATCGACTTCGTCGAGGAACTGACGAAGGCAAACCGCGGCAGGGCGTATTATTCTTCCCTGAACAAGCTTGGCGAGTTTGTGTTCGTGGATTATATCAGGAACAGGAAGAAGAAGTTCTCAGGGCAGTAAGCGCGGATGAAGCTTGGCTCGATCGTGGGGTCGAACGTTTGTAGGGACGTTTCACGAAACGTCCCTACATTCGTTTTCCAGGGATGGTACGGATGGCGATTTGACTTCTCTTCAGAACGGTGACGAAATGCGGAGGTACAATCGCGCCGGCTCCGCCCGATCCGTCCTCCATGCTGCGCCGATCCTGAATTTCCCGCTTCTCGAACAGACACCGAGCCCGACATCCGACCTGAATTCTTCCCACTTCAAACCGCCGAACCCACCGAACGGCGACGTGCTGATGTCCTCTTCACGAACCACCCCTGCGTCGGTAAAGAGGAAAATGCCCACATGGCGGAAGATGAAGTCCGGCCAGAAGGCGAGATCGCGGAGCGCGCTGCCATTGACGATATATTCGGCGTTGACGAGGATCATCCTGTTTGCGTGAAGGTGGGTGCCCGCAAACTCCTCGAACGCGAATCCGGGCATGGTGCCGTAACCGCCGAGAGCGAAAGACCTCTGGAGCGGCAGTTCGCCATGGGCCGTCCCGACGCGCAGGCGGAGGCCGAACTCATCGAAATCGCCCAGGAAAATTCTACGGCGCGCATCAACGATGTACTGCTCAAAATTAAAATCGCCACCAATCCCCCGGCCGGCGAACTCCGCCGTCGTCTGAATATCCCACCCCTCGTGCACGATCGGGGCATCCACTGTCGTGCTGATGCCGCCACGAACGGTGATGCTTCTCAAAATTCCATCGTCAATCGCCGGGTTCGGCCTGAAGTATTTGTCGCCGCCGAAGAGCGACCAGGTGACCCTGCTTTCAAGCGACGACTCGCGTTCGACGCGCATCGTCACGGATCCTTCGGCGAAGAGATCGTCATCCTTCAAATAGTACGCCCCGTGAAGAGCGCCGCCGCGCCGTTCAAAGAGGTCGCGGAAGTCCTCACGCATCAGGATCGCCGCAATGGAATTCTCCACGGATCCGATACGCCACAGGTCTCTTGAATCCGGGTCGTCGTACGCCTCGAGGCCGAATTCCAACAGCTGCCCCGGCGAACCGCCGAGCGAGAACTGGCGCGCAAGTCCCACATCGCCCCACCAGCGATGGACTTTGAATGCATATCCCACCGAACCATACGGCGCCACTTCCCGGCCGCCGTCCCAGTAGTATCGCTTCTCCGAACCAAGGCCCAGGTACAGTCCTTCGACGCGGTTGTATCGGAAGATGCCGTCGGGGACTTTTGTCCGTTCGTCAATCCATGAAACGTTCCGCGGTATTCCGTACCGGGCGAATTTCGATCCGTCGTTCCGTTCATGGTCGTACCAGGACATGCGATACGACCGCCTGCCGGGAGTCAGGGGAGGACGTACAGCTTCGCGGGGCATCGTGTTGATCAGGGAGTCCGTCTGTGCGTTGAAATCCTCAGGCGATCGGAAACCATCGATTGCCCGCGTGATGAAGCGGTTGAATTCCGTTTCGAACTTTCCCCAGTATTCATCATCCGTGGAATCCCCGCCCTTCGTCTGGGCATTGATGAATACAGGCGAACAGAGGAGCACGGACAGAGAGATACAAAGCAATCGTTGGCGTGACATGGGTGTACTCCAGGGATGAACTATCATCTCTAAGTACGAAGGGAGATGGTAGAGGTTGCGCATCCGCTGTCTGAAGCATTCTCCCTGGCTGAAAAATGTGAGAATTCTCAATCTACTTAATGGCCTGCCAGAGCACGCACCCTTCTCTTCCGGTGGGGAATTCGATGCCTGTTGCGGCGGAGAGAGTGGGGGCAAGGTCTGCCGGACTGACATCGATAGTGTATTGACCGCCCCTAAATTGTGGACCCATTAAGATGAGGGGGACATGGGTATTATACTGATAGGGGTCCCCATGTGTCGTCCCGTCTCCTTCTCCTTCGATATACAATGGTTTGAGAACGTAGAACAGATCTCCGCTTCTTTCAGGATAGAATGATCTGAGGACCCGTTGATCCCAGGGGTGGTATCCCATGGTCGTCGGCGATGTGAGATTCCACACATTGGACACACCGGGGAGAGACAGGAGGCGTTCCTTGACGACCTCCGCCGCTCTGATGAGCTTGATGTCCGCACGAGAGAGGCGAGGCCGGTTAAGGTAAACGTTATGATCCGAGATTGAGAGGATCCAGGGATCGTTTGCCGGGGCGACGCCGAATGTGGCATTCATCGCAGCCTCGGATGATGCCCGGAGAGCTTCGGTCTGTACACGCCCCGCATCAGCTCCGGGGTATCGCGATTTTACAAACTCGGGAATGGGTGCTATCCCGTGGTCGCTTGAGAGGGCGATCACACATTTCCCAAGGCCCACAGTGCTGTCGACGAAGGTGAACAGATCGTTAAGCGTTCGATCGATGGCAGACGCCATCTCCAGGACTTCGTGGCTGTGCGGTCCAAATGCGTGGCCGACGTAGTCGGTCGATGAGTAGCTGACACACAGCAAATCGGTGACCCCTCTTTTCCCGAGATGTTCTTCCACGATTGCGCGTTCAACGAAGTCCGTCAGCACAAACGCGCCGAAGGGGCTGGTGACCATCGCACCATAATAGGAAGGAGTAAGCCGAGATCTGTCTCTTCCTGTCACCCGATGCGGAAAAGCCCTGCCGAGGCTGTCCTGATCCGTCTCATACGGCACGTTGTCGCGGTCGAGACAATTGAACGCGCTGTCCGGCAGCGTCTGCTCCCAGACGCCGCCGAAGCACCGATTGATTGCACGAGAAGCGTTGAAGCGCTCCACCCACTTCGGAAGAGAAGGCATATAGTAAGTAGAACTCACAAAGGAAGAATCAATCATCCAGTATGCTGCATTCGCCAATCGGCCTCCCAGAAGTATCGCAGCCCTGTCCTTATTTGAGATGGAAATTACCTTGGACACAAAACTCGTGTGCAACCTGAGCATGTCTCCGAAAGAGGGCTGCAGGAGATTCCGGGGGGAGGCACCGTATCCGGTTGCTCCGAGTATGGCAGACCGCCTGTCATCCACACAGTACTCCGCTTGTCCTCGGGTGCGATCGAGCCAGGTATTTGCCACGATGCCGTTCATATCAGCGTAGCAACCGGTGAGCAGGACGGCATGCCCTGGCCCGGTGGTGCACTGCGCGTGGTCGTAGTTGGCGTTGACGAACATCGCGCCATGATCCAGGAGATTCGCGAGGCCGCCGTGAAACCAGGGCCGAAAGCGCGTAAGATATTCCTCAGGAAACTGGTCAAGACTGATAACGATGATTAAGTTGGGACTCGAAGCAAGGCAGAACGTTGAGAGGAAAAGCATCAGTATGATGAGGGAAAGCGTGCGCATGAGGGGGCTCCGATTGATTGACGTGTGCAAAGAACGCCATTATCCCTTCCGGAATCAACGACTTAACACAAAGACAACATTGGCATGTGGTCTCTTCGCTGATACCGTCTATTCTTGCAACTCTTGCCCATTTTGCGCATTTTTCTAAGTTGCTCTACCACCCGTAAGCGATCTCATGATTCTTCTTATTCCTGCAATAGAAATCAAAGACGGCCGCTGCGTCCAGATGGTCCAGGGGGAAGAGGGATTCTATTATTCGGACGACCCGGTGCAGATGGCAAGACTCTGGCGGCAGGAAAACGCGAAGTCGCTGCACGTCACGGACATCGACGGCAAGCTCACCGGCCATCTCGTCAACGTGGACGTGATCAAGGAGATGACGAACAGCGTCGACATTCCCATCGAGTTGGGCGGCGGTCTGCGGACCTTCGAGAGTGTCAAGCTTGCGTTCGATCTCGGGATGTATCGCGTGCTCGTCGGGTCGAAGATCCTCGACACTGAGGACGAAGCGAGGAAAGTGGTTTCGACATATGGTGCCAGCAAAGTCGTGCTCGGCATCGACGCCGTGGACGGCATGGTGGTCATCTACGGGACGGGAGAGCCGACGGGGAAGAGTGCCGTGGAGATCGCGCTCAAGGGGAAGGAGCTCGGGTTCAAGAGAGTGGTGTACACCAATGTCAGAAACGATGGCACCTTCCGGGGGGTCAACATCGACGTCCTGCGGGCGCTCGCGGAGAAGGTGGGGATGCGTGTGACGGCTTCGGGAGGCCTGGGCGGACTGCACGACCTGCTGGCGATCCAGGAGCTTGAAACGGTGGGCGTCGATTCTGTGATCGTTGGACGGGCGTTATACGAAAACAAGTTTTCCTGTCAGGGATTGTGGCGGCGATGCGAGGCGGGGAAGTATCCATTCACGGCGAAGGTGTGATATGGCGAAGGTGGCAATTCTCCTGGGCAGCACTTCTGATCAACCGGCGATGCAGGGATGCATCGACTACCTCGGTCACTTTGGCATCGAGCATGAGCTTCGGGTCATCTCCGCGCACCGTCAGCCGGAAGAACTTGCCGCGTTCGTGAAGGGGGCGGAGGGAAACGGCTTCTCCCTGATCATAGCAGCCGCCGGCATGGCTGCCCACCTGCCGGGCGTGGCCGCTGCATATACGACGCTCCCCGTCATCGGCGTTCCTCTTGAAGGGTCGGCGTTGCACGGTGTGGATGCCCTGTACGCGATAGTGCAGATGCCGGCCGGTATTCCGGTCGCGACGCTGGCCATCGGCTCCGCCGGCGCAAAGAATGCGGCCGTCCTTGCGGCGGAAATTCTCGCGCTCAATGACAGTGGGCTGAGGGGAAAACTTCAAGCCTTCAGACGCAACGGGGCGAAGTTCTAACGAACTCATCCCCCGCCCCTTCTCTTAGGAAGAGAAGGGGAGTGTGCAGCGAAAGCGTCACGAATCAACCTTGGCTGGCAAACACCCCCCCTTCTCTTGGTGAGAAAAGGAGGATGGGAAGATGAGTTCGTAAAACGAGCAGCGCCCCTATGAAATTCGTCCTCGTCGGTCACTTCTGTTTTGATGTGATCCATCCTGCGGATGGAGGGGAAAAGGAGCAGCCCGGCGGCATCTACAACGCCGCGGCCATGCTCTCCACTCTTGTGGGGAAGAACGACGTCATCCTTCCCGTGTGCGGAGTTTCCCGCGAAGACGTTGTGAACGTTACAGGACTCTTTGAGAAACTGCCCGGGGTCTCGACGGAGGGCATCTACAAAATCGATACACCGTCGAATCGCGTCCACATCCTGACGGGCGCGAAAGGGGATGCGTTCACCTGCTCGGCCGACATCGCTCCCCCGATTCCGTTCGAACGCCTCCGGAAGCACGTCGCGTGCGACGGGATGCTGGTCAACATGGTGTCGGGGTTCGATATTGCGCTCGAGACGATGGATCAAATCAGGATTCTCGCCCGTGAAGGAAAAACGGTGATCCATTTCGATTACCACAATCTGACCATGGGCCTGAATGAACGTCATGAGCGATTCAGGCGTCCGCTGGACACATGGCGGCGCTGGGCGTTCATGGTCGACACAGTGCAGCTGAACGAAGAAGAAATTGCAGGTCTTGACGGATCCACCAGCGACGAGGCGACGACGGTCGGTCATATGCTCACGCTCGGTGTCAAAGGCGTGATTGTGACGCGCGGCGCACGGGGAGTCACGGCATTTGTCGACGCGCAGAAGCACGTTACACGGGTCGACGTCGACGCGGTCTCGCACAACGGCGCCGGCTCGATCGGCAACGGCGACCGGTTCGGTGCTGCGTTTCTTCACGGCATGGTGACCACCGGCAACATCGCCGAGGCCGCACGCACGGCGGTGTCCGGACTTTCTCAGATTCTCAACCACAACTGAAGCTTGTCCTATGCATCTCGCGCTCATTGGGTACGGTCGGATGGGCCATGAGGTCGAGCTCGTGGCCAAAGAAAAGGGGATGAAGATCGCCAAGACCTTCGAGATCGGGGAAAACCGGCACGGATCGGCCCTGACCAAAAGCGCGTTGAAGGGCGTGGACGTCTGCATCGATTTCTCCTCGCCGGAGAGCGCCTTCGAAAACATCACGGCGGTCGCCGAGGCCGGCGTGAACATTGTCGTCGGGACCACAGGATGGCATGACCGGCTCGAGGAAGTCCGCGCTCTGGTGAAGAAGAAGGGGATCGGCTGTCTTTATGCATCGAATTTTTCGCTCGGCGTCAACATCTTTCTCCAGATCGTGATGGATGCATCGCACCTTCTCGACGCGTACAGCGACTATGACGTCGCCGTGAGCGAGGTCCACCACCGGGGAAAATCGGACAGCCCGAGCGGCACGGCGCTTTCCCTCGGCTCGACCATTCTCAAAGAGCTCCGTCGGAAGAACGAAATTCTCTCGGAAACCAGCCATGGTGTCATCAAGCCCAACCAGCTCCACGTCTCGTCGATGCGGCTCGGCAATACGACGGGAAAGCATTCGGTGATCTTTGATTCGGAGGCCGATACGATCGAGCTGGTGCACACGGCGAAAAACCGGCGCGGGTTTGCGCTCGGGGCGATCGTCGCCGCCGAGTGGTTGAAAGGGAAAAAAGGAATGTACACGATGCGGGATGTCCTGCATCCGTAGCCCGGCGAACGGGGATCAATAGCCAGGAGGTCGGCAATTTGCCTCTATGCAACGAACATTACTCTTTCAAGGAACAGCGACCGCTCTTGTGACACCGTTCAAGAAAGACGGGTCGGTCGACGAACAGTCACTCAGGGAGTTTGTCGACTTTCAGATCAAGGCCGGTGTCGAGGCGCTTGTGCCGGTCGGGAGCACGGGGGAAGGAGCCACGCTCTCCGAGAGCGAACAGGCGTTCGTGATCGAAACGGTCGTGGACCAGGCCAACGGGAGGGTGCCGGTCATCGGGGGGGCCAGCAGTAATTCGACAACGCGTGCCATCGCCCTCGCCAAGCAGGTGAAGGAATGCCGCGCGGACGGGATTCTCACGGTCGCCCCCTTCTATAATAAGCCGACGCAAGAGGGAATGTACCAGCATTTCGGCGCCATCGCCGAAGCGGTGGAAATGCCGGTGATCATCTACAACGTCCCCGGGCGCACGGCGTCAAATATCGAGCCGGCCACCGTGCTCCGACTGGCTGGCGAGGTTCCGTTTATTGCCGGGATCAAGGAGGCTTCGGGCAATCTCGGGCAGATCATGCAGATCATCGAAGAGAAGCCCGAGGGATTCGGCGTCTGGTCGGGAGACGATCTTTACACGCTCCCGCTTGTTGCCTCCGGGGCCGACGGCATCATCTCGGTGGCAGCGAACGAAGCGCCGGGGGAGTTTTCGGAAATGGTGCGCCAGGCGCTCAAGGGGAAATTCACCCGGGCGCGCGAGATCCACTACCGGTTGCTGCCGCTGATGAACATCAATTTCATCGAATCGAACCCGATCCCGGTGAAGGCAGCCCTCGCCATGATGGGGCTCATCGAGGATCAACTTCGGCTGCCGCTGCTCCCGCTGTCGGATGCGAACAGGCCGAAGCTGGAGAAGGTGCTTCTGAATCTCGAACTGATCGTGAAGAAGTGAATTCTCAACCACGGAGCTATGGTACTTCAACAGGAAATCGAACAGCTCTATGACGCCGACCCGTCGACGCGCGACAAAGGAAAAGCGCTAAAGGCGTTCAACGAACTCGTGTTTTTCCTCGATCATGGTGAAATCCGGGCGGCGGACCGTGTCGGCGAAGAATGGCGGGTGAATGCCTGGGTGAAGAAGGGAATTCTGCTGGGGTTCAGACTCGGCGTCCTCGAGGATATGTCGATCCACCCGCGTCTGCGCTTTTTCGACAAGGGAACGTTTCCCCTGAAGAAACTCTCCCTCCGCGATGAAGTGAGAGTCGTCCCGGGCGGATCGTCGATCCGGGAAGGCGCCTTCGTTGCGCGCGGGGTCGTCTGCATGCCCCCGATGTACATCAACATCGGCGCGTACATCGACGAAGGAACAATGATCGATTCCCACGCGTTGGTCGGATCCTGCGCGCAGGTCGGGAAACGGGTGCACGTGAGCGCGGCGACCCAGCTGGGCGGCGTGCTTGAGCCGGTGGGTGCACTACCGGTGATCGTGGAGGATGACGTGTTCATCGGCGGCGGGAGCGGCGTCTATGAAGGGACCATAGTGAAAAAAGGCGCGGTGATCGCCGCAGGTGTAACGTTGACGGGTGGGACGGCAGTGTACGATGTGGTGCGCAAGACCGTTTACCGGAAAAACGGCGGACACCCGCTGGTGATCCCGGAGAACGCCGTCGTGGTTCCCGGAAGCAGGCCGCTGGACGGTGCCTGGGCTGCCGAGCAGCATCTCTCCGTCAGCACGCCGGTCATTATCAAATACCGCGACGCCAGGACCGACGCGTCCACCGTCCTCGAAGGCGCTCTCCGATGAAGAGAATCATGATCATCGGAAGCAACGGCCTTCTTGGTCAGAAGGTCGCCGAGCTCTGTATCCGGGGCTCGAGCTATCAACTGATGCTGTGCTCCGTGGAACCCTCCTCGCTGATCACGCTGCCCGATGTGCCGTATACCATGCTGGATATGACGGTGAAGAAAGAGGTGAAGGACGCCGTGACGTCATTCGAACCCGATGTCATCGTCAATTGCGCGGCAATGACGAACGTCGATGCCTGCGAGAGGGAACGCGAGATGGCATGGAAGGTCAACGTCACGGGGCTGGAGAACATCATCGAGGCCGCGAAGCGGAAGAAGTCGCGCATCGTGCACATTTCGAGCGACTACATCTTCGACGGCAAGGGGGGCCCGTACGATGAAAACCACCGCCCGGAGCCGATCAGCTATTACGGCAAAACAAAGCTCGCCGGCGAGAACGCGCTCCGGGTCTCGGACCTGGACTATTTCATCGCGCGGACCATGGTCCTCTATGGGTATTCTCCCGGAGTGAAGCTCAATTTCGCGTTGTGGCTTGTGCAAAGTCTCGACGCGGGAACGCATGTCAAGATCGTGGATGATCAGTACGGCAACCCGACGCTGGTGGATGATCTGGCGTTCGGCCTCTTGCGGGCGATCGAGCTGGGGAAGACGGGCATTTTCAACATTGCCGGACGCGAGATCGTGACGCGCTACGTGTTCGCCGTGCGTCTTGCCGAGAAGTTCGGCCTCGATCCGGCCCTGATCACTCCCGTGAAGACCGCCGAACTGAATCAACCCGCACCGCGGCCGCTGAAGTCCGGACTGATCACGCTGAAGGCGGAGACGGAACTCGGAATACACCTGTCGAACGTCGATGAAGGATTGACCATCCTCAAAAGCCAGATCAGCAGGACGCTGAAGCGGTTGGACGATGAGAAGCCGGTGCCGGGCGTGCGGGGTGGCAAGAGGCGGGGCTGACGGTCGAGGGAAAAGGAAACCTGTCCTCTGTAGGGACGTTGTATACATCGTCCCAACAAGGGAACACACTTCAGGATACAATCAGCAAACCCATGCTCGATATCAAGCTTCTCCGTGAACAACCTGACCTCGTTAAGGACGGCATCCGCAAAAAAGGCGAGGATCCCTCTCTCGTCGACGCAGTGCTCCAGCTTGATGAGCATCGGCGCGCCCTGATCCAGAAGACCGAATCGTTGAAGGGCCGCAAGAACCAGGTCTCCACTCAGGTCGCGCGGATGAAGGCGAACAAGGAAGATGCGTCGGCGATCATTGCTGAGATGCGGCAGGTTTCCGATGAGATCAAATCAATCGACGAAGAGCTCAAGGGGATTGAAGAGAAACAGCGCGGCGTGCTGCTGACAATCCCCAATGTGCCGCATGCTTCCGTGCCTCTGGGCAAGAGCCCGGCCGACAATCAGGTGATCGCCACGTGGGGCGAGCCGCCGGTGATCGACTTCCCGCCGAAGCCGCACTGGGAGCTTATGGAGAAGCTCGGGATCATCGATTTCCCTCGCGGCACGAAGATTACGGGAGCGGGGTTCCCGGTGTTCGTGGGAAAGGGAGCGCGTCTGGAACGGGCTTTGATCAATTTCTTCCTCGACGAGGCGGCAGACAAAGGGTACACCGAACTCCTGCCGCCTCTCGTCGTCAACGCGGACAGCGCGACAGGAACCGGGCAACTTCCCGACAAGGAAGACCAGATGTACGTCGTGCAGCGGGATGATTTCTACCTGGTTCCGACGGCCGAAGTTCCCGTCTCGAACTTCCATCGCGACGAGATCTTGCCGGAATCGGCCCTTCCCGTCAGGTTTTGCGCGTTCACGCCTTGTTTTCGGCGTGAAGCGGGCTCTTATGGCAAGGACGTCCGGGGTTTGAACCGCGTCCACCAGTTCGATAAGGTCGAACTGGTGAAATTGGTGCATCCGGATCGTTCTTACGAGGAATTGGAGCTTCTCAAAGAGGATGCGGAAGCGCTTCTTCGGAAACTCGCACTACCATATCATGTGTTGTTAATGTGCTCGGCCGACCTGGGCTTTACCCAGTCGAAGAAGTATGATTTGGAGGTCTGGTCCTTGGGCCAGCAAAAGTGGCTCGAAGTTTCTTCGGTGAGCAACTTTGAATCATTCCAGGCCCGCAGGATGAATATCCGGTTCCGTCCGACTGCCGGAGGGAAGCCGGAAATCGTGCACACGCTCAACGGCTCCGCTCTCGCTCTGCCACGCATCATGGCAGCCCTCATCGAGCACTACCAGACACCGGAGGGGAAAGTTATTGTGCCGAAAGTCCTGCACGCGTACACGGGATTCGAGGTGATAGGATAAGCAGGTGAAACCGCTTTTACGACTTCTTCCGTTCCTTGCCCGCTATAAGAAGACGTTGATCTGGGGTCTTGTCACGGTGATTATGAGCAACATCTTCACCGTGGCACAGCCGCTGATCGTGGGCCGCGCCATCGATATGCTGAAGTCCGGACTCGAACTGCGGAAAATCGACGGACACGGAATTCTTCTTTATGCGGGGATCGTTATCGGGTGCTCTCTTGTCGCGGGGACATTCACGTTCCTGACGCGGCAGACGATCATCGTGACTTCGCGGCATGTCGAATTCGATCTTCGGAACGCTTTCCTCGAGCACATCCAGCGCCTGCCGTTGTCGTTCTTCCAGAGAACGCCGACGGGCGATCTGATGGCGCTGGCCACCAATGATATCAGCGCTGTGCGGAACGTCCTTGGCCCGGGCATCATGTACCCGACCGATACCCTGATGACGTTCATTATGGTGCTTTTCGTCATTACCTCGTTGGACTGGAAGCTCACGCTGCTCGCGCTGATTCCGCTTCCGTTCGTTTCCTACGCGGTCTACGCGCTCGGGAAGCTCGTGCATGTCAAGTTCGAGGAGCGCCAGAAGCAATATTCCGAGTTGACGACCCGTGCGCAGGAGAATCTTTCGGGCATCCGCGTGATCAAGGCATACGTGCGTGAGGCGTTTGAAATCAACCGGTTCCATGCCATGAGCTGGGACTACCTGAAGAAGAACCTCGTCCTCGCGCGGGTGCAGTCGATCATGTGGCCGCTCATGTTCCTGCTCGTCGGGTTCTCCATCGTGATCACGATGTATTTCGGCGGCCTGCAGGTGATCAACGGGACGTTGACGATCGGCACACTGACGGCGTTCTTCGGATATCTTGTGATGCTGATCTGGCCGATGATCGCCTTCGGATGGGTGGTGAACATCCTGCAGCAGGGCGCGGCGTCGATGGGACGTCTGGCAAGGATCTTCGATACGAAGTCCGATATCGCCGACGTCGGCCCCGTCCGGTGGGATCACCAGGAAATGAAGGGGGCCATCGAGTTTCGCGATGTCGTGTTCTCGTACCCCGAGACTTCTCAACCGGCATTGAAGGGCATCTCGTTGGCGGTTCCTGCAGGGACGACACTCGCGATCGTCGGGTACACGGGCTCCGGCAAGACGAGTCTCGTCAATCTTCTCCCCCGGCTCTACGATGTCACCAGCGGGAGCGTTCTCATCGACGGGATCGACGTGCGGCACATCCCGCTCGAAGTGCTCCGCAAGAACATCGGCTGCGTGCCGCAGGAGACGTTTCTCTTTTCCGAGTCGATCGCGGAAAATGTCCGCTACGGGTCCGCCGGTGCGACTGACGTGGAGCTCGAGCACGCAACGGACGTGGCCCAGATCGCGAAGGATGTCGACGGATTTCCGAAGGGATTCGGGACGGTCCTGGGAGAGCGGGGGATCACGCTCTCCGGCGGCCAGAAACAGCGCACAAGCATCGCCCGGGCGGTGATCCGCAACCCGAAGATTCTCATTCTCGACGATGCGCTTTCGTCGGTCGATACGTATACGGAAGAAGAAATCCTTCAACGCCTCCGGACCGTCATGCGCGGCCGGACAAGCATCATCATCAGCCATCGCGTCTCGACGGTGAAAGACGCCGACAAGATCGTGGTCCTCAACGACGGCGCAATTGCGGAAGAAGGAACGCACGACGAGCTCGTCGCACTCGGCGGGATCTACAGCGAGCTGTACCGGAAACAATTGCTGGAAGAACAACTGGAAAAGCTCTCGTAAGCATGCAGGAAGAAGACATTCTCGGAAAGGCGTACGACGGTCGCCTCATGCGGCGATTGCTGACCTACCTCCGGCCGTACCGGAAGCATGTCGCGATCGCGATTGTGCTGAGCATCATCGTCTCGGCGATGGAAGCGATCCGCCCGTATTTTGTGAAGGTCGCCGTCGACCAGGACATCGCGCACCACGACGGCCACGGCCTGCTGATGACGACGATCCTCTTCCTGAGCCTGATGGTGATGCGTGGCGTCGTGCAGTACGTGAACACCTACCTCACGCAATGGATCGGGCAAAGGACGATTTTCGACCTCCGGATGCAGGTCTTCACGCACCTGCAGAACCTGGGGCTTCGATTCTTCGACCGGAACCCGATTGGAAGGCTGATTACCCGGGTGACCAACGATATCGAAGTGTTGAACGACATGTTCACCTCCGGCATCGTCATGGTCTTCAGCGACGTCTTCACGATTGTCGGCATCCTCTGGTTCATGTTCGCGATGAACTGGCAGCTCGCGTTCCTGTCGCTCAGCGTGCTGCCGATCCTGTTCTACGGCACTTTCCTGTTCCGGAAGAAGGCCCGGGGAGCGTACCGGGAGGTCAGGATCCAGATCGCCCGCATCAATGCGTTCATGCAGGAGCACATCACGGGGATGACGGTCGATCAGCTCTTCAATCGCGAGGCGAAAGCCTACGATGATTTCGAGAAAATCAACGGCGCCCATCGCGATGCGAACATCAACTCGATTTTCTACTATGCATTGTTCTACCCGGGCGTCGATCTGATCGGCGCTGTGGCGGTGGGGATCATCATCTGGTATTCGGGCGTCGAATCGCTGGGAGGCCATG